>Ga0070741_10001667_pt1 | contig 65450 bp, 52 predicted proteins | sample Coa_R1_4_FD_66440 | JGI IMG/M metagenome (GOLD analysis project Ga0070741, IMG submission 66440) | Surface soil microbial communities from Centralia Pennsylvania, which are recovering from an underground coalmine fire - Coalmine... | ecosystem: Environmental > Terrestrial > Soil > Unclassified ...
ATGGCGTGGCACGCCGCCGGCACGTACCGCATCGCCGATGGCCGGGGCGGTGCGGGCAAAGGCATGCAGCGCTTTGCCCCTCTCAATAGTTGGCCCGACAACGCGAGCCTCGACAAGGCGCGCCGGTTGCTCTGGCCAATCAAGCAGAAGTACGGCCGGAAGATCTCCTGGGCTGATCTGATCGTCCTCGCCGGCAACGTCGCCTATGAGTCGATGGGGCTCAAGACGTTCGGCTTCGCCTTCGGGCGCGAGGACCGCTGGCAGCCCGACGAGATCTTCTGGGGTCCCGAGGACACCTGGCTCGGCGACGAGCGCCACAGCGCCGAGGGGCAGCTCCAGGGTCCCGTCGGCGCCGATCACATGGGCCTGATCTACGTGAATCCCGAGGGGCCGGGCGGCAACCCGGACCCGGCCCTTGCAGGGAAGTACATCCGAGAGACCTTCCGCCGCATGGCGATGAACGACGAGGAGACGCTTGCGCTCATCGTCGGCGGCCACACGGTCGGCAAGGCCCATGGCGCCGCCCCCGCGGTTCAGTACGTCGGTCCCGAGCCAGAGGGCGCTCCCATTGAGGAGCAAGGCCTCGGCTGGAAGAACAGTTTCCGCAGCGGCAAAGGCCCCGACACGATCACCAGCGGGCTGGAGGGCGCCTGGACCAACGAGCCGACGAAGTGGGACAACGGGTTCCTCGAGAACCTCCATAAGTACGACTGGGAGCTGACGACGAGCCCCGCTGGTGCGAAGCAGTACCGGCCGAAGAATCCCGAGGCCCAGGGCACCGTGCCCGATGCGCACGATCCGTCGAAGCGGCACGCCCCCATGATGCTGACGACGGACCTCGCACTGCGGACGGACCCGGTCTACGCGCCGATCGCGAAGCGCTTCCTCGAGCACCCGGACCAGCTCACCGAAGCGTTCGCCAAGGCGTGGTACAAGCTGCTGCACCGCGACATGGGCCCCCTCTCGCGCTACCTCGGCCCCTGGGTGCCGGAGCCGCAGCTATGGCAGGACCCTGTCCCGCCGGTCGATCATGAGCTGATCGGGGAGGAGGACATCGCTGCCCTCAAGGGCAAGATCCTCGCCTCGGGCCTGTCCATCTCGCAGCTCGTCTCCACCGCCTGGGCGTCGGCCGCCACCTTCCGCGGCACCGACAAGCGTGGCGGGGCGAACGGGGCGCGGATCCGCCTCGCGCCGCAAAAGGACTGGGAGGTCAACAACCCGGCCGAGCTGGCCAAGGTGCTGCAGACCCTGGAGCAGATCCAGCAGGAGTTCAACAGCTCGCAGTCTGGCGGGAAGCGGGTCTCGCTCGCCGACCTGATTGTCCTGGCCGGGTGCGCGGCCGTCGAGCAGGCGGCGAAGAACGCCGGGCACAACATCACGGTCCCGTTCGCGCCGGGGCGCACGGACGCCTCGCAGGAGCAAACGGACGTGGAGTCCTTTGAGGTGCTCGAACCGCGCTTCGACGGGTTCCGCAACTACCTCCACCCCGAACAGGAGCTGCCGCCGGAGGAGCTGCTGATAGAGCGGGCCTTCATGCTGAATCTGACCCCTCCCGAGATGACCGTGCTCGTCGGCGGCATGCGCGCCCTGAACGCCAACTTCGGGCAAACCAAGCACGGCGTCCTCACCGACCGGCCCGGGACGCTGACCAACGACTTCTTCGTGAACCTGCTCGACATGCGCACCGAGTGGAAGCCCTCCTCGGAGCCGAACGTGTACGAGGGTCGCGATCGCGCGACGGGCCAGGTGAAGTGGACCGGCACCGCCGTCGACCTCGTCTTCGGTCACCACTCCGAGCTCCGCGCCCTCGCGGAGGTCTACGCGTGCGACGACGCGAAGGAGAAGTTCGTGCGTGACTTCGCGGCCGCGTGGAACAAGGTCATGAACAACGATCGCTTCGACCTGCCCGCTGAGGTCCGGGCCGGGCGGCCGCTCGCGGCGGCGGTCGGCGGCTAGGCTCGTAACCAAACCGTTGCAGCAAGCGCGGGCGGCCCGCTGCGGGCCGCCCGCGCTTGCTGCACCCGTCGCTCGGGTAGGGTCGGCGGCTAACGGTACTCGTGCCCCAACCACACCCGACTGGCTAGTTCCGAACAGACGCTAGAACGGGGCGGGCAGGCGACCGAGCTGCTGCTCGCACCAGCGGCCGGCCCGCAGCAGCGTGGCCTCTTGCCAAGGTGCAGCGACGAGCTGCAGGCCGAACGGCAGCCGCTCGGCGCTCAGCCCGCTGGGCAGGGTGAGAGCGGGGAATCCCACGAGCGACCACAGCGCCTGAAAGCGCGTGTCGCCGGTGGTGCTCGGCTCGGGCGCCAGGTTGGCCGCCGTCGGCATCACCAGGCAGTCGAGCCCATTCAGCAAGCGCACGGCCCGGCGGCGGAGGCGGCGCCGCCACTGCTGCGCCCGCAAGTACGCCGCGCCGGGGATGAGCTGGCCCACCTCCACGTTCGCGCGCAGCCGCGGCGGATACTCGGCCGCCCGGCGCGCGTGCAGGTCGGCGTGCGCCGCGGCCGCCTCGGCCAGCATGATGACCTGGTGTACCGCCAGCCACAGCTCGAACGGCGCCGGCAGCGCCAGCTCGCGCACCTCCGCGCCCGCACGCTCCAGTTGCGCCGCCACCCCTTCCGCGTGCGCCCGCACCTCCGGCTCGGCGCGGTCCAGCACATCCCGCACGAGGCCCAGCCGCGGCGGCGTCGCGCGGGCCACCGCCGCGGCGTACTCGCCCGCCTGGTGGGGCCGCCCGCCAGCAGCCGGCGTGCTGGCGGAGTCCAGCACGTCCAGCACCAGGGCCGCATCCTCGACGCTGCGCGTGATCGGGCCGGGGTGGTCGAGGGACCACGACAGCGGTACGATGCCCTGCCGGCTCACGCGGCCATACGTGGCCTTGAGCCCCACGACGCCGCAGTAGGCCGCCGGCCGCAGCACCGATCCTGCCGTCTGCGTGCCCAGCGCGGCCGGCACCTGCCGCGCCGCCACCGCCGCCGCCGACCCGCTGCTCGAGCCGCCCGGCGTGCGCGCGGGGTCCCACGGGTTGCGCGTCCGCGGTGGATCGTTCATGGCGAACGCCGTGCTGACGGTATGCCCCAGGACCACCGCGCCCGCACGGCGCAGCAGCATCACGGTCTGAGCGTCGGCCGTGGCCGGCGGCGGAGCGGGCACGTCCCAGCCAGCGGTCGTCGGCAGCCCGGCCACGTTGTAGATCGCCTTTAGCCCGACCGGCACCCCGTTCAGCGTGCGACCCCGCTTCACCCCGGCCGCCGCGTCGCACTCGGCGGCCGCCGCCAGCGCGCGCTCGCCGTCAACGGCGGCCCACGCCTGCACGCGCGACTCGGTCGCCGCGATGCGGTCGAGCAGCGCCTGCACCAGCTCGACGGCCTTGATCTCCCGGCTCCGGATCGCCGCCGCCGCCTCGGCCACGCCCAGTTCGTGTAGCTCCGCCACGGTCGTCCTTCCCTCGCTGCCCCCAGGAGAGCGCCGGCCTGAGACTGTCCTATTCCCTCTCCTGCTAGGAGAGGGTGGGTAAGGGCCTCCTGCCCCTACGGTGCGCCGAGAAAGTCCGGCTCCTCGGCCTCAACCTCGAACGGCCGGCGGCCCAGCTCCCACAGCGCGGCCGCCACCGCCTCCAGCGTCGCCTGCAGCGCGGGCAGCCGCTCGGCGCCCCAGGTCGCCTCCGCCGCGGCCGTCAGCGCCGCCAGCACGTCAGCCTGGCTCGCGTTCGGGTCCAGCCGCATCACTCGCTCTCCGTCCCCCCATCCGACCAGGTGCCACAGCTTAGCATAGCGCGCCGGCGTTGCCACGACTAGCGCGAGCTAGGTAGAATTATGCCTAGTATACTAGGAGGGGTGCCAATGGCCCGGGTAGACACGAGCGATCTGATCTCGATCACCGAAGCCAACAAGGTGGGGCTGTCGGCGCTGGTGCGCGCCGCCGAGGCCGGGCGCGAGCAGGTGCTCGTTCGGAACAACAAACCAGTCGCGGCCTTGATCAGCCTGGCGCGTCTTGACGAAGTCCAGCAGCTCGAGGACGATCTCGCGGACCTCGCCCTCGCGACCGCGCGGCTGCTGACGGATACGGGCGAGCGCATCGGGCTGGATACCATCCTCGCGGCGTACGGCGTGACGCGGGAGGAGCTAGCCGAGGACCTCCCATAGATGCCAGTCCGCGTGGAGCTGACCCGACAAGCCGCCGAGGACCTCGCTCGCTACGCCGAATCTGGCAACCTACGAGCCTTCTTGCGCAAGCTGGTTTACCTCGAGGCGGGCGGCAAGGACGCCGGCCTGCCGCTTGGCGGCTCGCTGAGCGGCTGGCGGAAGCTCGTCGTGGGCGACCGCAACTGGCGGATCATCTACCGCATGAGCGCGGACGACACGGTCGCCACCGTCTGGGTCATTGGCGACCGCGCCGACGCCGAGTGCTACGCTGAGGCCCAGCGCCGCATCCAGCAGCTCGGTCGCGGACGCCCCGAGGTGGAGAGCCTCGCCGCGGTCATGCTCCACCTCGGCGAGCGCCGCGAGCGCCGCCGGCCCCGCTAACACGCTCGCGGGCCAGGCGCCTCACGCCTGGTAGATGCTCGGCGGCATCATCTGGATGAGCCGCTTGTCGATGCCGAACTCCAGCAGCGCGTTCTTGTCCCCGCCGAGGATCGCCTGCCGCTCCTCGTCGGTCAGATCGAAGCGGGCGAGCGCCGTGTCGGGGTGCTCCCGCATCGCCGTGCGAAAATCGCCGTCGCCGAGCACACGCATCAGCACCAGCTCTACGCCTCGCTTGGACATCCGTTACCCCTCTCCACGTCAGGATGGGAGCGCCGCCGGGCTAGCAGGCCCCACGTCCGCGTGGACGTGGCGCGCGAGCAGCGCGGCCAGCGCATCCGCGTCGATCGCCCCGTTCAGCACCCAGTGTGGCCCCGGGATGGGCTCGAAGCGCGCCGCAAGCTGCTGGTAAACCACCCAATCCGCGTCCGAGAGGTCGCCCGGCGCGCGCGCGACCGCGCGCCGCGCCAGGCGCGCCCAGGCGTCCGCCGCCGAGACGGCCAATCGCGCCACGAGCAGCGCCGCGCCGCACTCCGCCGCGATCGCTGCCAGCGCCTGGCGCGGCGCCGCCTCCAGGTTCGTCGCGTCGAACACGACGTGCCGCCCCGCCCGCAGCCAGCGCGCCGCCGCGGCGTGCGCCACGGCGAACACCCGCTGGTGCTCGTCCGGCGTGTAGCGCGGCGCGGCGACCAGCGCCTTGCGAATCGCGTCCGACTGCACGACCGCCGCCGGCAGCCGCGTCGCCAGCCGCGCGGCCAGGGTCGACTTACCGCTCCCCGGCGGCCCCACCAGCACGATCAGCACCGGGCGCATCGGTTCTCCGCGCGGTCCGCTACCCCTCGGCGCCGTTCGCGGGCGGCGGCTCCACGCACACGCGCACCTTGCGGATGCGCCGCCCCGCCGTCGAGAGTACCGACACGGTCGCCTTGTCCACCCGCACCTCGTCGCCCTGCGCCGGCACCTTCCCGAGCCGCGCGTACACCAGTCCTCCCAGCGTATCGTATTCGGCGTCGTCCAGGTCGAGCGGCAGCGTCTGATTGACGTCGTGGATGCTCACGCGGGCGTCGAAGATCGCCTCGTGATCGCTCACCGGCTCGATCCAGGTCTCCTCGCCCACGTCGTACTCGTCCCGGATCTCGCCGACGATCTCCTCCAGCAGGTCCTCGATCGTAATTAGCCCCGCCGTGCCGCCGTACTCGTCCACCACGATCGCCATGTGGACCTTCAGGTCCTGCAGCTCGTGCAGCAGCTCGTCGACGCGCTTCGTCTCCGGCACGAAGTGCGCGGGGCGCACCAGCGGTCCCACCGGCGCGTCGAGCGGAATGGACAACACCTGGTGCAGCAAATCCTTCGCGTAGAGAATGCCGACGATGTCGTCAATTCCCTCGCCGTAGACGGGGATGCGCGAGTGGCCGGAAGTATGGATGCGCTGCAGCACGTCGGCCACCGGCGTGTCCTGGCTGACTGCCACCATGTCGATGCGCGGCACCATCACCTCGCGCACCGTGCGGTCGCCCAGCTCCACGATGCCGTGGATCATCTTCCGCTCACCGGCCTCCAGCGCCTTGTTCTCCTCGACTACCTCGACTAGCCGCTGGAGCTGGCGCTGCTCGATCTCGGCGCTGGTCGGCCGGGCGCCCCACGGGCCGCGCGCCGCCAGCGCCACCAGGGGACAGAACAGCAGCACGAGCACCTGTACCACGCCGGCCAGACGCAAGCCGACTCGCTCGGGATGGCTCACGCCCGCGGCCCAGGCCGCGGCCTGGCTGAGGAGCAGCAACAGGACAGCGGCCACCACTACCAGCGCCCCGATCTCCGGCGACGCGCCAGGAGCGCGGGCCAGGAGCAGCGCCCACACGCCGACCGCCACGGCCAGCAGCGCGTCCCCCGCCGCCAGCGCCGCTGCCGTCTGGCCCGGGCGCTCGCTGAGCACCACCAGCCGCCGCGCCGAGGTGATGCCGCCCTCGGCCAGGTCGCGCAGTCGGGCGCGGCTCGCCGCCATGAAGGCCGCGAGGCTCGCGGCGGCCAGGGTCGCGCCGAACAGGCTAGCGGCCAGGCCTACCGTCGAGAGCCACAAGGGGACGTCCACCCACAACCTCTGAGCCTCGGGGCCGACTCGGCGAGGATGCCGGGCCGCGCGCAACCGCTCCGCCCATCCCCCGAATCCGCCCCGGCGAACGCTACCAGCGCAGTCCTAGTCGAAGAGTCCGCTGACGGACAGGTTCTCGTGGATGCGGTAGATCGACTCGGCGAACAGCGGCGCCACGCTGATCACGCGCACGCCCTTCATCTCGCCGGTCGCGGGCAACGGCACCGAGTTCGTCACCACCCACTGCTCCACGGGCGCCGTGGTCAGCGTGGCTACCGCGTCGAGCGCGAACACGGCGTGCGTGGCGCAGGCGTAGACGCTCGTGGCGCCGCGCGCGCGCAGCTCGTGCGCCGCCTCGACCATCGTGCCGCCGGTCGAGATCATGTCGTCGAGCAGGATGGCCGGCCGGCCGCGCACATCGCCCACCATCTCGACGATCTCCGTCTGATCCGGGCGCGGCCGGTGCTTCGCGATGATCGCGAGGGGTAGCCCCAGGCGCTGGCGAAAGTCGTTCGCCCGCGCCACGCCGCCCACGTCGGGCGACACGACCACCGCGTCGTCCAGGCCCAGGCCGCGGAAATACTCGACCTGGAGCTTCACCGCCCGCAGGTGGTCCACGGGAATGTCGAAGAACCCCTCGATGGCCGGCGCGTGCAGGTCGAGCGTCAGGAGGCGGTCGGCGCCCGCCGTGGTGATGACGTTTGCCAGGACGCGCGCCGAGATCGGCTCGCGCCCGGCCGTTTTCCGCTCCTGCCGCGCGTAGGCGTAGTAAGGCACCACCGCGGTGATGCGCCGCGCCGACGCCCGCTTCAGCGCGTCGAGCATCAGCAGCAGCTCCCAGATGTGGTGGTGGATCGGCGGGCACAGCGACTGCACCACGAACACATCGGCGCCGCGCACGTTGTCCTCGACGCGGATGCGGACCTCGCCGTTGCGGAAGGTCGCCACCAGCGCGCGGCCCAGATCGGCATCCAGGTGGCCCGCGATCTCCTGCGCCAGCGCCCGGTTCGAGTTGCCGCTAAACAGCTTCAGCGCGCCGTCGCCCATCTAGGCGTCCTCGCTCTCGGTCGGAGTGTTCGCCGGCGGCTCCTGGGCGTCCGGCGCGCCCGCGCGCAGCAGCTCCGGCGGCACGTCCAGCCCCAGCGCTGCCATCTCTCGCAGGATCATCTCCGGCGACTTCTCCGGCTTCGGCGGCGGCTGGTCGTCCCGGGCCGGCGGCTCCCAGTCGCGCAGCACCCGCGCCGGCACGCCAACCGCCAGCTTGCCGGGCGGCACGGGCCGCGTGACGACCGCCCCCGAGCCGGTCGCGCTGCCGTCGCCGACCTGCACCGGTGCCACCAGCAGCGTGTCGCTGCCCAGGAACACCCGCTCGCCGATCTCGGTGCGGTGCTTGTTCACGCCGTCGAAGTTGCAGGTGATCGTCCCGGCGCCGACATTCGTGTCGCGGCCCACTTCCGCGTCGCCCAGGTAGCTGAAGTGGTGCTGCTCCACGTTCTCGTGCAGCACGCTGTTCTTGACCTCTGCGTAGTTGCCGATCTGCACCCCGCGCGCCAGCCGCGCGCCCGGCCGCAGGTGGGCGAACGGCCCTACCTGCACGTCCGCCGCCAGTGTCGCGCCCTCGACCAGCGACCACGCCACGCGGCAGCCGTCGCCAATCTCGCTGTCCTCGATCTGCGTGCTCGGCCCGATCTCGCAGCCCGCGCCGATCCGCGTGCGGCCGCGCAGGAACGTGTGCGGGTGGAGCACCGTGTCCGCCCCGATCGTCACCATCGCGTCCACGTAAACCGTGGCCGGATCGATCATCGTCACGCCCGCGCGCATCAGCCGCTCGCGCAGCCGGCCGCGCAGCGCCGCCTCCGCCCGCGCGAGCTGCACGCGGTCGTTCACCCCCAGCCCCTCCCCCGGGTCCGCGAGCGCCACCGCCGCCAGCGGGCGCCCCTCGCGCGCCGCCAGCGCGACCAGGTCGGTCAGGTAATACTCGCCGCTCGCTGAGCGCCGCAGCCTGGGCAGGCTGGCGCGCAGCCAGGCCGCGTCGAACACATAGGCGCCCACATTCACCTCGCGGCCCGCGCGCTGCTCCGGGGTCGCCTCCCGCTCCTCCACGAGCCCCACCACGCGGCCCGCCCCATCGCGCACGACGCGCCCGTACCCCGTGGCGTCCGGCACCTCCATGGTGAGCAGCGTGAGAACCGGCCACGCCCCGTCTGGCCGGGCAACACCGGGGGCGGCCGGATGCCCTGGGAACGGCGCTTGCCCCAGCGCGCGGCCCGATTCCGCTGGCGGACCCCCGTCGGGGATGGCCGGTTGGTGTAGGGGCGCCTCTTGTGCCCCCCCGCGGCCGCCAGGCCGCCGCCCCGGTGCTGCCGACGCGGTGACTCTTTGATCGCCGCGCGGCTCCCCCCCCGCGCCGGTCCCGGACCGCGGCGGCCCGAGTTGGTCGCCGGCCACGGGATCGGCCGGCGCGTCCAGCAGGCGCCGCACCGTGTCCGCCGTCAGCAGCGGCGTGTCGCCGTACAGCACCACGACGCGCTCGACATCCGGGCTCAGGTGCGGCATCGCCTGCTGCACGGCGTGGCCCGTGCCAAGCTGCTCGGGCTGGTCGGCGCAGCGCGCCCGGTCGCCGACGACGGCGCGCACCTGCTCGGCGCCGTGCCCGACCACGAGGACGGTTTCGGCGCAGCCGGCGGCGGCCAACGTGTCCAGGACGTGCAGCACCATGGGCTGGCCGGCCACGGGATGCAGCACCTTCGGAAGCTGGGACCGCATACGGGTGCCCTGGCCGGCGGCCAGGACCACAGCCCCGACGCGGGGACTAAGGGGGTCGGGAGGCTCGGTCATACCTTCCTGGGGGTACCGTGCCGCGGCCAGGCTACGGCAGCACAGGCGTGCTGCCCCAAGCGGCGGTACCCATCGCTACCGGTCATGTTACCACGTCGGACCGCGCCGACGTAAGCGGGCGAATTGCCGCATAACAAACCTAACCCGGGGAGAGATCGTTGCCGCACAACTGAGCGTACCGAAGGAGCAGCGAGGATGGCCGTGCGGCAGCAGAGCAAGCATGAATCGGCGGCGGCCCTCCAGGGGCGGTAGGTGAAGGCCGGGCGGAAGGAGCAGGGGCAGATTGGACGAGTCCGTGGCGGCCACCGGGTACCACCGGAGGTGGGCGCTGGGGCTGCTCCGACAGGAGCCCCCGGCCGCCCGGCGCGGGCGAGGCGGCCGGCCCCGCGTATACTCGGCGGTGGTCGTGGGGACGCGGCGGCAGGTATGGGAGGCGAGTGGGGAGTTGTGTGGCAAGCGGCTGGCCCCCTTTTGGAGGAGTTGGTCCCGGCCCTGGAAGCTGAGGGAGCCCTAACACTACTGTTAACCGTTTAATCGAATTCCGGCGACAATGCCCGCCCCCGCCAGGGGGCGACGAGCAACGGCTCCAGCCGCCGTCCGCTGGTAGCGCACCAGCGGCGTGCCTTGACGGCCGGCCACGCCGGTGCTACCCTGGCGCCACTGGCCGGCGGGCGCGCCACCGCGGCGCGTCCCGACCGGTGGCCGCGCCAGAGGCGCGCAGAGGGAGACGGACGATGAGCGTGACGCGGCGCTTCCTGGGACTGACCACCATCGCGCTCGCTACCGTGTTTGTCGGCATACTGGGCTCGGCGCCCCTCGTGCCAAGCGGCGCCGCCGCGCCCGCCCCCGCCCCGCCCCTGCAGGCCAGCACGCTGCGCGTCGGCCACCTGCCGATCGCCGCGCAGCTCGACGTGCTCGTGGCGCGCGACCGCGGCTGGTTCGCCGAGGAGGGCCTGAACGTTGACCTGACCGCGATGGCCGGCGGCGCCGAGATCCTCCCCGCCCTCATCGGCGGCTCGCTCGACGTCGGCACGCTGAACGTCGTTACCCACATCTTCGCCCACGACCAGGGCTTCCACGCGAAGGCGGTGGCGGGCGTCTTCGTGCAGCGCCGCGGCGACCCCGTGCATGGCATCCTCGTGCGCGCCGACTCGCCGATCCAGAGCGCGCGCGACCTCGAAGGTAAGACCATGGCGACCAACACCTTGAACAACATCGACCACATCATGCAGCAGGTGTGGGTGCGCCAGATGGGCGGCGACCCGACGCGCGTCAGCTTCGTCGAGGTGCCCTTCCCGCAGCAGCCCGCCGCGCTCGCGCAGGGCCGCGTGGACGCGATCGGACCCTCCGAGCCCTTCGTCACGATCGCGCAGAGCCAGGGCGCGCGCCTCCTCGCCCACCATTACACCGACGTCAACGAGACGACGCTGCTCGCCTACTACGGTGCCACCGACGACTGGCTGGCGCGCAACGGCGATCTCGCGCAGCGCTTCTACCGCGCCACGCAGCGCACCAACGATTACCTCTTCGGCGACAAGAGCAATATCCAGGCGGCAGCCGTCCAGTACCTCAACATGAACCCGGACCTCGCCGCCCGCGTCGGCTACGGCGAGAACCAGCGCCGCCTCGATCCCGCCGGCATCCAGTGGTGGATCGACACCATGCGCAGCTTCAACCTGCTCCAGAACCAGCACAACCCGCAAGACTTCATCTACGAGACCGTGCGGTGACGGCGGGCGGCTGGCTGCTGAAGACCGAGCCTGGAGAATACTCTTTCGCCGACCTGGTGCGCGACGGCACGACGCCCTGGGACGGCGTGCGCAACCCGCAGGCCCAGAAGAACATGCGCGCGATGGCCGTCGGCGACCGCTGCGTGATCTACCACACCGGCGACGTGCGAGCCGCTGTCGGGCTGGCCGAGGTCGTGCGCGCCGCCTACCCTGATCCCGCCGACCCCGCCGGCCGCCGCTGCCTGGTGGACGTGCGCGCCGGCGCGCCGCTACGACAGCCGGTGCCGCTTGCCACCCTGCGCGCCGACCCGCGCTTCGCCGCCAGCCCCCTGCTGCGCCAGGGCCGCCTCTCGGTCGTGCCCCTCGCGGCCGAGGAGTGGGAAGCGCTGCTGGCGCTGGCCAGCGGCGGAGGACCGTAGCCGTGCGCTGGGGCCTCGTCGCCGCGGCGCTCGTCTGCGCGCTCTGGCTGGCCCGCTCGGCGGCTCCCACGTTCCCGGGCGCGGCGGCGGCGCCGCCCCCCGCCGAGACGCTGGCGGATCGGCTCGACCAGCAGGTGCCCGGCTGGCTCGCCCAATCTGCGGTGCCGGGCGCGGCCATCGCGGCCGTTCAGCACGGCGAGCTGGCCTGGAGCCGGGCCTACGGCTGGGCCGACGCGCCCGGCGGCACGCCGATCACGGCCGACACGGTGTTTCAGGCCGCCTCGGTCTCCAAGTCGGTCGCGGCCTGGGGCGTCATGCGCCTCGTGCAGGACGGCCGGCTGGCGCTCGACGCCCCGGCCGAGCGCTACCTCACCCGCTGGCACCTGCCGCCCTCGCCCTACGACGCTTCCGGCGTGACGGTCCGCCGCCTGCTCAGCCATATGGCTGGCCTCTCGGTGCCAGGCTACCCGGGCGTTGCTCCCGGCCAGCCCTTGCCCACGCTGGAGGAGTCGCTGTCTGGGACCTCCGGCGAGGTGGGGCCGCTAGAGATCGCCCTGCCCCCGGGCGCGGCGTGGCGCTACTCCGGCGGCGGCTACACGCTGCTACAGCTTCTGGTCGAGGAGGTGACGGGCCGGAGTTTTGCCGACTACCTGCAGGACGCCGTGCTCACGCCGCTGGGAATGACACACAGCAGCTTCGCGTGGGCCCCGGCCGTCGAGGCCCGGCTGGCCCAGGGGCACATCGCCGCGGGCGAGCCGCTGCCCAACTACCGGTACGTGGCCGAGGCCGCGGCCGGCCTGTACACCACGGCGCCGGACCTCGCCCGCTGGGTCGCCGCCAGCCTGGTCGGACCGCGCGGCGAGCCGCCCGGGCGGGGCGTGCTCACGCCCGCCAGCGTGGCGGAGCTTTTCACCCCGCAGCCGGGGACCAACCCGAGCTACGGGCTGGGCGTGTTTACGCCGGCGGCGCCGAAAGGCCCGCGGTTCGTCTGGCACCCGGGCTTCAACCGCGGCTGGCGAGCCTACTTCGCGGCCGTGCCCGTGCGTGGCGAGGGCATCGTCGTTCTCACCAACGGCGAGACGGGTTGGGAACTGATCGAAGCAGTGGCGCGTGTCTGGGGCGACGCCGTCGGCGTCGGGCCGGGGCCCACCGAGCTGCCGCCCGAAGAACCCGTAACCGCTGGCTCGTCGTGATGCCGCCGGCCGCGCTAGTCCAGCCCGGCGAACAGGTCGGCGTCCTTCTCGCCGGGCGCGGGGGCGGGGTAGACGCGGATGAAGTAGGCCGTGCCGAACGCCACGCGGCGCACATCCAGCGGCATCTTCAGCCACCAGCTCTCTTCCTCGATCTGCGAGCGGTGCGCCGCCAGCGCCTGGCGCTGGATCTCGACGTACTGCGACACGTCGATGGCCGCCGTAGCGTCCTTCTTGGCGATGCCCCAGCGCCGGTTGTAGCGGCGGCGGCGCGTGAGCCAGCTCTCCTCGAAGCCGGCCTCGATCAGCATCCGCGCGATCTTGTTCCAGTTGCTGCGCACCGACGCGAGCGTGTAGAGCCGGGCTGGCGACCAGGGCGGCCCGGCGTCGGGGTACTGGGTCGGGTCGCCAGCGGCGAAAAAGGCCCGCTCGGTCACGGGATAGCACTTCACGTGGTCGGGGTGGCCGTAGCCGCTGCGGTTCGCCTCGGTCACCACGACCTGCGGCTGCAGCTCGCGGATGACGCGCACCAGCCGGCCCGCCGCCTCGTCCAAGTCCGCGTTGCAGAAGGCGTCTGGATGGTTGTTCGCTTCCCAGCCCTCCATGCCCGAGTCACGGTAGCCCAGCAGGCGAAGCTCCGCTACATTCAGGATGCGGCAGGCCTCACGCAGCTCGGCCTCGCGGATCTCGCGCAGCCGCGGCTTCGCCTCCTCGGGGTCCAGGGCGGGATCGAGCACCTCGCCCTCTTCGCCGCCCGTACAGGTCACGACGGCCGTGGAGACGCCCAGCGCCCCATAGCGGGCGAGAATGCCGCCCGTGGCGCTGGCCTCGTCGTCGGGGTGGGGGCGCACCACCATCAGGCGCACGCCAGTAGGCATGGCGAGTCTCCCATCATTTGTAATCGGCAGCCGGGCGCCCCGGACGCGCTCCCCCGCGGCCTGGTGGCCGTCAGGGCGCGCGGTCGGCGTCGGCCAGCGCGGGCAGCGCCGCGTGCCGCCGCCAGGGCCAGCGCGGCCGCGGCCGCGCGTGCAGGTCGGGCAGCAAATAGCCCACGAGCAGCAGGCAGACCCCGGGCGCCATCGCCAGGTACAGGTAGCTATGCTGGCCGAGCCGGGTGAGCGTGCCGCCGCTGGCCACAACCAGCGTGCCCGCCGCGATCAGCAGCGTGGCGACCACGCGCCGCGTCCAGCCGCCACGCCAGGCCCGCCAGGCCGAGTACAGCGCGCCGCCCACCACGACCAGCGTTCCGACCACGTTCAGCGTGATGGTCAGCACGATCAGTGCCGGCCCCTTCTCCAGCGCCGCCCAGCCGGTCTCGCGCAGCGCCGCCGGGTCCACCGGCGTCGCGGCTACCAGCATGCCCGCCAGCGCGCTCAGGAGCAGCAGCGTCGTCAGCGCGGTGCGGGCCACGCGCCGCGGCGCGAGCAGGAACAGCGTGCCCAGCCCCAGATAAGCCGCGACCAGCGTTGCGCCCGAGAAGTAGTATAGGCGAGCCAGGAACGGGTTCCAGCCGCGCGGCGCGGCTAGCACCTCGCAGGCCGCGCCGAGCGTGAACAGGGCGAACGCGGCGATCCACACCAGCTCGTGCGTGCGGCCGCTGCGACGGTAACGCACGACCGCCGTCGCCGTGCAGGCGCCGCTCGCCAGGAGCGCGATCAGCGGGAACACGACCACGTTCGCACTATCCCGTGGGGCGGGTGTCGGGGCGGCGCCTGCCGCGCCGAGCCTCCCTGCTCAGTGTAGCAAGCGGTGCCAGCCGCCGTCTTGGAGAGGAGAGAGCTCCCAAATCCGTGGATTCGAGTTTGAAACCTTCACCCAACGGGTGAAGGTTTCAAACTCCGACTCACGGAATGGAGAGGGCTCCCACCGTCCGCGTCGCGGTCGGCGGGGATTACGGCGCGCACAGCAAGAGCGGGCAGGCGGTCGTCCGCCTGCCCGCTCCCAGCGGCGCGTAGAGTAGGCGCGGCTAGCGAATGCCGCCGGTCATCTCGCGCTGGTCCTCCGCGCTCGCGGTCTGCGGCGGAATCGTGGACCGGCCCACGGCCTGCACGTTCTCGCCGGACGTCTCGCCGCCCGCGCGCTCCAGAATCATCCGCGCCTTGCCGTAGCTGCCCTCGTCGGTGCGAACCGTCACCAGGTAGCCGCCGCTGGCGAAGCGCTCGTTCGCCCAGCGGGCCTCCTCCTCCGGCACGCCAGCGTCGACGAGCGCGCCGGTAATACCGCCGACCACCGCGCCCGTCACGCCGCCCGTGACCACGCCGGCCAACCCCGCAGCCAGCGGGCCGACCGCCACGACCGGGCCAATACCCGGGATCAGCATGGCCGCCGCGCCGATCAGTAGCCCGACGATGCCGCCGGTCACCGCGCCCTCGCCCGCCGACACGTTGTCGCGGTCGCGGTCGTGGTCGGCCAGGCCCATGCCGCCCTCGCGGCCACGGCCCAGGATGCTGATGTCGTCGCTATCGAAGCCGGCCGCCCTCAGCGCGTCGTACGCGCGGTCCGCCGCGCCTCGGTCGTGGAAGTAGCCCACTGCAGTCCGATCCATATCCTTCCTCCTCGCGTCGGCGGCGACCCCGGCCGCGCTGCCGCAGCCGCCCGACGCCACTACTGATTGACGTGACAGATAGCGCAGGAAACATGCCAGGCGGCTAGCCGCACCGACCGGCTCGACTGGCCACCGGCGGCGCGTCCGCGCCCGCGCGGCGCGCGGGAGGCATTGGAGGCGTGTGCTAGAATGAAAGAGTGTGAGCCCGCCCAGCGCCGCCGGCGAGGGGACGAGCCGCGGCGGCTCCGCGCGGCGGGACCTGGTGGTCGCGGCCGGGTACGACGGGGTTCCCGGGCACGTCGGCTGTTGCCAGCGAACGTGCCTCCCTGCCCCGTGGGCGCCCGCCCAAGCAGTAGCAGGAGGGCATCGTGCCAGTCGATCTCGACTCCCTCAACCTCAGCATGGGCAAGAAGGCGCGGATGTATAACCTGTTCTATGCCCACGGGCCCGGGCATGGAATGGGCATGTTCCTGCCCGTGGATCAGGGGCTCGAGCACGGCCCGCGCGACTTCTTTGCGAACCCCGACAGCCAGGACCCCGACTTCGAGATGCGCCTGGCCGAGGCGGGCAACTTCTCAGCCATTGTCTTCCAGATCGGCATCGCCGAGAAGTACTGCTACTCTTACGCGGGGCGCGTGCCGCTCGTGCTGAAGCTGAACGGCAAGACGGAGATCCCCTCCTCCGACGAGGCGCTGTCGCCGCAGATCGCGATGGTCGAGGACGCCGTGCGCCTGGGCGCCTCAGCGGTCGGCTACACGCTGTACGTCGGCTCGCCCAAGCAGTCCGAGGACTTCGTGCAGTTCAGCCGAATCCGGCTGGAAGCCGAGCGGATGGGCATGCCCGTCATCGTCTGGTCGTACCCGCGCGGCCGCGCCGTCGAGGAGAAGGGCGGGCAGCTCACCTCCTGGGCCATCGAGTACGCGGCGCGCGTGGCCGCCGAGCTGGGCGCCGACGTGGTGAAGGTGAACCTGCCCGAGTACAGCGCCGAGAAGCACGCGCGCACGCCGAAGGAATACAGCTCGCGCATGTTCAGCGAGGAAGAGGCCGTGCGGCGCGTGGTGGCCGCGGCGGGCAAGATCCCTGTGCTCGTGTCGGGCGGTAGCCAGGTATCCGATGAGGACGTGCTGCACAAGGCCGAACTGAGCATCAAGTGCGGCGCGACGGGCCTCATCTTCGGGCGGAACGTGTGGCAGCGCCAGTGGGACGACGCGCTGCGAATCACTAACCGCATCAGGGAGATGATGGTAGAATACCGACAGCGGTGAGCGCCTTGCGCTAGTGTGACCGCGACGGAGACCCGACGCCGTGCGAGCGCGGCGTCGGGCTTTGTTGCGCCCACTGGGCCTGGCCGCTCCTCAAGCACGTGGGTTCCCGTCCTCTTTCACGGTGAGCCGGGTGGCGCTGCGCCCCGTGCGCCTCACCGACCAGGACCGAGCCCGGTATGGAGGCAACGATGCCGAAGACCGACCTAGTGATCCGTGTGGCCGGCGAGGCGGGCGAGGGCGTCCTGAGCACCGGGCAGCTCCTGGTGCAGGCCGCGGCGCGCGCGGGCTACCGCGTCCTCACCGACTTCAGCCCGCCCGCCGAGATCAAGGGCGGCTATTCGCTCTTCCAACTCCGCATTGGCAGCCAGCGATTCTATTCGCGCGGCGACCAGGTTGACGTGCTCCTGTGCATGAACCAGGAAGCCTACGACCTCAGCATCGAAGACCTGGCGGATGGCGGCCTGCTGATCTACGACCCCGGCGAGCTGAAGCCGCCGACGAGCCCCAACCGTGAGCAATACGGCGTGCCGTTCAGCGAGATCGCCCGCACGCAGCTCAAGTTCGAGCTGGGCAAGAATGTCGTGGCGGTCGGGGCGCTGGCGGCGCTGTTCGGGCTGCCCGAGGAGTACATCGAGAAGCTGCTGCAGCAGCGCTTCGGCAGCCGCGGCGCTGACATCCTCAGCAAGAACCAGGCGGCGCTCCAGGCGGGCCTCGGCTACGTCCGCGAGCACATTTTGAACGCGCCCGGCTTCTTGGCCGAGCGGTACGCCGTCGAGCGCGGCGCGCCCGACAAGACCACGATCGTGCTCTCGGGCAACCAGGCGGTGAGTCTGGGGGCGCTGGCCGCCGGCGTCGAGTTCTTCGCGGGCTACCCCATCACGCCCGCCAGCGACATCATGGAGTTCCTCGCCGCCGAGCTGCCGAAGGTGGGCGGCGCGGTGATCCAGGCGGAGGACGAGATCGCCTCCATCAACATGGTGCTCGGCGCCTCCTTCGCGGGCAAGCGGGCCATGACCTCCACCTCCGGTCCGGGGGTGAGCCTGATGGTCGAGGCGCTGGGCCTGGGCGCAATGGCCGAGCTGCCCTGCGTGCTGATCGACGCGCAGCGCGCCGGGCCGTCCACAGGCATGCCGACGCGCCACGAGCAGGGCGACCTGTCGATGGCGGCGACCGGCGGCCACGGCGACATCCAGCGCATCGTGCTCGCGCCGACCTCCGTCGAGGACTGTTTCTACCAGGTGCAACACGCCTTCAACCTCGCCGACAAGTACCAGATGCCGGTGATCGTGCTGCACGACACGGTGCTCGCCGTCCGCAACGAGAGCATCCAGCGCCCCGACCCCACCCGCATCCCGCGGCAGGGACGGCTCCTCTACCAGCCTAACGGCAACGGCGCGCCGCCGCCGCACGAGGGCTACTTCCTGCGCTACGCGCTCACCGAGAGCGGCATCTCGCCGGTGTCGCTGCCCGGCCAGCCCGGCGGCCAGTACGTCGCCACCGGCTTGGAGCACAGCGAAGAGGGCCGGCCGCGCTACGATGCGGTGACCAAGCGCGAGATGACCGAGAAGCGCATGAAGAAGCTGGCCGCGGCGCCGCAAGACGCGCCGGAAGCCGAGTTCTGGGGCGATCCGCAGGCGGAGATCGGCATCATCACCTGGGGCTCGACGGCGGGGCCGGTGCAGGAGGCGATCCGCCTGGCGGCGGCCGAGGGCATCCGCGTGGCGGGCATGGCGCCGAAGATGCTCTGGCCGGTGGCCGCGGGCCAGATCGAGCCGTTCCTGCAAGGCAAGCAGGACGTGCTGGTCGCCGAGGTGAACTACACGGGCCAGTTCGCCAACATCCTGGCAGCCCATTTCGGGCGGCCGTTCGAGAAGCTGACGGTGTACGCGGGCGAGGCGTTCCGCGTGCGCGACATCCTCGCCGCGATCCGGGCCAAGGCCCGCGCCGCGGTCCGCTAGGGGCAGGAGAGCATGGCAGAGACAATTGAGCTAACCCGCACGCTCGACGACTACAAGAGCGACGAGAAGCCGACCTGGTGCCCCGGCTGCGGCGACTTCGGCGTGCTGAACGCGCTCTACAACGCGATGCGCGAGAAGAACTACAACCCGAAGGACGTGGTGCTGGTCTCGGGCATCGGCTGCTCCAGCCGCCTGCCGTTCTTCGTCTCGACCTACGGCTTCCACGGCGTCCACGGCCGGGCGATGCCGATCGCGACGGGCGTCAAGGTGGCGCGGCCGGAGTTGAACGTGCTCGTGCTCGGCGGCGACGGCGACGCCTTCGCCATCGGCGGCGGCCACTTCATGCACGCGGCGCGGCGCAACCTGAACCTCACCTACGTCATCATGGACAACCAGACCTACGGGCTGACGAAGGGCCAAGCGTCGCCCACGGCGCAGCTCGGCTACGTCCACAAGGCGGCGCCGCAGGGCACCGTCGAGGCGCCAGTGAACCCGCTCCTGCTGGCGATGGCTTGCGGCGCAAGCTTCGTGGCGCGCGGCTTCTCGGGCCAGCCGAAGGACCTGGCGCAGCTCATTCTCGCCGGCATCGAGCACAACGGCCTGGCGATCATTGACACGTACAGCCCGTGCCCGACGTTCAACCGCGTGAACACGTTCAAGACGTACCGCGAGGAGGTCGCGCCGCTGCCCGCCGACCACGACCGCCACGACTTCGAGGCGGCGCTACGCATTGCCTCCTGCCAGGAGCCGCGCTACCTCGGCGTCATCTACCAGCGCGAGGGCCCGAGCTACGACGAGCAGCTCGCGGCGCGCAAGACCGGCACCCAGGCCGACCTGCCGCAGCTCCTCGACACTCTCTTCGCTCGCTACAGCTAGCGCGCCGGCTCAAAGCGAAGCTTGATATGTCGAAGAGACCCGCCGACACTGACCGGTCTGGCGGGTCTTCTATTGGCGAGGGGCAGTGCGCTCGCTACCCGAGCGCTGAACAGCGCTCAGGCGCCGAGCGGGTCGAGGCCCACGATGCTGGAGGCTTGCGCGGCCAGGCGGTACAGCTCGAACGGCTTGACGACGTACCCATCGCCGCCCGCGTCGCGGCCCTGCAGGCGCGCGTCCAGGCCGCTGCGCGCGGTGCAGAAGAGAATGCGCGCCGCCGCGGTGGTGGGGTCCTCGCGCAGCACGCGGGCGACGTCATAGCCGTTCATCCCGGGCATGATCACGTCGAGCACGACGAGCGCAGGGCGCTCCGCGCGGGCGAGCGCGATGGCCTGCTGTGGGTCGGTGGTCGTGGTCACAGCGAAGCGCGGCTCCAGCACCGCGGCGACCATCTCGCAGATGACCTCCTCGTCGTCCACCACGAGCACGCGCGGCTTTGCCTCCGTATGGGTGCCCGCGCTCTCGGCGAGATCGTACTCCCAGGCATGGCGGACGCGCGCCGCGACGGTAGCGACCTCCGAGCGGGGATCATTCTCCAGCGTCGCGAGGAGCGTGGGAAAATCCTCGGGCGCTGGGTCCAGGGCGATCAGATCGGTCAGCAGCGCCGCCACCGCATCGCCGTCCCACACGATTCCGGCCTGCTCCGGTAAGCGGGCCAGGATCATCTCACACCAGCGCTTTGGGGTGATGGGCGCGACACGAGCGGCGTTCATATGCCTCCCTCGGCGATCCAAACGTCAGCCGCAGACAACCATAGCCCCGCCATGGCGCGCCTGCCAAGGTGGCGCTCCGCTTGGCTCCGGGCAGCGCCGTCTGGCCGCGACGCGCGCCGGCATTGGTCTGGTGTAGCCTTCCCACCGGGCAGTATAGCCACCTGTGTATGGGCGCAGCCCAGTAGCCAGCGTATCTTTACCGGCGATTCACCGCGCGGCCGCTACTTCTGGGCGCTGCCGGCGCCCGCCGCCTCCGGGAGGGGGCTGGTACCTGACCAGTGGCCCACGTCGATGATCATGCCGTCGGGGTGGCGGAACTTCGACTCGTAGTACACCGTGCCCAGGTGCACCGGGTTCATCTCGGTCGCGCCCGCGGCGAGCAGCTTCGCGCGCGTCTCGTCGTCGTTCTCCACCGTGAAGCCGATGTGCTCGAAGCCGGGCTGGGCGGGCGTGCCGCTCGTCCCGACCGTCAGCGGCAGCAGCGTGAGGTTCACGTCGCCGTCGGTCAGGTCGATCGGGCCGTGCTCGCGCCGCTGCACGAGCTGCAGGCCGAACACGTCCTGGAAGAACTTCGCCATGCCCTCGGTGTCGTCCGTGCGGATCGCGATGTGCTTGATCTTCGCCATGACACTCCTCCCGCCGGCGCGCGGCCTGTGTGGCCCATTGTAGCACCATCGCGCGCCGTAGAATGACTGTGAGCGCCAGCGCCGCCTGCGAGCCTGAACCCGAGAGGAGCCCATGCGCGCACGCCTCCTGGTGATCGATGACGACGAGCACCTGCTCACCGCGTTGCGCCGCGCCCTGGCCTACGAGGGCTACGACGTGGCGGTCGCATCGTCCGGCGAGGAGGGGCTGCGCCTGGCGCGCGACGCGCCGCCCGACCTCGTCGTCCTCGACGTTCACCTGCCGGGCATCGACGGCCTGGAGGTCTGCCGGCGCCTGCGCGCGGGGGGCGACGTGCCGGTGCTGATGCTCACCGCGCGCGACGAGGTGGCCGACCGCGTGGCTGGCCTCGACGCCGGGGCCGACGACTACCTCGTCAAGCCGTTCGCGGTGGACGAGCTGCTGGCGCGGGTGCGGGCGCTGCTGCGGCGCCGCACGCCGATCACCGGCGGCGAGCTACGGCTGGCCGACCTCACGCTCGACCCAGCCACGCGGATCGTGCGCCGCGGCGGCCGCGCCCTCACGCTCACGCCCAAGGAGTTCGACCTGCTCGCGCTGTTCTTGCAGCACCCCCGCCAGGTGCTCACCCGCGAGCAGCTCTTCGAGCGCGTCTGGGGCTACGACTTCGACGGCCAGTCGAACGTGCTCGACGTGTACGTCGGCCACCTGCGCGCGAAGCTCGAGGCCGACGGAGCGCCCCGCCTGCTGCACACGGTGCGCGGCGTGGGCTACGTGCTACGCGAGGACTGATGTCGCTGAGCCTGCGCCTTACCCTCTGGTACACCGCTATCACGGCGGTGGCCCTGCTCGCGGCGAGCGCGATCGTGTACCTGAGCGTCGCCGGCAACTTGCAGCGCGACATCGACGCGTCGCTGGCGAGCGAGGCCGAGGGCCTGGCGCGCGCCGTCACCATCCAGGGCGGGCTGCCCCTGCGCCCGCTGCGGCTGGTGCTGCCCGACCTCAACACGTTTAGCGGCGGCGACCTGCTGATCCAGGTGGTGGACGCGCGCGGCACCGTGCTCGACCGCTCGGAGAGCCTGGGGCGGGTCGTGCTGCCGGTCGACGCGGAGACGCGGCGCGCGTTGGCCGATGGCAACCCGCGCTACGCGACGGTGGCCGTGCCCGGCGGGCAGTTGCGCGTGTACGTGCTGCCGCTCGTGCTCGGCGGCCAGGTCGTGGGCGCGCTCCAGGTGGCGCGGTCGCTCGCGCCGATGGCGAGCGCCACGACGCGCGTGCTGCAGGCGTTGGCCGCGGTAAACGTGCTGCTGTTGCTGCTGGCCGCCGGCGCGGGCTGGGCGATGGCCCGCGGCGCGCTGCGCCCCATCGCCGCGGTGCGCGACACCGCCGAGGCCATCGGCAGCTCGGGCGACCTCGCCCGCCGCGTGCCGGCCGGCGCGGCGCGGGACGAGGTGGGCGCGCTCGCCGCCACCTTCAACCGCATGCTCGACCGCCTGCAAGCGGCGCTCGCCGCCCAGCGCCGCTTCGTCGCCGACGCCTCGCACGAGCTGCGCACGCCGCTCACCACGCTGCGGGTGAACCTGGCCACTCTCCGCCGCGGCGACGCCCACCACTCGCCCGCCGAGATCGAGATCCTGGACGACATGGACGGCGAGCTGCAGCGGCTCAGCCGGCTCGTGGAGGGGCTGCTGGCGCTGGCCCGCACCGACGCCGGCCAGCCGCTGGAGCGCGCGCCCGTGGCGCTCGATGCGCTCGTCCGCAAGGTCTACCAGGCGGCGCTGTCGCAGGCCGAGGGGCGCGCGCTCATGCTGGGCGAGGTCGCGCCCATCCAGGTGCTTGGCAGCCCCGATCACCTGGAGCAGGTCGTCCGCAACCTGGTGGACAACGCGCTCAAATACACGCCGCCCGGCGGCCATGTTACGCTGGCGCTGGGCCGGGCGGGCGACGAGGCGGCGCTCACCGTCCGCGATGACGGCGTGGGCATCGCCCCCGAGGACCTGCCCCACGTCTTCGAGCGGTTCTACCGCGCGTCCTCCGCCCGCGGGCGCAGCGGCGCCGGCCTGGGTCTCGCCATCGCCGCCTCCATCGTCCGCGCCCACGACGGCCGGATCGTCGTCGGCAGCGTCCCTGGCGTCGGCAGCACCTTCACCGTCTATCTGCCCGCCCTTCCCGCGGGCCAGAACCCTCCGGCGCCCACGGACGGCCCGCTGGTCGTCCCCCGCGAGGCCCCCTCTCCCTCTGGCACAGGTATAGGGTGAGTGCGCCCCGCTCCCCTCTCCCCCTGGGAGAGGGGCTGGGGGTGAGGGCGTCGCGTTTTCATCGAATCTTTAACTTCTGCTCAGGTCGTCTTTAGACAGGCAGCTTACGCTGTAAGAGACACATCCAGGCGGCGCCGCGCGGCCCCGACGACGCGGCCGGGCCCGCCGCCAAGCGAAGGAGGGACCTATGCATTCGCTCGCAAGTGCCAGCCTGCGACGCTTGATGGCCGGCCTGCTCGTGCTGGGCGTGGTCATCGGCATCGTGCTCGCCCTCGTCGTGCCTCCCGCGGCGGCCGGCGTGGCCGTCAGCGCGCGCGACCTCGCCAGTCGCGCCAGCGCACTCGTCGCGGCCGCGCCCGCGCAGGCGCAGGCCCAGCCGCCGTCCAGCGTGCTGCCGCCAGCCCAGCCCGCGCAGGTGCAGTTCCAGCAGGTCAATTGGGCTGACGTGGTAGAGAAGGTTGGTCCCGCGGTCGTGACCGTCGTTAGCGACCTGAGTAACCAGGGCCCCGGCAACCAGGGTTCGTCGGGCATGCGGGGCTTCGGGCTGCCGCTGCAGCCCGTGCAGCCGGCCCAGGCGCTCGGCTCGGGCGTCATCGTCGACCAGCGCGGCTACGTGGTGACGAACAACCACGTGGTGGCAGAAGGCCGCAAGTACCAGGTGATCTTCCAGGACGGCACCAAAGTGGCGGCGCGCCTGGTGGGCCACGACGACTACAGCGACCTCGCGGTGCTGCAGATCGAGGGCCAGCTCCCCGCGGTGGCGACGCTCGGCGACTCGAGCAAGCTGCGCCCCGGCGAGTCGGTGATCGCCATCGGTAGCCCCCTCGGCGACTTCCGCAACACCGTGACCTCGGGCGTGGTGAGCGCGGTGGGCCGCAAGCTAGACGACAGCGCGCCCGGCCTCACCGACCTGATCCAGACCGACGCCGCGATCAACCACGGCAACTCGGGCGGCCCGCTGGTGGACCCGAGCGGCCAGGTGGTCGGCATCAATACCGCGGTCGTGCGCGGCGGGGGCGGCAGCCTGGGCGGCATGCTCGGCGGGGGCAGCGGCGACGTGGCCGAGGGCCTCGGCTTCGCGATCCCGAGCAACACCGTGCGGACCGTCGTGGATCAACTCATCACCAACGGCTCGGTGACGCGCCCGTTCCTCGGCGTGAACTTCCAGACCGTGAACCCGCGCATCGCCTCCTACTACGACCTCGACGCCAAGGAGGGGGCGCTGGTGACCCGCGTGGCCCCGAACAGCCCGGCGCGCAAGGCCGGCCTGCAGCAGGGCGACGTGATCACCGCGGTGGACGGCCAGAAGGTGACCGATCAGCAGGGCCTGCCGGAGCTGCTGAACAAGCACCAGGTGAACGACCAGGTGACCTTGACAATTAACCGCGACGGCAAGGAGCAGACGCTGCAGGTCGAGCTCGGGAAGCGGCCGACGTCCGACAACAGCTAAGCGGCCGCCGCGCGCAATCTCCTCTCTCGGCGGGATAGTATGGCGGGGTGAGGGCAACGGCGCCCTCACCCCGCCGCGTCTCGGCCCCGCGTGCGACGGCGCGGTCCACGCGTTCGGTGGTCGCACCATCCGTTTTACGGCACAATGAGCTAAAGTCTACTCAAGCGAGACTCACGAGGAGGGCGCCATGCTGCGCAACCGCTTCCGCCTCCGGCCCGCGCTCGCGCTGGCGGCCGCATGCGCCGTGCTCGTTGCCGGCTGCTCAGGGGGACCACAGAACGAGCGCGGCCCCGGCCAGGGGAACACTGGCGGCGGCATCATCGTCGCCGCGACCTCGGATGGCGCTAGCTTCCACCCGTACAAGACCTCGGATACCGTGTCGAGCGGGTACCAGAGCATGGTCTATGCGTCGAGCCTGACCGAGCGGGACCCGCAAGACGTCAGCAAGCTGAATCCGAGCCTCGCCGAGAGCTGGACTATCGGCGATGACCGCGTGACCTACACGTTCAAGCTGAAGCCAAACCTCGTCTGGAGCGACGGACAGCCGCTCACTTCCGCCGACTTCAAGTGGACCTACGATCAGGCCAGCAAGCCCGAGAACGGGTGGCCCTACATCAGCAACCTCGAGGAGATCGCGTCTTACGAAGCGCCCGACCCCCAGACGATCGTCGTGCGCCTCAAGGAGCCGCTGGCCGTCGGGCTCGAACAGTCGGACGCCATTGTGCCACTGCCCAAGCACGTCTGGGAGAATCTGGACTGGAACGATAGCTCGAAGAACCCCGAGATTCAGAGCCCGAGCGTGGTGTCCGGCCCATTCAAGCTGAAGGAGTGGGCGAAGGACGACCACGTCACCTTCGTCCCGAACGAGCGCTACTTCAAGGGCGCGCCGAAGCTCGCGAGCTACACCATCCAGATCGTGCCGGACGCGCGCGTGGCGTTCCAGAAGCTGCGGGCGAGTGAGGTCGACGAGTCAGGGTTCTCGCCCGACGACTATGAGCAAGCGAAGCGCCTCGACAACATCAACGTCTACGAGTGGTGGCCCGCGACCGGCAACTGGAGCTACCTGGGCTTCAATTTGCGCCAGCCGATGCTGCAGGACAAGCAGGTGCGGCAGGCGCTGGCCTACGCCGTGGACCGCAAGGCCATCATCGACAAGGTCATGTATGGGCTGGCGGAGCCAACGTACTCTGCCTTCGGCCCGCACTGCTGGTGCTACAACCCGAACGTGCCCCACCGCGACTACGATCCGGCTCGTGCGCGCGAGATGCTCGATCAAGCGGGCTGGCGACCTGGCCCGGACGGCATCCGCGTGAAGGACGGCCAGCGCATGCACATCCGCCTGTTGTACGGCCCGCAGTCGAGCCGGGTGCGGCAGCTCATTAGCCAGATCGTGCAGGATAACTTCAAGCAGGTTGGCGTCGAGGTGGAGATCACGGGCCTGGAGTGGGTCGCCTATCTCAGCGCGCTGAAGACGCCGCCCTACACTAACTGGGACATGAACGTGGGCGGCTGGTCGGCGACGATCGACCCGCACTGGATGTACCAGATCTGGAGCGAGGAAAATATCCCGGACCTAAACGCCGGCGCGTACCGCAACCCCGAGGTCGAGAAGCTGTTCCAGCAGGGTGCGCGGGAGTTTGACCAGGCCAAGCGCAAGCAGATCTACGATCAGATCCAGGAGATTCTCACCGAGGACCAGCCATACATCTTCTTGCACGTGGACAAGTCGTACACGGGCATCAGCAAGCGCGTCCAGGGCATCAAGCCCTCGCCGCTCGGCATCGACTGGAACATCGAGGAGTGGTCGGTTAAGTAAGCCCTGCCCGCGCGCGGCGTTAGAGGTTGCCAGCCAGGACGACCGGCCCGGTCGGGCTGGGGCTGCCGCCGGCCGGCTCGACCGAGACGGCGACGGTCCGCGCGCCCTCCAGGTCCTGCTGCAGCTCGATGACCTGCTGCCCCCCGGCGCCGGGCTGCAGCACGGCCGCGCTCGCCGGCGGCCCGTCGCGGATCACCCACACCTGATAGGTGCGGTCCGCCGGCGGGCGCGGCAGGTCCTGCAGCAGCAGCACCGGCGGCGCGCCGGCCGCGCGCTCGACAAGCAGCCCGCGCCCGCCCCTGCCCTCGGGGGTCGGCGCGAGCGCCCAGGCCTGCCGGGCCGACTGGATGAGCGCGGTCTCCTGCTGCTGCGCACGTAGCTCCCCTCGTAGCTGGGCGTTCCAGATGCCCATGCCCAGGGCCACCAGGACCGCTGCTGCCGCCCCCGCTGCCCAGGGGGACCAGGCCGCCCGCCGCGCGACCTGAGACCGGGGCGCCCGCCGCGCCCGTCCAGGGAACGGCAGCGGCGCGACGGTCGCGCCCGGCTCCCCCGGAGGTAGGGGCGCGGCGCCAGACGCCGGTTCGCTGCCCGGCGTGGGCACCAGGCCCGGCTCGGCTTGCGGCAGGCGCGTGGGAGCGCGGTCCGGCGCGGCGGTCCCGCCCGACGCCTGCTCGGCCCGCGCGGCCGCGAGCAGACGCTCTTTGATAGCCGCTGACGGCGCCGCCGGCTCGGGAACGGTGGCTAGCAGCGCCACCGTCGCGGTCAGGTCGGCGGTCACGGCGCGACAGGCGGCGCAGGTCGCCAGGTGACGCCCGACCGCCTGCGCCTCGGCCTCTGGCAGCGCGCCCAGCGCGTGGGCCGCCAGCGTCTCCTCCAGCGCTTCCAGCGCCTGGGGCGACAGGCGCGCGGGATCGTGCGGCGTACCGTTCATGCGTCCGCCCCGACGCGATCGCGGAGCAGCCCTCGCAGCCGCCCGAGCGCCAACCGCAGGCGGCCTTTGACGGTGCCCAGCGGCAGGTCGAGCGCGCTCGCGATCTGCGTCTGCGTCAGCCCGCTGAAGTACGCAAGCTCGATGGCCTGCCGCTGCTCCTGGGGCAGCGCGCTGAGCGCCTCGGCGATCACCTCCCGGTCCAGTCGCTGCGCCGTCAGGGTCCACACGTCCGGCGTGCTCGTATCTGGACCAAGGTCCTCCGGCAGCGGCGAGAGCGGGGCGCGCCCGCGCAGGCGGTCAATCGCGCGGTGATGGACGATGCTCAGCAGCCAGGTACGCACGCTGCCGCGGCCGACTTCGTACCGCCCCGCGTTCCGCCAGAGCGCGAGAAAGGCTTCCTGCACGACTTCCTCGGCCGTCTCGCGCTCGCCCACCATCCGCAGGGCCAGCCCCATCGCGGCACGGTTGTGGCGCTCGTACAGCGCGTCCAGCGCCTCGATTTGCTGGGGCAGCGCCTGCATGAGGGCTTCGTCGCTGGCGCTCGCTACGTCCATGCGGTCCTATGCTCTCACGTAGTATACGGACGCCGAGGGCGCGCGGTTCACGGCAGCGCTCGCAGTATACCAGGCGCGCGGCGGCGGGGCGCGCCTGGGTCGGGGAGCGTGGCGCGCTCCGGCGGGGCAACAGAGTATCGCGCACCCGGGGCAGATCAGCGCCCCGCTACAGCGCGTACAGGGTGCGGGCGTTGGCGTGGAGCACGCGCTCGGCGAGGCGCTCAGCCTGCGCGGCGGTGAGGGCGCCGGCGCGCAGCCAGCCGCCGAGCGCCCCATCCAGCGCCAGCCGGATGGCCACGGCCCCCAGCCAGACCGACTCGGCCAGCCCCGCCGCGTCCGACCCGTAAAGCACTTTGCTGGCCGGCGCCAGCTCCAGCGCCTCCTCGACCGCGCGCTGGCAGCCGGGGCCGAGCAGCGGCACGCTCAGGCTCAGATCGACGTACACGTCGGCGTAGAGGCTCGCCAGGTAGCCCGCCTCGCGCAGGTACGGGTAGCAGTGCAGCAGCACGACCGGCGCGCCCGCGAACGCGCCCGCTTCGAGCGCGGGGCGCAGCCACAGCGGGTTCGCCTGCAGCAGGTCCAGATCGGCGTCGCCAAAGCCGGTGTGGATCTGGACGGGCAGGCACTCGCGCCCGGCCGCCGCGAAAGCCAGGCCGAGGAAGTAGTCGAGCAGCGGCTTGCTCGTCAGGCGCGGCGGGGCGACGCGGGCCGCGGCGCGCACCGCCGGATAGGCCGCGGCGGCGGCCCGGCGGTCGGGGGGGCCGAGCGCCAGGCCGCTCCGATAGGCGACGATCGTCTTCAGACCGACGTAGCCCCTCCCGCGCAGGTCGGCGAGCGCCTGGGCGAACGACTCCTCCAGCGCCGCGAAACTGGCGCTGCGAGCGATCAGCTCCTCCAGCAGCGGCTCGACGCGCAGTAGCGGCCAGGCGCGACACCGGGCCGGCAGGAGCGCGTTCAACTCCGCGACCGTGTAGCTCTCCGCGGCCTGGTAACCGCCGTCCACGACGAGCGCGCTCACGCCCGCCCGCTCGACGCAGCGCCCGAGCAGCTCCGCCGGCCCGAGCGCGCGGCGTGCGGCGAGCACCGCCTCGACCTCGGGCGCGCAGCCATGGAAGGCGCCCAGGTCGCGCAGCGCCCGCTGGACGTACAGCGTGTGCGGGACGTGGGCGCGCACCTGGCGCGGATCGCGGCTCTCGCTGAACAGCCCCAGGAACCGCACCGATGGGTCTGCCGCGTCCGTCGCCGCGGACGGGCGCAGCGGCGCGTGGCAATGCCCATCCACGATCGGGATGTCGGCCAGCGGGGAGCGCGCGCGGGCCATCTACGCACCTGGAACACGGTAATAGATAGGCCTGGCGAAGCGGGGCCTGTCTCTACCGTGGGCAGCCAGTTTAGTACTTGAAGAAGTGGTGGCGCTGCTCGAAGGCGGCGTCCTCCGCTGAGAACGCCTGCCACTCGGAGCGCCGCACGGCGAGATAGCTGCGCCGCAGCAGGTCGTCCAGCGCCTCCAGCAGCACCGCGTCGGCCTCCAGCGCGTCGAGCGCCTCTCCGAGTGAGGTCGGCAGGCGGCGGATGCCGCGCGCCGCGCGCTCGTCGTCGGAGAGCAGCGCGGGGTCCACCAGCGCCAGGCGGCCCTCGTCAAGCGCCGCGCCGCGCCGCACGCCGTCCAGGCCGGCGACGATGAGCCCCCCCAGCGCCAGGTAGGGGTTGCACGAGTTGTCGCAGGCTTTCAGCTCCAGGTTGGCCGAGGCCATCTCCGCGCCGCGGTAGGTCGAGACGAGCCGCACCGCCGCCTCGCGGTTGTCCGGGCCATAGCAGGTGAAGGCGCTGCTCCACGAGCGCGGCTGCAGGCGATGGTAGCTGTTGAAGCTGGGGCAGGTGAGGGCTACGAGCGCAGGCAGATGGTCGAGCACGCCGGCCACGAACTGCTGGCCGAGCCGGCTCAGCCCGTGGGGTTGCGCGGGATCGTAGAGCAGGTTCTGGCTGCCGTCCGTGCTCCAGAGGCTCCAGTGCAGGTGGGCGCCATTCCCCGCCTGGTCGGGCCACGGCTTCGGCGCGAGCGACGCGTACAGACCGTGGCGCCAGGCCACCGCGCGCACCGTCTCGCGGTAGCGGAGCTGGTTGTCGGCCGCGCGCAGCGCGTCGGCGTGGTGGATGCTTAGCTCCTGCTGCCCGTGTCCCAGCTCCGGATAGTACTGCTCGACCTCGATCCCCTGGCCCACCAGCGCATCCACGATCTCGGCGATGATCGGCGCCGTCGTCAGCATGCCGACCGTGCTGAAGCAGAGGCTCTGGTCGTAGGGCACGAAGCGGTCGTCCTCGCGCGCGGCGAGCGACCACTCCGGCTCGAACGCCGCCTGGACCATGAAGCCCGCCGCGTGCGCGTCCGCGATGGCGCGCCGCAGGAAGCCGCGCGGGCAGGCACCCCAGGGCGCGCCGTCGAGCGTCTGCATGTCGACGAAGACCAGCGCCTGCCGGGCGGCATAGGGCAGCACGGTGAAGGTGTCGAGGTCGGGCACCAGGCGGATCTCGCCGACGGGGCCCAGGCCGTCGACCGGCTGGAGCTGGTCCAGGGCGTTCATCGCCTGCATCGCCACCGTCAGGCCGATCCCGCTGCGAAGCCGTTCCGCCAGGCCGGCGCGGTGGCTGCTCTTGCCGCGGATGACGCTGCCGTTGTCGCAGTAAAGGAAGCGGACGAGGCTCACGTCCGCCGCATCGGCGGCCCGCAAGACCTCGTCCACGCCGCGCGCGGGTGGCTGCATAGGGGTGAGGGAATTACCGCGAGCCGGCGGCCACCGGGGTGGTCGTCTGGCCAGCGGCAGTGCCCAGGTAGGCGACCGCGGCGTCGAGCTGGCTGTCGTGACCCGTGCGCAGCGCGTCGAGGTCCAGCTCCACCTCCTGGTCGGGATGAACGCCGACGCGGTCGAGCAGCGCGCCGCCGCCCGAGTACACTTGCTCGATGCTGAGCTGGAGCGCCCCGCCGTTCGAGAGCGGTAGCACGACGCTGGCGGCCACGGCGCCCGCAGTCGTCGTCCCCAGCACGCGCCCGACGCCGTGCTCCTGAATCGCCACCGCGAACAGCTCGCCCATGGACGCCGTGCCGTCGTCGATCAGCACAGCCAGCGGCACCGTGAGAATGGGCCGCGCCTCGCGGACGTTGATCGTCTCCTCGCGGCCGCGGCGGTCCACGGCGCGGTAGATCGGCCCGTCGGGGATGAAGCGCGACAGCAGCCGCGAGCCGACGTCGAGCCGGCCGCCCGAGTTGCCACGCAGGTCGAGGACGATGCCACGCACCCCGTCACGCTGGAACTGGTTGACCGCCTTCTCGACGCTGTCGATCACCGACGGCTCGGGGAAGCCGCGCAGCGCCACGTAGCCGATATTGCCGGTCAGCAGCCGCGAGGCGACGAACGGCAGCGACACCTGGGCGCGCGTCACAGTCAGCTCGTCCACCCGGTCGGACCCCGCCCGCTGGATGCGCAGCCGCACCGATGAGCCCTCCGGCCCGCGCACCAGGTTCACCACTTCATCCAGCCGCATGTCCGTCGTCGCCGTATCGTCCACGCCCACGATCACGTCGCCAGGATGGATGCCCGCCTGCTCCGCCGGCGTGCCGGGGAACACCTCGATCACCGTCGCCTGCGGCCCACGCATGCGGGCGCCGATGCCGCCGTACTGGACGTCGCCCCGTGTCCAGCGGATGTGCTCCTGGTAGTCGTCGGGGGTGAGATAGTTCGTGTGGGCGTCCTCCACCGACGCAGTCATGCCGGCGATGGCCGCCCCGGCGAGCTTCTCGGGCGGCACGGCGTCGGCGTAGCGCGCGGCCAGCGCCTGGTAGCGCTGGCGGAGCGCCGTCCACTCCTGGGCGCGATCACCGCCCAGGTTCCCTAGACCCGCGACCGGGTTGTCGATCCCCGCTTCCTGCAGTGCCTCCGTCATGCCATCCTGCGCCGCCGTGACCAGCTCGGCGGGGTCCAGCGGCAGAGCGTAGCGATCGAGCAGCAGCTCGTACGCCTCCTGCATGGCCTGAAGCTGCTGGGCGATGTCCGCCTGGGTGCTTGGGCTCAGCGCCGGCGCGGCGAGCGTCGCCGCCTGAGCGACGGCGCCGGCGGGCGGCAGCGCGCCCGTGAACAGCAGCGCGAGACTGAGCAGCGCGGTCAGTAGCCGGAGACGTGTGGTGGACGAAGCGGCGGCCATCGTCGGTGCCCTCCCGGAGAGGTAAGTTGTGTTGGCCCATGGCGGTGGTGGGCGGTGGCGGCGGTGTCGAGGGAGGGCCCCGGCGCCGCCGGCAGGCGCGCAGCCCGCCGGTAGGATTAGTCAGAGTATATCCGAGCCGCTATTTGCTGGCGAGTATTTGTTTGCCTCACCGCGCGGCTTTTTGGCCCGGCGCGCTGTTTCGTACTATGTAGACGGGATCCCGCCGCGGTGGGCCGGGCGCTATCGTCTGCCGATGCCGCGGCTGCCCGACACCGCTGCACGGCTTCCGCTGTGGTCCCGAGGGGGATACTGATGGACGTTACAGTCTATACGACACCCACCTGCCCGTATTGTCGCATGGCGAAAGACTACCTGACGCAGCGCGGCGTGCCGTTCACCGAGCGGGACGTGGCCGCTGATCCGGCCGCGGCCGCCGAGGCCGTACGCATCTCGCGCCAGCGGGGCGTGCCGATCATCGCCGCCGACGGCCAGGTGGTCGTCGGCTTCGACCGGCCGGGCCTCGACCGGCTCATCGAGGCGGTGAAGGCCAACCGGCCGTCGCTGGGGCTCGCCGTGGCCGACGCCAGCAAGATCGCCATCCAGCAGGGGCAGGTGCCGGTGTTCGGGGCCTACGTGGGGCGCGTGCGGCCCGGCAGCGTGGGCGAGCGCATGGGTATCCAGCAGGGCGATGTCATTACCCACATCAACGTCCGCCCGGTCCGCACCGCCGCCGACGTCGAGCAGGCCATGGCCGTGCTGGAGCCAGGCAACCGTGTGACCGTGGTGCTACAGCGCGGTGGGCGCGAGCTGCGCACCGAGGCCACGCTCTAGCGTGCAGCCCGTGGCCGGGCCAGCCGCGCGCCGCGCATGACGCCCCGGAGACGTCGGCGGGCGCTCCCGGGTGGGCGCGGCGCGCGGCTATGCGGCGCCCGCCCGCGCCTCGCCGTCCTGGCGGCGCTCGTCCTCGTCGCCGCCTGCGGCGCCCCGCCCGCCTCCCCCAGCGCGGCCCCCGCGTCTGCCGACCAGACGACGAACGCCCCCTCGTCGCGGCCCGAGCACCCCCCGGGCGCCGTGGCGGCCCCGGTGGTGCGCGTCGTAGACGGCGACACGATCGTCGTGCGCCTGGACGGCCGCCAGCAGCGGGTGCGCTACACTGGCGTGAACACCCCAGAGAGCGTGGACCCGCGGCGCGCGGTGCAGTGCTTCGGCAAGGAGGCCGCCGCCCGCAACCGCGCGCTGGTGGAGGGCAAGACGGTCTGGCTGGAAAAAGACGTGTCGGAGACCGACCAGTACGGTCGGCTGCTACGCTACGTCTGGGTGGACGGCGCGCTGGTTAACGCCGAGCTGGTCCGCGAGGGCTATGCGCGCGCCGTGACCTACCCGCCGGACGTGCGCTACGCCGAGCGCTTCCGAGCGCTGGAGCGCGAGGCGCGGGAGGCACGGCGCGGGCTCTGGGGCGGCTGCTGAGACGAGCCGCGCGACCGCTACGCGTTCTTCGACGTGCTGGCCGGCCGCGAAGGGCCATCCACGCGCCGCGCCGCGGACGGCTCGTGCCGGGTGTCCCGCGTCAGCGCCCCGTCGTGAGCATTGGTCTCGGCCGTTGTGGTCGGGACCAGCGCTGCCAGGGCATCCTCGTCGAGCAGCCCGCCGGGGACCGGCGGAGCGGCGCCGACCGGGGTCGGCGCGCCGCGCGTGAGCGAGAGCAGCGCCGTCGCCACGGCCAGGCCCGCGAGCACCACGAGCACGACCTGGATCGCAAGCTGCAGCGCCGCGAGCGGTACGTTGAGGGTGCTTGTCTCCGGGCGGCCCAGCCGCGCCGCGAGCGACAGGCCCATCAGGGTGCCCACGGCCGCCACACCCAGGCTGGTACCCAGGCTGCGCGTCATGTTTAGCAGCCCGGCCGCGACGCCGCGCCGATGCGGGGGGGCGCTGCCCATAATGGCGCTGTTGTTGGCTGGCGTAAACAGTCCTACGCCTAGCCCCAGCACGCCGAGCAAGCCCAGCAGGAGCGGCAGTGGCGCGCCCGGCGCGATCGCCACCGCCAGCAGCGCCACGGCGGCCAGTAGCATGCCGACGACGGTCGGGCCGCGCGAGCCGAACCGGTCCGCGAGAATGCCGCCCCACGGCGCGATGAGGCCGAGCGCGACGGGGATGGGGCTGAGGAGGAAGCCCGCCTCCGCGGGCCCGTGCCCCTGCACGCGCTGAAGCTCGAATGGCAGCAGAAAGAGGCTGCCGAAGAGCACGGCGTACGACAGCAGGCCGGCGCTAATGCCGCTCACGAACACCCGACTCTGGAACAGCGCGAAGTCGATCAGCGGGAACCGCGCCCGTCGCTCGACCGCCACGAAGAGCGCGAGCGCGGCGGCTGTCGCCGTGGCAAGGGCGATGAGGCGCGGGCTCGTCCAGCCCCACACGTTGCCGTAGGTCAGGCTGAGCATCCCCAGGGCAATGGCCGGGCCGAACAGGCTGGCCCCCAGCCAGTCGAAGCGCTCCGCCTCCGTCTCGGCACGCGGCGCATGAGCGGTCAGCGGCAGGATCAGCCACCCCAGCGCGGCGCCGACGACGCCGAACGGCACGGCGATGTAGAAGACCCACTGCCAGCCGAGCCGGGCGATGAGCAGCCCGCCGACGGAAGGCCCCACGGCCAGCCCCACCGCCTGGGCGGCGCCCTGCACGCCGATGGCGCGGCCCAGCTCGTTGGGCCGTGCGGCCGCGGCGATGATCGCCACGCTGTTCGCCTGCAGCAGGGCCGCGCCGAACGCCTGGAGCACGCGGAAGACGATCAGCCAGCCCAGCGTGGGCGCCAGCCCACACAGTCCCGAGCCGACGATGAAGACGACGAAGCCGGCCACGTACAGGGCCTTGCGGCCGAGCAGGTCGGCGAGCCGGCCGATCGGCACCACCAGCGCCGCCAGCGTGAGCAGGTAGGCCAGGGCGACCCACTCGATGGCCGCCACCGGCGCCTGGAACACGTCCTCGAGCGTCGGCAGGACGAGGCTCGCGATGCTCGCGTCCAACTGCCCGAGGAACGCGCCGACGCACACCGTCCCGACGACGAGCCAGCGGTAGCGCGGCAGGCGGGCAAGGGCCGGGAGCGGGGGGGCCTCGGCGAGCAAGCGGTGGACATTCAGCATCTCGCTCACACTGTAGGTGGCAGCGACGCTAAAATCAATCGCTAGTTGCGCTGAGATTTATAGGCTACGGTGATAGCATGGCGGAGCCGCTGGCGAATCTCTATCGCCTCCAGACGTTCCACCGCGTGGCCACCGAACGGAGCTTCACGCGCGCCGCCCGCCAGCTCCACCTCTCGCAGCCGGCCGTGAGCGCGCACATTCGCGCCCTGGAACGGCATTTCGGCGCGCGGCTCTTCGTCGTCCGCCACCGGCGTGTACACCTCACGGCCGAGGGCGAGGCCCTGTTCGCCTACAGCGTCCGCGTGTTCAACCTGCTGCGGGAGGCCGAGCGCGCCGTGGCCGAGACGCAGGGCCTGGAGCGGGGCCAGCTCCACGTTGGCGCCAGCGCCACGATCGGGATCTACCTCCTGCCCCCGGTCCTCGTCGAATTCGCCCGCCAGTATCCCGCCGTGCAGGTCGAGCTGACGGTCGGCACCTCGGCCGACATCGTCGCGCGCGTGCTGGCCGACGAGGTGCCGCTGGGCCTCGTCGAGGCGAGCGTGACCCATCCCGACCTGGACGTCGAGCCGTTCGCTGCGGACGAGATGGTGTTGATCGTGCCACCCGACCACCCCTGGGCGCGGGCTGGCGCGATCTCGATCGAGGCGCTGCAGGGGACCGCTATCCTGCGGCGCGAGCCTGGCTCGGGCACGCAGGCATTCGTGGATGCCACGCTCGAGCACGCCGGGGCCAGGCTCGCCACCGCAATGGTGCTCGGCAGCACCGAGGCGCTGAAGCAAGCCGTGCTCGCCGGCGGCGGCGTGGCCTGGGTGCCCCGCATCACCGTCGCGCGCGAGCTGCAGAGCGGCACGCTCGCCGTGGTGGCCGTGCCGGCGGTCGACCTGCGGCGCGACCTGTCGGTCATCAGGCCCCGCGGCGCGCGGCCCGGCTCCGCCGCGGCGGCGCTGTTGCGGCTCCTCCGGGCGGACGGGGGGCCGCGCGCCGCGCCAACGCCCTGATGCGCCAACGCTCGGCGCACCGCGTGAGGGGCGGCGCACGCGGCTAGGCGCGCCCCTCGATCGCCCGCAGGTCGCTGGTCGTCCCCATCACCACGAGCTTATCGCCGGCCTGGACGACGAGATCGCCCGGCGGGTTCGGAAGCAGCCGGGTGCCGCGCTTGACCGCCAGTACGACGGCGCCGGCCGCCTCCGCGCCGCGGGCCGCCTCGAGGCTCTTGCCTACCATGGGCGACTCGGGGCGCACCTCCAGCTCCTCCAGCAGGAGATCGATACTCGGGTCGTGCATGACGGTGTCCACGAAGTCAATTGCGACCGGCCGCAGGGCGAGCATCGCCATCCGCCGGCCGCCGATCTGGTACGGCGAGATGACGCGATCGGCGCCCGCCCGCCGCAGCTTCGGCTCGGCATCGTCGCGGCTCGCGCGCGCCACGATGAACAGGTTTGGGTTCAGCCCCCGCGCCGACAGGGTCACGTAGACGTTGTCCACGTCGCTGTCCACAGCGGTGATCAACCCGCGGGCGCGCTTGACCCCTGCCGCCAGCAGCACCTCGTCGCTCGCCGCGTTGCCGGGCACCCACAGGCAGCCGTCCTCGCTCGCGGTCGCCAGCGACGCTTCGTTCACGTCGACCACGACGTAGGGCACGTTCTCACGGCGGAACTCGGCCGCGATCTGGCGCCCCACGCGCCCGTAGCCGCACAGCACGACGTGGTCGTGCAGCCGCTCGATACGCGCTTGCATGCGCCGCCTCCCGACTTCCCGCCGTATTTCGCCCTGCACCGCGTAGTGGACGATGGTGCTGAGCGTGTACAGCATCGTGCCCACGCCCATGATAATCAGCAGAATGGTAAACGTGCGGCCCGCCGGGGAGAGTGGCCGGATCTCGCTGTAGCCCACGGTGGTGATGGTCGTGATGACCATGTACAGCGCGTCGAAGAAGCCCCAGCCCTCGATGAGCATGTAGCCCGCGACGCCGAGGACGACCACGACCGCCACCGCGAGCAATGGCCACCGCATCTGCACTAGCTCGAAGCCCGGCCCCGACGGGCGTGGCGTTGCCGTGCTCACAGGGTGCTCCCGCGCGCGGGGTGCCGTCTTGGGCCCCGATTGCCCCGTGGCGGCGTGCCCGGGGGACGGCCGCGGCGTGGCACGCGCGCCGCATTATAGCCGGCGCCGGGCGGGGCCCCGCGACCGGCCTGGCCGCGCCAGACCCGGGGCGCCGGGCGATGGTGCGCGCTGGCCGCGGGTTGACAGGCGCCCGCACGCCGCTGTACCAAATCAGGAGGGGGCGCGTTGATGGCCAAGTCCGTGCTCGTCATCGAAGACGAGGGCGCGATCGCCGAGATGCTCCAGATGCTCCTCGCCGACGAGGGCTACGCCGTGCGCGTGGCGCGGACCGGCGCCGAGGGGCTCGAGCAGGCGCGGGCCGAGACGCCCGACCTGATCACGCTCGACCTGTCGCTCCCCGGCGTCGATGGCGCGACGCTGCTCCGCGCGCTGCACGCTGACGGCGGCGCGCCCGTCCTCGTCATTTCCGCTCACCCCGAGGTGCTCGCGCCCGCCGACCGGGCGCTCGCCGCCGCGGTCCTGGGCAAGCCCTTCGACATCGACGACATGCTGGCCAGCGTCGCGGGGCTGCTCCGGTAGCCGGGCCGCCCCGCTCGCGCGCCAGGGAGGCGTCACATGGAGCCATCCTCACTGGTCCTCTCGCGGGCCGCCGCTCTCCTGTCCCAGCGGCACGCGAACATCGAGCTGCGCTGGGCGCAGCGCGTCGTGACCTTCGGCCACTACCAGGGGCGCGGCGATCTCCACCTGGCTGACGTGCTCGACCACATGCCGCTGCTCACCGAGGCGATCATCGCCGTCCTGCGCGACGGCCACCAGCCCGACGCCTTCCAGCCCGGCGGCGAGTTCTACACGCGCGCTCGCACGCACGCCTGGACGCGCCACGAGCAGGGCGTGCGCCCCGAGGAGGTCATCGACGAGCTGCGCATCTTCCGCACGGAGATCTGGCGCGAGCTGCGCAAGCGGCTGCCGCGCGAGATGCCGCTTACTGCGGAGGACGTGTTCGTCCTCGAGGAGCACGTCAATTACGCCCTGGACCTGATCGTCGGCGCATGCCTGCAAGCGCTGCGCGAGCTGGAGACGAGCGACCTGTGGCCGCTGCCGCCGCTCGCCGCCGAGGAGTGACCGCCCTCATGGCGGCGCGCCCACGGCCGCCGTCCGTGCCATGCTCGTCGGCGAGCTAAGCGCGCTCAGCAGCGCCTTCATCTGGGCCTGCAACGGCGCGCTGCTCCGCTGGCTGTCGCCCCGTGGCGACGTGATCGCCATCAACGCGCTCCGCTGCTTCGTGGCCGCCGTGCTGATGGTCGCCACGCTCACGCTGCTCGGGCGCGGCCCCGCCCTGCTGGCCACGCCGCCCGACGTCCTGGCCCTGCTCCTGGCCTCAGTGTTCTTCGGCATGGGCCTCGGCGATAGCTTCTACTTCCAGGCGCTACGGCTGGTCGGCGTCGTGCGCGCCCAGCCGATCGCCATGAGCTACCCGCTCATCTCGGCCGTCCTCGCCGTGCTCGTGCTCGGCGAGCCGCTGACGGTGCGCGCCGCGCTCGGCATCGTGCTGGTGGTCGCGGGCGTCTATGCCGTCGCCGCTGCCCAGGTGCCCCCCGGCCAGGCGCGGCAGCCGCTCGCCCCGGGCGTGCTGCGTAGGGGCGTGCTGTTCGCGCTCGCCGCGGCCGTCTGTCTGGCGCTCGGCACCATCTTCCTGCGGCCGGCCGCCAGCCAGGTCGACCCTTGGGTGGCCGCCACCATCCGCCTCTGCGGCGCGAGCGGCTTCCTGCTGGCCTACACGGCGCGCCGGCTCGGCGCCGCGCGGGAGGCAGCGCGGAAGGACCCGGCCTTCGGGCCGGGCGTGCTGCTGCTCGGCGTCGGCACGGCCATCTCCATGTCGCTGTTCGTCGCCGGCATCTTCTACGCCGGCGCGGCGCGCGGCGGCGCGCTCGCCAGCACCGCGTCGCTGTTCGGCGTGCCTATCGCCGTGTTCGTGCTGCGCGAGCAGGTAACCTGGCGGCTCGTGGCCGGCGCGCTGCTCTCGCTCGTCGGTGTCTGGCTCATCCTGCTGCGCTGACGCCCGCGCCCCTGAGAGGCGGGCCGCTGGAGACGGCCCCGCGGGCCGCGCGGGCGCGCTACGCCACCGGCAGGTTCGGGCGCGCGTCCAGCGTGAGGTCGGAGCGCGCGCCGGCCTCCCAGCGGTAGTACGCGGCCGCGCCGATCATGGCCGCGTTGTCCGTGCAGAGCGCGATCGGCGGCAGGCGTACCTCCACATCCACGCGCTCCTGCACGGTGCGCCGCAGCGGCACGTTCGCCGCCACGCCGCCGGCCAGCGCCACCTGCCGCGCGCCGAACTCGGCGGCCGCCCGGGCTGTCTTCGCCGCGAGCACGTCCACGATGGCGGCCTGGAAGCTGGCCGCCACGTCCGCCACGGGCGGGTTCGGCCCCAGCTCCTCCAGCAGGCGGAGCACCGCTGTCTTGAGGCCGCTGAAGCTGAAGTCGTAGCTGTCGCCCAGCCAGGCGCGGGGGAGCGGGAAGCGCGTCGGATCGCCGGTCTCGGCCGCCCGCTGGATGGCCGGCCCGCCGGGGAACCCGAGCCCCAGCATGCGCGCCACCTTGTCGAAGGCCTCGCCCGCGGCGTCGTCGCGCGTGCGCCCGAGCCGCACGTAGTCGCCGTGCCCTCGCATCAGCACCACGTCCGAGTGCGCCCCCGACACGATCAAGCACACCAGCGGAAACGCCGGCTCGGTCGGGATCGGGGACGGCGGAGACGGGGGAGGAAGCTGATCGCCCCTGGCCCCTGGCTCCTGGCCCTTGCGCTCGGGCACGAGCCAGTTCGCGTAGACGTGGCCTTCGAGGTGGTTGAGGCCGAGCAGCGGCAGGCCGCGCGCGTAGGCGACCGCCTTCGCCACGTTCACGCCGACGAGCAGCGCCCCTGCCAAGCCGGGGCCATAGGTGACCGCCACTGCGTCCACGGGGCGCGCGTCGCGCTCCAGGCCGTCGAGTGTGTCCTCCAGCAGCGGGACGATGTTGGCCAGGTGCGCCCGCGACGCGGCCTCGGGCACGATGCCCCCGAACGGCCGGTGTAGCTCGACCTGCGAGGCGATCAGGTTGCTCTCGATCCAGCGGCCGTCGCGCACCACGGCCACCGCCGTCTCGTCGCAGGACGTCTCGAACGCCAGGATCCGCATCGCCCTACTCGCTCGGCAGGTCGTAGCGGTAGAGCGCCTGGGTGGTGAGCACGTACAGGCGGTTGTTCGCGTCCACGAACGCGTCGCGCAGCCCCTGGAACGCCGCGCTGTCCAGCGGCGGCCGGAACTGGCGCTGGTAGGTGCCGTCGGGGGCGAGCTGCACGATGCGCTGGTTGCCCATGTCCGCGATGTACGTGGGTGGCGCATCAGATGTCCCGAAGGTCATCGCGATCGGGCCGCGCAGGCCGTCCGGCGGCTGCGTCACGAAGGGCTGCGGGTCGCCGCTCTCGCGCGCGAATTTGCGGAGCACGCCGTCGCCTTGCAGCACGAACAGGCTGTCGCCCGCTACCTGCAGGTCCACGACGCGGTCCCACGTCAGGTTGGCGCGGGAGTCGAGCACCGCCACCGGCGGGCTGTCGTAGCCGCTCCGCGTGGGGGTATAGCGCATAACCGAGGGGGCCTTCGGGTCCACCAGGTAGACCGCCCCCTTATCCGACGCCATCGCGCTCAGCTCTTGCCACTTGCTGCTGTCCGCGGGCACGATGCGCCCGAGCCCCGCGCGCGGATTGTAGGTGACGAAGGTGCGGCCGCTCTCGGCCACCACCAGGCCGGGATCAGTGCGCGGCCCGCCGGTGCCCACCCACGCCATCGCGATGAGCTTGCCTACCGACCGATTCCCGACCTGATCGCGCTCCTTCACGAGGACTTGCGGCTCGCCGCTCTGCAGCGTGCCGTCGGCCTGAAGCTGGTAGCGGAGCAGCCGCGAGCCTCCCACGTCCAGCACGTAGATGTCGGTTCCCTCGACAATGACGCGCGTGACGCCGCCTTCCGCCGCGATGCTGCTCAGGTCGATGAGCGGTGGCCCGGCCGGGAGCCGCACGACCTGATCGGTGCGGTCCAGCTCCGCCTGCGTATCGCGCAGCAGCGAGCGCCAGGTGTCCGTCTCGCGGATGGCGAGCGCCTGCGTCAGCAGTTGGCGCGCCTGCTCGAGCTGGTCGCGGGCGGTGGGGCCGCTCGGGTCGCGGCGCACCTGGTCGTAGTACGACTGGGCCTGCGCGGCCAACTGGGCCGCCGTATCGGGCGGCGGCGCCAGCTTGTTGAAGGCGGCCATCCCGACCAGCACCAGGGCAGTCAGGCCGACCGCCACCACGACCAGCGCCAGCGCGCGCGGCGCGCCGGTGGCAAGCCAGGCGCGGGTGAGCTGGTGGAGCGCGGCCCGGGCCCGGCCGACGCCGCCACTGGGCGGCGCCTCCCAGCGCGGCTCCGGCTCGGCGTAGCTCGTGGGCCGCCGCCCATTGCGCGAGCGGCGCCGGCCGGAGACGGCCTCGTGGTCATACCCGTTCTCGCCGTAGCCGTTGTCCTCGTAGTACTCGCGCCGGCCATTGGCGGGCCGGTCGGCGTAGTCAAGGTCCGCGTAGCCGTGGCGCGCCCGCTCGCGGCGGCCGCCGCGCTCGTGGCGGGCGGGCGCGAGCGCGTATTCCTCCGCCTCGACCGCCTCCGCCTCCTCACGTGCCCCCGCAGTCACCGCCACGCGCGGCCCCCAGCCGCGGCGCTCGGGCACGCGCGCTTCCACGACAAGGATCGAGAAAGTCGGCCGCGTCTGGCGCCAGACGCCCAGCTCGTAGAGCGCCGAGGCCACCGCCGAGGGCTCGCCCTCGTCCATCGCCGCCTCGACGTAATCCGCGCGCATGCGCTCCCACTGCGGGCCAGACGCCAGCACCAGCAGGTCGTCGGGCGCGAATGGGCTGAAGCTGTACGCGATCTGCGGGTCCAGCTCGCCGCCCAGCAGGCGCGGCTCGCTGACCTCGATGCCGTTCTCGGCGGGCACGCCGAGGAAACGCTGCAGCGCGCCGCGGTGGCGCACGGCCGCGAACGTCGGGCCGACGCGGCCCAGGTAGGCGCCGCCCGAGCGCAGCACGGCCACCGCGGCCTGCACCCGCACGCGGTCCTCGGGCATGCTCATCGAGTTCTCGCGCCGCAGGAACTGGTGCGCCGCGAGCAGCACGCCGGCGAGCGCCGAGGTGGCCGAGCGCCCGCCGCTCGCGGCGAACTCCCGCTCCATCACGTCGAGAATCTGGCGGCACAGGGCGCCCTGGCCGGGCCGATCGGGCGCGAGCAGGGCGCAGAACTGGTCGGTGCGGCGGCGCAGCGGCCAGAGGCCGGCGGGACGCGAGACCGTGACGAAGTCCGCGCTCTCCTGCGCGTCGCCGGCTTCCACACTAAGCTGGGTAACCACGAGGTCGGCGGGCGCCGTCATGCGGGCCTCCTCCTCGCGCCCAAGCGGATGATAGGCCGAAGTATATCAGATGCCCGGGGGGCCGGCAATTGCTGTATGCCCATCCACGTATACCTATCGGAATGCTCTCGGAGCGGCGGCGACCTCGCGGCCGGGGGTCGGGCCTAGCGGCAGCAGCAGCGGCGGGGCGCTCCAGGCCACCCAGCCCTCGCCGCTTTCGGGGTGCGCCGTCGAGCGGTAGACGACGACTTCCAGGCTGTACGGCCCCGCCGGCGCGTCGGCCGGCAGGGTGATGGCGGCGCGGGTCCAGAGGCGGTCGCCGCTGCCCGGGGGCTGCGCCCCCAGCCAGCCAGCGTCGAGCCAGGGATCCTCCCCCCACCAGGCGCGGCCCTGGGCGTCGCGCAGGCGGAGCGCCGCCTTCAGGCCCGCGTCGAACGGCCCCTCGACGTGCCAGACCAGCTCGATGCGGGCCGCGTGGCCGGGCCGCGGCCCATCCGGATCGACGCCCAGCCGCTCCAGCGCCACCTCGCCCACGTCGCGCTCGACTCGCGTGTCGGCGAGCGCGCCGGCCCCTAGCAAGAAGTGGGCCAGCCGCACCTGGCGGAAGCCGACTTCCTCGGCACGGTACGCGTGGCGCGCCAGCCAGCGCGGCACGAAGCCGGTCGGGTCGGCGTGGCCCATGTCCGTCTCCAGTAGCCAGAATCCCTGGTAGCGGCTGGCCAGCGCGCTCAGCGCGCTGGCCACGTCACCTTCTACCAGCGGCACGGCCCCCGTCAGGATGTGGGCCGGCAGGTGCCCCCGGTAGTAGTGATCGAACAGCAGCGTCTGCCACGGGCCGTTGAAGACGACCGCCTCGCCCGGCTGCTCGGCCGCCTCCACCGCGCGCAGCGCCTCAGCGTAGTCGCCGCGCACATAGTCGCGGTAGTACGGCACGAACCACGGCACCACGACCAGCGCCCAGGCGACGGCGACGCCGGCCAGCGCCCAGCCGCGGGGCCGCAGGGCCGCCGCGCCCGCCGCCAGCGCCAGCAGTGCGAGCGGCAGCAGCATGAGCAGGAAGCGCACGTTCAGGTCGCGTCCCACGAGCATGAGGGCTGCCAGGCCGAGGAGCGGCGCGAGCCCCGCCATCACCAGCAGCCGGCCGCCGGGCCGCGAGCGCCGCCAGGCGAGCACGGCCAGCGCGGCCAGCAGCGCTAGCCCCAGCGCGGCCGCGGCCTCCTCCGGCGCGGCGGGCTCCTCCGCGAACGGGCCGCGCAGCAGCCCGCCGACCGCGCGCCACAGCGAGAGCGCGGCGTCGTCGGGCGCGAGCGGCGCTGGCCGTAGTCCGCCCAGGCTGTGGCGCAGGCCGGGCGCCACCGTCCACCAGCCCGCCAGCACGGCGCCCGTCGCCGCGCCGACCGCGCCGAGCGCCAGCCAGACCCGCCGATCTCGCGGGCGCGATGCCAGCAGATAGAGCGCCTGGCCACCGAGCGCGAAGGCCGCGTAGTAGTGCGTCGCCAGCGCGGCCAGCGCCGCCCCGCCCCACAGCGCCCACCAGCCGACCCCGCGCGCCACCGCCCCGCCCCGGCCCGCCGCGGCGGGCGCGCTCGTCCCGGTCGCGCGGACCAGCGCGTACACTGCGACCAGCACCAGCAGGGTGAGCAGCGGGTACATGCGGGCATCGCGGCTGTAGAACACGTGCGCCGGCGCGGCGGCCAGCAGGGCCGCGGCCAGCAGCCCCACGCCCCGCCCGTAGAGCGCCGCGCCCAGCAGGCCGAGCAGCGGCACGGCGAGCGCGCCCAGCAGCGCGGACAGCGAGCGGAGCACCGCCTCGTCCTGGCCGAGCGCGAGCCAGGCATGGGCCAACAGGTAGTACAGCGGTGGGTGCTCGAATGGCGCGCCCCGCAGGTAGCTGAGCATGTCGGGCACGGGCCGCGCCGCGATGTACACGGTCGCCGCCTCGTCCCAGTCGAAGCCGCCCAGCGCCGGCAGCCGCCACAGGCGCAGCGCCAGCGCGGCCAGGGTCAGCCCGGCCAGCAGCAGCCCAAACCCGCGCCCAGAGCGCAGCATCGCCGCCCCGGCCCTACCGCTCGCCCACGGCGAGCGGCGCCAGCACGCCGGCCGGCCGCGCCCGCCGTGGCCGGCGCCCGCCGGCACGGCGCCCACGCGCACGCGCGCGCCCGGGCGCCTCCCGCCGCAGCTCGTACAGCGCCTCCTCGGCCAGGCGGCGGTTGGCCGCGGTCAGGTCAGCCTGCAGCCCGCTCAGCACGATCATCACGCCCACCGCCCACAGTGTCGCCGCCAGCATCACCGACTGCACGTGCCCGGCGCCGCCGTCGGTGAAGAAGAAGTACAGGAACCGCAGCACGCCCGCCGTGCCCACTGCCAGGAAGAAGGCGCCGACGAGCGAGAACACGACCAGCGGCCGATAGGTGACGTAGGCGCGCACGATGGTGGCGGCGGAGTGCAGGAGATACGCCGGCAGGCTCGACATCAGGCGCGAGCGGCGAGTCTGCGGGTTGACGCGCACGGGCACGCTGACCACGCGCAACCGCTGGGCGCCCGCCTGGATCAGCGTCTCCAGCGTGTAGCTGTAATCCGAGTGCACCGACAGCCGCAGCGCGGCCGCGCGCGAGTAGGCGCGGAAGCCGCTCGGCGCGTCGCGCACCCCGGTGCCCGAGGCCGCGCGCACGACGGCGCTGCCCACCGCCTGCAGCAGCTTCTTGAGCGGCGAGAAATGGGCGACGCGCGCCGGCTGCCGATCGGCCACTACGACATCGGCCGTGCCGGCCAGGATCGGGGCGACCAGGCGCGGCAGGTCGGCCTGGGGATACTGGTTGTCCCCGTCGGTGTTGACGATGACGTCCGCGCCCATGCGCAGCGCCGTCGTCAGGCCCGTGCGGAACGCCGCCGCCAGCCCGCGGTTGCTGGCGTGGCGCACGACGCGGTCGGCGCCCGCGCGGCGCGCCACGTCGGCCGTGCCGTCGGTCGAGCCGTCGTCCACGACGACGGTCAGGACGCGCCCGCCCGACAGCCGGCGCGGCAAGCTCGCCAGGACGGCCGGCAGGGTGAGCGCCTCGTTGTAGCAGGGGATCTGAACGACGATGGTCTTTCGCGTCATCAATCGCGGGCAATCAGGCGGCGGGCAACGCCCGCGCGGCGCGGTGCCGCCCGGCCGCGGCCGCGCCGCGCGAGCGGGCCGCTGGGACGGGCGCTGTCACAGATCACGGTGGCCAGTAGCCGACCCTAAGTGTAGCCGATCTGCGGCCCGGCGCCCACGATTAGCAAAGGCTCGCCTGCGCGGCCCACGCCGCCACCGGCGAGCGCCCAGGCCGCCGCACGCTGGATCGCCGCGCGAGGGTTGCCCTACGGCGCCGGCGAGGCGGCCAGCGCGGCGCGGAGCGCGTCGAGCGCGCCGTCGACCGGCCGCGCGTCCCCGTCCACGAGCCCGAACACGTAGTCCGTGAACGGCCCCTCGATGCGCTCGATGCCCTCGGTCGTCCAGGCATAGACCGAGCCGCCCAGCACGTAGGCCTCGTGCTGGCGGATGATCTCCCACATGCGCGCCAGCCCCTCCGGCCGCTCGGGGCGCGGGTAGCTCACCAGCCCGAATTCCGAGACGAGCAGCGGGACCCGGAAGTCGGCCGTCGGCCAGTTGTCGAGAAGCTCTCCCAGCCGGAAGCTGAAGGTGTTCGTGCCGTAGATGACCCACGGCTGCTCCAGGTCGCGTGCCCGCAAGGCGTCGCGCACCGGCTGGAAGCGCAGGTCCTCGGAGTCGCGGTACACGATGGGATGATACGGATCGAGCTGGTGTATCCGCTCTACCAGCGTTGCGTAGAATTCGGCGAACGCCCGCGACCTCGGGCTGGTCACGTCCGCGAGTTGCCAGGTGACCTCGTTGGCCGGACCCCAGATCCGCAGCGCGGGGTGGTTCGCGTAGCGGCGCACCAGGCTCTCGACCCGTTCCAGGTGGCGCCGACGCACCGCCGGGTCGCTCCAGTCGCTGGCCGGCGGCAGATCGTAGGGGAACACGACGCCCAGACCGTACTGCTGAGCCTTGTCGAGCATGAGGTCGTCGAACTCCCCCTCGTCCCAGCCCACCAGGGTGTTGAACCCCGCGGCCCGGATCAGGGAGAAGTCCCGGTCGTAGCGGGCGGCGCGCGCGGCGCAATCCCAGCCCCAGGCGCGGTAGGCCACGTTGTAGCCCATCCCCCGCACTTGCGTCCGCGCGCCGTTGACGTAGTAGGCGTACTGATACGGTACCCCCCGCACCTCCACGACCGACCGCTCGCTCGCCGCACGGACCGGCTCTCCTCCCGCGAGCACGGCCGTCGGCGTCGCCGGAGCGTTGACCGGCGCCGGCGTGGGCACCGCCGGGCTCGTGGCGCTCGCCTGCGCGCTCGCCTGCCCGGACGCCGTGCCCGGGCAGGGCTCGTTCCCTGCCGGCTGCGCCGCGCTCGCGGCCACCAGCACGAGGCAGGCTCCGGCCACGATCGCACCGGTCAGCAGGCCAGCCGAGAGGCGCGCCCCGCGCCGGGCAGCCACGCTAGAACCCGGGGGCCTATCCGGACGACCATCCATAGCCAGCACTCCACGGGCCAACCAAGCCCGAGCGGGACAGCCTGCAGGCTGTCCCGCTCGGAGGTCTCTGAAGCAGCGTCAACGCCGAGCGCGCGCCCCCAAAAGCGGCCGCGCATGCCCCGCGCCGTGCCTCTAGGCAGTGCCGCCGTCGAACGGGCCCTGGCCGAACGCATCGCCGGGGACCGCCGGGTTGTCGATCTTGCTGACGCGCGCGTCCACACCCAGGGACGACATCGAGCCGGTGTCGCCGCTCATGACCGCCGCCCGCTCCTCGGGGGTAAGGTCGTAGCCCGCCAGCGCGCTCTCCGGGTTGCTCGTGAGCTGCGTCCGGAACGCGGCATCGGTGCTGGCCCGCTCGATAACCTTGGACAGTGCCTCCTGCGACATCTCTTTCCTCCTCGCTATGTGCCTTCGCCTGTGCTGGCTTAGGGCCATTATAGCCGAGCGCGAATTTATGGACTGTCGCGTACACGACATTCGGGGTGCCAGGTGTCCGACAGCGCCGGTCGGCCCGCCCGGCGTTAAGCCTCCACGCGGTTGCCATTCTCGTCCACGTAGACCGGTGCGCCATCCTCCGTAATGGCCTCGCCGGTGGACATCTCCTTCAGCGGGTAGACCCCGTCGCGGACCGGGTTGTCAAAGTCGATCCCCTGGTCGTCCCCGGGTACCTGGCTCAGCTCGGGCATGCGCTCCTCCTCAGGGCGGCCAGGCCATCCCGGCCGGTCGGCGACGGCCCCGCCGCCAATATAAGCCATTTCCTCAGCGCGGGCCAGCCACCCCCGACCAACTCCGCCACTCGCGTCCACCCCTCTCCCCCTTCCCGCATCGGGAGGGGGGCCGGGGGGTAGGTCATCCGGGGGCAAAAGGAGAGCCGCCCGGGGCTCAACCGGGCGGCTCGGGGAAGTGGATGAGTTGGAGGGACCAGGTAGGGTCAGGCGAGGGGGGCGGGCGGTTGCCCGCCCCCCGACGGGCTAGTTGATGAACCCAGCGGCGTTGGGCAGGTTCCACCCGCCGGCGCGGTCGGCCGGTGGCTGGCCTGGCACGGCGCTGGGCCGCGCGTAGTCGATCACCGTCGCGATACCGAACACGCGCGGGCTGGTCGACGTGATGATCGCCGAGCCGTCGAAGCCGGTGGGCAGCGGCGCCGTGTTGCCCAGGAACCAGGTGTGGGCCTGGTACGGCGACGAGATCACCACGGCCTCGCGAGCGATCGTCCACTCGTAGCCCGAGGGGTCGAAGTACCGCATGGTGAGCTGGACCGGGATCGGCTGGTAGTCGTCGCCGTGCATCACACGGATACCACTGGTCCAGCCGAGGCGCACGCGGCCGGTGTCAGGATCGATGCTCACGTCCTTGCGGACCGATGGCACGTACAGACACTGGGCGACGGGGAGCTGTAGCGGCTGGCCGCCGATGTAGGTCGCCGGCTGGTTCACGCCGATACAGGTCTCGTTGCCGAGCGCCACCGTGACGTCCTGAGCGCCGGTCGCCACGTTGATCGTCGAGGTGTTCAGCGACATGAACCCGTTGTAGCTGAACGCCATGCCGCGCGAGTAGTTCACCACCTGCGCCGTTACGCCGAGGGACACCGGGGCATCCGTCGGACGGATACGGATCACGCCGACCTTGTAGTCCGGGGCGTTGCGCGCTCCGAAGAACAGGGTCGCGCCGCTGATGTTCGTGATGCGGTCAGTGATCGTCTCGATCTGCTGGCCGTTCTCGTTGAACACCTCGATGGTGAGCGCCTGCGAGCCGCCGCCCGCGCTCAGGTTGTTGAGCTGGACGCCGGTCTCCCAGCCGTCGAAGCCGTTGTAGACGAGCGGCAGGACCCAGGTCTGGCCCACGGCCGGCAGGCCCGCGACGGGCGAGCCGTTCTGCGCGCCGTTCAGGAAGTTCAGTTGCCCACCGATCAGGGCCTCGACGGCCGTGGCCATCTGCGCCCGGTTCGAGTAGCTGATCCCTGCCGCCGAGATGCCACCCGGCAGGAACAGGTTGTTCCGGCTCACGCCGCCCTGCACCAGCGCCAGCGGCGCCGTGGCGTTGCAGAAGGTCGGGCCGCCGCTGATCGGGCCCAGGCCCGTCGTGAAGCCGGCGCAGCCCTGCGGCGCCGAGCCGACCGGGCTGGTGTTGCCCGCGCTGGGGATCTGCGCCACGGGCGGGATGCCGCCCGACGAGCTGACCCAGACCGAGCCCATCCAGCGCGGCGGGATGTCCGGTACCGTCCGCAGGTCGAGGATCGCCACGCCAAAGGCCGGCGCCGTGCGGATCACCTGGACCGGGCCACCGGGCACGCCGCGCGTCGGCGCGAGCGTGAACACAATCGGCTGCGGCGAGTTCGTGATGTTCATCGCCGAGACGACGGTGTTCCACTCGGTGGACGGGTTCCAGTTCTTGAACGCCATGCCGATGACGTTGTTGTTGCCCGGCACCGCGAAGCTCTGCGCGAGCTGCTCCGCCGGGATGCCCGCGGAGATCGCGAACGACTGGTGGTCGCCCACGAGGTACTCGGCGATGCCCTCGAGGTTCGCCAGGCTGTACGCGCCCGGCGGCGACTGGCCGGGGGCCGGGCCGATCGGCGGTGCCGAGGTGAACACCAGGGCCGAGCCGAAGATGCCCGCCGGCGGCGCGATCGCCACCGAGGCGCCGGGGTTCAGGTCAATCGAGTCGCCCGCGCCGCAGTCCGCCGTGCCGACGCCGCCCACCGCGAACGAGCTGGAGCACCAGAAGATGCTCGCCAGCGTGCGGACCGCGCCGGTGTTCATGATCTTGATGCGGGTCGTCTCGACCGGCACGCCGTAGATGTCGGCGTTGCCGCCGCGCGATACGAACGGGAACACTAGCTCGAGCCGGCCGCCCGCCGGACCGCCGGGCAGGCCGAGCAGGCCGGTGTTGATCAGGACGAAGTTCGGGTCCTTCCACTGGCCCGCCACGATGGTGACCGTCTTCTCGACACGCGGCACCGAGATGCCGCCCGTGATGGTCACCACGTAGGCTGTGCCGGGCATCAGGCCCGGAATCTCGTAGCGCCCGCTGAAGCTGGTGATCGCCGTGGCCACGGGCGAGCCCACGACGCCGGGGATTGCCGATGGCGCCAGGACCGCGTTCGGCTGGATGGCCGAGCCGCCGCCCAGGACCTCAGGGCCCAGCGCCGCGACCGCGCGCACCTGGACCGTGGCGCCCTGCGCCGGCGAGCCCAGCACGCCGTCCCAGACGTACCCGAAGATGCCGCCGCCCGTGCCCGCCGCCGCGGGCGCCGCGATCGGCGCCGGCGGGAGGCTGCCCGCGCCACCAGGGGTCGCGAGCGACGTGTTCGGCGCCGGCTTCGGCGGCATGACGATGTCCGGCACCACGGTCACCGCGTCGGGCGGCGCCAGGATGCCCGGCTGCCCCGCCGGCGGCTGCGACGCCGGGATGTGGCCGCAGCCCACCGTCTGCGCGGGACGGGCGATGCCGCCAGGGATCGACACGAGCTGCACCGGGGGCGCCGTGCCGCCGGGCAGACAGAGCACGTCCACGTTGTCGAGGGCGGTGATCCGATAGGTGCCTGGTGGCAACCCGGTCATGACCCAGTTGCCACCCGCGTCCGTCTGGGTCGTCGGCGTCGCCTCCGTGAAGCCCGTGAACGGGCTGATGAACGAGCCGACCAGCGACGCGTCCGTGCGGACGGCGACGACCGTCACGCCGCCCAGCGACGTCGGGGCGCCCGCGTTGAGCTGGATCGGGTCCACCACGCGGCCGGTGAGCACCGACGCACCGGGGAGCGGCTGCAGCACGCTCAGCGACTCGACGCACAGGTTCGGGTCAATCCACGTCGGCAGCGCGGCCGGCAGGCCGGGCGCCGCCGCCGGGTTGGCGATCAGGCCAGGCGGCGTCTGCACGCTGACCTGGCAGGAGTCCACGATGCGGAAGCCCGCGGGCACCGCCGTCACACGGAACGTGTAGCCCGTGCCGCGCGTCAGCCCGCCGAGCTGGTAGTAGCCCGTGGTCGCGCCGTTCGGCTGCACGTTCGGCGGCTGCGACGTGACCGCCGAGATGTTGTTCGCGCAGTTGCCGGAGGTGCAGGTCGCGGTGACCGTCACGCCGTTCACGGGCAGACCGGTCACTAGATCGATGACGAAGCCGAAGGCGCCGATGTCGTTGTCAACGGAAGTCTGGGTGGCCGTGCCACCGCCGCCGGTGAGGATGCCGCCGTTGAAGCCGGCCGGGTTGCCCGTCGGCGCGCGCTTCAGCGGCATGGTCAGGCCGGCCGCCGCGACGGTACCCGTGCCGCCAGCGGCGAGGTTGTTAACCGCGACGCCCGGGGCCGGCGACGGCGCGTGGCCGCAGACATCGTTGCTGGAGCAGATGCTGACCGTCTGAGAGGTCCCGGCACCGCCGGGGAAGTTGCCGCCCGAGTTAACGGCGAACACGCGCCACGAGCCGGCCGCGCCCGCGGCGGGCACGGTCAGCGTGAACTCGCCGAGCGGCCCGGCGAAGCCGCTCACCACGGTGCCGGGCGCCGGGCCCGCGGTCTGCACCGCGGCCACGAGCGAGCCGAGCAGCGTCTCCTGGGGATTCGGCACGGGGAGCGGCGCCGCCTGCCCGATCTGCCGGATCAGCGGCGGCGCGTTGAAGCCGACCGTGCCGTTCGTGTTGACGCCGGGCGTGTTGGTGGTACAGTTCGGAGGCGCCGCCGGGACCACCGGCAGCGGCGGGACCGTGCAGGCGGCCAGCGCGACCGCGCCGGGACCGCCGGAGATGATGGCCGAGGTGGCGCCGGGCTGGCCGCCGGCCGAGCCCACCGTCAGGGAGAGTGCGAAGTCATGCTGGACCGGGCTGGCAGCGCCACCACCACTCACGACGACCACCTGGTCGGTGTGCGTCGCGTAGTTCACCTTGATGCCGATGTGCTGATAGGTGGTGCCGCCAGGCGCCGCGGGAACCGAGTTGAACCCCCAGCGGCCGGTGTTGCTGCTGACGGAGGTACAGTTCAGGTTCAGGTTGGTGGTGCCGATGACCGCGGTGATCTGAGCCACGATGCGAGCATCGAGATTCGCGATCGCCGTCACCGGGTTGATGCCCGCCGCGCCGCCGCACTGGCCGGGGCCTGGGGGCGCGCCGGGAATCACGAGGATGTTGATGACCTCCGCGATCGGCTCCCGGGTGTTGGAGTCGACGACGACGCCGGCGAGGCAGCCCGTGGCCCCGGCACACGTGGTCGGCAACTGGGCGTTGGCCACTGGCACCAGAGACGCCATCAGGAGGAGCGCCATCAGGACGCCCGGGCCGTGCCGTATGAGCCTGCGCTTACTCATCCACTATTCCCCCTTCGCTCGAGGGTTTTGCTGGTGCTGGTCGTGTGCGGTCGGAATCGTGCGACCGTGAGATTGCTCGCGACCCGCCAGAGGTGGCGGCCTGGTAGCCTCCGTCTGCTCCTCCGGCACCTCCCTTCCCTCCGTTTGACGCCAGCGCTGGCGTTGGGGCGCCAACGGGCGCGGGCAGACACTTCCGCGGGCAACGGGACCGGGGCGCCCGCCCCGGTCGGAAGAGACAAGGGACACGTGGCGAGAGGCGGGTAATTACCCGCTTCGCTGTCAGATTAAACGCGCCAGTCGGCCAAACGTTACAGGTGACGCACGCTTCTTGCAGTCGCTCTACGCTTCCCCTGCGCCACGCGCCGAACGCGCGGCGAGAGGGATCGGCCCGACGCCTGGGCGCGCGGGAGCCGACGGGCCGATGCGTGGCAGACGGAGGGGCGCCCAGCGGCGCGGCGGCCGCTCCGGCGCGCGGCGGTGGCTTGTGCCGCGATCGTGACGGCCGGGGGCGGTCGCGCGCCGGCGCCGGGCGGCCGCTAAGCTGCTGGCTGTCGTCGCAGTGTGATTCAAGCCGCCGCCGTGAACGGCGGGCCAGGAGACTCAACTGTGGCCCGCCGTTCACGGCGGCGCTGTTGAGAGCAACCGCGGCTACCTGTTTAGCAGGTCGTCAGCTCGGGGCCTGGCGGCAGGAGCGGCAGGATCGCGTCGGGGAGCGGGTAGGCCTGGCCGAGCACCTCGGGGCAGCTCGCCGCCACCGTGAGCGGCAGCACGCGCGCGCGCCCCTGCTCGTCGATCTGGTAGAGCGTGCTCGAGACCTTGTTGCGCAGGAAGATCCCCGGCCGCACCGGGCTGGTCCCCGAGGCCACGGCCTGACTCACCACCTCGCGCAGTCGCTCGATCTCGTAGGGCGACGGCGCTTTGATGCCCAGGCTGCTCGTCGTGTACTGCAGCGCGTCGCCCGCGGCCTGGAGCGCGGTGGTCGAGTCGCCCACGGCCAGCGCGGCGCGCGCCGTCACCGCGTAGGTGTACCAGTAGCCGGGCAGCAGCCCCTCCGCCCGCTGGCCCTCGGCGAGCGCGCGCGTCGCATCGCCGGCGAGCAGCAGCGTATCGCTCAGCCCCGCATGGATCTCCACGTCGTTGGGCTTCAGCGCCCGGGCCTGCTCGAAGCTGGCCAGCGCCCTGGACAGGTGCGCGGGCTCGCCGGCGACCTCGGCCCAGTAACGGTACAGCTCCCCGAGTGTCGCGTAGTAGCGCGCCTCCAGCCGGTTGCGCTGAATGGCGGCTTCCACGCTGAGCTGGCCGAGCGTGAAGAGCTGGTCCCGCCCCAGCGTCTCGGGCGCCGCCTCCCCCCGCGCCGCGGCCAGGCTGGGCGCGAACTCGGCGCGCGGCGGCGTGCGCGTCTCGCCGGCCAGCGCGCCGTAGTACTGCCCCAGGATGTGGTAGTACTCTGCCTGGTCGGGCGCCAGGTCGAGCGCGGCCTGCGCGCCGCGGATGGCGCCGGGGAAATTGCCCATCTGCTGAGCCAGTTCGGCGCGGTGGAACGCGACCTCGGCCGCCAGGTTCACGACCTGATGGCTCGTCACCGCCAGGGCGACCACGCCGGCGAGGCCGAGCACCGCGAGCGCCCGCCCCGTCGCACCCGTGGCCGGCCCCGCGTCGGCCCCGGCCGCTGGCGCAAACGCCAGCGCGCCCACGAGCGCCGCCGCCAGCACCGCGCCGAGCTGCAGCAGCGTCGCCGCCAGCACGGTCTCTACCGCCGTCACCTGGAGCATCACCAGCGCCGCCAGCACGGCCACCGCCGCATAGGCGCCCACCACCCATCGCCGACCCGCGGCGCGCGGCGGAGCGGGGGCCGTGCCGCGGCTCCCGCGGCGGTCGCGCCGGCCCGCGCTCGCCCCGGCCGGTAAGGCCGCCGCCGGCGCCGGGGCCGCCGCCAGGCGCGGCGCCGCCACGACCACGCCCGCCAGTAGCCAGAAGATGCCCTCCGGCGGCAGCGCCAGCAGGCTCGTCTGCGTCTCCACCAGGTGCGCCAGCAGGGCCACGGCCAGCGCGAAGGCGAGGCTCCAGCCGAACGGCGCGGACGTGGGCCAGGCGCGGCGCACGGTGACCGCCACGATACCGACGACCAGCGCCAGGTAGGCTGCCAGGCCGAGCAGCCCGGTCGTCAGCAGCCGGTCGAGCAGCGCGTTGTGCGTGCGGTCCCAGAACTCGCCCAGGACGCTGCCCAGCTCGCGCGGCGGCGGCAGCACCCGGTTCAGCAGGTACACCACGCTCTCCGGGCCGTAGCCCACCAGCAGCCGCACGCGGCCGAGCGCGTCGCCCTCGGGCGCCAGCAGCTCGGGCCTGGTGAGCGCCTCGGTCGCGCGCTCCCAGACCACCACCCGCGCGCCCGAGTAGTCCTCCCGCACCCGCGCGATGCGCTGGAGCAGCGGCAGGCTGTCCGCCAGCGGCCGCAGCGGCGAGGCGGGCGCCATCAGCGCGAGCAGGCCGCCACTGACGACCAGCACCAGGCCCCCGACGACCGCGAGCTGGCGCCAGCGCCGCGCCCGCCAGGCCGTCACGGCCGCCACGACGGCCAGCGCGATCACGAGGCCGGCGAGCGGGCCGCGCGACGCCGTGAACACGAGCGCGGCGAGCTGCAGCAGGAGCAGCCCGCCGTAGGCGCCGCGGCGCGCCCGTTGCCCCAGCGCGTCTGTCGGCAGCGGCGGCAGCGTGGCGACGACGAGCGCGAAGGCGGCGAGCAGCATGGGGTACGCCCACCCGGCCTGTGGCCGCGCCGCGGTGGCGCCGTAGACGCCCGCCACGATCGCGACCGCCGCGGCCACCCCCGCCGGCCCGAGCCAGCTTCCGCGTGGCGGGTCGGCGCGCCGCCGCGGATCGTCGAGCAGCCGCCAGACGGTCAGCGGCACGAGCAGGATGAGGTAGCCGGCCAGGAAGATCGCGTTGCCGGCCGTCGAGACCGCCCGGCCCGCCACGCCGCTCGGCCCCCAGGGGTCGTGGCCCGTTCCCTGCGCGACGGCGTACAGGCACACCGGCACGCTCGCGGCGAGCAGCACGCTCACCAGCCGGTCGAGCTGCTCACGGCGCCGCAGTCGGTCCGCGACGACTAGGAACAGCACCGCGTAGGCCAGCATCGCCACCGCGCCGTCGCCGCGCAGGTAGGAGCCCCAGAACGCAATGCCCGGCAGCGGCGAGAGCAGCGCGGCGAGCACCCCGGTGCCGGCGTAGGCGGCCGCGAGCGCCGCGAACACCGCGAGCCGCGGCGCGCCCGCCGCCGTCCCGTGGGACGGTCCCGCCGCTGGCGCCATGCTCGCGCCGCTCGCGGGGCTAGCGGCGTCAGCCTCGGCCGCGATGGCCGCTGGGCGGTCGGGCGCTGCCAGACGCCGCCCGGCGGTCCACTGGAGGAGCCAGAGGAGCGCCATGAAGGCGGTGATCACTTGTAAGAACGGGCCGCGCGCGAGGCCCGACTGCGAGCGCAGCAGGTCCAGGTACAGCGGCAGCAGCGCGGCCACGATCAGCCAGCAGGCTTCGAGCGCCGCGTTGGCGTAGCGCCAGATGGCGTCGGCTAGCGCGGCCGTGGGCTGCTCGGCGTCGCCGGCGGGCGCGGCGGAGGGGCGCGGCGCCCGCGGCGCGGCGGAGGGGCGGCGGGTGGTCGCGGCAGGCGGGCGGCGAGTCGTGCTCACGATCTGACGGGGCTCCCCTTGCCGGCTCGCCCTCCCACCCCGTCCGCGGGCCCGCGTGGGAGAGCTTCACCCAACAGACGAAGCTCTCCCGCGCGAATCCACGGATTTCGGTTCCTGAGCGCGCCCTGGCAGTATACGCGGCCGCCGGAAGAGCGTCAACGAATCGCCGCGGCCGGCTGCGCCCGGTACCAGGCCACGGTGCGGGCGAGCCCGTCCCGCAGCGTCACCGCGGGCCGATACCCGAGCCGCTCCGCGGCGCGGGCGATGCTCGCCTGCGAGTGCCACACGTCGCCCGCCCGGCGCGGCTCGTGGCGCGGCGCGATCGCCGTGCCCAGCACCGCGTTCAGCGCCGCCACCAGCTCCAGCAGGCTGTGCCGCTGGCCGCTGGCCACGTTGATCGGCGCCCCATCAGCCATCGGCGCCTCCAGCGCCAGCAGGTTCGCGGCCACCACGTCGTCCACGTACACGAAATCGCGCGACTGGCTGCCGTCGCCGTAGATCGTCGGCGGCTCGCCGCGCAGCAGCGCCGCGATGAACCGCGAGATGACCCCGGCGTAGGGCGACCGTGGGTCCTGCCGCGGCCCGTACACGTTGAAGTAGCGCAGCACGACGGTTTCCAGGCCGTAGCCGTGCGCGAACGCGGCGCAGTAGTGCTCGCCCGCGAGCTTGGCGGCGGCGTAGGGCGAGAGCGGCTGCGGCGCCATATCCTCGCGCTTGGGCAGCGCCGGATCGTCGCCGTAGGCGGATGCCGAGCCGGCGTAAAGCACGCGGCGCACGCCCGCCTCGCGCGCGGCGACCAGCACGTTCAGCGCGCCCGTCGCATCAATAGCGTGTGTCAGCAGCGGTTCCTCGAGCGACCGCGGCACCGAGACGAGCGCGGCCTCGTGCAGGACGTACTCCGTGCCCGCCACGGCGCGCCGCACGGCGTCCGGGTCGCGCACGTCGCCTTCAAAGACCTCGACGTCGGCCGCCACGGCGGCGAGCTTCGCGCGGCTGCCGCTGGAGAAGTCGTCCAGCACCCGCACGCGGTCGCCCCGCGCCACCAGCGCCGCGACCAGGTGCGAGCCGATGAAGCCGCACCCACCGGTGACTAGCACCCGCCGCCCCGCCAAGGCCCCTCCCGCCGGCTGACGCACGGAATGGGTGCGGGCCGCGGCCCGCACCCATTCCGTGCGTCAGCCGGAACCTTTTACCGCACCCGGATGTCGCTCGCGAAGATCCGCAGGTCGGGGCGCGGCGTGTAGTCAATGTTCTTCGCCATGCCCCACAGCATGTTGATCGTCCACAGGAAGCAGGCCGGCGCCTCCTCGGTGATCAGGCTCATCTCGTCGTTGAGCGCCTTCTTGCGCGCGTTCTCGTCGAACGATGCCCGCTCCTTCTCGAACATCGCGTCGAGCTGCGGGTTCGAGTAGCCGATGCGCGGCGACACGCCCGTCTCGAAATACTGCGACATCGCCGGGCCGGGGTCGTTCACCGAGCCGCGTCCCATGTAGTAGAACGGCGTGCGGCCGGCCTGTACGTCGGCCCACAGCGTCGGCCACTCCGGCGTCACCAGCTTGGCGCGGATGCCCACGGCGTTCATCTGTGCGGTCATCGCCTCGGCCGCCTGCTTGTCCTGCACGTAGCGGCCCACTGGCGTGTAGAACTCCACGTCCACGCCGTTCGGGTAGCCCGCCTGCGCCAGCAGCGCCTTGGCCTTCGCGGGGTCGTAGGTGTAGCGCGGCTGGAAGTCGGGGTTGTAGGCGTAGCTCGCGGGGCCGATCGGGCCGTCCAGCCGCTTCCCCTGGCCCATCAGCACGCCCTGGATGATGCTGTCGCGGTCGAGCGAGTAGCACACTGCCTGGCGCACCAGCTTGTTGTCGAACGGCTTCGTCTTCGGCATCATCGCCAGGAACATGATCTCCTGCGAGTCCGTGCTGACCACTTTCGTGTTCGGCGCGCTGTTCACGCGGTCCATCAGGTGCGGCGGCAGGAACTGCGCGATCTGGATCTCCCCGTTCAGCAGCGCCGTCACGCGCACTTCCGTCTCGCGCATGATGCGGTAGACGACCTCGTCCGGCCCCTCTACCTTGCCGCCGTAGAAGTTCGGGTTCTTCGTGATCACCAGCCGCTGGTTCGGCACCAGCTCCTTGAACATGTACGGCCCGGTGCCGAGCGGCGGCTGCCGGTCGATCTGGTCAGGGCCGAACTTGTCGTACTGCGCCTTGCTGGTGATGATGAACAGGTCGGCCAGGTAGCTGAGCAGCGAGGCCGTCGGCTCCTTCGTCGTCATCCGCACCGTGTAGTCGTCGAGCTGCTCGATGCTCGCCACGTTGGCCAGATTATGCTTCTGCTTGCTCGTGGGGTCGTTCTTCACGCGGTTGAAGGAGTGCACGACGTCCGCGGCGGTGAAGGGCGAGCCGTCGTGCCACTGCACGTCGTGTCGCAGGTGGAAGGTCCAGGTGTTCGGCTCCTGCACCTCCCACTTCTCGGCCAGCTCCGGCTTGTAGGCGCGCGTCTGCGGGTCGAAGGTCATCAGGCAGCCGAGCACCTCGCACCAGACGCCGTAGCCGAGCGAGATGCTGTCCGCATAGGGGTTCTGTGACTCGATCGTCTCGGTCACGCCGATGGTCACGCGCGTCGGGCCGCTGCTGCTGCTCGCCGCCTGGCCGCCCGGCGCCGCGCCGCTCGCCGCCGCGTTCCCGGCGGGCGCGCCGCCGCTGCCCGCCTGCGGGCGGGGCTGGGCCTGCTGGCAGCCCATCGCGAGCAGCGTCAGCCCGGCGACGAGCCCGAAGAGTCGCGCACGATTGCCCATGACGGTGCCTCCTTCCCCGCCGCTTACTGGAAGCGGATGCGCGGGTCCACCACCGCGTAGATGGCGTCAATCGCCAGGTTAATCGTGACGAACGCCACCGTATACATTAGCACGATGCCGGTGACCAGCGGGTAGTCGCGCGAGGTGACGCCGGTGATCAGCAGGTTGCCCACACCCGGCCAGGCAAACACCGTCTCCACGATGATCGAGCCGCTGAGCAGCGTGCCCAGCTCCAGGCCGACGACCGTGACGATCGGAATGAGCGCGTTGCGCAGCACGTGGCGCCAGAGCACCACGCGGTTCATGAGGCCCTTCGCGCGCGCGACCAGCACGTAGTCCTCGCGCGTGATCTCCAGTACGGCCGAGCGGGTGATGCGCATCAGGATGCCCGCCAGCGCGCAGCCGAGCGTGAGCGCGGGCAGCACGACGTGCCTGAAGGCGTCGGCGACGCCGGCCCAGTTGCCCGTGATGATGCTATCCACGAAGTAGAAGCCGGTGATCGTCTGGCCGGCCACGCCGTACTCGCTGCGGCCGGCGGACGGGAACCAGTGCAGCACGCCCGCGAACAGCAGGATTAACATAATACCAAACCAGAAATTGGGCATGCTGATGCCGAACAGTCCGAACACGGTGCCCACGTTGTCGGTCGCCGAGTCGGGCCGCGCGCCGGCGAACACGCCCAGCGGGATGGCGATCAGCGTGGCGATGAGCACCGCGAAGAAGGCCAGCTCCACGGTGGCCGGCAGCCGCGAGCCGATCAGCTCGGTCACCGGCTGGGCGAAGCGGAACGAGCGCCCCAGGTTGCCCTGCAGCGCGTTGCCGACGAAGTAGACGTACTGGACGTAAAACGGCTTGTCCAGCCCCCAGCGCGCTCGCGCCTCCGCCACGTCGGCGTCGGTGGCGTCCTCAGGCAGCAGCAGCGACGCCGGATCGCCCGGCGCCAGGTGCAGCAGGCCGTACACCAGCAGCGTGACGAGCAGCAGCACGGGGATCGTGCCGACCAGCCGCCGCACGAGATACCGAGTCATCGTAGCCTCAGTGGTACGCTGTGGGCTGGCGGCACCGCCGCCAGCCCACAGCGTACGGATCATCCCCTACTTCAGCTTCATGTCCCAGGCGTAGACGTACTCGTCGCCGCGCGCCTTGAAGTCCAGGCGGTTGCTCACGCCATAGGTGTCCTCGTACTGGAACAGGAACGCCATCGGCGCCTGGTCCATGATGCGCGACATGGCCTTGTGCAGCAGCGCCACGCGCTTCGGCGGGTCGAACTCGCGCGCCGCCGCCTCCAGGTCGGCGTCCACCTGGGCGTCGGAGAAGTTCACGCGCGGCGTGATGCCGGTCTTGAAGTACTGCTCCAGGTACTCGCCCGGGTCCTCGACGGCGCCGCGGCCGAGCAAGTAGAACGGCGAGCGGCCGGCCTGGATGTCGGGCCAGATCTTGCCCCACTCCGGCGTGACCAGCCGCGCCCGGATACCCACCTGGCCGAGCATGTTGACGATTGCCTCGGCGATCTCCTTGTCCTTCAGGTAGCGGCCGCTCGGCGACTGCAGCTCCACGTCCAGGCCGTTCGGGTAGCCGGCCTCGGCGAGAAGCTGCTTTGCCTTCGCGGGATCGTAGGTGTACTGCGGCTGCAGGTTGGGGTCGTAGGCGTACATGCCCGGCCCGATCGGCGTCTTCAGCACGTGGGCGCGACCGCTCAAGATGCCTTTGACGATGCCTTCCTTGTCAATCGCGTAGTTCACCGCCTGGCGCAGCTTCACGTTGTCCCACGGCTTGTAGGCGCTGTTCATGCCCAGGAACATCAGCCGCGTGCCCGGCGCCGACGCGATGTGCGTCCGCCCCGAGTTGGCCACCTGGTCCACGAGCTGCGGCGGCACGTTCGGGATCAGGTCCACCTCGCCGTTCATGAGCGCCGTCACGGCCGCCTGCGGCTCCTTCATGAAGCGCACCACTAGCTCGTCGAACGTCGCCTGCCGCTCCGTGCCCCAGTAGCTCGGGTTCTTCTCCAGCACCACGCGCTGGCCCGGCACGAACTCCTTGAACACCCACGGGCCGGTGCCGATCGGGTGCTTGTCGGCCTCCTCGCCGCTACCGTACTTGTCGTACACCGTCTTGCTGGTGATCATGCGGTTGTTCAGGCGGAAGATCAGCGCCGCGTCGGGCTCTTTGGTGTGCACCCGCACGGTGTACCGGTCCACGGCCTGGATCGCGTCCACGTTCTTGAACGTGGAGCGCTGCGCGCTTGTCTGGTCATCGCGCATGCGCTTGTACGAGTGCACCACGTCGTCGGCCGTGAAGTCGCTGCCGTCGTGGAACTTCACGCCCTCGCGCAGCTTGAACTCCCAGGTGTTCGGGTCGGGGTTGCTCCACGAGGTCGCCAGCAGCGGCTCGTTCTGGCCCGCCTGCTCGTTGTAGGCGATGAGCGGCTCAAAGACGTGCATCCACATGCCGTAGGTCGGGCTGGCGCTGTCGCCGTACGGACTGATCGAGATCACCTCGCTGCCCAGCACCTCGGTCACGCGCCGCGGCCCGCCGCTCGGGCTGCTGCCGCCCGTCTGCGCGCCGCTCGCGGCCGGCGCGCTACCACTGCTCGCCGCTGGGGCGCCGCCGCTCGGGGCCGTCCCGCCGCTCGGCCTCGGCTGGGCCGGCGCGCAGGCGACGGCCAGCAGCAGGGCTGCCACTGCCACGTGTGCGGATACCGGCATCATCATGCATCTTCGTACGCGCATCGCTACTTGCCTCCGGGGGCCCTCACCCCGACCCTCTCCCCCTGGGAGAGGGGGTAGGCTCCGCTTGCCTAATGAAGGCACGCGCAGCCGCAGCCGCCGCTCGCCACCGTCACCCGCCGCACGGGCGCCTTCCCGTCCTGCGCGCTGTCGCGCGTGTACACGACCTTGCCGCCGGCGATCGTCAGGTCAATCGGCAGGTGATGGAAACGCTCCGGCGGGAAGCTGAACGGGTCGTCGCCCAGCACCGCCACGTCGGCCAGCCTGCCGACTTCCAGGCTGCCCAGCTCGCGCTCGCGGAACGCCGCGTGGGCGGCGTTGATCGTCTGGCTGCGTAGCGCTTCCATCATCGTCAACGCCTCCTCGCCGCTCAGCTTCACGCCGTTCAGCGTCTCGTGCGCCACCGCCGTGCCCAGGTCGCGCAGCGGGTCCACCGGGTAGTAGCCCGGCGCGTCCGAGCCGAAGCTCAGCGGGAAGCCCTCGTCCCACAGCGTGCGGAACGGGAAGCCGTGCTCGGTCACGCGGCGGCCCAGCATCTCGATCAGCGGATCGCCCAGGAAGTACAGGAACGGCGGGTTGGGGAGCGGCAGGATCTCGAGCGCCTTCGCGCGGGCGATGCGCTCGGGCGACATCATCCAATTGCCCATGTGCTCCACGCGGTGGCGGTGGTCGGCGCGCGGGTACTTGTGCAGCGCCTTCTCGTACGCTTCCAGGATCATGTCGAGGGCGATGTCACCGATAGCGTGCGTGCAGATGCGCATGCCCTGCCGGTGGTAGCGCTCCACCGTCTCGTCCAGCTCGTCCTGCTTGATGCGGATGAGCCCCGGGTGGCGCTCGCCGTCGATGACCAGCTCCTCGCGGAAGGCGGCGTTCTTGCCCGTGAAGCCGCCGTCAATGCTCATCTTGATACCGCCGACCTGCAGCCACTCCGAGCCGAAGCCCTGGATAAAGCCCGTATCGAGCAGGCTCCACTTCTCGAACGCCGCCTCGATCACGCGAATGATCATCGAGACGCGCACGGGCAGGCGGCCCTGGCGCGCGAGGAGCTGGTAGGCCAGCACCTCGTCCTTGCTGACGATGATGTCGTGGATGCCCGTCACGCCGCGGCGCAGGCAGTGCTCCAGCTCGATCGCGATGCGCTCGGCCAGTTCGACCGGCTCCACGCCCGAGTCCTTCGCCTTGATCAGGAACTGCGCCCGCTCGCGGAACACGCCCGTCGGCTCGCCGGTGTTCAGGTCTTTCACCACCGTGCCGCCCTGGGGGTTCGGCGTGTCGCCCGTGATGCCGCGCTCCTTGATCGCGAGCGAGTTCGTCACGATCACGTGCGCGCCAAAGGATATCCAGCAGGGATTGTTCGGCGCCGCCGCATCCAACTCCTGCTTCGTCGGCACCCGTCCCTCGCGCAGGCGGAAGTCCTGCAGCGGGCTGCCCCGCCCGACGACCCACGCCCCCGGCGGCACGTTCTGCGCCTGCTCGTGCAGACGGTCCAGCAGGTCGGCGATCGTCGTGATGGACGGGTCGTAGAAATCGCGACACTCGGCGGCGTTCACGGCGCGGCCGGCGTCGCTCGCCAGGTGGACGTGGCAATCGGTGAGGCCGGGCAGCGTCGGCCGTCCGTCGAGCTCGATCACCTCCGTGCCGTCGCCCGCCAGGCGCAACACCTCGTCGTCGCTCCCCACGGCCACGATGCGGCCATCGCGGATCGCCAGCGCCTGCGCCACGCTGTTCCGCGCGTCCATCGTCAGTACGCGCCCGCCCGTCAGCACCAGGTCCGGCGCCAATCTCGCGCGCTCTGCCATTGTCGCTACCCCTCTTTACTTACGGCTTGCCAGCGCGTCAGGCGGCCCCGGCGCGGTAGGGGCGGGTCTCGTGCCCGCCCGCGGCCGCCAGGCCGCCCGGCCGGTGTAGTCTGACCGCTTCCCCAACCTGCAGCCGCTTCAACTCCCGCCTATTTGAGTAGCAGCAGGCACATCAGCGCGTAGATCTTCACGTTCTGAATCAGGTCCTCGATGCCGCACCACTCGTTCGGCCGGTGCCCGGAGTCGTTGCCCATCGAGAAGTTCACGATCGGCACGCCCGCATCGAGCAGGATCCAGCGCGAGTCGCTCGTCGCCTCCATGCCCTCGGGGCGCGGCGCGCCGCCGGTGACCTCCTGCACGGCGCTGCTCATCCAGCGCACGAGCGGCTCGTCGGGCTGCACGAACGACGGCCGCGCCAGGTTCGTCAGCTCCACGTCCACGTCGCCGATACCCGGATCGCGCGCCCGCGCCTCGGCCAGCACGTCCCGCACGCGGCCCAGCACCGTCTCGTGCGTCATGCCGGGCGGGTAGCGCACGTCTACCATGATCGAGCAGCGATCGGGCACCACGTTCACCTTGAAGCCGCCCTGAATCACGTTCACGCTCGCCACCGGTGGGCTGGCGACGACCGGGTGCGGCTCCCAGCCCGGGAAGCTCAGGTCCTCGATGATCGGCGCCAGGCGGCACATGCTGAGGATGGCGTTCACGCCCCGCGTCTTCGCCGCTGTGTGCGAGGTGCGCCCGCGCGTCGTCAGCTTCAGGTTCACCCAGCCCTTGTGCCCGATCGTCACGCGGTTCGGGTAGCCCTCGCCGTAGATGGCGTAGTCGGCGTGGATCATGCCGCGGTCGATGAGCTGCGCGATGCCCAGGTGGCCGCCCATCTCCTCGTCAGCCACGGCGGCGATCTGCACCTCGCCGCGCACCGGCGCACCCGCGTCCTTCAGCGCCCGGATCGCCTGCAGCGCGGCGGCCAGGCCCAGCTTGCAGTCCTTCGCGCCGCGGCCCCAGATGCGCCCATCCGCAATTGTCGCCGCGAACGGCGGATACTGCCACTCGCTCGGGTCGCCCACCGGCACCGTGTCAATGTGCGCGTAGAACAGCAGCGACGGGCCGGCAGCGAATCGCAGCTTGCCGAGCGCGTTGCCCCGCCGCGGCGCCGTCTCCACCTCCTCGACGCTCATCCCCAGCGCGCGCATCGCCTGTGCCGAGTAGGCCGCCATCTCCTGCTCGAACCCCTCGCTCGGGTTCACGCTCGGGATGCGCACCATCTCGCGCAGCAGCTCGATCGTTTGCTCGCGCTGCTGATCAATCACCGCGAACACCGCTCGCCGCGCCTCGTCCACCTCGCGCAGCCGCGCCGCAATCGCCGCCTCCGTCTCCGCCACCGGCGGGATCGGCGGCACCGGCCGCGTCCAGGGGCGGTCTAGCTCGATCAACCGCGCGTGCTGCTCATCCAACCCGTGTAGGGGCGCTGCTTGCTGCGCCCTGGCTGCTTGCCGCGTCCCGTGCTGTGCTCCATCTTGCGTCATGGCTCATTCGCTCCGTGGCCGCGTGCGGCGCGCTGGCCGGCCGCTGGGCCGCCCGCCGGCGGTTCGCATCCGACGCCCTACGCGCTGTACACCACCCTGCCCTGCACCAGCGTCAGGTCCACGGGCACGTCCTTCAGTTCCTCAGGGGCCACGGCGAGCGGATCGCGGCCGAGCACGGCGATGTCGCCCAGCTTGCCCGGCTCCAGCGTGCCCAGCCGCTGCTCCTCGAAGCCCACGAACGCCGCGTTCGCGGTGGCTGCGCGCAGGCCGTCGAGCACGCCGATCCGCTCCTCGGGCGAGATCACCGTGCCCCGCATGGTCTGCCGGCTGACGGCATTGCCGATGTCGCGCAGCAGGTCAATCGGCCAGTAGCCCGGCGCGTCCGACCCGAACACCAGCGGGCTGCCGTTGGCGATCAGCGAGCGGAACGG
>Ga0070741_10001668_pt1 | contig 65447 bp, 57 predicted proteins | sample Coa_R1_4_FD_66440 | JGI IMG/M metagenome (GOLD analysis project Ga0070741, IMG submission 66440) | Surface soil microbial communities from Centralia Pennsylvania, which are recovering from an underground coalmine fire - Coalmine... | ecosystem: Environmental > Terrestrial > Soil > Unclassified ...
CCGTCGCCAGCCTCACCGTCCGCCCCGCCCCGCCCCCGCTCCCTCCCCCCACCAACGCGAGGCGCCCGAACGCCGCCGCGGACCACGCCGCTTCGACGTCCGGGCGCCTCGACCGCACCCGCCTGACCGCGAGCCGTTTCAGCAGCCGCGCGCGCCGCTCTCGCGGGCGTCGGCCAGCACCTGGAAGACCCGCCGCCGCGTGCAATGCAGTTGCTGCGCGATCATCCCGGCCGTCAACCCTTGCTGGCGCAGCGCGATTATCCGCGCCGCCAGGTCTGGCGGCCGCGGCAGTTGCAGCGTCTCGCCGCCATACATCGCGGCGAGCCTCAGCGTCGCCGCCATCCCGATCACCTGCGCGATCCGCGAATGCTCCCCCGGCTTGCGCGGCACGTAGAGCCGCGCCCCCGGATAGGCCTCGATCAACGCCATCGCCGCCGCCGCGCCGATCAGTTCCGCGAACTCCTCGAGCAGCGCCGGCCGCTGCCGCGCGCCGCGCCGTTTATAGATCCGCCGTCCCGCCGCCTGCTCGAGTTCGGCGAGACTCGCGCCCTCGCCCACCCGATAGCCGTCCGGCCACCCCACCCCCGCCCGCGTCACCATCAGCGCGCCTCCCCGGCGGTCGCCGGATCGAGCTCGCTCAGAATCGCCGCGATTCGCGCCGCGAACTCGCGGTCTGTCCGCCGCCGCTCGGCCACCGTCTGACAGGCGTGGATCACGCTCGTATGGTCCCGCGCGAAGGCCTGCCCCAGACGCGGAAACGACGCCCACCCGCGCCGTCCCGCCGCATCCGCCGCGCCGAGCCCGCGACAGACGTACATCGCCACCGCCCGCGCCTCGGTCACCGCCCGCCGCCGACTCCGCGACAACAGCTCGGCCCGGCTGAGCGCGAAGGCCCGCGCCACCGTCTCCTGCACTTCACTGATCAACCCCGTCGAAAGCATTGCTTCCCCCTTTCTCTCGCTGGTGTTGAAAAAAATGGTTTTCGGAGGATACGGCCCGGAGACCATCGGCGCCGCCCCGCCTGCCGCCCTGCACCCCCGCAGAACGACCCCCCGGCAGAGCCCCGCGCCGCCGCGCCGCTACTTGCGCGCCGGACCTCCCCCTTGGTACTCTCTATTCCACAGTAGGAGAATTATGTCAATCATTGGTGGAGATGAGGGCTTCCGCCGCCGCCTCGGCCTCATCATGGACCAGTTCGGCTCGGTCGCCGACCTCGCCCGCGCCGTCGGCGTCTCCGACAACGCCATCTACAAATGGGTCGCCGGCCGCGGCCAGCCCAACATGGCGAGCCTCGTCAACCTCGCCCGCGCCGCCGGCGTCTCGGTCGAATGGCTCGCGACCGGCATCTCACCGCCCGTCCCGATAGCGACGGCGGCCGCCACCGCGCCCCCCGATCCCGCCGCCGACCTCATCCCCGCCGGCAGCACGGCGCTTATCGCCGACTATCTGCACTTCGATCCGAACTGGCTCCGCCAGCGCTTTCCCGACGCCGATCCCGCCCGCCTGCTGCTCATCGAGGTCGAGGGCGACGCGATGGCGCCGACGCTCGGCGACGGCGACGCCGCGCTCATCGATACCCGCCAGAGCCGCTTTCGCCACGACGGCCTCTACGCGCTCGAAGCGGGCCAGACGCTCGTCATCCGCCGGCTGCAGCGCGAGCCCGACGGCCGCATCGCGATCCTGAGCGACAACCGGGCCTACCCGCCGCGCCACGCCGCGCCGGCCGATCTCCGCATCGTCGGCCGGCTCCTCTGGCGCGGCGGCCCCCCCTGACCCGCCCACGCGTGATTCTCCCCTCCAAGGACCCGGCGATACCCTCCGAAAGGAGCTCGACCCGGTAAGTCAGCCCCAGGCCGGATTATCGGCGCCGGTCATCAGCGCGAGTACCGCTGTCAGAACTTCGATCGCGATCCGCCCGGCCCTGCCAATACCAACCGCGGCGGCGCCGCCGCGAACCCTTTTCCCACACTTGATGCCCGCTTGACCGCGGCCGGATCGGGCGCGATAACGAATTCATATGGCTCTGATTGGACTTCGGGAACAGACCGTCAGGGGCGCGAAATCGCTCGCCGAAGCCCGCGCCCTCCATCAATGGAAAATTCCCGTCGACTATAACGTCGCCGTCGATTGCATCGACCGCCACGCCGATCTCCGCGACCAGCCGGCGCTCTTCTACGAAGACGACGAAGGACGCGAAGAACGCTACACCTTCGGCCGCATCGGCGAACTCAGCCGCCGTTTCGCCAATGCGCTCAAAGCACTCGGCGTCAAGCGCGGCGACGTCGTCGCAATCCATCTGCCGCAACGTCCGGAAACCGCGATCGCGCACCTGGCGCTCTACCGACTGGGCGCCATCGCCCTGCCGATTTCGAAACTGTTCGGACCCGACGCCCTGCGCTACCGGCTCACCAACAGCGCCGCCCGCATCCTCCTGCTCGAACCCGAAAGCCTTGCGAAACTCGACCCGATCCGCCCGGAACTGCCCGACCTGCACCACCTGATTGTCACCGGCGGCAAGGCCCACGGCGGCCTCGCTTTCGACGACCTCATCGCCCGAGCCTCGGATTCGTTCACGATGGCGCCGAGCAACGCCGAAGACCCGATCCTCCTGATGTACACCTCCGGCACCACCGGCGATCCCAAAGGCGTGCTGCACGCCGCCCGTTACCTGCTCGGCCACAACGGCATCGACTACTCGTACAACTTTCTCCGCCAGGGCGATCTCTACTACAGTCCGGCCGATTGGGCCTGGGCCGGCGGCCTCCTCGACGGGCTCCTCGCCATCTGGCCCTACGGCATCCCGGTGCTCGCCTATCGCAGCAAGGCGCGCTTTGATCCCGAGGTCATGCTGGCGCTGGTCGAGAAATACGGCGCGACCATCGGACTTTATCCGCCCACCGTCCTCAAAGCGTTGCGCGAGGTCAAGCATCCGCGCGAGAAATACCGCAACCTGCGCCTCCGATGCGTCGTGAGCGGCGCCGAACCGGTCAGTCCCGAACTCGCCCGATGGGTCGATGAGCAGTTGCGCGTCGAGTTCAATCAGGCCTTCGGCCAGACCGAGGCCAACTATTTTATCGGCAACTGTTCGGCCCTTGAAAAGCCGCTCCTCGAGCCGCTCGGCAAGGCTTATCCCGGCCATGACGTCGCGATCATCGCCGACGGCGCCCCCGTCAAACCCGGCGTCACCGGCGAAATCGCCATCCGCCGGACCAGCCCCGTCGTGATGAAGGAGTATTGGAAAAACCCCGCCGCGATGGCCGAAAAGTTCGCCGGCGAATGGTGCCTCACCGGCGACATGGGCCACCTCGACGATGACGGCTACGTCTATTTCCAGGGCCGCAACGACGACGTCATCAAAACTTCCGGCTATCGCGTCGGCCCCGCCGAGGTCGAAGCCAAAATCATCGAGCATCCCGCCGTCGCGTCATGCGCGGTCGTGGGCATCCCCGATGAGAAACGCGGTCAGGCCATCAAGGCCTTCATCAAACTGCTGCCGGGTCATCAACCTTCCCCCGCGCTCATCGCCGCGATTCAGGCGCACGTGAAACAGCGTCTTGCCCTCCATGAAGCGCCGCGCGAATTCGAATTCATCGACGAATTCCCGATGACCGTCACCGGCAAAATCCGCCGCCGCGATCTGCGCGAAAAAGAGCTCGAAAAATTGAAGGCTGCCGGCAAAATTTAACCCAAACACCCAGCGGCGAAGCTTTAGTCTCGCCCTGATGCCCGCGCCGCCCGCGACGCCCGGTTTGCTGCCGAATTGAGTGAGCGGTAGATGCTCCCTTAATCCGCATCCCCGCCAAGAACTTCGCGAAAGAGCTTCGCCAGGCCCGCAAGCGCCTCCTGCCCGTCGCCCGCGAAAGCCGATCCGTGCATCGGCGCGATTACCGCCGGCTTCAGCGCCGCCAGCTTGCCGATCAGCTCCTCCGTCGCCGGCGTAAACGGCAGGTAGTTCGAAAACGGTCCGCTTTGATAGCGAACCAGCGCCTCCCGCGCACGCTCGAGCAGAACCTCTGCCGATGAGATAAGCGGCTCGACGTCGCCCTCCTGATGGAACAAATCCGAGCACAAGAGCGTCCGCGTGGATTCCTCGAAAAGATGCCCGGCCTCCCAGCAGTGCGGCAGATGCGGCGTGCGGACGAAACGAAGCCGCCGCTCGCCGACGCCAAGCAGCTCGCCATCCTGTAGCCCGCGCGCCGGCCGGATCGCGAAATCGTTGACGCTCACCATCGCGCCCACCAGACTGCACACCGGCGCCGCGTTCGGAGCAAGCGCCAGAAACTCATTGAGCGCCCCGCATTCATCCGCCTCGAAATGGCTGAACGCAATCCAGCGCAGCGCGCGCGGCTCGATCAACTGCGCCAGCGCGTCGCGCACCGTCGCAAACATCGCACGCATCCCGGTGTGATAGAGCAGCGGCTCGCGATCGCGCACAAGGAACTGATTGAACTGCAACTTGAGCGTCGCATCGAGCGTGCTGATCCGAAAGATCTCCGGAGCGATTTCCGTAATCGTGCTCATGCCTACTGCCCCCATCCATTCCTATGGTTACGCCGTGCCGCCGCCGCGCCGCGCGCGGGCTTCATATCAGTGCCGCTAAAGTACGCCACCGCCAGCACCACCACCAGCATTGTCGCATCCGCAAGGCGGAAGGCCGCCGCGACCTCGCCCTCAACGTGATCAACCCTGGATGCCGCGCCGCTCTCGACGACTCCCCCAGCGCGGCGCGACTCTCCGCCGGCGGCTCGCAATCCGCAGCCCTTGAGCATCGTTCGCCGGCCATCGCGCGACGCGCTCCGTCCGCCGCGCCGCCCCTCGCCCGCCCTGACCTTCTCCGCTCGAGCGGGGCAAACAGCCTCTGTGATGTGGGAAATTGGTTGCAAACCGCCCCGCGCTCCAGGATTTTGCTGGAGCCAATCGGCCGGAACGCCGAATCCCGCCAAACGCGCGCGGCCGCGGTAACATCCTTGTAGACCGCCAAACGGCTCTATACCAACTGCCGCACCCGCCCGGCCAGGGGGCAACTGGAGCTTCCCCCTCGCCCGTCGATCAAGCGCCGCTCAATCAGCTCGCCGAAACCCAACCGTTCGTTCAGTTTGCCGCACCCGCCCTTTAAGCGGCCTGTTCGCTGTCGTCAACCCTGCGCGCGCCGCGATTCAATTCCGCAGCCCACAGTCCGAGCGTTCCCGTATTGCGATGAGCTTTTCGATAAGGCGGTCGTCGTTGGCCCGGTGGCGGGTGATGGTGCGATGCGGATTTCTGATGAAGCGCTAAAGACTGTTGTCTATATTGGTGGCCTGATTGCGCCCGAACCGATCCCAGCAATCTTGAAATCTTCGGGACCGGCTTCCTTGTTTTGCACGATTCTGTTTCCGACGACGGCCAACGCGCCGTTCTATACGATCATGGCAAGGCACGTTATTGATGACATTCGTTCGACGCTCGGCGCGGTACCATTAGCCGGTTCGAGAAGGTGCTGAAAGCGCTGACTTCGGTCCCGAAGAAAGAAATCGACGAAAAGGCCGCTGAACCGAAACGTAAACGCGAGAAGCAAAAGCAAGAATTCTTGACATCCTCGCTACCCCAGACGTTCCTGAATGCGCCGCCGAATATTCATAAGCCTCTCCGCATTCAGAGGCACGTGCACGCATGGGATTTTCAGAAGCGCATCATAGACACGCGAATGAAATTCGCGTTCTTGTGACAGCGCGAGTAATTCATCCCTCACATAACTGGCGAATAAGTCGGCGGCCTGGATCGGATAGAAATTGTCATCGGTTTCATGTCGGAAACCTTTGATGACCCGCGCCGCTCTGTAAGGCAAATCTTCAATTGCCTCATTATACATATCGCGCAATTGATTGGGGCTCATGATGTTTTCGTCAAAGATGAATTCGAACGTCTGTCGCATTTTGCGATCAAGAGCAAATTCAATTGTCCGCGTGACAAGCGCTACGGTAGGCAGCGCATACATTTTTTTAAGCGCTCCCTTTTGCTGCTTCAGAATTCGTTCGAAGTCTCCCTTGGTTATGGCCAACCGAATACTGGCAAACGCATGACGTTTTATAACTTCGACGAAATGCAGCAAACGTTTGTCGCGGTCATCAGCATCCCATCCTCCAAATTCCTTTCTTAAATTGATCGCATCCCGCCCTTTCAAGAGCTTAATAGGCGGATGAAGTTCTAGGCATTTTTGCCATTCGTCGGCAAAGCGAGCCCAGTTCTCCGCACGACCCATGAAGCCAGCAAGAATAAACGCGGGCGCATCCTCTTGCCCGCGATTGCTGTCATCAATCGCGACTTGGATCACGCTGATTACCCTTGCCCTGCGCTCCGTTGAGGGCAATCCCGATATAAGCCGCAAAACCTGCCAGCACAGACTGTCATCGCCGTGACTCCAGTGAGTCGCGAGGTTCATATCGAACCTCGCGACTAAACTTTGGCATCACCGTGACGTATCGATCCATGGTTAGGCAGGTATATTATTGCCCAAATTAGGACACTACCCGCTGCGCGCGAACCCTTGACTGCGTCGCGGCGCGCAGGCCATCTGACGCATTACCCAAATTCAACTGTCAGATCGAGTACTAAGTTTTATACATTCATCGAGGTAGCATCGTTCTCGAAAATGACGCCGTGGCAGGTGCGGCCTCGGATTGTCGACCATCAGCTCGAGCGGCTGACGCCATCCCCGGTCGTTCAACAGTGTCGCGATCAGCTTCGGCCTCTCGCGCCCGTCGTCGCCCGGATTGCGCACCCGTCCCCCGCGGCCGCGCCCCGCCAGGACCTCGGGCTGGTAGTTTCGTCACGCTAATCATCGAACCACGAACGGTATTTTCGTTCGCTGGGAGCCACCAAACCAACTTCTACGACCACCGCCAGGCGTCGATGGAAAAATTACCGCTCTGATATCGGCCGTCCCGACCCTGCCATGGATCGGCGCCGCGATCTTATGCGCGTCGTCGCCCTATCCGCTGCCGGCGCGCCGAACTCCCTTCCACTAATCAGCCGCCCGCAACATCAGACTATTGAGTCAGCCCGAAATGGCGTCACGAGATTTGCTCCCGCCACGACGCCGATCACCGGCTGCTACACTCCGATGCCGGCTTGATTGACCGGCATTGATCAGCGCTGGCGAGCCGCCCCGGCGTCGCTTTGGCGCCGGGCCCCGCTGCCGCGACTAATCCGCCGCCGCGACGCCCCACTCGGCTCGCGATTCCCGCCTTCGTGCCGCCGCCCCTGGCGCTCCGGTCGAGGGTGGCCGCCACCCCGCCATCCGTTGCCAGCCACCCCCGGCATGACCAATCATCAGAATAGCTTATTTTCAACATAAGTATAATAAATGCACATCGACACCTGATTTTGAGGCACCATCAAGCTGAAACAATCAAGCAGATGCTCCAGCAGCTTATAGTGTCGCTAAGATCTTCCCGAGGATCCACTCACGATCGCCTGCACCTTCCATCTCCGCCCGCGACGTTTCACGTGAAACCTGCCCGCTCGCCGCTCCGCCATCCGCGCCAGCGCTTCCTCATCCTCCTTAATCGTCCACCTGAAGCTCCGGGACTTGGACTCGCTGCGGCTGGTCACGCTTCAGAACTGTCGCGACGTTTCACGTGAAACCTTCGCCATTTCTTCTCCGGCCCCTCTCACGTTAACCGCCCGCACCCACTCCCGATGTTTCACGTGAAACATCCGCGCGCTCATCAAGCCCGATCGCCCGCCGATCCACTCCGACGCTCCGGGCTCCGCCGGTCGCATTCGGTCGATTCAGGCTGCCGGACCTGCCCGGCGCGTTTCCCCGGAAGCCGCACCATGACGCCCTGCCGGACCGCCGCGGTTGACCGCGCCGTCGGAACTGCCACGATGTTTCACGTGAAACCTGCCGCCGCTGCCGAGCCTCTCGACTTCGCCGCCTGCGTCGGCGCCGCCGTCGCCCGACTTCTCGAGCGTTTCGATTTCGTCCCGCCCCCATCCCTCCTCCCGCGTCTCGAACGCTTCGCCGCGACCCTCCACCGCTGGGGCCAACGGACCAATCTCACCGCCGCCCCGACCGACCCCTCCGCGGTCGCCTTCCACATCGCCGACAGTCTCGCCCCCCTGATCCTCGCCGGCCACCCCCCGCTCACCGCCGCCTTCACCCGCGCCACCTCCGCACTCGACCTCGGCAGCGGCGCCGGCTTCCCCGGCCTCATCCTCGCCGCCGCCACAGAGGGCTCCTTTACGCTACTCGAGCGCCGCCGCAAACGCGTGAGCTTCCTCCGGGTCGCCGCCGCCGCCATGGAGCTCACCAACGTCCGCATCGCCAGCGCACTCGACGACCTGGCCGAAGTCGGCGGCCAACTCCGCGCTCAAGTCAGCGACCAGGTCAACCGCCGGGTCGGATACGATCTCGCCGGATATGATCTCGCCCTCGCCCGCGCCTTCGCCAACCCGGCCGAGGTCTTTCCGATCGCCGCCCGCGTGATCCGCCCCACCGGCCGCCTTATCCTCTACCTGACTAGCGCGCAGAGCGTTCCGGCGCCGCCGCCCGGTTTTGCCACCGCCGGCAGCCTGAGCTACTCGCTTCCCCGCGACAACGGCGCCTTTCAGGGCCGCCTCCTGATCGTGCGCCGCCGCGATTGATTCACGGGGACGGGCGTGCGGCCCCGGCAATCGCGGCTTCATCGCAATGTTTCACGTGAAACCTTCGCGCTCTCCCGTCATCGATCACCCTCACCGGCCGACCGCGCCCTGTGGACTGGTCGCCCGCAGCCTTTTTGATCTGGGTAGCCTCCCTATCTAGAATCGAGATGCCGACGTTTCACGTGAAACATCGGAGCTGGCTTCTGTGAAACCCCGAGCGAAAACCCGGCCCGCGACGGTCCGGGAGAATCAAAGGCGGCGGCGGTGGGTCGGATAATCGCGATTGCAAATCAGAAAGGCGGCGTCGGCAAGACCACCACCGCAATCAACCTCGCTTTTGCGCTGGCCCAGCCCGAGAGGAAAATTCTGCTGGTCGACCTCGATCCCCAGGCGAACTCCTCTTCCGGGCTGCTCGCCCCCGACGATCTGAGGGCCGCCCGTCAACAGAAGCTGACCGCCTACGAGGTCCTGCTGGCCGATGCCGACCCGCAGCGGGTGTTCTGCAAAGCTCGCGAATCGCTCTACCTGCTGCCCTCCGGTCCCGACCTGGTCGGCGCCGAGGTCGAGCTGGCGAGCGCCGCGCGCCGCGAGTATCGCCTGAGCGACCTGCTCGCCCGAAGTCGCGATGACTTTTCACTCATCCTCATCGACACGCCCCCCTCACTCGGCCTTCTCACGCTCAACGCCCTGGTGGCGGCGGACGCGGTGATTGTCCCGATGCAATGCGAGTATTACGCGCTTGAGGGCTTATCCGCGCTGCTCGACACGCTGAAGCGGGTACGACAGGCGCTGAATCCGCGGCTCGCGATTCAGGGCGTCGTCCTCACCATGTACGACGCCCGCAACCGGCTGAGCCACGAGATCGCGCGCGAGGTGGCAAAGTTCCTGCCGAGCGAACTCTTCGAGACGGTCATCCCGCGCAACGTCCGCCTCTCGGAGAGCCCGAGCCATGGTTTGACGGCCTTGGAGTATGATCCGCGCTCGGCCGGAGCCGAAGCGTATCGCGAGCTCGCGGCCGAGCTGCTGGCCCGCGTCGCCGGAACGAGCCATGCAATCCTCGAAACGCCGCCGCCCGACGGCGGGGAGAGCGGCCCGGGGCCGCGCAAATGGGGCTTGCGTGCGCTCTTCGCGCGGAGCGGCGAGCGCGCGCGGAAGCGCGCGGGGGGCTGAGCCGAACGCTACGCTGCGGGTCGGGTGGGCGCATGATCGTGGCGCGCGAGGTTTCACGTGAAACGTTTCACGTGAAACCTCGCGCGTGGAACATCCGCCGTGAAGATCCCCAAGGCGATTGCGAATGACCTCGATCTCAGGATAGGAGAGCCGCACATGGCGATACGAAGACCCTTGGGCCGCGGCCTGGAGGCTCTGATCCCCAGCCACGCCGAATCCGCTGATGCAACGACCCCGGACATCCCCGCTGAAGGAAGCGCGGCCCCGGCCCAGCCGGCGTTGACCATGGTGGCGACCGAGCGGATTCAGCCCGGTCGCCTGCAACCGCGGCAGTACTTCGACGAGGGGGCGCTGGCGGAGCTCGCCGCGGCGATCAAGGCGCAGGGCGTGATCGAGCCGCTTATCGTGCGGCGCATGGGCGACGGTTTCGAACTTATCGCCGGCGAGCGGCGCTTACGGGCCGCACGGCTCGCCGGGCTGACGAGCGTCCCGGTCGTGGTGCGCGACGACCTCGACGATCGCGCCGCGCTCGAGGTCTCGCTGGTCGAAAATCTGCTGCGCGAGAATCTGAGCGTTATCGAGGAGGGGCAGGCCTTTGCCCGACTCAATCGGGAGTTCGGGCTGACCCACGAGATGATCGCGACGCGGCTCGGCAAGAGCCGCTCCTACGTAACCAATGTGATCCGGATGCTGGAGCTGCCGGACGAGGTGCGGGCGATGATCCAGCGGGGCGAATTGACCGCGGGGCAGACGCGGCCGCTGCTGGCGCTGGATTCGGCGGCGGCGCAGGTGGCGGGGGCGCGGCGGATCGCGGCCGAGGGACTGCCCGCGCGGGCGGCGGAGCGGCTCGCCGCCGAGCATAAGGCGGGGGCGCGCGGCGGGGCGGAGGGACAGGCGGCGGCGCGCAATCCGTTTCTGGCTGCGCTGACCGAGAGCCTGCAGCGCGCGCTCCATCGCAAGGTGCGAATCGTGCGGGGGCGGGGGGCCGGCCCGGGCTATATCGAGCTTGAATTTTACGACGACGAGGACCTGACGGCGCTTGCGCGGATGCTGGCGGCGGCCGGCGAGTGACCGACCCCCCGGGCCGGCGGACGTAGCGAGGGGCGGGCGGAGGCTTTGCGCGCGCGGCAAGCGCGCGCAAAGGCGAAAGTCGGGGGGCTGCGCCGGAGGGCTGCACTGGGGGTCGGCGGGCGGGGGATGTTTCACGTGAAACATCGGCGGTCGGCTCCGGATCGGCAGGATCGGCTATCCCAGGTAAAGAAAGGTCAGCGTGAAGCCTGCGCAGGGTTGAGGGCGGCGCGGCCGCAGGGTGCGGCGCGGAGCGGGGGGGCGGGCGCCGCGAGGGGGCGAACCTATTCGGGATAAATGGCAGTAATATCTATATCTTCCGTATTCGGTTATTAGCTATACTTATGTCAGTTCCGGGTTTGGAGGTCGCGGCGTCGAGCAGCCAAGGCGCGCGCGGGGCGGCAGCGGGAGCCCTCAAGCGGCGCCAGGCGGCGCCGACCCCCAACACGATCGCCTCCGAGTATCGTCGCGCCAGGCCAGGCGACCGGGCCGGTGTGGCAGCGGGGGCCGGGGGAGTCGTGACGGTAATCCGCTCGGCTGACGGCGGCGGCGGTGTCGGAGCCGGGGGGCGGGGGTAACCGGTTTGCGGAGGTCGCCGCTGAACAGTTAACGGCCGGCGGTCTGAAAGGCGCGTGGGTAGCGGGCGCGGGGTCTGGGGCTTGCGGGTGGCAAAGAGGGTGCGGCGCGGAGCAGGGGGGCGGGCGCCGCGCGTTGAGCGGTGAGCTGAATGGAATCAATGAGGGCGCGCGCTGGGCGGCGCCGACCCCCAACACGATCGCCTCCTAGTATCGTCGCGCCAGGCCAGGCGACCGGGTGGGTGTGGCAGAGGGTGCCGGGGGAGTCGTGACGGTGATCCGCTCGGTCTGGCGGCGGCAGCGGTGTCGGAGCGGGTGGGGCGGGGGAACCGGTTTGCGGAGGTCGCCGCTGAACAGTTACCGGCCGACGGTCTGAAGGGCGCGTGGGTAGCGGGCGTGGGGTCGGGGGCTTGCGGGTGGCAAAGAGGTGGCGGCGCGGGCGTGGGGGCGGCGCGGGTTGCCGCTGACGGTGTCCCTCGACAGAAATTGGTACAACCTTGGCGGTAACGTGGTCGGGCGATTACGCGGATCGGGACGCAACCTTCTTCAGGCGGGTCCAGGGAAACGGCTGTTTCGCTTGCGCGCCGCACGAAGCGGGAGTCAGGCGAGGTCGACGCGCAGTTGGTCGCGGCCCGCGCCGTCGGTGAAACGGCGCCAAGGCGCGATCGCGGGAAATGCGGGCATCCTGCTGGAACTACCCCGCTGCGGATGACGGTTTGGGGCTTGGTTTCAAGTCACCAATTTAACCTCATCGGAGGCTCGGTCCGGGCATTGCTGGTAGTAGCAGCTTTTTGGCTCGCTCTTCATCCGGATTTGAGAGCGAGCCGCAAAGCGTTAGGGACGCTTCGGTCGAGACCGCGGCGGCGTGCGCCGCGCCGGCCGCTTTGAGCGGCCAAGCGGTGCGCACAGCGGTCGAGCTCCTCATGGTCTGACTCGTCAGATCTCGGTAAAGGCGTTCGGATTCGCACGGTGACCGATAATCGAGGGCGGAATGGCGGCGGTGGGGATTGTAGAAGCAATCGAACACCGCCATACGCGCCTCGACTTGAGTCTTGAAGCGGCGCCGGTTGAGCAATTCGCCTTCGAGCGTGGCGAAAAAGCCCACGCACATCGCGTTGTCGAAACAGTCGCCCACCGCACCCATCGAGTGTAGTTGGTGCCAAGCGCCTCGGTTTGCGGCCTTGCTTCAATAAATTCCTGCCAGATAAACCGCTCGGCTGCCGTTAGCGATTTAACTCAGCCTATATCCGCCAAATACCGCGAACATCCCGGCCTTGAACGCGCAATCCACGCTCGCGAAGCCCGCTTCCTGAAGCCATCGCAACTGCGCCGCGACGGTGGCGGGCCGATCGCATTTCATCCGGTCGATCGCGGCCGCAAGATCGTCTTCGGCGACCCCGAGCGCACGCGCGTGCGCGATCCATTCGTCCTTGTGGCGGCGTTCGCGCGCTGGCGTCGCGCCGGCCACCTGATCGGCGTTGACGAAAATTCCTCCCGGCTTGAGCGCGCCAAAAATCCGCCCGAACAGGCCGCGCTTGTCCGGATCCTCCAGATGATGGATCGACAAGGCCGATACGATCGCGTCGAAGGGACCACCGAGCGGCGCCTGGACGTAATCGGCCTCGATTATCCGAATACGATCGATGACCGGCGCGAGCCGCGCTTGCGCCCGCGCCAGCATCGCCGGCGCGATATCGATTAGCGTGATCCGCGCGCCGGGAAACGCCGACGCGACAAAGCCCGCCATCAGCCCGGTTCCCGCGCCGAGGTCGAGGGCTTCGAGCGGTGCCTCGCGCGGAAAATCCAGCATCGCGACGGCAGCGCGATAAAATTCGTCAAAGCAGGGAACGAGTTGCCGGCGGGCGCGATCGTACTCGGTCGCGGTCAGGTCGAACGCGGAACGAACGGTGGAGTGCGCAGCGCTCATCGACGGTTTCTTAGGTCGAACAAAACAGATGGTGCAAACCGGAATTTCCGTTTGGACCTCTTTCGTTCAGCAGAACTATGGGACGAACGAGCGCCGCGGCGCAAGTTTCGGGAGCGCCTGCCGTCGCGCGGCTTGGCTGCGGGCAAAGCGGTTAGTTTCGATCGCTTCGCCGGCCTGAGCGGCCGATCGGGGACGCGTAGCGGTGCAATGGAAATGATGCGACGCGGCTTGCCGACAACGGTTGTCATCCGGAGGGATTAGTCTCCTTAGCGAGGTGGCCCGAATGGCGCAGGAACTGGTCAACGTCGGCTTTCTGCATACCGTCAAGTGCGAATGGTGCGAAATCGTGATGTCGTGCAATTGCTGGGACGGCAGCCAAGCGGATCGCGAGGGACATATCCTCGTGCTCTGCCCGCGATGCCAGGTCACGAACTATCTGAACGTGATCTTCGGCGGTAAGGACCTCAGGTCGCTGCTGGTTTCCAGAATAGCGGCGGCGGGAGGGCCGCGGCGACGGCGCCAGGCGTCGCCACGACCGGCGCTGAAGCTCGTCGCCGACAACGCCAGGGCTCACGCCAAGGGCCGCATCGGGAGAGAATCTTCAACTACCGCCCCCGGAAAGCGCCGCAAGTGAGGGGACCTTTGAGCAGCGGCGCTATATAGCGCAGGCGGCAAGGATTCTCGGCGGTCTGTCGGGGGCGCGACGGCGGGGCGGGGCAGGTGAAACCTTTGCGCCGCGCCGCCGAAATGCCTTATTGATGCCGAGGTCCGGGAATCATGCGAGCGCTGCTGTCACGACGGGAACTGTTACGCTGGCTCGGGGCCGGAGCGGCCCTGCTAGGTCTCGAAGCGCGCGACGTCATGGCCGCGGCGGGTGGTGACGCCGCCAAGGCGGCGGGGGCGGGCGCGGCGGGGCCGGGCGCGGTGGCGGCCCGGGTGGTCGCGGATCCGCGCGACCTGCCGCCGCCGATCCGCAGAGACGCGCCGCTTGCGCATGAGTTCGTGCTCGAAGCGCGCGAGGTGACGGCCGAAATCGAGCCGGGCGCCGCCTACGACTACATGACCTTCAACGGCCGGGTGCCGGGACCGCTGCTGCGCGTGCGCGAGGGCGATACGGTGACGCTGACGCTGCGCAACAGTATCCATAGCCGCACCTGGCACTCGATTGATCTGCATGCGGTTTATGGCCCGGGCGGGGCGGCGGACGTCCTGCAGGTGTTGCCCGGGCAGGCGCGAAGCGTGCGCTTCAAGACGGTCTATCCGGGCGCCTTCATCTACCACTGCGCGGTGCCGGGCGAGATGGACGTGCATATGGCGCGCGGGATGTTCGGCATGATCGTGGTCGAACCGGCGGGCGGCTTGCCGCCGGTCGATCGTGAGTTCTATCTGGGTCAGCATGAGACCTACACGCGGCAGTTGCCGGGCACGCCGGGGCCGCGCGAGTTTGACGCCGAGCGGCTTTTGCGCGAGCAGGCGACCTACGTGGTCTTCAACGGCGCCTTCAACGCGCTGACCGCCGCGCGCTTCGGCGCGATGCAGGCGCGGGTGGGCGAGACCGTGCGGGTGTTCATGGTCAATGGCGGGCCGAACCTGCTGTCGAGTCTCCATCCGATCGGCAACGTCTGGTCGCGGGTGTGGTTCATGGGCGCGTTCGCGACCCCGTCGATGCGTTTCCTGCAGAGCGTGCCGGTGCCGCCGGGCAATGCGATCGTGGCCGAGATGGAACTGCCGGTGCCGCAGACGATCAAAATCGTCGACCATGCGATGACGCGGGCGCTGAGCAAGGGGGCGGTGGCCGAGCTGGTGGTGAGCGGGCGGGAGAATCCGGCGCTTTTCGCTGCGCGGCCGTAGCGGGCGCGGGGGACCTCAGCGGCGCGCGATCTGGTAGACTCGAAGCGCCGCGCGGCGCGCGGACGGCGGGGCGCGGCGGACGCGTCAAATGGATGTCAATCTCCTAGCGGCACGGCTGCTGGTGGTCGAAGACGAGGCGCGGCTCGCGGCGAATCTGGCCCAGGGGCTGAGCGAGGCGGGCTACACGATCGTGCTGGCGGGCAGCGCCGAGGAGGCGCGCGCGCGGCTCGGCGCCGAACACTACGATCTGCTGGTGCTCGACCTCCGGCTGCCGGGTCAGGACGGCCTCGCCTTCCTGCGCGAGCTGCGCCGCGAGGGGTCGGTGCTGCCGGTGCTGATCCTGACGGCGCGCGATGGCACGGCCGACCGGGTGACGGGGCTCGACAGCGGCGCCGACGACTATCTGGTCAAGCCGTTTGCATTCAGCGAGCTGCTCGCGCGGCTGCGCGCGCTGCTGCGGCGGCGGCTCGCGGCCGGCGCGCCGGTGGTCGAGGTGGGCGAGCTCAGGCTCGACACGCTCAGTCGGCGGGCGTGGCGCGGGCGGCGCGAGCTCGGGCTTTCGCCGAAGGAGGCGGCGGTGCTCGAGTACCTGATGCGCCATGCCGGGGTGACGGTGGCGCGCGACGCGCTCGGCGCGGCGGTGTGGGGGGAGAGCTACGACCCGTGCTCGAACCTGGTCGGGGTGTTTATCAATCGGCTGCGGCAGAAGATCGATCAGGTTCGCGAGCCGTCGGCGATCGTGACCGTGCGCGGGGCGGGCTACCTGCTGCGGGTCGGCGCGCGCGGCGACGGGGACGGGGGCGCGACGTGAGTATTCGGGCGCGGCTCACGCTCTACTGGGCGATCGTTACGGCGGCGATCCTGCTGGGGGCGGGGGCGCTCACGCTCGCGCTGTTCGCCCGCGGGGCGTGGCTGGCGCTCGACGAGGCGCTGCTCGAGGAGGCGGACACGATCGCGCCGGCGATCGCGCGCGCCACACAGCCGGCGGCGATCGCGTTGCTGCGCCATCTGGTGGCCGAGAAGGATCTCGGACCGGGGCGGCGGGTGCGCCTGATCGTCGGCGGGCGGGTGCTGCTCGACGCCGGCGATCGGGCCACCGCGCTGCCGCCCGGGCTGCCGGCGCCGGGGGCGGCGGGGCGGGTGGTGAGCGGGCGCGGATCGCGCTTTGCGGAGGTGCCGCTGCGCTTCGCCGGGGAGGCGGCGTGGCTGCAGGACGGCGTCGACAGTCGGCCGCTCGGCTATACGGTGGCGCGGCTGGGGCGGACGATGATGCTGCTGCTGCCGGCGATCCTCGCGCTCAGCGTGGCGGGCGGCTACGGGCTCGCGGGGCTCGCGCTGCGGCCGATTGCGGCTACCGCGGCGGCGCTCGCGCGGATCGGGCCGGGCGATCGCGGGTCGCGGCTGCCGCCGGCGCCGGTGCGTGATGAAGTGGGGCGGCTGGTCGGGGAGATCAACGACCTGCTCGGGCGGCTCGAGCGCGCCTCGGTCGCGCAGCAGCGGTTCGTCGCCGAGGCGGCGCATGAGCTGCGGACGCCGCTCACGGTCCTGCGCAGCGGTCTCGAGGTGAGCCTGCAGCGCCCGCGCAGCGCGGCGGAAAGCCGCGCGGCGCTGGTCGCGGCGCTCGCCGAGGTCGAGCGGCTGTGCGCGATTGCCGAGGACCTGCTCGCGCTCGCCCGGCTGGAAGCGGTCAAGGAAGCGGCGGCCGAGCCGGTCGATCTCGGCGCGCTGGTCGGCGCGCTCGGGGCGCGGGTCGCGCCGCTCGCCGCGGCCAAGGATCAACGGCTGACGGTGCGGGCGGCCGCGGGCGTGGTGGTCAGCGGGAATCGCAGCGACCTGCAGCGGGTGATGCTCAATCTGCTCGACAACGCGATCAAGTTTACCGGCGCGGGCGGCGCTATCGAGATCGCCGCGGCCGTGGCGGACGGCTGGGCGCTGGTCACGGTCAGCGACGACGGTCCGGGAATCCCGGCGGAGGAGGTCGAGCGGGTCTTCGACCCCTTCTATCGGAGCCGCCGCGCCGGCGCCGGCGGCGGGGGACTCGGGCTCGCCGTGTGCCGGGAGATCGTCGCGGCCCATCGGGGGGAGATAAGCGCGGCGAATCGGCCCGGCGGCGGTTGCGCGATCGCGCTGCGCCTGCCGCTCGCGGCGGTATCCGCCGCGGCGTCCTAATCCGCTCCGGCGGGCGACGGCCGGGCGGATGGCGGGCGGCGCAGCACCACGACCTCCTCACGGAGCGCGGCGCGCGTCGCCGTCGCCGTGCGCGTGCGGAACAGGTCGATGGCCTCGACCTCGTAGCCGATCCGCCGGGCGAGATCGGCCAGGATGGCTCCCGTCCGAATCATCACTTGCAGATAGGAGGCCTGGTCGCCGACGACATAGGCGAGGCGGGCGCCGGGTCGCAGGACGCGCCAGAGGCTCGCGAGGTGGCGGACGAGGCCGCCGAAATAGAGGCGGGTGACCCGCGCGTACATCCGCTCGAAGCCCGAGGTCTTGCCGAGCGCTAGCCGGCGCTGCTCGATGGCCGCGGTGATGCGGCGGATTTCCGGATGATCGGCGACGAGGGTGTCGTCGCGGTCGAGGCGGTAGACGCTCCGGGTGTTCGAGCGGAGGAGCTCCTGTTTGAGGGCGCGGAGCTCGCTGCGGTCGTTGATCAGGCCGAGAATCACCGATTCGAGCCGGGTCGTGCGGGTGTAGTCCTTTTCGTTCGGATAGGGCGGCGAGGTGATGACGGCGTCGACCGAGGCCGGGGCGAGCAGGCGCGCGAGCTCGCGCGCGTCGGCGCGGTAGACCGTGGCGGGGATGGCCGCGCGGTCGGCCAGATGGCGCAGGTCGGCGGCGATGGCGCGCACTTTACGCATCCAGGCGTCGACCACCGCGGCGTCGGCCCTGGGCGGCCCGACGCCCACCTCGGGACCGAAGCGGAGATTGCTCGCCTCGTGGACGATGACGTGGGCGAGCGCGAGCCGCTCGTGATCGTGGAATTCGGCGCGCCCGTGCCGCTCGAGGGCGTCGCGCAGCACCAGCACCTGGTGCAGGGGGCGGGGGCTGATCGAGCCCTTCAGCAAAAGGGCGGCGGCGGGCGCCGGCAGCGCGCGCAGTTGCCGCTCGGGTCCGCCCGGGCCGGCGGCGAGCTCGGCCGCGGCGGCGGTGGCGACGGCGCGGGCGTGGGCGACGAGCGCGCGCGGATCCACGCTCCAGTTGAGCTTGGCGGCGCTGGCGAGCGCGGCTATCGGGTTGCGCTCGACGCCGGCGCTGGCGATGCCGCGCTTGCGGCATTCGACCAGGGTGGTGCCGGTGCCGCAGAAGGGATCGAGCACCAACTGACCGCGGGCGACGCCGAAGCGCTCGAGATAGGTGCGGACCAGATGCGGCGGAAAGGCGAGGACGAAGCGGTACCAGTCGTGCACGCGGCGATCGCTCGGGCGCAGACGGTTGGCGGCGACCGGGGCGGCGTAGGCGTCCATCGTGGGGAGAGCTTAGCGAAGGGCGCGGGCGCCTTCGACCTGGCGCGGCGGGGGTCGGCGCGGCGCGGCGCACGTCCTGGGCCAAGGAAAGGAGTCCTGGCCGGCGCCGGCAGAGACGAGGGGCCTTCGCGTCCCTGATGGTTAAACCGCTCCTCCCCCCAACCCCGCATCTTTCCATCGCGGCCGCCAGAGATGGATGAGAGGCCGGGGGGAAAGATGCTCAGTTCTGCGCCTTGTCCCGCAATACCAGTGGCGGCGCGGCGGGCCATTTTCGCGCCGCGGAAGCGGTAAGCCCCGCGGCGCCGTGCGTGCGGGGCGGCGGGCGTGCGGGGCGGTGAACTTTGAGGCGCCTTTTGCTACTGGCGGTAGCAGACGGGGGCGGCGGCGCCGGGGCGACGGCGCCGGAGATAAACGTTTGTTTATTAGGCCGCCGCCCTGACGCCTGTTAAATCTGAAGCCCATGCGGATGCGCAAAGTGGCGCGCGGCCTGCTCCTTTGGTTGTTGTTGCTGTGGTTGCTGCTGCTGCCGGCGCCCGGCGCCGCCGACGCGCCGCTCACCCTCGAGGACTGTGTCGCGCGGGCGCTCGCGACGATTCCGCAAATGGCTGCGGCCGACGCCGCGCTCGATCTCGCCGACGCCCAGCGCCGCGAGGCCGCGGCGAGCCTCTGGCCGAGCGTGCGCACCGACGTCCAGTACCTGCAGGAGCCCGGCTACCGCGAGGTGATCACGAATCGCGGGCTTTCGGCCGCGCAGCTTATCGGCGATTACACGGTTTACGACGGCGGGCGGCGGCTCGCTGAGGTGCATGCCGCCGAATATGCCGAACAGGCGCGCCGCTTCGGCGTGGCGGCGGCGCGCAGCGAGGTGGTCTTCGCCACTACGGTGGCCTTTTACGGACTGGAGCGGGCCGCCGATCAGGTCGCCGCGCTGCAGGCGAGCGTCGCCGAACTGACGCGCTATCTGGCGGTCGTGCAGGCGCTGCGGCAAAGCGGCCGCGCCACCGCGAGCGACGTGCTGCGGATCGACCTGCTGCTCCGTCAGAGCCGCCTCCAGTTGAACGCCGCCACGCATGGGCGGACTGAGGCTTCGTTCGCGCTGGGGGCGCTTATCGGCACTTACGGCCGCGGCGACCTGACGGTCAGCGCGCCGCGTAATCCGCCGGAGCAGGCGGGGGGCGGCAGCGTGGCGAATAATCCCACGCTGCGGGCGCTCGAGGGTGATCGCGCGGCGGCGGCCGCCGCGCTCGCGGCGGCCGAGGCGGAGCGTTATCCGACGCTGCGGATGGAGCTGACGTCAGGGTTTCTCGGCACCGATCCGCCCTCGACGCTGAGCCGTTATGCCGGGGCGTCGTACGGCGGCGTGCTCTCGGTGCCGCTCTTCGAGGGCGGGGCGGTGCGCGCGCGAATCGATGAGGCGCGCGCGCGGATCCGTCAGGCGGGGGCGGCGGCGGACGCCGCGCGGATCGATCTCGACGAGCGGCTCGCGGCGGCGGAGTCGCGCTTCGATGAAGCGCGGCAGGCGCTCGGGCTGCTGCAGCAGACGCTGCCGGTGGCGCAAGGATCGTTCGCGCTCTGCTGGGCGCGTTTTTTGGGCGGGGGCACGGCGACCCTGCTCGAGGTGGCGGACAGTTACGGCCAACTGCTGAGCACGCGCCTCGCGATCCTCGACCAGCAGTTCGCGGCGCGGCAGGCGGCGGCCGAGGTGGCGGAGTTGACCGGGAGCGGCTTGAAGTGATTGGGCGGGGGCGGTGCCGGGGCGGCGTGTGGCTGCTCGTGTGGCTGGCGATGGCCGGCTGCACGCGGTCGGGGCGCACGCCGGAGGAGAGCGCGCCTCCGCCCTCCCTGGTGGTCAGCGCGGCGCGCGTCGTCGTCGCGCCGCTCACCGTCACGGTGACGCTCGCCGGCACGACGGTGGCGGCGGAGCGGCTTATTGTACGCGCGCCGGCGGCGGGCTTTCTGTCGGACCTTACGGTCCAGCCGGGCGACAGCGTGACACGCGGCCAATTATTGGCGCGCCTGACCACGCGCGAAGATGCGGCGGCGCGGGCCGGGGCGCGGATCGCGGCCCATCTGGATGCCGCCGACAGCGCGGCGGTCGCGCAGGCGGTCGGCCGCTACGCGACCGCTCCCGCCCTGCCGCTTAGCGCGCCGCAGGGCGGCGTGGTGGCGCAGCGCCTCGCGAGCGACGGCCAGTTCGTCAACGAGTTCGACCCGGTGGTCGAAATGGTCAACCCCGCGAGTCTCGCGGTTGAGGCCGAGGCGCCGCTCGGGGTGCTCGGCGCGCTGCGCGTCGGACAGGCGGTGACACTGACATCGGCGGCGCTGGCGCGGCCGGTGGCGGGGCGGGTCGCGGCGATCCTGCCGAGCGCGGCCGCGAGTAGTGAGACCGTGCCGGTGCGGATCGCCGTTTTGGGCGGGGCCCGGGCGCTCGCCGCCACCGGGATCGCGGTGCAGGCGGTGGTGGTGACGGCGGCGGTGCCGGACGCGCTGGTGATCCCGCGGGCGGCGCTCTTCGTGAATCCCGCCGACGACACCAATTACGTGTTCGTCGCGGGAGCGGACGGCCGGGCCCATCGGCGAGTGATCGTGACCGGACTCCGCGAAGCGACGCGCGTGCAGGTGCTGCGCGGCCTCGGCGCGGGGGAGCTGGTGATTACCTCGGGCGGCTATGCCCTGTCGGACGGGTTGGCGGTGCGCGCGCTGGTCGGGCGATGAGGGGTGAGGGGAATTCGGCGCTGGCGGTGTTTCTCGCCCTGAGCGCGGGGCTGATCGGGGTCTATCTGGCCTTTATCCTGCCGAGCGCGGTGTTCCCGGAGCTGGTGTTCCCGCGCGCCGTGATTCTCGCCGACAGCCCGGGGCAGCCGCGCGAGCAGATGCTGGTGGCGGTCACGCGGCCGCTCGAGGAGGCGGCCTACGGGGTGACGGGCACCAGTCTTGTGCGCTCGACGACCAGCCGCGGGAGCGCGGAGATCGACGTGACCTTCGGCCCGGGCGTCGATCCGCAAACGGCCTTCCAGGCGCTCAACACCGCGGTGGCCGAGGTTCGCGGCCAATTGCCGGCCGGCACCGCGATCGCCGCGCGGCTGCTGACCAGCGGCACCTTTCCGATTATCGAGTTCGGGCTGAGCTCGCGGGTGCGGAGCCTGCCGGAGCTGACCGATATCGCGACCTACGACCTGATTCCGGCGATCCATCGGATTGCCGGGGTGTATCGGGCCGAGGTGGTGGGGGGCAAGTACCGGGAATACGAAGTCCGTCTCGATCCGGCCGCCCTGCAGGCCTATCACCTGAGCACGCAGGACGTGGTGAACGGGCTCGCCGCGGCCAACCAGGTGACGTCGCCGGGGCGGCTCCTCGATGCCCATCGGATGCTGCTCACGGTGGCGACGGCGGGGATCGTGAGCGCCGCGGACCTGGCGCGGGCGGCGATCGTCAATGTCGGCGGGCAGGCGGTCACGGTGGGCGAGCTCGGCACGGTGCGCGAGAGTATCCGTGAGGACTATATCCGGACGGCGGACGAGCAGGGGCCGGCGGTGCTGCTGACGGTGGCGCGCCAGCCGAACGGGAATATCGCCGAGATTGCGGCGGCGGTCCGGGCGCTCGTCGCGGCGGCGCGCGGCCGCTATCCGGACGTGACCTTTTCGGTGTCCTACGATCAGTCGGCGATCGTGGCGGAATCGTTCCGCAGCGTGCGCGATGCGATCGCGCTCGGGCTCGGCCTCGCGTTCGTGATCGTGCTCGTCTTCACTGGCAGCGCGGCGAGCGCCGGAATCGCGCTGCTGGTGGTGAGCGATTGCGTGGCGGCGACGGTGCTGGTGATGCGGGCGGCGGGGCTAACCTTCAACATGATGACGCTCGGCGGTCTGGCGGCGGGAATCGGGCTGTTTATCGACGATGCGATCGTGATGATCGAAGGGATTGATCGCGAACGGGCCGCGGGTGGGGGTGAAGCGACGGTGGACGCCGGGGAGGCGGCGGTGGCGCGCGCGCGGGCGCGGCTCACGCGGCCGCTGGTCGCGGCGACGCTGACGGCGATGGTGGTGTTCGTGCCGTTGGCGGGGCTCGCCGGCGTCACCGGTACGTTCTTTCGGGCGCTCGCGGTGACGCTCGGGGCGGGACTGGCGATTTCGCTGCTGCTCGCGCTCTACGTGACGCCGGCGCTCGAGCGCGCGACCGCGTCGCGGCGGCGCGCGACGGTGGGCGAGGGGCGCGTAATGCGGCGGGTCACGGCGGGCTTCGCCCGGGTGATCGGGCCCTTTGTCGCGCGCTGGCGGATGCTGCCGGTGCTCGGGCTGGTGCTGCTGACCGCCGGCGTGACGGTCTTCCTTTACGATCGTCTCGGCACCGACTACATGCCGCCGATGGACGAGGGCGCGTTCATTCTCGACTACACGACGCCGTCTGCAAGCACGCTGCCGGATACGCTCGATCTGCTCGGCCGGATCGCGGCTATCCTGCGGTCGACGCCGGAGGTGGCGGCCTTCGCGGTGCGGACCGGGACGAGTCGGGGATTCGGCCTGACGGAATCGAACAGCGGCGATTTTTCGGTGCGGCTGAAGCCGGAGCGACGGCGCGGAATCGACGAAATAATCGCCGACGTGCGCGGCCGGATCGCGGCCACGGTGCCGGGCGTGCGGGTCGAATTCGCTCAGGTGCTGCAGGATTTCCTCGGCGACCTGGCGGGGACGCCGGAGCCGATCGAGGTCAAGGTGTTCGGCGCCGACCAGGATCAGATCGAGGGGACGGCGCGCGAGGTGGCGGCGGTGCTCAGGCGCACGCCGGGACTGGTCGATGTGTTCGACGGGATCGTCTGGTCGAGTCCCGAAGAGTACCTGGTGGTGAATTCGCCGGCGGCCGCGCGCTACCGGATCACGCCGAGCGACGTGCAGGCCGCGCTGGCGACGGTAATCGAGGGGACGGTGGCGACGAGCGTGCGCGCCGGCGATCGGCTGGTCGACGTGCGCGTCCGCTATCCGGCGGTGTTTCATAACGATCTCGGCGCGCTCGACAAGGTGACGCTGGCCAGTCCGGGCGGCGGTTATGTGCCGCTCGCGGCGCTGGTCAGTCGGCGCTGGGGCGGGGCGAGTCCCGAGCTCGAGCGCGAGCGGCTGAGTCCGGTCGTGCATGTGACGGCGCGGCTCGAGGGGAGCGATCTCGGGAGCGCGGTCGGGGCGGTTGAGGCGCGGCTCGCGCGGCTCGCGCTGCCCGCCGGGGTCCATCTGGAGTTGGGCGGGCTTTATGCAGAGCAGCAGCAGGCCTTTCGCGGTCTCGCGATGGTGATGGTGGTGGGGCTCTTCGGAGTGTTCGCAGTGCTGTTGTGGGAGTTCGCGCGGCCGGGTCCGGCGATCGCGGTGCTGGTGGCGGCGGTGGGATGCCTCAGCGGGGGACTCGCCGGGCTTTACCTGATGGGACTCACGCTCAATGTCTCGTCGCTGATGGGCCTGATCATGGTGGTGGGAATCGCCGCCAAGAACGGGATCCTGCTGCTCGATCATGCCGAGCGCAACGCCGCGGCCGAAGGTCCGGTGGCGGCGGTAAGGGAGGCGGTGGCGGGGCGGCTGCGGCCAATCCTGATGACGGCGCTGGCGACGGCCGCAGGGATGCTGCCGCTCGCGCTCGGGCTGGGGGCGGGGGCGAAGATCCAGCAGCCGCTGGCGGTGGTGGTGATCGGCGGCCTGCTGGTCTCGATCGTGCTGTCGGCGCCGCTCACGGTGGGTATCTACCTGATGCTGGGCGGCCGCGACGTGCGGTGAGCGGGCGACGAACCCGACCGCTGCGCGAAGGTTTAGTGGGGGCGGAGGTGGACGGCGAGCAGGGAGATGGCGGCGGGCGTTATTCCGGGCATCCGGGCGGCCTGGCCGAGCGAGCGCGGGCGGACGCGGGTCAACCGCTCGCGCACTTCGGTCGAGAGGCCGGGAACGGCGGCGAAGTCGAGGGAGTCGGGGATGAGGCTTTCTTCGAGGCGGCGGAAGCGCTCGATGGCTTCGAGCTGGCGGCGGACGTAGCCGGCGTATTTGACCTCGGTCTCGAGTTCGGCGGCGGCGTCGCTCGCCAGGGTGGGGGCGAGACCGGCCATCGCGAGGACGGCGGAATAGGCGAGCGCGGGACGGCGGAGGAGGTCAAAGGCGCGGGCGGGCGCCTCGAGGGGGCTCGTGCCGAGCGCGGTGAGGGCGGCATTGACGGCCGGCGTCGCGGGCACGATGGTCGCCTTGAGGCGCTCGACCTCGCGGGCGATGGCGGCGTCCTTGGCGGTGGTGCGATCGGCGGTGGCGGCGTCGAGCAGGCCGAGGCGGCGGGCGATGGGGGCGAGGCGGCGGTCGGCGTTGTCCTCGCGCAGGGCGAGGCGGTATTCGGCGCGTGAGGTGAACATCCGATACGGTTCGCCGCCGATGCCGCGGGTGACGAGGTCGTCGATCATGACGCCGATATAGGCCTGGTCGCGGCGCAGAATGAGGGGCGGTTCGCGCCGGACCTGGAGCGCGGCGTTGATGCCGGCGATGAGGCCCTGCGCGGCGGCCTCTTCGTAGCCGGTGGTGCCGTTGAGTTGGCCGGCGAAGAAGAGGCCCGCGATGAGACGGGTTTCGAGCGAGGGGTGAAGCTGGGTCGGGTCGGCGAAGTCGTACTCGATGGCGTAGCCGGGGCGCATGATTTCGGCCGCTTCGAGGCCCGCGATGGAACGGACCATCGCGAGCTGGATATCGAGGGGCAGGCTGGTGGAGAGGCCGTTGGGATAGACCTCGACGGTGTCGCGGCCCTCGGGTTCGAGAAAGATCTGATGACGGGGCTTGTCGGCAAAGCGCATCACCTTGTCTTCGACCGAGGGGCAGTAGCGCGGACCGCGGCTCTGGATCACGCCGGAATAGATGGGCGAGCGGTCGATGCCGCGGCGGATGATGGCGTGGGTCGCGGCGTTGGTCCAGGTCAGGTGGCAGGGGATCTGCGGGCGGGTGATGGCGGTGGTGCGGAAGGAGAAGGGCGGCGGCGGTTCGTCGCCGGGCTGGAGCTCGAGCCGGGAGAAATCGATGGTGCGGCGATCGAGGCGCGGGCAGGTGCCGGTCTTGAGGCGGCCGATGCGGAAGCCGTGCCGGGCGAGGTCTTCGCTGAGGCCCATCGCGGCGAAATCGCCGGCGCGGCCGGCGGCGTAGTTTTTGAGTCCGATGTGGACGAGGCCCTTGAGAAACGTGCCGGTGGTGAGGATGACGGTGGCGGCTTCGAAGACTTCGCCAATCTGCGTTTCGACGCCGAGGACGCGGGGCGGAGCGGCGGAAGCGGCGGCTGAGGTCAGGAGGCGTTCGACGCTGGCCTGGCGCAGGGTGAGGTTGGGGGTGGTTTCGAGGACGCGCTTCATGCGGGCGCGATAGGCGGCCTTGTCGGCCTGGGCGCGGCGGGCGCGGACGGCGGGGCCCTTGCGGGTATTGAGGAAGCGGAACTGGATGCCGGTCTCGTCGATGGCGAGGCCCATCTCACCGCCGAGCGCGTCGATTTCGCGGACCAGGTGACCTTTGCCGATACCGCCGATGGCGGGATTACAGGACATCTGGCCGATATGGTCGAGGTTCAGCGTGAGCATCAGGGTGCGCGCGCCCATCCGGGCGGCGGCGAGCGCGGCCTCGATGCCGGCGTGGCCGGCGCCGACGACGATGACGTCCCAGGTCATGGGGGGAGATTATGGCCGAGGGGCGGGTGGCGAGAAAAGTCGCCGCGGGGCGGAGGATCAGCGCGGCTTGACGAACTTCAGCATGAAGCGGTCCTGGTGGTGATCGAGCTTCCAGAAGGGCTGGGTGCGCGGATCGTGGGGATTGCGGTAGAGGCTCGAGGCGGCCACGAGGCGAAAGCCGGCCTTTTCGATCTGGGCGATTTCGAGCTGCTCGTCGATGCGATGGAGCGTGGCGGCGTCGCGGGCGCCGGAGCCGGGCTGGGCGCTGTTATCGACGGTGCCGAAGATGCCGCCGGGTTTGAGCGCGCGGAAGACGGCCTGGTTGAAGCGGGCGGTATCGAAGCCGCGGGCGATGAGGTCGTGGTAGTTGAGGTTGATGAGGGCGGCGTCGAGGGTGGCGGGCGGAACGCCGAGGAAATCGGGCTGGTCGAAGCCTTTGGTGACCTCGACGACGTTGCCGAGGCCGGGTTCCTTCAGGCGGTCGTGCCAGGCGGTTTCGGCGTCCTTGAATTTTGCCGGGAAGGGGGCGTTTTGCGAATAGACCGTGCCGGTGGGACCGACGATGCGGGCGAGCAGTTCGGTGGTGTAGCCGCCGGCGGCCCAGATATCAGCGACCTTCATGCCGGGCTTGATGCCGAAGAAGGCCATCATCTGGGCCGGATCGCGCGAGGCGTCCTTGTCCTTGTCGGCGGCGGGCCGATCGGGCGAGTTGACGGCGGCGGTGATGTAGCCGGGGATGGCGGAGGCGGGGAGGGGGCCGAGCTCCTGCTCAACGGCCGCCGCGGGGCGTTGGGTGGCGAGGATGAGGACGGCGACGAGCGCGGTCGCGACGGCAGCGCGGACGCGAATCGAGGAGCGGCGGGCGGTAGCAAGGTTCGATACGGGCTTGACGGGGTTCGACACGGGCTTAAGGCGCCTCCTGGGGTCGGAAGGGTGCGGGGTGCGGTCGGGGTTCATGATTTGGCGGCCTGGCGGCGGCCGTGGCTGATGACGCTCGCGTGGGCGGCGCCGAGTTCCTCGCGGTTGACGCGGCGGTTGAAGTCGCGGAAGGCCGCCTGTTCGAGGCGGAGGGCCTCGTCGAGCGTGGTGCCGACGCTGCGGTCATAGAGCTGCTTCATCGCGCGGACGATGGTCTGGTTGGCGCCGGCTATCTGCAGGGCGAGTTCGCGGGCGGTAGTCATCAGATGGTCCGGCGGCACGACCTGATTGACGAGGCCGAGCCGTTCGGCGTCGCGGGCGCTCAGATAGCGGCCGGTGAGCGAGAGTTCCTTGGCTTTGCGGAGGCCGACGGCGCGGGGTAAGCGGGCGGACATCCCGCCGCCGGGCATCACGCCGACCCGGGCATGAGTATCGGCGAACTGGGCGGTTTCGGCGGCGATGAGGATATCGCAGGCAAGGGCGAGCTCGAAGCCGCCGGTGATGGCAAACCCGTTGACGGCGGCGATGACCGGGATGGGCATCGCCTCGATGACGGTGATGAAGGTGTCGCCGCTCTCCTCGTAGATGCCGCTTTGGCGGGTGCCGAGCTCGCGCAGGTCGAGGCCGGCGCAGAAGGCGCGGCCGGCGCCGGTGATAATCACAACGTCGACGTCGGTCGCGGCGCGCAGCTCGCGCATCGTGGCGCAGAAGGCGGTGCGCAGCTCGTGATTGAGGGCGTTCAGCTTGTCGGGCCGATTGAGGGTTACGGTGGCGATACGATCGCTGCGGTCGAGCAGGACTACCGGCGCGTCGGGCATGCGAGGACTCCCGTTGGGATGGGCAAGAGGTAACACAGGCGGGGGCGCGGGGGCAAAGCGGGATGAGCGCGGGGCGGTGCGCGTTCAGACGATGCGCTAATGCGGCGCGGATGGTTTATTATCCTGATGATGGACAGAGCGGCGGAAAGGGCGGCGCCGTCGTTCGGCGGACGGACGGTGGTCGCGTTCGAGAGCCGGATGGCGGGGGAAACGGCGCGCTTGATCGAGCGCTATGGCGGGCGGGCGCTGGTGGCGCCGGCGCTCAGCGAGGCGCCGCTCGCGGAAAACGCCGCGGCGCTGAGATTTGCCGAGAAGCTCATAGCAGACGGCTTCGACCTGGTGATTTTCCTGACCGGGGTGGGGACGCGCGAGCTGCTGCGCGTGATCGCCGCGCGCTACGGGCCGGAGGTTATCCGCGCGGCGCTCGGGCGCACGCTGACGGTCGCGCGCGGACCGAAGCCGGCGGCGGCGCTGCGCGAGTTCGGGGTGAGCGCGGGGCTGACGGTCGCGGAGCCGAACACCTGGCGCGAGATTCTGCGCGCGCTCGACGGGGCGGTGGCGATCGCCGGCAAGCGCGTCGCGATCCAGGAATACGGGATGGCGAATCCCGAGCTGACGGCGGCGCTCGAGGCGCGCGAGGCCGAAGTGACGACGGTGCCGGTCTATCGCTGGACGCTGCCGGCGGATCGCGGTCCGGTGCGCGAGGCGATTCGGGTGATTGCCGCGGGCGGCGCGGCCGCGGTGCTGTTTACCAGCTCGCAGCAGGTGACCAACGTGCTGCAGATTGCCGAGGCGGCGGGCGCGGGCGCGGACCTGCGGCGCGGGCTCGGCGGTCTCGTGGTCGCCTCGATCGGGCCTATCTGCAGCGCTCGGCTGCGCGGGCAGGGGATTGGGATCGCGGTCGAGCCCGAGCATCCGAAGCTCGGCCATCTGGTGCGGGCGGCGGCGGGGGCGGTCGCCGCGCGCGGGGCGGCCGCGAGCGGCGCCGGCGCGGTCAGCGGTAGCGTCGCGGACGCGGCGGACTATCCCGCGGCCGCGATCAAACCGGTGGCCGTGACGAATCCGGTGACGGCGACGAATCCGGTGACGGCGACGAATCCGGTGGCGGCGGCGAATCCGGTGACGGCCGAGCAGTTGGCGGCGAATCCTTTGCGCGCGACGCCGTTTCTGCGGGCCTGTCGGCGCGAGCCGGTGCCGTACACGCCGATCTGGCTGATGCGGCAGGCGGGGCGTTACATGCCGGAGTATCGGCGGGTGCGCGCGCGCTATCCGTTTATCGAGATGTGCCGGCGGCCGGAGGTCGCGGCCGAGGTGACGGTGACGGCGGTCGAGCGGCTGGGGGTCGATGCGGCGATCATCTTCGCCGATATCCTGCTGCCGCTTTTGCCGATGGGGGTCGGGCTCAAGTACGAGAGCGGGGACGGTCCGCTGATCGAGCGGCCGGTGCGGACGCTGCGCGACCTTGCGCAGATCCCGGAGTTTGCCGCGGGCGAGGAGTTGGGCTTCGTCGGCGCGGCGATCGGGCTGGTGGCGCGGGCGCTGGGCGGGCGGACGCCGATTATCGGCTTTGCCGGCGCGCCGTTTACGCTCGCGTCGTACCTGATCGAGGGCGGCGGATCACGCCAGTATCAGGCGACCAAGACCATGATGTACACGGCGCCGGAGCTGTGGGATGGCCTGATGGGGCGCCTTGCACGGATCACCGCGGATTACCTGCGGATGCAGATCGCGGCGGGGGCCGACGCGGTGCAGATCTTCGACAGTTGGGTGGGGAGTCTCGGGCCGGACGACTATCGACGCTACGTGCTGCCCTACACGCGGCAGGTGATCGCGGCGGTGCGCGGAGCGGTGCCGGTAATCCATTTCGGGACCGTCACCGGGAATCTGCTCGAACTGATGCGCGAGGCGGGCGGGGATGTAATCGGGCTCGATTGGCGGGTCGATCCGGGGGCGGCGTGGGCGCGGCTCGGGTACGACGTGGCGATCCAGGGGAATCTCGATCCGGTGGCGTTGTTCGCCGAAGTCGGCGAGATTCGGCGCCGGACGCGGGAGATTCTCGATTCCGTGGGCGGACGCCCGGGCCATATCTTCAACCTCGGTCATGGGATTCTGCCGGAGACGCCGGTCGATCACGTAATCGCGCTGGTTGACGCGGTGCATGAGCTCAGTCGGCGCTGAGGAGGCGGCGCAGGTTTTGGCGATGGCGGAGGCGGCTTACGATGGCGTGATGCTGGTGGGTTTCGGCGGACCGGAGGGGCCGGCCGAAATCGCGCCGTTTCTCGCGCGCGTCCTGGAGGGGCGGCCGATCCCGGCCGCGCGTTACGCCGAGGTGGTACGCCATTACGAGCTTATCGGCGGATCGCCCTACAACGCGCTGACCGCGCGGCAGGCGGCGGCGCTCAGCACAGTGCTCGCGCGGCGCGGGCGGCCGTTGCCGGTCGCGGTCGGGCTGCGCCATGCGCGGCCGTCGTTCGCCGACGCGCTCGCCGCGCTGGGTGGGGCGGGATGCCGGCGGGTGCTGGGCTTTATCCTGTCGCCGTTTCAGTGCGAGGCGAGCTGGGAGCGGTATCAGCGGGAGGTGGCGGCGGCGCAGGCAGAGGTGAGCGGGGCGCCGGTAGTGAGTTATCCGCCGCAGTGGCATCTGGAGGGCGGCTTTATTCGGGCGGCGGCGGCGCAGGTGGCGGCGGCGCGGGCGCGGTTGACCCCCGATGCGGCGGTCGAAGTTATCTTTACGGCACACTCGATACCGCGCGCCATGGCGGCGGGCGCGCCGTACGAGGGACAACTGCGGGCGAGTGCGGCCGCCGTGGCGGCGGCGAGCGGCGTCGCGCGCTGGACGGTGGCGTATCAGAGCCGCAGCGGGAATCCGCGCGAGCCGTGGCTCGAACCGGATATAAGAGATGCGATCGTGGCGAATCGGGCGGCCAAGATTGTCGCGCCGCTCGGCTTCCTGGTCGATCACGTCGAGGTGCTCTACGACCTCGATATCGAGGCGGCCGCGGTGGCCGCGGCGGCGGGCGTCGCGATGGTGCGGGCGGGCACGGTCGGGCTCGCGGCGGAATTTATCGAGCTTATCAGTGCGCTGGCGACGGCCGGACGTCCGGACGGGGCGGCATCGGCGCCCCTCTGAAGGCGGGGCGGGGCGGATGGCGGCGCGGGTCGCGGTAATCGGCGGCGGGATCAGCGGGCTCGCGGCGGCCTATCGGCTGAGCGAGCTCGCGCGCACGCGGGAGTTCCCGCTGGAAGTGACGCTGTTCGAGGCGGGGGCGCGGGTCGGCGGTCCGCTCGAAACGGTGCGTCGCGAGGGGCTCGTGATGGAGACCGGGGCGGATGCGTTTTTGTCGGAAAAGCCCGAAGCGCTCGCGCTGGCGGAGCGGATCGGACTCGGCGGGCGGCTCGTCCGCACCCGGGAAGCGTTGCGGCGGACGCTGGTGGTGCGCGCGGGGCGGCTGGTCGAGGTGCCGGAGGGTTTTGCGCTGATGGCGCCAACGTATCTCGGACCGGTGCTGCTAAGCCCGCTGTTCAGTCTCAAAGGGAAGCTCAGGATGCTGCTCGAGCCGCTGCTGCCGCGCCGCCGCGCGGACGGCGACGAGAGTCTCGCGGCGTTCGTCACCAGACGGCTGGGGGTCGAGGTGCTCGAGCGGGTGGCGCAGCCGTTGGCGGCGGGTATCTATACCGGCGACCCGTACCATCTGAGCGTCGCGGCGACGATGCCGCGGTTCGTCGAGATGGAGCGGCGGTACGGCAGCGTGATCCTGGGGTTGCGGGCGGCGGCGCGGCAGGCGGCGGAGAAGCGCGGCGTGAGCGGCGCGCGCTGGAGCCTGTTCGTGAGCCTCGCGGGGGGGATGGGCGAGCTGGTCGAGGCGCTGCGCGAGCGGCTCGGCGCGACGCTGCGGGTGGGCGCCGAGGTGCAGGAGCTCCGCCGGGAGGGGGTGCGGTGGCGGATCGCGGTTGGCGGCGAGGCGCTCACGGCCGATGCGGTTATCTGCACGGTGCCGGCGTATGCGGCGGCGCGGCTGCTCGAGCCGGTCGCCCCGGTGCTGGCGGCCGAGCTGCGGCCGGTTCGCTATGCCTCGGCGGTGGTGATCAATCTGGCGTATGCGGCGGCGGCGCTGCCGGCGCTGCCGAGCGGTTTCGGTTTCGTGGTGCCGGCGATTGAACGGCGGAAAATAATCGCCGGGAGCTTTTCGAGTCTCAAGTTCGCCGGGCGGGCACCGGCCGGAATCGTGCTGCTGCGGGTGTTTCTCGGCGGCGCGCTGCAGGCCCATCTGGCGGAGCTCGACGAGGCGGCGCTGGTGGCGGCGGCGCGGGAGGAGCTCTCGGCGCTGCTCGGAATCACGGCGGCGCCACAGGTAATCGAGGTGCGGCGCTGGCCGGAGGCGATGCCGCAGTATGCGGTCGGCCATCGCCATCGCGTGGCCTCGATCCGGAAGCGGCTGACGGAGGTGCCGGGGCTTTTTCTCGCGGGGGCGTATCTCGACGGGGTGGGGATTCCGGATTGCGTGCGACAGGGTGAGGCGGCGGCGGGGGCGGCGCTGGCCGCCGTGATGGGGGTCTAGAGCAGGAAGCTAGCGCGGCGATGCTCAAGGGCGGCGAAGGTCAGGCGACGGCGGGTTGGCCGCGGGTGATCGCCCATGCCGACATGGATGCGTTCTATGCGTCGGTGGAGCAGTTGGACCGTCCGGAGTTGCGCGGGAAGCCGGTAATCGTCGGCGGGCGGTCGGCGCGCGGGGTGGTGACTTCGGCGTCGTACGAGGCGCGACGCTATGGGGTACGGGCGGCGATGCCGTCGGCGCAGGCGCGGCAGCTTTGTCCGCAGGCGGTGTTCGTGGCGGGGCGGATGGGGCGTTATGCGGAGGTTGCGCGGACGCTCCGGGCGGTGTTCGACGAGTTCAGTCCGGTGGTCGAACCGCTGTCGCTCGACGAGGCGTTCCTCGACCTGACGGGCGCCGAGCGGCTGCTCGGGCCGCCGCTCGTGATCGGGCGGGAGCTCAAGCGGGCGGTGCGCGAGCGGACCGGGCTCGTGGTGTCGGTGGGAATCGCGCCGGTCAAGATGGCGGCGAAAATTCTGAGCGATCTCGCGAAGCCGGACGGGCTCCTGCTGATCGGCCCGGAGGATTTGCCGGAGTTTCTGGCGGGGTTGCCGGTCGAGCGGCTGTGGGGGGTGGGACGGGTGACGCTCGCGCGGCTGAATCAGGCGGGAATCCGCACGATGGGCGATCTCGCGGCGCGCGATGCGGCGGAGCTGCGGAGCCGGTTCGGGGCGAGCGGCGCCTATCTGCATCAGTTGGCGCAGGGGCGCGATGCGCGGCCGGTGGTCGGCGACTGGCAGCGGAAATCCTATGGCGAGGAGAACACCTTCGCGCACGATCTGGCGCGCGACGCGCTCGCCCTCCGGCGGGCGCTGATTGCCCATAGCGAGGCGATCGGACGGCGGCTGCGGGCCGACGCGGTGCGCGCGCGGACGATCACGCTGAAGCTCAAGACGGCGCGGGGGCTGGGGGGCGGGCGCTATCCGGTGATCACGCGGAGCCATACGCTGGGAACGGCGAGCGATGATACGGCGGTAATCGCGCGGACCGCTTTGGCGCTGCTGGCGCGAGTCGGCGACGGCGACAAAATCCGCCTTGCCGGAATCCATGCCCATAACCTGGAGCGGCGCGACGTGCGGCAGCCCGACCTGTTCGAAGGCTGGCAGGCGGCGAGCAAGGCGCGGCGGCTCAATCAGGCGCTCGACCTGCTGGCGCAACGGTTCGGGGCGGAGGCGGTGACGCGGGGACTGACGCGGGTCGAACGGGCCGCGCCGTCGCGCCGGGTCAAGTGAGGGAGCGGGCGAGGCCGGGAAATCGCTTGGAGGAATCGGAAGCTTCGGGCGGCATCATCGCGCCAGGAGCGGCCGGTCCTAGTGGAAGAGCCCTTTGAGGCGATTCAGCGGGTTGCCGAGGCTGCCCTCACCCTTGTTGAGCAGCTTGCCGACGGTGTTCGCGAAGGCATGTGAGCCGATGCGCGCGGTCAGCGTGCCGACGTCGGGTACGACCTGCGGATGGGGGAGGCGGCCGCTCACGCGGAGCGGGACTTCGACCTCGCCCCGTCCATTTTCCAGATAGGCGACGGGCGGGCGCGCGGCGGCCAGTTCGGCACTGAAGGGCGGGGCGAGCAGAATGCGTGCGGCGAGATCGAGATTTTTGTCCATATCGAACCAGCCGTCGCCAAGGATCGAGTAGTCGGGGGCGGCGGCGCGAAGATCGTGCGAAATGAGGCGCGGGCCGTGGAGGGTGAAGGTCAGGCTCGCCTCGTCGATGACGGTATCCGGGGACTGGAAGAGTTCGGGATGGCGGGCGACGACGGCGGGCGGCACCAGCGCACCGATGGCGGGCAGGTTATCAAGCTTTTTGAGCGCTTCGGCGACGAGGTTGGTGCCGACCAGGCGGCCGTCGGTGAGGACGGCGTTGCCGTCGCCGCGCAGGGTGGGGCGGATCCGGGCAAAATCGGTGCCATGACCGGTGACGCGGAGCGTGCCGGTGAGAATGCCGCGCAGGTTGTCGGCGGCTTTGGCCTGCTGCGACGCGAGCGCCTGCTGGAGGTCGATGTGGTGCGCGGTGAGGGTGAGGGCGAAGTTCGGCGCGGCGCCGGTAAGGGCCTCGCCGGCGACGCCGACGGTCCCGGCAAAGGCCGCGAAGTTGAGCGCGGCGAGGGTTAGCCGACCCGCGTCATAGGCGGCGGCGGTCGTGAGATTCTGATAGGCGACGTTGAAGATGGTGCCGGCGGTCGAGGATGCCGTGGCGTTGAGGACGAGCGCATCGCCCTCGCGGCGGAAGTCGCCGTTCGCGGCGAGCATCCGGATCTGGTCGCCGGACTGGCGGCGGCCGGGGATAAGATCGCCGAGGTTGAGGGTGGCGGACCTGACCTGATAGCGGCCGCGCAGGGGCGCGAGTGAGATGGCCTCGGCGGTGACGGTAATGGGGCTCGCGCCGAGGTCGAGATTCAGCGGGCCGATCCTGGCGGTGGTCGCGGCGATGGCCACGGGGCCGGTCAGGTTGGTCACGGGCGGGAGCTTGCTGTCGGGGAGCGTTGCGCTGACTTTGACCAGGTCGAGGGTGCCGTCGAGCGCGGGTTGGGCCTGCGCGAGGGTGAGGGTGCCGTGGAAGGTAGCTTGGCCGGCGGGGTGGTAGGGGCGGAGGCGGGGGATGGCGGCGGCCAGATTGGCCAGATCGCAATGATCGCAGTCGATCATCGCGGTGAGTCTGGCAGGCGTCAGGAGGACGTCGGCGGCGCGGGCGCGCAGCGTGCCAAGCGCGAGCGTGGCCGCCGCGAGGCGTATCTGGCGGCCCTCGCGCGAGCCGGCGAGATCGATGGCGGCGGTGAAGCCGGCCGGCTTGTCGAGGAGATCGCGATAGACCAGATGGTTCGCCGTAAAGTCGCCGCGGCTGGTGAAGGCGAAGGCGCGCAGGTCGCCGTGAAGGGTGGCGGTGAGGGTCAGCGGGTTGGTGACCTCGAGTCCGGCGGGAAGGATCGCGGCGACGTGCGGCAGGGCGGCGAGTTGCGCGAGGGTGACGGGTCCGAGCGTGGTCTTGAGATCGAAGGGCAGGTGGTCGGGATCGAGGCGGCCGTCGCGCAAGAGCGGGCCGACGGTGCCGGAGAGCGTGACGTCGCGAGCCGAACCGAGGGCGGAGAGGGTCGCGCTGATGGTAAAGGGCCGGTCGGCGCGGACACCCTTCGCGTCGAGATCGAGATCGGTTACTTCGACGGGCGGGGCGGGAAGATCGCGGTAGTGGATCCGACCGTCGCGGACGGCGAAGGTGCCGACGCTAAGCGCCGTGAGCTCGACCGGCGCGCGGCCGGCGCTGCTCGGCAGGGCGATGGCGGAGGGGGGCGACGGAGGGCCGGGCGATCGCGGGGTCGAGTGGATGGGGGCGCGGGGCGGGCCGTGGGCGCCGAGGGAATCGAAGTTGAAGCGGCCGTCGGGATGGCGAATCACGTTGAATTCGGGCTGGGTCAGGCGAAAGCTCTCGAGGCGCACCGCGCGGAAGAGGAGCGGCAGCAATTCCACGCGGGCGTGGATCTTGCGGACGACGGCAAAGGGTGCGGCGGAAAAGGCCGGATCGTCGGCCACGGTCAGGTTTTCGAGATCGACGCCGAGGCCCCATCCGAGGGTGGCGCGAATTTTCGCGACGGTCACGGGCCGCCCGAGGGCGGCGCCGACGCGCGCCAAGAGGCGCTGCTGGTTGGCCTTGATAATCGCGTTCAGGGAAAAGAAGGCATAGAGGAAGACCGCGAGGATAAGCGCGGCGAGCGCGCCGGCGGCAACCCATACCCAGCGCATCAAAGGTCCGCGCCGCGAGTGGTGTCGGTTGGGGTGGTGAGCGGCAGGAGCCGCTGAACCGCGAGGCGCGCGAACTCGCGGCGAAACAGCTCGGTGAGTTGCGCTTCGTAATGGTCGAGCGAGCGGAGGCCGACGCGGTGAAAGCCGGCGATATTGATGGTCGAGGGATGCATCAGGGGGATCACGCGGTAGCCTGCGGGATGGTCGAGCGGACGGGCGTGGTTTTCGCTGAGGCGCAGGGGTCGCTCGAACAGGGCGGTCGCGGCGCGGACGCCGAAGGCGAAGATGACGCGCGGGCGGAGCAGGGTCAATTCGCGGCGGAGATGGAGACGCGCGCAGGTCGCGGCTTCGCGGGCGGTCGGCGAGCGATTGGCGCCGGAGGGCGCGGAGGGCCAGCATTTAACCGCGTCGGTGAAGTAGATGAAGCTCTCGGGCGGCGCGGTGAGGGGTGCGATGGCGCGGGCGATAGCGGAGCGGATGATGAGATTGCGCGGGTTGGAGAAGGGCCGCTGATTATCGAGTGAAACGCGGCCGGGAGCCTCGCCGAGGATAATCACGCCCGCGGCGGGATTGCCGCGGGCAGCAGGATCGAACTTGCGCCAGGGCGCGAGGGTGGGGCATTCGCGACAAGCCATCGCGTGCTGCCAGAAGCGGGCGAATTGGCGGGTGGGCGGGGACACCGGCGGCGCGCTCAGAGGCGCATCGGCATGACGACGTACTGGAAGGCCGAGTCGGTTTCGGCGGTGATGACGCCGGGGCTGACGTCGTCGGTGAGGCCCAGGGTGATGGGGCCGTCGTCGAGGACGGCCAAGACCTGTTGGAGATAGGCGGCATTGAAGCCGACGCTGAATTCGTCGCCATGGAAATCGACTTCGACGGTTTCGCTCGCCTCGCCGGTTTCGGGACTGGTCGAGGATACGGTCATGGTACCGGGGGCGAAGGCAAGTTTAACGCCGTGGAAGCGCTCGTTGGAGAAGATGGCGGCGCGGCGGATGGTGCTTATCAGGGTTTCGCGGGGGAGCGCGATATGGAAGCGGGAGGTTTTGGGGATGACGCCGCGGTAATCGGGGAATTCGCCTTCGATAAGGCGCATCGAGACCTCGCTTGGCCCGCGACGGCATCGGGCGAGCTGACCGTCGAGGACGAGTTCGACGGTCGTTTCAGCGGCGGGTTCGGCGAGCAGTTTGCGCAGTTCAGCGAGGCCCTTGCGGGGAATGATGACGCCGCCGGTCATGGTGAAGCCGGCGGCTTCGCGGTCGATGAGGGCGAGGCGATGGCCGTCGGTCGCGACCATCCGGGCGGCGCCGGCGGCGGGGGATTCGAGATAAACGCCGCTCAGATTGTAGCGGGCTTCGTCGGGGCTGACGGCGAAGATGGTGCGATCGATCATCTGGGCGAGGACGGCGGCGTCGAGGGTGAGGGTGCCGGCGGTTCGGCGCGCGGCGCCGTCGGCATTCCGCTCGGGCATCGCGGGGAAGCTGCGCGGATCGAGGCCCATCATTTTGAACCGCGCGCGACCGCATCGCAGTTCGATCCAGTCGTTATCGAGGGTTTTGAGGGTGATGGTGTCGCCTTCGGCCTCGCGGACGACCTCGAAGAGTTTGCGGGCGCCGAGGGTGAATTGCGCGTCGGCTTTGGCGGCGGCGCAGGGCAACTGGGTGCGGATGCCGACTTCGAGGTCGGTGGCGGCGAGTTTTAAGGCGGTGTCCTCGACGTGCATCAGGACATGGCCAAGGATGGGCACGGTGTTGCGACGTTCGACGATGCCCTGAACCATGGCGAGGCCGGCGAGGAAATCGGTGCGTTTGAGCGTGAGTTCCATCAGCGTGGCTTTCTATTCCTGAGGATTTTGATCTGGAAAAGAAATTTCCAGAAATGATAGCAGGGCCTGTGAATTTGTGGACAAGCGGCCGAGGTCCGTGTCGGGCGCGGGCAAACGCGCGGGGACAAGTTGTGGAGGGATGGCGCGGTTATCCACGGGGCGGACGGTCGGGAGCGCCGCGGTGTGGAAAAGGGCGCGGCGCTGCGGGGGCCATCCCCAGGCTTTGAACAGATGGTTGGTGGACATGGTCAGGCGGCGTTGGCGTGCTGGGTTTTGAGCCCGCGCTCGATCTTCTCGATGGAGAAGCGGAAGGCCGAATCGCTGGTGATGCGGGCATGGATGAGATTGTAGGCGTGGATGACGGTTGAGTGATCGCGGCCGAAGGCGTCGCCGATGCTGGGGAAGGAGGCATTGGTGAGTTTGCGGCAGAGGTACATCGCGACCTGGCGGCAGAAGGCGATGTGCTGGGTGCGTTTTTTGGATTTGAGGTCGGCGAGGCGGATATGGAAAAAGTCGCCGACGGCGCGCTGGATGGTTTCGATATCGGGTTTGGAGTCGTTGGTGCGGATCATGTCGCGGAGCGCCTCGCGGGCGAAATCGACGGTGATGGGTTTGCGGCTGATCGAGGCGAGGGCACTCAGGCGGGTGAGCGAGCCCTCGATCTCGCGGACGTTGGAGGAGACGTTCTGAGCGATCCAGAGGGCGACCTCGGCAGGAAAGACGAGGTGTTCGAGGTCGGCCTTTTTCTGCACGATGGCGACGCGGGTTTCGAGATCGGGCGGGGCGATATCGGCGATGAGGCCGGATTCGAAGCGATTGCGCAGGCGCTCTTCGAGACCGTTGATGTCGCGCGGGGCTTTATCGGAGGTAAGGACGATCTGATGGCGTTCGGCGTGGAGGGAGTTGAAGGTGTGGAAGAATTCCTCCTGGGTGCGTTCGCGGCCGGCGAGGAACTGAACGTCGTCGAGGATGAGGACGTCGGCGCGGCGGAAACGCTCCTTGAATTCGGCCATCCGATCGCGGCGCAGCGAGCCGATGAGCTCGTTCATGAAGACTTCGGCGGGCATGAAGAGGATGCGCTGATAGTTACCGGCGGCCCAGATGTGGTGGCCGATCGCGGTGGCGAGGTGGGTTTTGCCGAGACCGACGCCGCCGTAGATAAAGAGCGGATTGTATTTTTCGCCGGGTTGATTGGCGGCGGCGAGGGCGGCGGCGTGAGCGAACTGATTGCTCGAGCCGACGACGAATTCGGCGAAAGTATAGCGCGGGATAAGTTGGGGATGGAGGGTTTTGCGGGCGTCGGCGGGATCGGCTAAAGCGCTTGCGGGGCGCGGGTTTTTGAGCGCTCCGGCGGCGTGGCCGTTGCTGTGGCCATTGGCGCTGTGGCCGTTGGTCGAGCCGTTGGCGCCGAGCGGGCTGCGCGCGCATACGGCGAGTTTGATTTCGACCGGCTCGCCGACCTCCTGGGAGAGCGAGTTGCTCATCAGGAGCAGGTAGCGTTCGACGACGATATCGCGAAAGAATTTATTGGGGGCCTCGATGGTCGCCGTTTGATTTTCGAGACTGATGAAATTGAGGGGTTTGATCCACGCCTCGTAACCGACCTGACCGATGACATCACGGATGCGATCCGCCGCCTTCTGCCAGACACCATTCATCTTGTAAGCCTCCATTAAATGCTTAAGCCACGGTCGTTCCGGCCGCCGTAAACAGGTTTTCAACAGATGTCGAAAACCGCGTTTTTCCCCGTTGAGGCAGGCACTTCGCACCACCAATAAAAGGGGTTATTAACGGGCATGAGCGGGAGCGGGACGATGAGCGACGGTCGAAACGGTTTGAAGACCAGTCGCCATGAGCCCCGACGCTCTTCACGACACTGACGCGATCCCCCCGGCGAGCGCGATGTGCAAAACCGCTCGCAGTGATGAAGGCAGATTCATTACGACGTTGTGACATCGCTCGCAATATGGTTCGGCAAAAGAAGGAAAAACCCCGCGTGTTTACACGAAAAAAATTGGCGACGGCGCGGCGCGAAGCAAGTTAATGTAGCGCGTCAGCTTGCCGACGAATGCCGTCATCGAGGCTCCTGGAGCCTTCGCGAAGCGATTTTTCGGGCAGGCGGCAGCGAATCGGCGGCGGCAGTGATCGGCAAAGATGGGCTATGGCCGGCTGAAGGCCTACAATCGTGGGCGATATGACGACAAACAAATCGCGTGAATGGTTCGCGCGGGCGGTCGAGCGGATTCCGGGCGGCGTGAATTCGCCGGTGCGCGCGTGGCGCGCGGTCGGCGGCGCGCCGCGTTTTATCGCGCGCGCCGAAGGCGCCTGGGTCGTCGACGTCGATGGGAATCGGTTGATCGATTATGTCGGCGCGTATGGTCCGGCGATCCTCGGCCATGCCCATCCGCGGGTGGTCGAGGCGGTGGCGGAGCAGGCGCGCGAGGGCTTTTCGTTCGGCGCGGCGACGGCGCTCGAGGTCGAACTGGCGGAGCGTCTTGGCGCGGCTATCGCGGGGGCCGAGAAGGTGCGGCTGGTGAGTTCGGGCACGGAAGCGGGGATGACGGCGCTCCGCGTGGCGCGGGCGGCGACGGGGCGCACGGGACTTATCAAGTTCGACGGCTGCTATCACGGTCACTCCGATGCTTTACTGGTGCGCGCCGGCTCGGGCGCGCTGACGCTCGGCGTGGCTGACAGCGCGGGCGTGCCGGAAGCGATCGCGGCGAGCACGCGGGTGGCGACCTACAATGCGCTGGAGGAGGTCGAGCGCTATCTGGCGGCGGACCCGCGGGGGATCGCCGCGGTAATCATCGAGACGGTGGCGGCCAATATGGGCGTGGTGGCGCCGGCCGCGGAGTTTCTGCGGGAGCTCACGGCGCTGGTCCATCGTTATGGCGCGCTGCTTATCTGCGACGAGGTGATCACGGGTTTTCGGCTGCGCTACGGCGCGGCGTACGAACTTTACGGCGCGGCGCCGGATCTGATCATGCTGGGCAAGGTGATCGGCGGCGGGCTGCCGGTGGGCGCGCTGGCGGGGCGGGCGGAGCTGATGGATTTGCTAGCGCCGCTCGGGCCGGTGTACCAGGCGGGCACGCTGGCGGGAAATCCGCTCGCCGTGCGGGCGGGAATCGAGACCCTGAAGCTGCTGGCCGAGGACGGCGTTTATGCGCGGCTCGAGAGCCTCGGCGCGCGGCTCGAGACGGGGCTTCGCGCGGCGCTCAAGGCGAGTGGCGCGCGCGGGTGCGTGAATCGGGTCGGATCGCTGGTGACGCTCTTTCACGGGGTCGAGGAGGTCGGCGACGGACGCGCGGCGCGGGCGGCGGATACCGCGGCGTTCGCGCGGTTTTTCCAGGGGATGACGGCGCGCGGAATCCATCTCGCGCCGTCACAGTTCGAGGCCATGTTCGTGTCGTTGGCCCATACGGAGAACGAGATCGACGCGACGGTGGCGGCGGCGCGGGAAGCGCTCGACGAGGCGCGGGGCGGGTGAACGGGGAATCAACGCGGATGAGCGAGGAACCATCGGGGCCGGGTTTGTGGCGGTTTCTAGGGATTGGGGCGGAATTTTTCTCGCCGATCCTCGGCGGGGCAGTCCTGGGCTATTACCTGGACGAATACTGGCGGTGCGCGCCGGTGCTGGCGGTGAGCGGCGTGCTGCTCGGGATGGTGCTCGGGTTTTACCGTTTGTTCGTCGAGCTGCGGAGTTTTCAGAAGCGTTTGTAAGTTGCCGCGTGCGGCATTTTCCGGCACCATAAGGCGCTGCGATGAACTGGGCGGTGCCCACAATCCAGGGGATTCAGCGAACGACGGCGTTGGTGGTCGTGGCCGCGGCCGGCGTGCTGCTGGCGGCGGATTCGACGCGAGCGGCGGCGGCCTGCCTGGTTGGCGGCGGCTTGATGATGGCGAATCTCTACCTGCTGGCGGTGATCGGGCGGATGATCGTCGGGCTGGCGCAGGGCGGCGCGATGGTGCGGGTCGGCGCGCTTATAGCACCGTTCAAGATGCTGATATTGGGCGTCGCGGCCTACTGGCTGGTGGTGTGGGTGCAGGTGGACGGGCTCGGGTTTTGTGTCGGGGTGGCGGCGCAAATCGCAGCAATTTTGCTGGAAACGGTGTGGGTCGCGCTGCGCGCGCGGCCGCTTCTGGCGGAGGAAGGCAAGGTTTGAGGCCGGTCAATTTTATCGACATGATGGCCCATCTGCTGGGCGATATCCCGCCGGTGCTGGTGGGGACGTGGCTCGTGATGGCGATTCTGCTGGTGGTCGGATGGGCGGCGGGGCGCGCTGTGCGGCGGGCCGCCGATCCGACGCTTCCGGACGAGGGCGCGACGCTGCGCCATCTGGGGGAAGTGTTCACGGAATGGATCGACGGGTTCGTCGCGCAGGTTTCGGAACTTCATGGGGCGCGGCGGTTCGTGCCGTTTTTCGGGAGCCTTTTCCTGTTTATCCTCGCGGGGAATTTCCTCGGCCTGATTCCGGGGATGGAGCCGCCGACCAGCGATACCGATCTGACGTTCGCGCTGGCGATAATCTGTTTTGCGTACTACCTCTACCAGGGCTTTCGCAGCCAGGGGGTGAGTTATCTAAAAAGTTTTCTCGGGCCGGTGCTGTTTCTGCTGCCGTTGATGATGCCGATCGAGATTGCGGACAATCTGTTTCGTCCGTTTTCGCTGGGCGTTCGGCTTTACGCGAACATGTTCGCCGACCATCAGGTGCTGGGCCTGTTCACGGGCCTGACCTATCTGGTGTTTCCGCTGGCGTTTTACGCCCTGGGTTCGATCGTGTGTATCGTGCAGGCGCTGGTCTTCACGATTCTGGCGATCAGTTACGTGCGGATGGCCGCCGCGGCCCATCATTGAGGATCGGGTGCAGTTGGGGTCGGCGCGGGGAAGGCGGGGCAGCGTCGGCAATTTGACAGGTATCGAAAAAATCCGCGACTCGCGACCGGCGCGGGCCGAAGCGTGGAAGAGGATAGAGGCGAGGTTAAATAGCCTGGGACGGCAGGACGAGCGCGGGAATCAAGGAGGACAGGGAATGCTACGGAAAGTATGGCGAATCGGTAGCGCCGCATTGGTGGTGCTGATGGCGTCGCCGATGCTGGCGCTGGCGCAGGAAGGCGCGGCGCCGGGCGGCAGCGCGCGCGGCGGGCTAATCGGTCTCGGGATCGGGCTTGGCCTCGGGCTCGCGGCGTTCGGCTGCGGGATGGGCCAGGGCAAGCTGGCGGCGTCGGCGATGGAATCGATCGGGCGGAATCCGAACAGCACGAATCAACTGTTCGTGCCGATGATCATTGGGCTCGCGTTTATCGAATCACTGACCCTGTACTCGCTGGTCATGTCGTTCTTCCTGTTGGGGAAGATCGTCTGAGAGCGAGGCGAAGAGCGTGGCAAAAAAAGGAGCCGGCTTCGGCTCCTTTTTTTTTGCTGGGGGCAGGAGGGTGCAACTCGTCGCGCGCGCTTTGTGGCGGGCGTCAGGCAGGAGCGGGGACGGCGACCGCCGAATTGGCCTCGAGTGTCGAGTCGGCCTCGAGCGCGCTCAGCAGGACCCGCTCGTTCAGCGACACGAAGGCGTGGCGTTCGCCGAGGAGCTGATGCTGAAAGGCCAGGGCGAGCTCCTTGACGCGGTTGGGAGTCCATCGGCGGCGGCCGTGATCGCGATATTCGGCGAGGACGTCGGCGACGATGCGAAAGAGCGTGTGATTGGCCTGGGCGGTGATGGAGCGGACGGTCTCGCGATACTGATCGAAGCGCGCGAGGTGCGGGAAGAGGGCTTCCATCACGGCGATTTCGCCCTTCACGTACTGGAGTTGGACGGTCAGGGCGCCGATGCCGTGAATCCATCCGGAGACGTGGATGAGGCGGTTGAGGGCGTGGAAGAAGGCGTCGACGCGGGGGTCGAGGAAGTCGTAGTCGGGATGGCAGATATCGCCTTTGAGGCGCCCGCTTTGGGCGAGCCGGTCTTTGATGGGCGTGCCGTCGTAGGGGATCATGCGGCAGAAGGTGGCGGGGGCGGCGCCGTCGCCGACGATGGCGCGCAGGAAGCCGAGGCTCTCTTCGACCGCGGCGAAGGTGGTTGAGGGATCGAAGAGCATGAAGCCGAATTCGAACATCAGGCCGAGCTCCTTCAGAATGGCAACGGCGCGCAGGTTCTGATCGACGGTGATCTGTTTATGGAGGGTGCTGAGGCCCTCTTCGCTGCCGGACTCGAGGCCCATATAGACCATAAAGAGGCCCGCCTCGCGCATCTCACGGAAAAGCACGGGGTCGACGGCGTCGGCGCGGCAGTTGATTTTCCAGATGACGCGGCCGGGCAGGTGGTGGCGGTGGAGTTCGGCGACGAACTCGCGCGCCCAGCGCTGCCAGACGACGCCATAGACGGGGAAGTCGTCGTCCTGGAAGAGGAAGATGGTGATGCCGTGGCGCTCGTGCAGCCAGCGCATCTCCTCGACCACGCGGGCGGGTTTGCGGGTGCGCACGACCTTGCCGGGGGCGGTGCGATAGAAGACATGGATCGAGCAGAAGGAGCAGGTGCGGATACATCCGCGGCTGGCGAGGAGAGGGACGGCGCGGCGGCCCAGGATGCGCATCCCGGAGCTCGCGTCGCGCTCGGGATAGGGGAGGGAATCGAGGTCGGCGACGAGGGGGCGGGCCGGGGTGAGGCGGAACTCGCCGTTATGGCGGAAGGCGAGGCCGGCGACGTCGTGCCAATCGGCGGCGGCGGCGAGGCGTTCGACCAGTTCGAGGAGGGTGGTCTCGCCTTCGAAGCGGACGACGCTATCGAGTTCGGGCACCAGGTCGAGGGTCTGTTGGGGGCTCAAGGAGGGGAAGTGACCGCCCATCGTGAAGTGACAATCGATGCCGGCGGCGCGCAGATAGCGGATGAGATCGCCGAAGCGGTCGATATAGAACTGGAAGATGAGCGAGAAGCCGATGAGGAGGGGGTTGAGGGAGCGGGCGGCGGCGAGGATCCGGGCGCGGTCCTGCTCGAAATCGAAGACGGTGACCTCGTAGCCGGCGTTGCGCAGGACGGCGGCGAGATAACCGAGGCCGAGGTTGGCCTGTTCCTGGAAACCGATGAGCATCACGGGGCGGCCGCCGGCCGCCTGTGCCATCGTGGTTGCCGAATCGACGATATCGCGCAGATTCATGAGGCTTCTCCCGCAGCGTTTTCCCGCCGAGCGCGGGGTTGGGGGGACGAGCGGGAGGCGGCCGCGAGGGCGCGTCCCGAGGTCCCCCGGGGTTGACGACTAGGGTTTCTGGCCCTTGGCGCGGTTCAGGATGGCGATGTTGCGTTCGATCGCCTTGCCTTGCGCGGCGGTGACCTCGCGCTGATATTCGAGCTGGCTGACCACCAGCTCGACGCGGACCTCCTGGCTGACCTCCTCGATGATCCAGGGCCAGTCGGGGCCGGGGTCGGCTTTGCGCCACCAGGGCAGGTTGTAAATGATTTCGGTCAAATCTTCTTTCGGCATGACTCCTCCGTGCGGATCGGCCGCGGTTGAAATGGCTGCGCAGAGGGATGAGCAAGGGCTGAGCCGCGGCGGAAGAGGTCGTGGGCGGGGCAGTAGGCGCTCACCGTGCAATAAAGAGCTAAACAGAGCGAAAGCCGCGCGGCGGGGCGATGCTCGCGGGACTGAGCGGTGCCAAGCGGGCTTGGCGGCGGCGGCTGAGCGGGCGCGGGAGCAGTGTGACGTGGCGGTGGGGGGGCGGATCAGCCGATGCGGCGCAGTTTCGCGATGAGGGCGTCGGGGTCGATGGGTTTGACGAGGAAATCGTCGAAGCCGGCGGCGCGGGCGTCGGTGCGGTCTTTCTCGCGGCCGAAACCGGTCAGGGCGATCAGGTGGATGGCGGCGCCGAACTCGGCGCGCAGGCGGCGGGCAACTTCAAAGCCGTCCCAGGTGGGAAGGGCGAGATCGATAAGGGCGATGCGCGGCTGGAAGCGGCGGGCGAAGTCGAGGGCGGCGGGACCGTCGGCGGCGTCGGCGACCCGGAAGCCCTGCAACTCGAGCAGGGTGCGGGTGATTTCGCGGGCGTCGTCGTTGTCTTCGACGAGGAGAATGGGGCGGGGGGCGGCCGGATCGACGGCGGGCGCGGCGGCCGGGGTCGGTAGCGGGGGATCGATGAGCGGCAGGGTGACGACGAAGGTGGCGCCGCGGTCGGGACCGTCGGCGGCGACGGACACCGCACCGCCATGCATCTCGACCAACTGCTTGACGAGGGCGAGGCCGAGGCCGAGCCCGCTCGGGCGGCCGCTGAAGGCCGGTTTGGCCTGAGCGAAGGGTTGGAAGAGCTGGGGAAGGAATTCGGCGGCGATGCCGATGCCGCGATCGGTCACGGTGAGGATGGCGCGACCGTCGGCGGCGGCGACGGCGAGGGTAATCGGAGCGTCGTCGGGGCTAAATTTGAGGGCGTTATCGAGCAGGTTATCGACGATCTGGGCGAGGCGGTCGGGATCGGCGTTGACCCAGGCGGGCGCGGTGGTCAGTTGGACGGGATGGGCGGCGATGCGGCCGCCGAGCTCGAAGGTTTCGAAGGAGCGGCGCACGACTTCGGCGAGGTCAACGGGGACGCGGGCGAGATTGATGCGGCCGGCGATGAGGCGGCCGGTATCGAGCAGATCATCGGTGATGCGGCTCAGGTGAGCGAGCTGGCGCTGGATAATGGCGCCGGCGCGGCGGGCCGGTTCGGCGTCGGCGGCGAAACGGTCGAGGATGGCGACGGCGTTGCTGATGGCGGCCATCGGGTTGCGCAGTTCGTGGCTGAGGACGGCGATGAATTCGTCCTTCTGGCGGTTGGCTTCGCGCAACGCCTCCTCGGCGGTTTTGCGCTCGGTGATATCGAAGGTGATGCCGGTATAGCCAAGGAAGCGGTCGCGGTTTTTGCGAGGGGCGGCGACGACCTCGAACCAGCGATAGACGCCGTCATGACGGCGGATGCGGAGTTCGGCGCGCCATTCGCGCTGATCGGCGAGGGCCGCCTGGGAGGCGGCCATGTAGCTTGCGCGGTCGTCGGGATGAAAGAAGGAGAGCCAATCCTGGACGAGCTCTTCGGCGGCGACGCCGGTGAACTTCTCGAAGGCCTGGTTGACGAAGGTGGTGGCGCGTTGCTCGTCGGTCAGCCAGGCGATGGCGGGGAGGCTGTCGACGAGTTCGCGGAAGCGCAGTTCATTGTCCATCAGGCGCTGGGCGGCGCGCTGTTGTTCGATCGGATCGTAGGGCATCATGACCCAGCCGTCGGGGCGGCCGGCGGCGTCGAGCGTGGGGGCATAGATGACGTGGACCCAGCGCCAGACGTGATCGCCGCCCAAAAAGCGCTGGTCGTCTTCGACGAACTCGCCGGCGAGGGCGCGTTCGATACGGGGGCGAAGCAGTTCGAGGGCTTCGTCGCCGAGGATGTCGAAGAGGGAGTGTCCGGCGATCTCCGCAGGGGGGCGGCCGAGGGTGCGGGCGACCTCCTGACTGACCCATCGCCAGGTGAGGTCGGGGGTGCCGCAGGCGGCGGGGACGCCGAGCAGGTCGGTGATGGCGCGAGCGTTATTGGTATCGTCGCGCAGCGTGCGGGCGCTCGCGATGATGATGCGACCCAGCGTCGAGGCGGGATCGATGGGGGCGGGCGAGACCATGGCCGGCTGAGGCGTTCAGGCTGGAGGAATCGCTGCCACGGCAAGAGCGGGTCAGACGTGGGAACCGTTGCGTATCGGGAAGGCGGCGGGATCGTCGAGGTCGGCGCCGCCGAAGAGGGCCTGGGCGAAGAGATCGCGCAGCCGGAGTTCGATGGTGGAATCGCGCAGGGTGCCCTCGCGCTGACGCCATCGGCTGAGCGGGATGACGGCCTTGGCCATATCGCGATGACCGCCGGCGGAACCGATATCGGCGAAGACGCGTTTGGCGAGATCGCCGGCGTTGAGGCCTTTGCCGAGGCCGCGATTGCGCACAGCGACGACGAGGTCGCGGCCGAGTTTGCCGGCGACGGCGACCCATTTGACGCTCTCGAACTGGAGCAGAAATTCGGCCATCTGGACGATGATATCGTCGCGATCGACCTTGCCGAGGTGGAGCACGACGAGGCCGTCGATGATGCGAAAGCGGGTCATCGCGCGGGCGAGGACGCGGGCGAAGCTGAGCGGCAGTTCGGGCTGGTCGATCTGGCGGAGGAGGTTCAGATTGGCGAGGGGGTAGAGCTGGGTGAAGGCCCAGACGTCGGCTTCGGTGGCGCGGCGGGAGAGGGCGAGCGTATCGCTGCGGATGCCGTAGAGGAGGGCGGTGGCGAGGCGTTCGCTGATGCGCTCTTCGGCGGTGACGAGGTATTCGGTCATGATGGTGGCGGTGGCGCCGTAATCGACGCGGACGTCCTCGAAGGGGGCGTTGCCGGCGGCATAGCCGGGATGGTGGTCGATGACGACGTCGGCGCGCGGAAGGCGGGGGCCGAAGTAGGGAGGTTCGACGTCAACCATCGCGATCTTGTCGTAATCGGCGAGGGTCTCGGAGACGGCGGGGGTGATTTCGATTTCGAGGATGCGGGTCATCGCGCGATTTTCGGGGCGGGTGACCGGTTTGAAGGCGAAGATGGGGGTGGTCTGCTTGTTGCGTTTGAGCAGGACGCGGAGTGCTATCGCGCTGGCCATCGCGTCGGGATCGGGATCGTCCTGAAGGACGATGGCGATGCGATCGTCGTCGCCGATGAGGCTGCGGAGGTCACGAATTTTCTGGCGCGTGAGAACTTGATCCATGGGGTTGGAGCGTTCAGCGAGGGCTCCCTTTTTTACCGCGCGTCCACCATCGTCAGGGGTGGCAAGCGGGGCGGTACGAGGGTCTTATACCATCCCGCGTGCGCCCGACCTAGCGTGGCGTGAGGCGGCGGTGGGGGACGTGCGGGCGGGCGTGATGAACGCAAGAGCCGTTCCGGTATAATAGCAGGTATTCTCGCCGGCGTCGTTCATGGAAAGCTCACGGTGCGAAATCTGCCGCCGGCCGGTTGCCGAGTGGCTGGTGCGGGTCACGGTCGAAGACCGCGGCGGCTTTGTGCAGCAGGCGCTGATTTGCGCGAACTGCGGGGTGAAGCTGCGTCTCGCGTCGGAGAAGATGCGGGACCTGCAGATCGATCCGTGGCTGCACGAAGCCCTGGCGCGGGTGCTGCGCGGCAGGGAATAGACGGTTGGCGCGGGACAGGGAGTGCGGATGGCGAGCGAAACGGCAGGAAGCGTATCGGCGGAGTTATGGCCCTACGATGAGGCGCGGCGGCTGAGTGCGCGGGTCGCCGCTTATCCGGCGGAGCGGGCGGTGGTGCTGCAGAGCGGGTTTGGGCCGTCCGGCCTGCCCCATCTGGGGACCATGGGCGAGGTGCTCCGACCGTCGTACGTGCGGCAGGCGTTTTTGCGGCTGCAGCCCGCGCGGGCGACGCGCTTCGTGGTGTTTATCGACGACATGGACGGTCTCCGCAAGGTTCCCGAGAGCACGCCCGGGCGGGAGGAGACGGCGCGCTATCTGGGCTGGCCGGTGTCGCGGATTCCGGATCCGTTCGGCGGCTGTCACGAGAGCTTCGCCGGGCACATGATCGCGCTGCTCGAGGAGTTTCTGGCGCCGGTCGAGGTCGAGTACGAGCTTTTGCGATCGAGCGCGATGTACGGGAGCGGACGTTTCGATGAGGCGCTGCGGCTTATCCTTGCGCGCCATCGGGAGATAATCGGGATCGTGGCGCCGACGCTGCGCGAGGAGAATCGCGCGCAGTGGTCGCCGTTCATGCCGCTCTGTCCGCAGTGCGGGCAGATCAATTCGACGCTGGTGACGGCCTATTATCCGGAGCGGGGGACGGTCGGCTTTGCCTGCGAGCGGAGTTTCGGCGGGGCGCGCGGCTGCGGTTATACGGGTGAGCAGAGCGTGCTCGGCGGCCGGGCCAAGGTGCAGTGGAAGGTGGACTGGGCGCTGCGCTGGCTGGTGCTCGGCGTCGACTACGAGATGTACGGCAAGGACCTGATCGATTCGGCGGAGGTTTCGGGGCGGATCGTGCGGCTGTTGGGCGGCGCGCCGCCGCTCGGCTTCGCCTTCGAGATGTACCTCGACGAGGAGGGGCACAAGGTTTCGAAATCGATCGGGCGCGGGGTGACGGTCGAGCAATGGCGGCGCTATGCGCCGATCGAGGTGCTGAAGTATTTCCTGATGCTGAATCCGCGGCGGGCGCGGAAGTTGTTTCTCGAGGCGATTCCCCAATACGTCGATGACTATCTGAACGCGCTGCGCGAATGGCAGGCGGGCGGGGAGGAGGCGCAGGCGCGATCGCCACTCGCCTTCGTGCTGCAGCGTTCGAGCGCGCGGCGCTTCAACAGCACGGTGGGCTTTGCGCTGATGATGAACCTGGTGCCGGCGGTCGGCAGCGACGACGCGGAGCTGCTCTGGCGCTATCTCGAGACCTACGACCCGCAAATCACCGCCGACCGCGAGACGGAGGCGCTCGCGCGGACGCTGATGGCGTGCGCGATCAATTTTTATCGCGATCTGGTGCAGCCGACGCAGCCGCGGCAATACACGCCGACGGCGGCCGAGCGGGAGCAACTGGCGCGGCTGGCGGAGTGGCTCGAGGGCCATGGCGCGGCCGACGCGGAGACGATCGAGCGGACGATCTATGATTTGGGGCGGACGTATTATGACAAGCCGGGCAAGATTTTCCCGGTGATCTATCGGACGCTGCTGGGTCAGGAGCGGGGGCCGCGGCTCGGCGCGTTCATCCGGCTGGCGACGCCGGCGAAGATCGCCGAGGCGCTGCGCGCGCGGCTGGGCTGAGGGCGGCGCGGTTCAGCTTGACTGCGCGGGCGGGCGTCCTTATGTTCTGGTCTGATCGGCCAGACAGGAGAAAGATAATGGCTGCTGCCAATGTAACGCATGTGACCGACGCGAATTTCGAACAGGAAGTGATGAAGTCAGCGACGCCGGTGCTGGTGGATTTCTGGGCGCCGTGGTGCGGACCGTGCCGGGCGATTGCGCCGATCGTGGATGAGCTCGCGACCCAGTACGACGGCCGGCTGAAGGTGGTCAAGGTCAATGTCGATGATAATCCGCAGGCGCCGATGCGTTTCGGCGTGCGCGGAATCCCGAACCTGCTGATCGTGCGCGACGGGCAGGTCAAAGAGCAGATCGTGGGCGCGGTGCCGAAGGCGCAACTGGTGCGCGCGGTCGATAACGCGATCGCCTAAGGGCGCGCAGGCGCCGCGAGGGCTCAAGTCCCGCCGGCCGACCTTATCGGGGTCGGGGCGGGACTTTCTTTTTGGTCGGCCCAATAATGGGCGAGCTCGTCGCGTTTGCGCTCGAACAGGCTGACCGCGTCGGGCGGCACATAGGCGAGGAGGGCGCTATCGAAGGCGAGCACGCGCGGGGCGACGCGCGAGGCGGCGAGCGGAGGCCATCCGGCGGGCATCGCGGCGGTCAGCACGACCACCACGATGCCGGCGAGGGCGGCGCCGAGGATGGCGCCGAGGAGGATGCCGCCGAGGCGGTCGAACCAGTTGAGATTGATGGCCTGGACCAGCAGGATGATGCGGCGGCCGCTGAACTCGACCACGATGGCGACGGCGATGAAGATGATGACGTAGCCGAGGGCGTCGGCCAAAGTGGGCGCCAGATGCCATCGTTGCTGCAGGAAAGCGGCGGGGATGGCGTACCAGGTCGCGGCGGCGGCGGTGCCGAGGACCAGCGAGAGAATCGAGGTGGCGATGCGCAGGACGCCGCGGCCGAGGCCATAGAGGGCGCAGAAACCGATGAGCGCGGCGAGGGCGTAATCGAGATTGTTCATCAGGGGGAGGATTGTACCGCGGGCGCGAAACGGCCGACACCTGGCGGGCGGTGGGCGGCGGTCCCGCTTATCGGATGCGCTTGTATCGCGATTGTTTACTTGGCAAATTATTGTGCCCTGGCAAGTTCTGATGCGGGCGCACGCCTAAAGCCGAGCTAGAGAAGGACAGGTCGAAACCGTCGATGGCCGCAGCGCCCGAGCAAGCCTCAGTTCCCGTCGCGGCGGCGCCGTCGGGCAAATGGATAGTCGCGGTCGCGGTGATGCTGGCGACGGTGATGGAGGTGCTCGACTCGACCATCGCCAACGTTTCGCTGCTGCATATCCGCGGCAGTCTCTCGGCCGACGTGGACGAGGCGACGTGGGTGCTGACCTCGTATATCGTCGCGAACGGGATCATGATCCCGCTGACCGGCTGGTGCAGCGCGTACTTCGGGCGCAAGCGGTTTTTCAATTTCTGTATCCTGTTGTTCGTTGGCAGCTCGCTCGCCGCGGGGGCGGCGCCGACGCTGACGGTGCTGGTCATTTTCCGGGTGCTGCAGGGGCTGGGCGGCGGCGCGATGATGCCGCTCTCGCAGGCGATTCTGATGGAGACGTTTCCACCGGAAGAGCAGGCGATGGCGATGGCGGTGTGGGGGCTCGGGATGATGGTGGCGCCGGTGATGGGGCCGATGCTGGGCGGCTGGATCACCGACAATTACAGTTGGCGGTGGATCTTTTATATCAACGTGCCGACCGGGCTGGTGGCGTCAATCATGGTGGCCGCCTACGTGCATGATCCGGCCTATATCCGCAAGCAGGTGCAACGGATCGACTGGTGGGGGCTCGGCTACCTCGTGCTCGGGGTGGCGTCGCTGCAGATCATGCTCGATCGGGGTGAGCGGCTCGACTGGTTCAACTCGCACGTCATCATCTGGCTGACGGTTATCGGCGTGGCGGCGCTCATCTTTTTCACCGTGCGGGAGTTGCGGGTGGCCGAGCCGATCGTGAATCTGCAGGTGCTGGGGAATCGCGATTTCGCGGTCGGGACCTTCTTTACGACGCTCATCATGTTCGCGATGTATTCGACCTTCGTGCTGATTCCGCTCTTCTGCCAGCAGATTGCCGGCTACACGCCGCTGCTCGCCGGCAAGGTGCTGTCGATCCAGAGTCTCGGGACGTTTCTCTCGATCCTGATCGCGGGGCGGCTGTTCAACCTGATCGATCCGCGACTGCTGGTGGCGCTGGGCTGCGTGATGGCCGGACTCGGGACGACCTACATGGCGGATTTCTACGCGCAGATCGATTTCTGGAATATCGCGATTCCGGGTCTGCTGCGCGGAATCGGGTCGGGGTTTATTTTTATCCCGATCACGACGCTGACGCTGGGGGCGGTGCCGCGCGAACAGATGGGCGCGGCGGCGAGCCTCTTCAACATGGTGCGGACGGTGGGCGGCAGTGTCGGGATCGCGATCCTGGTGGCGCTGCTGTCGAGCAACGCCCAGATCCATCAGAGCTACTTGAGCGGGCACGTCGATGCGTTCCGGCTGAGCGCGCTGGCCGGCGCGCCGGGAATCGGGGCGTCGGTGCTGCGGGCGGGGCCGGAGCATTTCCTGGGGATGATCTACCTCGAGATGCAGCGGCAGGCGTCGGTGCTGTCGTTTATCGACGATTTTCGCCTGCTGGCGTTCATTTTCTTCGCCCTGACGCCGATCATTTTTCTGATGCGGCGACCGGCGCGCGGCGGGGCGATCGCCGGGGGCCATTAGCGGCGGCCCGGTGCCGGTCAGGAGTCAGGGCGGCTTAGCGCTCAGCACGGGTTAGCGATCAGGACGGCTTAGCGGCGCGGCGGCTGCGGGCTTTGCGCGGGTGGTGGTGCGCCGACTTAGCGGCGGCTAGGGCTTAGATCCCGTTTGGCAGAGGGCGGGGTTAGCTGACCGCGGCGTAGACGTTGGCCGAGGTGACGTCGCGCAGGAGTGCGGCGACCGGTTCGTCGGCGACCACGATCGAAACGTAGTGGTCGGGATGGAAGGTCAGGCAGAGGCTATGGCCGGCGTATTCGTAAAAGGTATGGGAGCCGGCCCAGTAACGGGCGCCGACGGGGGCATAGAAGTTGGGCGCGCGCAGGCAGATGCTGATGATCTCGCCGTTCTGGCTGCGATAGAGGGTGAAGGTTGCGGGGGCGCCGTCGTCGGTGCTGTCGATGCGGCCGCCGGCGAGGCGGTAGCCGGCGAAGTCGTAGACATCTTCAGGGACCTCGGCGTTGCGATAAGCCTCGGCGAGATCGGCGACCTCGTCGGCGACGTAGCCGTGCGACTCCCGTTCGATGACCCAGGCGTAGTCGGCGCCGGCGCTGCTGGTTTCGACTGCGGCATTGGGGACGAATTCCTCGGCCAGCGCCTCATACTTGCTGACGGCATAGTCGAAGGTCGGGGTGGGCGGGACCGCGGCGAAGACCACGGGCGCGCCGGTTTGCCGTTTGAGGGCGAGGGCGAGGATGAGGGAGGCGGCGAGCGCGGCGGCGATACCGAGGGGCAGGCGGCGCCGCAGCGCGGCCGGACGGCGGGCGGCGCGGCGAATGGTCTCGCGCCAGGGGCGGCGCGGCGGCGCGTCGCTGATTTCGCCGAGGGCGGCGCGGATGCGCAGGCGCAGGTCGGGCGGCACCTTGCCGGGGGCGAAGCGGGTGCGGACGAGGGCCTTCAGGCGGCGTTCCTGGGCGAGCGCCGTACGGCATCCGGCGCAGCGGCCGACATGATCGTCGGCGGCGCGGCGGTCACGGCCGATGAGTTCGTCGTCGGCGTGGGCGGTGAGAAAGCTCTCGCGATATTCGCCGCAGGTCATGGTTGATCACCGCGAGTTAGCGCGGCGAGGCGCCAGAGATCCTGAGTAAGGCCGTGCCGGGCGCGTGTCAAGTGCCGGTTTTGGTCGCGGCGGAAGCGGCGAGGGCGACGCGCAGCAGGGCGCGGGCGCGGGAGACGCGGGACTTGACGGTGCCGAGCGGAACTTCGAGGACGCGGGCGGCTTCCTGATAGTTGAGTTCGTGGAGGTCAACGAGGAGCAAAGTTTCGCGAAAATCGACCGGGAGCGCGTCGACGGCGCGGCGGAGCCGGGCGGCTTCGGCGCGGTCAGCCAGCAGATCTTCGGGGCTGAGCGGCGCGGCGCCCTGGTCCAGACGGTTGCTTTCGAGTTCGCGTTCAAAGTCCTCGACCGTGGCCGCCAGTTGCTCGAACCTGCCGCGGCGGTAACGGGTACGAAAGAGATTGTACAGGATGGTTAACAACCAGGCGCGGCAATTGGTTCCGCGCGCGAACTGGTAGAAGCATCGGTAGGCGCGCAGGACGGTTTCCTGGAGCAGGTCGTCGGCTTCGTCGCGATCCCGCGTAAGGCGCATCGCGGCACTATAGAGGGCGTCGAGATGGGGCAGGGCGAGCTGTTCGAATTCGAGCCGCCAGTTCTGCGCCGGGGGGTTGCGCATGCCATGGCTCATAGCACGATCGCGGCGGGAGGTGTTACCCCGGGGTCGCGGTGTCGCAGAGGTACGCGCGGCGGCGGCGTTTGGATGACGGTGGCCGCGGGCGGCAATCCAGGGAGGAGGGGCGTGCGTAATGGAAGGCGCAAGCGTTGACTCGGCGGCCGATCAAGAGCAGTCAAAGAGGCTGACGCGATGCGGGACCGCGGATCGTCGCGAGGTTTCGGACAAGGAGCGAACAGGATGGAGAAGACCAAGGTTGCAGGGGCGTTGCTGGCAGCGGCGGTGGGGATGATTTTCACGGCGCAGCCGCTGCTCGCGCAGGACAGTTCGGCGACGCAGGTGAAGTGCGTCGGCGGCAACAGTTGCAAGGGGCAGAGCGCGTGTCAGAGCGCGAGCAACAGTTGCAAGGGGCAGAACTCGTGCAAGGGCAAGGGCTGGATCATGACCTCGAGCGCGCAGGACTGCACGCAGAAGGGCGGCCACGTCGAGCAGCAGTAGGATGGGGGTGACCGCGCCGGCGCGGGCGGCGCGGTCTCTAAAGATGGACGGCTGGGGTAGCGGCGGACTGGGCGCCGGGGTGGGGCTCCGGCGCGAGCATTACGGCTACGTGCTCGAGAATCGGCCGGCGGTCGGCTGGTTCGAGGTGATAAGCGAGAATTTCATGGTTGAAGGCGGGCGGCCGCTGCGGGTGCTCGAGCAGGTGCGGGCGGACTATCCGGTGGTGCTGCACGGGGTCGCGATGTCGCTGGGGGCGAGCGAACCGCTCGACCTCGACTACCTGCGCGGGCTCGCGCGGCTCGCGCAGCGTTGCGAGCCGGCGTGGCTTTCCGACCATCTGTGCTGGACCGGGGCGGGCGGGCGCAATCTGCACGATCTGCTGCCGCTGCCGTTCACCGCGGCGACGGTCAAGCATGTGGCCGCGCGGATCGCGCAGGCGCAGGAGGTGCTCGGACGGCGGCTGGTGATCGAGAATATCTCGAGCTACCTGCAGTACCGCGAGTCAGAGATGACGGAATGGGAATTCGTGCGCGAGGTAGCGGCGGCGGCGGACTGCGGGATTCTGCTGGATATCAACAATATTTACGTCAATGCCTGCAACCACGGCTTTGCGGCGCGGGAGTATATCGCGCAGATGCCGCGTGAGCGCGTGGTGCAGTTTCATCTGGCGGGTCATCGCGATTGCGGCAGTTATCTGCTCGACACCCACGACCAGCCGATTTGCCCGGAGGTGTGGCGACTGTTCGAGTACGCCGTGGCGCGGATCGGACCCGTGGCCACGCTGATCGAGCGGGACGACAATCTGCCGGAGTTCCCGGAACTGCTGCGGGAAGTGGAGGCGGCGCGCGTGCGGTTGGCAGCGGCGGGCGGCGCGGGCGGATGAAGCTCGCTGAGCTGCAGGCGTTGTTGTATCGGCTGATCACGGCGCCGGGCGGGGTGGCGGAGGGGCTCGTGGCGGAGCGCGGATTGCCGCCGGGGGGACTCGAGGAGTTGATTGTCGGAGATGCGCGGATGGCGGCGCGCGAGCGCGTCGCGATCTATGCGGACGCCTATTTCTATCGGCTGCTCGAGGTGTTGCGGGAGGATTATGCGGCGACGCTCGCGGTGGTGGGCGAGACGGCCTTCCACAATCTGGTGACCGGCTATCTGGCGGCGTATCCGCCGACCGCGCGAGTGATCCAAGAGGCCGGGCGCGCGCTGCCGGACTATCTGCGGCGCCATCCGCTGAACGAGGCGCGGCCGTATCTTGCCGAGCTGGCGGCGTTCGAGCGCGCGCTGAGCGAGGTCTTTCAGGCGGCGGATGGGCCGGCGCTCGAGGCGGCGGCGCTCGGCGCCGTCGCACCGCACGCGTGGGGCGCGCTGCGGCTGCGAACCCATCCGGCGGTGCGCGTCCTGCGCTGCGAGTGGAAGGTTGCGGAGACGTATCGGAGCTACGAACGGGGCGAGGGGGTGGTGGCGGCGGCGCGCGGGCGGCACGAGCTCCTGATCTCGCGCAAGGATGACCGGGTATTCTATCGCGAGCTCGAGGCGGGCGAGGGCGACGCCCTGCGTCTCGCGATGGGCGGCACGACTTTCGGCGCGATGTGCGAGGTGATCGCGGCGGCGCGGGGGGACGCGGAGGTGGCGGCGGTAATCAGTCGGCTTTTGGGGAGCTGGATCGCCGCGGGCGTGCTGAGCGCTGACGCACCGGCCTGACGGGAGGGGCGAGGAGGTCGAGGAGCAGCGCGAACGTATGGCGCATCGCGGCGCGCGGCACGATCGTATCGAGCATCCCGTGTTTCAACAGGAATTCGGCGGTCTGAAAGTCGTCGGGCAACTGCTGATTGGTGGTCTGCTCGATGACGCGGCGGCCGGCGAAGCCGATGACGGCGCCGGGCTCGGCGAGGTTCAGGTCGCCGAGGCTCGCGAAGGAGGCGGCGACGCCGCCGGTGGTGGGATCGCAGGCGACGGCGATATAGGGCAGGCGGGCGTCGCGCAGGCGGCCGAGGGCGGTGGCGACCCGCGCCATCTGCATCAGGGCGAGCGCGCCCTCCTGCATCCGGGCCCCGCCGGAGGCGGCGAAGACGATGACCGGCAGATGGTGGGTGCGGGCGAAATCGATGAGACGGGCGAGCTTGTGACCGACGACGATGCCCATGCTGCCGCCCATGAAATTGAAATCCATGATGGCGAGGGCGGTGGGATGCGCTTCGATGGCGCCGGTGCCGACGACTATCGCGTCGTGGCGGCCGGCCGAGCGGCGGGCGGCGGCGAGGCGTTCGGGGTAGGTGCGGGAATCGGTGAAGTTCAGCGGATCGCCGCCGGCGAGATCGGCGAAGAGTTCGCGCCAGGTGCCGCGGTCGAGGGTGATGGCGAGGCGCTGCTCGACGGTCAGGCGAAAATGGTGGCCGCACTTGAGACAGACGTTAAGGTTGCGTTCGACCTCCTTGCGGAAGGCGATTTCGCGGCATCCGGGGCATTTGAGCCAGATGTCGTCGGCGGGCGGGGCGGTGGGCGCGGCGGCTTGCTGGGGCATAGGAAACCTCGAAACAAAGTCAGGCGCGCTCGAGCATCGCGCGCTTGAGTGAGCCGACGAAGTCGCCGACCGCAGTTATAAGACGGTCGGAGCCGGCGTGGGTTTCGATCAGTTGCGAGATGGCGCTGCCGACGACGACGGCGTCGGCGAAGCGGGCGACGGCGGCGGCGTGGGCGGGGGTGGAGATGCCGAAGCCGACGCCGATCGGCAGGTCGGTGACGGCGCGCAGCGCGGTGACGTTGGCTTCGAGATCGGCGGGGAGGGTGGCGCGGGCGCCGGTGACGCCGGTGACCGAGACGAAGTAGAGAAAGCCGCCGGCATTGCGGGCGATGGCGCGGCTGCGGGCGAGCGGGGTGGTCGGGGCGAGCAGGTAGATGAGGTCGAGGCCGGCGGCGCGGGCGGGGGCGGCGAGTTCGGCGGCTTCCTCGGGCGGCAGATCGACGACCAGCAGGCCGTCGAGGCCGGCGGCGGCGGCGTCGGCGCAGAACCGGGCGCATCCGTAGTGGAAGATCGGATTGAAGTAGCCGAAGAGGATGATGGGGATCTCGGTGGTCTTGCGCAGATCGGCGACCATCGAGAGGATGGCGGGGAGGGTGGCGCCGGCCTTGAGGCCGCGGGCGGAGGCGCGCTGGTTGGCGGGTCCATCCGCCATCGGGTCGGAAAATGCTACACCGAGTTCAATGAGATCGGCGCCGCGCGCGGCGCATTCGAGAACCAGGCGGCGGGTGGAGGCGAAGTCGGGATCGCCGGCGACGAAGTAGGGGACGAGCGCGCGCTGACCGTTCGCGCGCAGCGCGCTGAAAGTCCGGGTGATGCGGCTCGGGGCGCCGTTCTGCGGGCTCACAGGCTCACTCCGAAGGCCTGGGCGACGGTCTGCATATCCTTGTCGCCGCGACCGGAGAGGTTGACGATCATGAGCTGTTCGCGGGAGAGCGTCGGCGCGAGCTTGATCGCGTGGGCGAGAGCGTGGGCCGATTCGAGGGCCGGGATGATGCCTTCGGTTTCGGCGAGGAGGCGGAGCGCGTCGAGCGCCTCGGCGTCGGTTGCGGGGACGTATTGGGCGCGGCCGGTGTCCTTGAGCCAGGCGTGCTCGGGGCCGACGGCGGGATAGTCGAGGCCGGCGGCGATGGAATGGGTTTCGCGCACCTGGCCCGTCTCGTCCTGCAGCAGATAGGTTTTGTTGCCGTGGAGCACGCCGACGGAGCCGGCGGTCATGGTGGCGGCGTGATGGGGACCGTTGAGGCCGAGGCCGGCGGCTTCGACGCCGATGAGGCGCACGGCGCTATCGGCGATGAAGGGGTAGAAGATGCCGATGGCGTTGGAGCCGCCGTTGACGCAGGCGACGACGAGGTCGGGGAGGCGGCCTTCGGCGGCGAGGATCTGGCGGCGGGCCTCGCGGCCGATGACGGCCTGAAAGTCGCGCACGATCATCGGATAGGGATGAGGTCCGGCGGCGGTGCCGATGAGGTAGTAGGTATCGCGCACGGTGGCGATCCAGTCGCGCAGCGCTTCGTTGAGGGCGTCCTTGAGGCTGCGACTGCCGGCATCGACGGGGGTGACGGTGGCGCCGAGGAGTTTCATGCGGAAGACGTTGAGGGCCTGCCGTTCGACATCGACGCGGCCCATGAAGACTTCGCATTTTTTCTTGAAGAGGGCGGCCATCGTGGCGGTGGCGACGCCGTGCTGGCCGGCGCCGGTTTCGGCGGTGATGCGGGATTTGCCCATGCGGACGGCGAGCAGGGCCTGGCCGAGGGTATTGTTCACCTTGTGGGCGCCGGTATGACAGAGATCCTCGCGTTTGAGATAGATTTTGGCGCCGCCGAGGCGGGCGGAGAGGTTGGCGCAGTGAAAGAGCGGGGTGGGGCGGCCGACGTACTCGCGGGCATAGCGCTGGAGGGTGGCGCGGAAGTCGGGGTCGCGCCGGGCCTGCTTGTAGGCGGTTTCGAGCTCGAACAGCGCGGGCATCAGGGTTTCGGCGACGTAGCGGCCGCCGTAGATGCCGAAGTGGCCGTGCTTATCCGGCAGACTTTGCATTGGCAATAAAGCTCCTGACTTTAGCGTGGTCCTTGATACCGGGGGCGGACTCGACGCCGCTCGCGGTATCCACGGCGAAGGGTTTCAAGCGGGCGGCGGCGGCGACATTGTCGGGGGTGAGGCCGCCGGCAATGAAGACGCGGCCGAGGTCGCGTCCGGCGAGCTGGTCGAGGGCGAGAGTGCGGCCGGTGCCGCCGTAGAGTCCGGCGACGGCGGCGTCGAGGAGGAGGTAATCGGCGCCGTCGGCGGGCAGGGCGGTCAGCGGCGCGGTGGGGGCGAGGCGGAGCGCGCGGATGGTCGGTGCGGGCCATCCGCGGAGCGCGGCCGCGTCCTCGTCGCCGTGAAACTGGAGATAATCGAGCCGCAGCGCTTCGCGCAGCGCGGCGATATGAGCACGGTCGGCGTTGACGAAGACGCCGACGACGGCGCATCGGGGGCCGATCGCGTCGCGGATGCGGCGGGCGGTGTCGAGGGAGACGGCGCGGGGGCTTGGCGGATAGAAGTTGAGGCCGATGAAGTCGGCGCCGCAGGCGATGGCGGCTTCGGCGTCGGCGGGGCGGGTGATGCCGCAGATTTTGACGCGGACGGTCATCGGGGGGCGGTCCCGGGGGTGAGGGCTGCGACGAGCGGGGTGAGCGCAAGGCGCGGGTTGCCGCCGCGCAGCAGGCTTTCGCCGATGAGAAAGGCGCGCGCGCCCGCGGCGTCGAGGCGGCGCAGATGGTCGGGGGTCTCGATGCCGCTTTCGGCGACGATGAGGGCGCGGCCGGCGTATCCGCGCAGGAGCATTTCGGTCGTCGCGAGGTCGGTCTTGAAGGAGTGCAGGTCGCGATTGTTGATGCCGATGAGGTCGGGGTCGAGGGTTTGGGCGCGGCGAAATTCCTCGGCGTTATGGACTTCGATGAGCGTGGCGAGGCCGAGGTCCCGGGCGCAGGCGGCGAGCTCAGCCATCAGCGGCTGCTCGAGCATCGCGGCGATCAGCAGGATCGCGTCGGCGCCGGCGGCGCGAGCCTCGTAGATTTGATACGGGTCGAAGATGAAGTCCTTGCGCAGGATGGGCAAGGAGACCGCGGCGCGCACGGCGCGGAGGTCGTCGAGGGTGCCCTTGAAATGGCGGTCGGTGAGGACCGAGATGGCGGCGGCGCCGTTGGCGGCATAGGCGGCGGCGACGGTTGCGGGATCGAGGTCGGGAAAGATGTCGCCCTTGCTGGGCGAGGCGCGTTTGATTTCGGCGATGATGGCCGGGCGCCGGGCGCGCAGCGCGCCGACGAAATCGCGCGGTGGTGGGGCGGCGAGGACGGCGGCGCGGACGGCGTCGAGGGGAAGCGCGGCGCGACGGGCCTGCAGCTCTTCGCGCTTGGCGGCAAAGATGCGGTCGAGGATCGAGCCGGTGGCCATCAGGGGACCTCGTGGCGGCTGGCGGCGCGGAGCCGTTCGATGGTGGCAAGGGGGCGGCCGGCGGCAAGAATTTCCTGGGCGCGGCGCACGCCGTCGGCGAGGGTTGGGGCGCCGCCGCCGGCATAGATGGCGGCGCCGCCGTTGAGGGCGAGGATATCGCGGGCCGGGCCGGGGTCGCCGGCGAGGGCGGCGCGCAGAATCTGCACGGCTTCTTTGGCATCGGCGGTGAGCAGGGCTGCGGGGTCGGCCTCGCGGATGCCGAAGGCGCGCGGGGTAATCTCGAAGCGGCGCACGGCGCCGTTGGTGATCTCGATGACCGACGAGGGGGCGGCGAGGGAGATTTCATCGAGACCGTCATGGCCGTGAACGACGAGGGCATGGTGCACGCCGAGGGCGGCGAGGGCCTCGGCGAGCGGATCGAGGAGGATGGGTTCGGCCACGCCGAGCAGTTGAAAACGGGGGCGGGCCGGATTTGCGAGCGGCGCCATCAGGTTGAAGATCGTGCGCACGGCGAGGGTGCGGCGCAAGACCGCGAGCCGGGCCAGCACGGGATGATAGGCGGGGGCGAAGACGAAGCAGATGCCGGCCTCGGTGAGGCATCGGCGGAGCGCCGGCGGTTCGAGTTCGAGATTGACGCCGAAGTGTTCGAGGACGTCGGCGGCGCCGACGCGGCCGCTGACGGCGCGATTGCCGTGTTTGGCGGTGGGGATACCGGCGGCGGCGGCGACCAAAGCGGCGCCGGTCGAGATATTGAAGGTACCGGCGCCGTCGCCGCCGGTGCCGGCGGTATCGAGGACGGGACCGAGGTCGAGGGGGCGCGCCCGCTGGAGCATCGCGCGGGTGGCGCCGGTCAGCTCGGCGGCGCTCTCGCGCTTCATGCGAAGCGCGATGAGGAGGGCGGCGACGAGGGGATCGGCGACGAGATCGTCGAGGATTTCAGCAAAGACGCTTTCGGCGGCGGCGGCGTCGAGGGAGCGGCCGCGCAAGACGGCGTCGAGGGCCTGACGGACGGTCAGCATCCGCGGAGTCCCTCGAGGAAATTCTGCAGGAGGCGTTTGCCGTCGGGGGTGCCGATGGATTCGGGATGGAACTGGACGCCCTCGATCGGATAGTCGCGATGGCGCAGCGCCATGATTTCCCCCTCGGCGGTGCGGGCGCTGACTTCGAGGCAGGCGGGCAGGCGCGTGGTTTCCACAAGCAGCGAATGATAGCGCATCGCTTCGAACGGATTGGAGAGGCCGCGGAAAAGGGTGCGGCCGTCATGGAGGATGGGCGAGGTCTTGCCGTGCATCAGGCGCCCGGCGCGGACGACCGCGGCGCCGAAGGCTTCGCCGATGCACTGATGGCCGAGACAGACGCCGAGAATCGGCAGGCGGCCGGCGAAGGCGCGAATCAGGGGCACGGAGATGCCGGCGGCGGCGGGGGTGCAGGGTCCGGGGGAGACGATGATGGCAGTGGGCGCAAGGCTTTCGACGGCGGCGAGGTCGAGGGCGTCGTTGCGGCGGACGATGATTTCGGCGCCGAGTTCGCCGAGGTATTGGACGAGGTTGTAGGTGAAGGAGTCGTAGTTATCGATCATCAGGATGGGCACGGCGGGCTAGCTCCTCGTGGTCTCGAGTTCGAACTGACGGGCGGCGGCGAGGGCGCCGATGAGGGCGCGCGCCTTGTTGCAGGACTCGTCGAATTCGGCGGCGGGATCGGAATCGGCGACGACGCCGCCACCGGCCTGGATATAGACGCGATCGCCCTTGACGAGGAGGGTGCGGAGGGCGATGGCGGTATCGGTATTACCGGTATAGCTGAAGTAGCCGACGGCGCCGGCATAGACGCCGCGGCGGACGGGTTCGAGCTCGTCGATGATCTCCATCGCGCGGATTTTGGGCGCGCCGGAGACGGTGCCCTGAGGAAAGGTGGCGCGGAAGGCGTCGAAGGCGTCCATCCCGGGGTTCAGTTCGCCGACGACGTTCGAGACGATATGCATCACGTGCGAGTAGCGTTCGACGGTCATCAGTTCGGTCACTTTGACGGAGCCGATGCGGGCGACGCGGCCGACGTCGTTGCGGCCGAGGTCGACCAGCATGATGTGCTCGGCGCGCTCCTTGGGATCGGCGAGCAGCTCGCGTTCGAGTTGGCGATCCTCGGCTTCGGCGGCGCCGCGGCGGCGGGTGCCGGCGATGGGCCGGAGAGTGATTTCGCGGCCTTCCACGCGCACCATCGTTTCGGGTGAGGCGCCGACCAGGGTGAGATCGCCGAGGCGCAGATAGAACATGTAGGGCGAGGGATTGATGGTGCGGAGGCTGCGATAGAGGTTGAAGGGATGAGCGGTGAGGGGGGCCTCGAAGCGCTGGGAGGGGACGACCTGGATGATATCGCCGGCGACGATATAGCGTTTGGCCGCCTCGACCATCGCGAGATAAGCCTCGCGGGTGAGATTTGACGTGATGTGAATCTCGCCGTTGAGGCTGCGGGGCGGGGTGGCGAGGCGCGGGGCGACGGCGGGCTCGCGCAGGCGGGCGAGGAGCTCGTCGATCTGCGCGGTGCCGGCGCGGTAGGCCTCGGCGACCGTGGCGTACTCTTCGATGGGCACGCTGGCGATGACGCGGAGGGTCTGGCGGAGGTTGTCGAAGACGAGGACGGTCTGCGTGAGCATCAGGTAGAGATCGGGGACGCCGAGATCGTCGGCGACGGTTTGCGGGATGCGAGGCTCGAACTCGCGCACGAGGTCATAGGCGAGGAAGCCGACAGCGCCGCCGAAGAAGCGGGGGAAGCCGTCGATTTCGGGGGCGCGGAAATGTTGCAGTTCGGCGCGGAGGGCGTCGAAGGCGTAATCGACCGGGCGGGACTCGACGGCGCGGCCGGGGCGGATGAGGTCCATGCGGTGGCCGCGGGCGCGGATGACGAGGGCGGGTTCGGCGCCGAGGAAGGTGTAGCGGCCCCATTTTTCGCCGCCGCGGACGCTTTCGAGGAGGAAGGCATAGTCGCCGCGGGCGATTTTGAGGAAGGCGGAGACAGGGGTTTCGAGATCGGCGGCGACCTCGCGGGCGACGGGGACAAGGTTGAAGCCGGCGGCGGCGAGCCGTTCGAATTCGGCGCGATCGGGGGTGGTGGTCACGTGGCGGCTCCTCCAAAAGCAAGGAGGCCACGAGCGACTGGGCGCCCGTGGCCTCCGGTGAATCGGTTCAGCGCGAACGGCTACCAATCCCGAGGACGGGCGTGGGCGCGGCGACGCCAGCACCAGTGGGCCCGAAGATCGAGAATGAGAGCACAGCCGTTCATGATTGTGGTCAAATTATGCAAGCGGCAGGCGGGTTGTCAATGCTATTCCTCGGGCGGTGGGGCGGGACTGGAGGCAGGGGCGGCGACGCGCCCGTTGTCGTAGGTCGAGTTGTAGCGCTGGCGCATCTCCTCTTCGGCGGCGGCAGCGTCGTCGGCGGTGGCATAGGGGCCGATCTGGACCTTGTACCAGGTTTCGCCGTTGATGATGGTCGGAATACGGCGCGGATGGTAACCCAGTTCCTCGAGCCGCTGGACCATCTGATCGGCGCTATCGGAATCCATCGCA
>Ga0070741_10001669_pt1 | contig 65420 bp, 58 predicted proteins | sample Coa_R1_4_FD_66440 | JGI IMG/M metagenome (GOLD analysis project Ga0070741, IMG submission 66440) | Surface soil microbial communities from Centralia Pennsylvania, which are recovering from an underground coalmine fire - Coalmine... | ecosystem: Environmental > Terrestrial > Soil > Unclassified ...
GCTCCAGCATCTCGACGGGAATTTTTCCTTTTCTACAGGAGTCTTTTGTTTTTACGCTGCCCGCCGGTACGACTCTCCGCGTGCAATCAGCGACCACACGATTCGAGCGTTCTTGTTCGCGACAGCTACACAGGCCTTCGACGTACCTAAACGGCGCTGCTTGTCAGCAATCCAGAGACTGCGACGATTCGGTTTTTTGGCTGGCGCGGTACACTACACGAGCGTACGCCATGGATCAAGAGAGTTCGTAGATAACGGATCGCCACGCTTGCTGATGCCGAGCAGTCGCGCTTTCCCGCCACTCGAATGCTGCCGGGGTACCAAGCCCAGCCAGGCGGCGAACTGCCCGGGCCGTTCTCAAAAGTCTTTCCGTCGCTAATGGCGGCAATAAGCGCTGTCGCTGTCAGCGGACGATTCCTTCTACCGCTGCGATTCGCCGACAGGGCTCGCTGGCCTCATATACGGCCCAGATTTGCTCGCCGAATCGCCTGGATCCAGACCAATGATCACAACTTTCATGGAAGTCCCTCCCTGGACTGCGACGAAGCTTATCGCTCGCCGCAAAAACCAGGATAGGTCCATTCCATTAGGTCACACCGACACGGCAACACACCAAATCAGTACTGAGGAGCAATTTCCTGCCTATCGAAATGCAAAGGAGGTTATTCCGATTCCATTCTGCAATTCTGCTGACGAACTGACGAACGTCAGCGGGCAAGCGTATACGCGCGAGTGGATGTTCGAAAGCCCCGATACGGCACCCAAAGGGCGCTGTACTCGGACGGCTCGCTCCTCAGCTTTCGAATGGACCTCACCGTTAGGACGCAAATTGCTGTGAGGAAAATTAACGAGACGAACAAGATCGCTGTGACGCGCCTTCTGAACTGATCTGATTTCCCCCGGCATACCCATCCCACGCCAGTGTGGCTCGCCGCTCTACGGCGCTCCGTTTCACCGAGCACCCGGAAGCAGAATGCACCCAACCAACGCCGCGACCGGGATCAGAAAGAAGAGGAGGAGCGAAAGGGCAGCGTACATCCGCTTCCGGCTGTTCGGAAACTGCTTCTCGTGTTCTCGCCATAGCAAGTGCATTCTTTTGGCGGGGACAATTTCCGTTAGACCCCACTGCACTCGCTGGCGGTCGGGGTCAGCCTTGCTAGCTTCTAAGCTAATTTGGCGAAGCCAGTAGAGCCAAGATATCCCGCACGGGATGAGCCCAGCCACGGCAACGATGGCGAGGCTGTTGCTACACGGAAACATCACACGCTCCCTGAGACCGCTTGAAAGTGTACCGATTCGCTAAGCCGGAATTCGCCAGATCGATCCCTTCGGCGTAACCTTCACTGACAAATCAAAATTATTTTCACGGCATTTGAGCATTTGAAATAGTCGATGGGCTGTAATTGAGGTTCTTTCCTGCTGCCACCCCGACGTTCGCGTAAGTGAATACGCCCGACGAATTTGTGTTGTAACCGCCGCCGACGATTAGGCCTAATCCGCCTCCTGCTTCCTATCGCCGAGTTACAACAAAGTCAGGAGTTCGTATGTTCGTATGATCGCTGCGCGAAATATCGGGGTCAGATCAATTGCTTATCGGGCCTTAGGGCAGACGAAAGGGTCGGCAACCGAGGGATCGTAGGGCATAGCTTTCGGTGTGTTTGCCGCCGGTCAGCCGGTCCGCCTCGCGGAAGGTCAATGTCGTGCTGGTTCGGGACGTACGGCAAGTCTTTTTTCGGCTTCATTTCACTCTAGTCAAGGCCCAAAGTAGCACACCGTCAATGGAAACCATAGCCACATAAGCTGCGCCAATCGCCATAATAATAATTTCGCAACAAAATCTGGTCGTGTCTCTGTCAGCTATACCCAATTTCGCCCTCTTCTTTACCTTGAACCAAAACACATATCCCGCCAGCCACGGAAGGATGCTACAAAGTGGAATGTAATATGCGATCGATACGCCCCTTGTTAAGGGTGCGCGTTTGAGAATAACGAACAAGGATGCTGTCGTTGTCCAAGCTAACAAAGTGACGAGAGCGAAACGAGCCGTGCTCACCGGCGTACTGCCTCCTAAATAGCTAGCTAATCTAATGTACTTTGTTCTCACTGCTGCTGGAAACACACATATGCTGTGTAAACTGCCATAACACCGCTCGCTAGGCCCTCTACGGTTGCTATTCCCCCGAATATCGCAGAAATCGGGGGAGCCTCTGATGTAAGAACTGATCCAAGAAGGTTTACGGCTGCACTCGCTCCCAAGGCCCTTGTAATTTGCCCTGCAGCAGCGCACCGCGATTCGTGAGTGGTTGGTTCCGTCTCCTGCGGGCAGAGCCCTAGGGGATCCGCGAATTTGATTGGATCATTGTCAACATACGGGTAAAAATTGGCTTCACGTCGCGCAAAGCGAATCAGATCCTCGCTCGTGAATCTTCCAATGCTCGGATCGGAATAGCGGGCACGATAGTAGTACAGACCTGTCTCAGTATCGAACTCGCGGCCAGTGTAACGGAAAGCGTTTGTTAAGGACCCCGATGATGATGTTTGTTTGCCAAAAGAATCGAAGCTATAAGTTTGCCCTAACGCTCCGCCGGAACCGGTCAAGGACGTGACCGAATCGAGCCCATCCTCTTCGTAGTAGCTTGTCGTGCCTGCGCGCAGCATTGCGAGAGGCTCGTCTACATTCTGTGTTTGCGTGTATCGCGACGCGACAGTACCGGAAGAATTTGTCTCCTCAATGAGATTGAGACCGTCATATGCATAAATCGAGGTGCCAGCTGAAGAGGACTTGTAGATTCGCCGCCCAAACGGACCGTATCTGAAGGTGACAGTCCCGCCGGAGCCTGGGAGGGCCACACTCGTAAGCCGGTTCTCGAAATCCCAGGCATACGTCGTCGTGCCGGTGCTGTCCGTCTTGGTCAGCATGTTGCCATTGTTGTCGTAAGTGTAGCTAGCGGTCGATGTGGACGTGAGCTCGTTGGAATTGTTGTAAGCGTACGAGGCAACGCCAAGCGAAGAAAGCCGGTTGCCCACAGGATCGTAGGTGTAGCTTTCGGTTGTGTTCGCCCCCTGAGTGACCTGCGTCAATTCATAGATCTGGTCGTATGTGTAGTTTGAGGTCACGTTGGCCAGCCAATCGGTCTTGGAGGTACGGTTTCCTGCATTATCAAGGCCATAACTGGCGCCGTCAATGGTACTCGAACCCACTTGGTGCAAGACGCTCAACAGGCGCGAAAGGTTGTCATACGTGTAGTTCGTGGTGACGTTATTCGGGCGTGTCATTTGCGTGCGCCGATTGAGCGCATCATAGCTGAAGCCAAACGAGCCGCTGCCAAATGCCGCAGGCGGAGCAAGCGTCGTCAGACGGTTCAATGTGTCGTAGGTGTATGCAGTTGCGCCGCCTTCGGGATCGGTGAACCCGGTGCGATTCGAAGCGGCGTCATACGAATAGGCCGTCGTGAAATTGCGGCTCGTGAGGAAGGTGTAACTTGTGTTGGTCCCGGTCAGCCGCCCCATATTATCGTAGGTGAACGAATATGTCCCGGTGGGGTCGGTCACCTGCAGAACTTTACCGGTAAGGTCCAACGTGTAGGTGACGCTCGTTGTATCCGGGTAAGTCTTTATCGTGAGCCGGTTCAGATCATCGTACGTGTACGTGATGGTGTGCCCATTGCGATCCGTCTTGCTGGTTAGGTTATTATTGGCGTCGTAGCCGTACGTTTCTGAGAATGAGTTCGGGAAATTGGTGTTGGTCACGCGGCCATAGGCGTCGTACGTGAAGAACGTGGCGTGTGTATTCGCATCGGTGACGCTGGTGAGGTTGTCTTCGGTATCGTATGTGTACGTCGTGGTGTGGTTCGCCGCGTCGGTCACACTGGTCAGTCGGTCGGTATCGTCGTAGGCGTATGTCGTAATCTTATTGTTCTGATCCGTGACGGACGTTCGCCGCCCGCGAATATCATAGCCGAATCGCACGGTCGTATTGTCGGGATACGTGATCTTGGTGACGCGGTCCCTGGCATCGTACGTAAAAGTCGTCGTCTTGTTGTTCGCATCCGTCAACGAAGTACGGTTCCCATGCGCGTCGTAGGCATAACTGGTGACGTGATTCTGGGCATCGCTGACCGTGGCAACCAACCCTGCCGAGGTGTACGTCATTGTCGTCACGTGGTTCAGCGGATCGGTGATCGTGGTCAATTCGCCGAGCGAGTTGTAGCCGAATTGCGTAATGCTTGCGGCTGTGTTGGCGTCAGGCTTGGGAGTAGTTACAGATGTGAGATTGCCGTGAGAGTCGTAGGTATTCGTGGTCACGTTACCCAGCGGATCGGTGGCGGTTAGCACTTCGCCAAAACTGTTGTACGTATACGAATTTGTGGCGTTATGGGTGGAATCCACGGGTTTAGTTTGTGAGAGTAAGTCATTTGTCGAATCGTAAGTGTTTGTCGCGACGTTTCCGTTGGGATCAGTCGAAGAGAGGACATTGCCCACCGCATCGAATGTGGCATGAGTATTGCCGCGAATGTTGCAGGTCGAGCAGCCGGGTCCTTGTGAATCGGTAGTCCGCCACTCTCCTCCTACAATCGCGGAAGTGTATGTGGTGGTATGGTTGAGGGAGTCCGTCAGCGTAACGGACGTGTTCACGGTGAAGACTGGACCAGATGCGCTATTTCCGGCCACAGATATTGAAACGGGTCCGGTGCTGGTTCCAGTGGGCACGACAGCTACGATAGACGTATCGCTCCAGCTCGTGATTGTGGGCGACGCACCCTGATAGAAAAACCCTAATACGCTATTGCTTTGGCTTGGCCCAAACCCTGCCCCGGAAATCGCGACAGACGTGCCGATTAGGCCGGTAGATGGGGAAATGCTGCTAATTGAGATCGCTTCGATCAAAGTAAACGAAGCAGAGTTACTGACGATGCCGCCCACCGTGACAGTAACCGAGCCGCTGGTGGCATTCGAAGGCACAGTGACCGAAATACCTGTGTTGCTCCAGGATTTGACGGTCGCTGCGACAGCGTTGAACTGAACCGTACTGCTGCCCTGATAGCTGCCGAACCCCGAGCCGTTTATCGTGACGGTACCTCCAACGGGGGAGGCCGACGGCTGCAGATTTGAAATGACAGGGTTGTAGAATGTAAACGTAAAGTCGCGGTTGCTCCCGATTCCACCAACTATGACTGTGACCGGACCCGTGCTCGCTGTAGAGGGCACAGACGCCACGATTTGCGTATTGCTCCAGCTGGTGATCGACGTTGCGCCTGCTCCGTTGAAATAGACGTTGCTGCTCCCTTGTGTAGCCCCAAACAATTGGCCTGTAACGGTTACCTGCGCCCCGATTCCGCCTGACGTTGGGCTCACACTGGTAATTACGGGCGCGGAAGCGGGTGGTCCCGGTGTCATTGTTACATTGTCGAAAGTTGCCGTCGCAACAACGCCGGTGCTGCCGCTGGCGGCCATGAACCCGATGTAGACGTTTGTCGCCATCGTGATGGTTTGACTTGTACCGTTCTGCGTCCAGTAGATGCCATCGCTTGAGGTATAGCCTGTGAAGGTGTTCCCACTGCGGGTCACCTTGACCCAAATCGGGAGTGTAAATGCGCTGGGACCTTGCTGCGACGATGTGCTGCCCCCAGTGGTCGAGCGATTCACAAAATAACAGTAATAGGAGCCTGCGCCATTATTTGCTCGATCTTCGTCTGCATGGGTGGCTCCTTGCGTAAGCGTTTCTCGAATCATCACGCCCGCTGTCGCGCTGTTCGAAGCCGCGGAGAAGTTACTAATTCGGGCCACAATTGCGCCATCACCCGAAAGCGCCTGGTAGACGAAATGGAATCCGTCCGTAGTGCTTCCGACGCCCACGCCTTCGCCGTTAACAGTGAACGCTCCGCTCGAATATGTGGCGCTGCCCCTTGTGGTCACCTGTCCCACATCGGAATCCAGCCAGGAAGAGGGCAGCGGCGTAGAAGTGACCGTGAAATACACCGGGTTGCTGTCCATATTGGGCGCAACCGACACAACCATGTAGCCTGAAGTTGCTCCAGAAGGGATGGTGGCAGTAATCGACGTGCCGCTCCACGAATTGATCATCACAACAGAGCCGTTCAGGAGAACGACGCTGCTCCCTTGGTTAGCTCCGAAACTTGTGCCGCCGATCACGATTTGACTACCAATCGCGCCTGTCGTAGCAGAAATGCTAATAATCAGCGGACCCGGAGATGACGCCGTGCTCACCGAAACATTGTCAAAAGTCGCCGTCGCGAGCGAGGTGGAATCGCCGCTGTTCGCGAACAGGCCCACGTAGGCGTTTGTTGCCATACTGATCGTCACGCTCGTCCCCAACTGGGTCCAATCCACGCTGTTGGTGGACGTATATGCAGTAAAACTACTTCCGCTGCGTACCAACTTCATCCAAATCGGTGGAGTAGGGACGTTCGGGCCTTGCTGCTGGGCTGTGCTGCCGCTCGTACTGGTTCGGTATGTAAAGTAGGCGTACCAACCACCCGACCCGTTGTTCGTGTAATTCACGGCTGCATACGCCGAACTTGCGGTCAGAGTCTCGCGAATCATTACGCCCGCGCCATGCAGCAGACTGCCGTTTTGCAAGCTCGCTAACCGCGCAATGATTGTTCCATCGCCTGAAAGCGATTGGTACGCGAAATTGAACGTGTCGGCCGTATTCCACAGCTGTGATCCGTCTCCGCTAACCGTGAATTTGTCGTTGCCATAACTCGCCGCACCGGCTACGCCGGGAGTGCCGATATCGAGATCGGACCATGATGGAGGAAATACGGTGAAGTTCATGCCATTCGTCGTATCTTGCGACACGGTGACCACCACGTTTCCCGAAGTTGCACCTGCCGGAACCGTAACAACCAGGCTCGTATCGCTCCAACTCGTTACGTTTGCCAACATGCCATTGAAGGTCACGAAACTCGGCCCCTGCGTCGCCCCAAAGTGCCTTCCACTTATCGTGACTGAAGTTCCAAAATAGCCCGAAGTAGGAGATAGACTGAGAATGGCGGGGCCGCCTTCATCGTAAAATGCCCAAGGTGTACTTTGATTCGTGTACTCAGCTGAGATCCAATCTGCCGAGCGGACCACGTTTTCGACCCTTACCTCATCCAAAACTCCATTGAAATATTGTCCATTCGTGGGCTGTCGCCCAAGCTGTAGACCCGTCGTATCGTAGGAAATGGAGCCGACGGTTGCTGTTGCCGTTCCGACAAGCTGGCCATTCTTATACGCACTGACAACCTGTGTGGCAGCGTTGAATGTTCCCACCACGTAATACCAAACACCGCCCGAAAAAGAACCACTCGGGAAAGTGACTCCGTTGGCCACGCCATTAGTTGTGCCAACGTAGAGGGAGCCTTCGCTGCTGTCAGACCCAGAGTCATTGAGTTGGAAAAAGTAGGCGCCATATGGTGAACCGGAGCCCAGTCCTTTTTGGATAGTGTGTGCGTATTGCACCTGCGGTCCCGAGGGGTTCATCCAAAATGAGAAAGTCAAATTTGTAGGTTTTAGGCTTGAGCTATCTGCAGTTGATATGTATTGCGAATTGGAGTGAACGAAATTCGCTGCTCCATCGAAAAATCCGGCGGTTGCGGTGGGTCCGTTAATTGTTCCGTTGTTTGCATTCGCGGTCGAATCTGTTGCGCTCAGAGTTGTTCCGTTGGAGAGGTGCCAGACACCTCCATACTTGCTGCCCCACGTGCCGTTTTTATTTGACTGATCACTTGTGATCGCAGAATTGCCAAAAAATAGAAAGATCACGGTATCTGAGGTGTGCGACAACGTGGGGATCTGAACCCAATAATTTACCGCTCCTGTAGCCGGATTATAGCTGTCCTGTTCAAAAGGCAGAGATATCGTGCCTGCTGCATCCAATGTGAAAACGATGTCGTAGCCGTTCGAATTTGTTACCGCTCCCCCGTTGCCGGTCGTGGCCAAATAGGCGTATGTGCCCGAAAACAACATCGGGAAATTCTTCTGGTCAGTATTGGGCACTTTGGTGTGATCGATTGTGATGGTGCGCCGATATCCATATCCATTCGACCAAACCCCGCCACCGGTAACAGTGAACGGGAGTCCGTTGCTCGGTTGGTTCGATACTGTGACTACAACGTTTCCCGAGACCGCAGCGTTCGGCACGATTGCGAGAACTTCGGTAGATTCCCAATTCATGACTGTCGCCGCCGCACCGCCGAAGGTGACCGTGCTCGATCCTTGAGTTGAGCCGAAATTCGTTCCAGTAATGGTTACCCAAGTACCGATATCTCCTGCGGTCGGCGAGAGGCTTGAAATATTTGGGCCGGTGTATGCGGTGGATAATCCAACGCTGTAAAAAGTATTTGGCGAACTCTGGTTATTGTACTGAGTCGCAATCCAATCAGCGGAACGTGCTATCGCGCTAATCCGCACCTCGTCGATGGTGCCGGTGAAAGACTGCGGTCCGTACACATTGTTGTAGCCAATCTCTGTGGTTTGGGAAACTGAGGCGACCGAACCCGAGGCAGCCATACTATTGTCCGAGGCTCCATTGAGGAATAGCCGTAGATTGGAGCCGTCATAGGTTCCGACGACATGCGTCCATTGGTTTAAAGGAACAGTGCCGTTGGAAGTCAATCCAATACCAGTGCCGTTTTGATCGAATCCAACATCGATCTTGTGTGATGATGCTGAATCAAAAGCCAAGTCGTAATCGATATAGGGCGCAGTGTTGCTGCTGTAGGCTTTCGCTAAAACGCGGGCCCAATCGGTATAGGCTGTCGGATAGATCCATGCCTCCAGCGTAAATGCAGAAGTTAAAGCTATGTTCGGTAAGTCCACGTGGTCAGGATGAGAGACGTTGAACTGATCGCTTCCGCCGATTTTGCCCGCAGCGGAGCCTTCCGTAGTCAGGCTCACCGCCGTTGAATTGTTACCATTCGCAGTAGAGTCGTCTTGCAGGCCAGATGTTTCGTCCAAGTGCCAAACGCCAAGATAATTGCTATCCCAAACGCCGTTCTTGTTCGATTGATCCGTCGTAACCGATGAGTTGCCGTAGAACATGTAAATCACAGTGTCGGTCGTGTGGGAAACCGTTGGGACCTGAACCCAATAGATGATCGCGCCCGTGGTTCCGTTGTAGCTCTCTTGTTCGAACGGAAGGATATTTAATCCATACGGATCGGATGAAAACACGATGTCGTAACCATTCGCATTGGTTACATTTCCCCCATTAGCAGTGGTAGCTAAATACGCGTAAGTTCCCGATATCAAGACCGGGAAATTCGACTGATCAGAGTTCGGAACTTTTGTGTGGCTAATTGTGATAGGACGTTGGTAGCTGTAGCCGTTCGACCACACGGAACCACTGCTGCTGACTGTGAATTGCACGCCATTGCTTGCCGCACCTGCCACTGTGACGACAACGTTTCCTGACACGGCCCCGTCCGGCACCGTGGCCACGATCTGCGTTGGAGTCCAGCTCGTGACATTCGCCGCCACCCCTCCGAAGGTTACCGTGCTGGCACCCTGATACATGCCAAAGTTCGAGCCGTTTATAGTTACCGACAGTCCGATCTCGCCAGACGTTGGCGATAAGTTTGAAATCGTGGGTGGGTTAGGAGGTGTTTCAGCGCTCACGCTGTAGAACGTGGCCGATGAATTCTGGTTGTTGTACTCGGTGGCGATCCAATCCGCCGAACGGGCGATGTTCGAGATTTTAACTTCATCGATAACACCATTGAAGTTGTAACCAGAGAGGGTGGGGTGGCCCCCCAAAGTATAAGGGCGCATTAGCGAATCCAGATTGTAGAAGCTTTGAGATGATGTACTGCTCAGTACACCGTTTACGTAAATCTTGAGATTTCCTGAACTGTCTGAAGTACCTACGAGATAGGACCAACTGCCAGTCGGCACCGAGGCCGCTGAGACCAGATCAGTTCCAGTGCCGTTGATCTCAAAACCGGCCTTCCCCGAATTGACATCTAGGACATAGGCTCCTTCCAATGAAATGATCTGCTTAATGCCTGAGTTCGAGACAGGTTTCACCCAGGCCGAGAGGCTGAGACCATTGCTGCTGAAGGTACTGCTCGAATACGGATTGTTTCCTGTATTGATCTGGTGCCCATTTCCACCATCTCCGGACGCTGCACCATCAATCAATCCCGCTGTCGCAGTCATTCCGGAGTTGGTTCCGTTGACCGCGTTTGAACTGGAATCTGCCCCTGAGAGGGTGCTGCCATTTGGGAGATGCCATACGGCTTTGAAATTGCTGTCCCAGGTGCCGTTCTTGTTCGACTGATCGGTCGAAATGGAGGAATTTCCATAGAATAGGTAGATCACTGTGTCCGATGTGTGTGAGACCGTTGAAACTCGGACCCAATAAATGACCGCTCCAGTGCTGGCGTTGTAGCTTTCCTGTTCGAAAGGAAGAATGGTTGTGCCGTTGGCGTCAGACGTGAAGATGATGTCATAGCCGCTGGAACTGGTGACTGCGCCTCCATTGCTTGTTGTTGCTAAATCGGGATACGTCCCGGAGAACATGACCGGGAAATTGGTTTGATCGGTATTCGGAACCTTCGTATGGTCAATGGTGACTGTGCGTCTGTAGGAATAACCGTTCGACCACGCCTGGGCCCGCGCCTGTATTTGAAACGCAAATACGCTGAAGATGCAGATCGCAAATGCGAACACGCCTTTCAACCCTGCTACGCGCATAAGAACACTCCCCCATCCTGCAATTTGGCGGGATACCCAGCTGAAGCTGACGTGTGTCATCCGTTTGTGTAGCGGTGCTAGTTCGGGTAGGTGACTGTGATTGCCTCGATGCCGCCCGCTCGCGATGACGTGAGCCCCCTTCCCTGACTGTCGTAGGTGTGGGATTCAAGGACTTTTCCAGCCGAATCCAATACAGCCGTGATCATCGAATTGGAGTCGTACTGAAAGGTCACAAACGTCTGGTCCGGGTAGGTGACCTGGCTCAAGCGGTTCTGCGCATCATATGTGTACGTTAAAGACAATCCAACATCTGAGGTGACGCTCGTTACAAGACGGCTGGAGTTGTCCGCATAGCCGAAGTAGAGATGCCTTCCGGCAGGATCCGTCACAGTCGCGAGACGGTTGATTGAATCGTAGGAAACTTGAGTGGTGTTGCTGTTACGATCCACAATCCCTATCAAATAGCCGCCCAGGTAATTGAAAATTCTTTGTTCCCCGTTCTGAAACGTGAGAGTCCAGTATGTGGAGTCGGAACTTAGCGCCAACGTTGCCGTGGCGTTTCCAGGGGCCACTGGTGCATACGTGCCTCCCGCATATGCGAACGACCAAAGGTCGCCGTCGCTCCTGGAATATTTAATGTAATTATCGGGTCCGATGAAGACGCGTTCTTCGTAAGTGGAACGCCAATTATTTCCGAATAGGCCCGCCGGAGTGACGATCTGCGTGCACGTTTAGGGGAAAAAATCGCGCACACTTGTAGCATAAGTATAAGCAGGGAGTCAAGTCATTTCTTGATAAACTGTGGAAAACTGCCGCCCGACGCATCGCGCTCAGTTCGGCGTTTCTTCCCCGTTCATCAACTGGGCTTCTTCCTGCAAACTCAGCAACGGAACTGCACCGGTGTGTATTTTCCCGTCTTGGCTGGTTAATGCGGCTCGGAATGGCTCCAAGTGCACACCCGGTTCCCACGCCCAGATCCACCCTGAAGTATCCCATTCCAATCCAGGGAGCACCTTACCAAAATCATTGATGGTCAAAACCGCCGCCAGTGTGTGGTTGGCGTCTGTGAATACAATGACCAGCGGAAATTCACAGCGATCCTCTTTGGCATCACATGCAAGCGCAAATGCTGCTTCGAAGAAGCGTTGGCTGTCGCCGTTTGCAGGGCTCATATTTGGTTTCCTGACACCCGAGTCTTCGTCCCGTTCTACGAGATCGAATGGATGTTAAGCTGAACGCGGGTGAGACTCAAAGCAAGTCGCCGAGCAGCAGTGCCGGTTGTGCCTTCGGAATTTTGCCGCACTGTTTCTTGGAGTAGAATCGATTCGAATGAGTTGATACAAAGAATGTTGCGGTGCGTTTTCGATGTGTCGCTCGGTTGGCGTAATCGACTGCTGCGACGTGGAGTTCGTAATTTGCCGTCCAGCGGCTCGTCACCATGCAGTCACCCGCAGAAAGTGGGTTGAGAGTTTCGCTGCGGGCCGGTTAGCCGCAAAAGCGGCTACACCGCGACACGTGTTGCATTCGCGACGCCGCGTCTTCTCACGTCAATTTTCTCCAATGCTGATTTCGCCGAGTAAGCTAGGGTACTCCGAGGTCCTGAGTAACCATGAGCAAAACTGAGTAACGCGAGTAAGCTAGCTTGAGTTTTGCGACTATCCCAAGATCAGCTCTACACACTGTAAAACGCACTGGAAAATTCGGGTTCCAGGGAACAAACAAAGGATATCTGTGGAAAGAAAACTACATTAATGAAAAGAAACAAATCTGATGAGGGACGAATTCAGTCGCCGGAGTTATTGCATAGTCGTTGGATAATGAGGTACGCAAGCAGAGCACCTACGATACTTATTACGAACCATCCAGAAGTTCTAATCTCCCATCCAGCGGTTTGCATTTACGCCTCCATCTTTATTCCCAATAAACGCGCCTGGGCTTCGTTGAAGATCAGCTTTAAACAGAAATCGCAATAAACGCCTGGATGGCGAACCGCGAACCAGTAGTCCCGCTCCTTGCGGATTTTTACTTTGTCTTTTCGCATTTGATGATTGCAATGAGGACAGGTCAGATAACCGATTTTCCCCTGACATAGCGGGCATTCAATATCTGCACATCCGAAAACCTCGAAATAGCGGAGGCGCTCTTCGCCTTTTGCAGTGAGATGATAACCGGCCCCGAGGCGTTCGATGAGGTCCTGTTTGCCCAGATACGAAAGATACGAGCGAGCGGTCCCCGGTGAATAACGAAAGCTCTCGACCAGATCACGGGAGTGGACTGCCTGCCGTTTCCCGATTAAGAGAAGTGTTTGGTGCTTATTCGTCTTCATTGGTCTACCTTTGCCGCGGCGATGCATTCGACCTCCTCATGGTTTTGGTGTGCGGCTCTGAGAGCGCCTCTGAGCAATAACGTGTGCAGATGGCGGGTGTATTCCTCGCATTCCTGCGGAGGCAAAGGAACGAAGTGCACTTCGATAGTGATTTTGGAGAGTTCCATGTTGTTGCCCATATGGCAATGCTAGCTACGTGTGTATCATTACGTTGCCCATGTGTCAACATTGACAGCCTGGCAATGTGGGCGTAGAGTTTCGGCATGCGCAAAACGCCTCGCAACGCCGCCCCGCAGGGCTTCATCGAGTTACTCGAACAATTGATGGAGGAAAGGGGAATCTCCCTCAATCAAGTTGCCGAGCAGGCCCGTATGTCACCGGCATTCTTGAGTCGCATATTGAACCGAAAACGCGGATTACCCTCAGATGCCGCGATCCTGCGGCTGGCGCAAGTGCTGGATCTCAGGCCCCCCGAGAGGCTACTGATCGAAGCAGGACGGATTCCGGAGGAGCTTAAGCCCGCCTTGAGCAATCCGCAGGTGCCCGCACTTTTACGCGCAACTGAAAAGCTGAGCGAGAGCGATTTACAGCAGGTGATCAAAACGGTTCAGGGTTTGGCGGTAAAGCACCATCGAAGCCAGGGGAGCGCATGAGCGAACTCCAAAAGTTATCGGATTTTCAGTATGTTCTGAGCGAAGTGGTCAAAATCTGGACACCCGGCGCTGAAGCTATGCGGCTGAAGACGGAAATGAAAGTCAATTCGGCGGAGGAAACCCCGGCTGCTTTGAAACAGGCGGGGTACGAAGTCTATTCGGCTGATCTTCCGGTAAAGGTTAGCGGGGTGGCCGCCGTGGTTGACGGCAGACGCTATATTGTCGTCAACCGCTACGAATCGCGAGCACAGCAGCAGTTCACGCTTGCACATGAGCTAGGTCATCATGTCTTGCACCTGAATCCCTCGCCTGCAGCCGAATTGATCGGCTTTGCCGAAGCAACAGACCAGGAATTTCAGGCCGACCAGTTCGCGACCGTATGGCACGTCTGGGGAACGGAACCCAAAGAGCGGGAGGAACTCCTTAGGCAAAATCCACGGGCGGGAATGGTCCTCACGGCTTCGGTGTTAGCAACGATCTTACTAATTCTCATTCCGATCCTCTTTCGTGTTTCCTCGTGGCTGTTCAGCAGAAAACTCTCGTCTGAGAAGTGATAAATCATGAATCCAACCCTTGTCGTCTGCGGCCTTTACACGCGTGTCTCAAGCCGTAATCAACTCGAAGCTGACTATAGTTCACTGGAAACTCAGCGCGAACGGCTGGAAGCATATTGCCACAGTCAGGAAAACTACTCCGTCTATCGCGTCTACGAGGACGGCGGGTATTCGGCAGATTCGCTGGAACGACCTGCATTAAAGGAAATGCTCCGCGACATTCGAGACGGCAAGCTGAACTGCGTCCTCGCCTACAAGATTGACCGGCTCACCCGTTCGGTTAAAGATTTTCACATCTTGATGGATTTATTCGACCGCTTCGGCGTCAAGTTCGTTTCCGTTACGCAAAGCTTGGATACTCAAAATCCTATGGGTCGTCTGTTGCGCAACGTCTTGCTTGATTTTGCGCAATTTGAGAGGGAAATGACGGCTGATCGAACCCGAGACAAAATGTACCAGCGGGCGCAAAAAGGATTGTGGAATGGCGGCAATGTGCCTTATGGATATGAGGCGGTAAACAAGCATTTAGCACCCAATTCGGAAGAAGCTCCCCGTGTTCAATTCATGTTTCAGTACTTTGCTAATGCGCCGTCGCTATGCCGTCTGCGCGATGAATTGCACCGAAAGGGCTGGTATACACGTTCCGGCAATCGGTGGGGCAAAACCGCCCTTGATCAAATTTTGAAAAACCCTACCTATTGCGGCCTCGTGCGATTTAACGAGCAGCGGTTCAAGGGTGAACACGAGCCTCTCATTGACGAACCGCTCTTTACTAGGGTTCAGGCCGCTCGACCGGACCGTAGTCACAGCAAAACGAAAATTAATCGCACGTTCCTGCTGAAAGGCTTAATCAAGTGTTCTGAATGCGGTTCCTGGATGACTCCTCATTACACCCAAAAACGTTCCAAGGACGGTACGGTATACCGCATTCCGTACTACCGTTGCACGAAAACCATGCACTTCAACAATGCGATCTGCACAATCAAACACGTCAATGCCGATCAGGTGGAGCAGATCGTAATTGGTAAGCTTTCCGAACTGGCCCAGAACGCAGATTTCCTAAGGACCTCAGTGGAGGAACTGAATCGGGATCTGAAGCGAAAAGCCGAACCGCTTGAGCGGGAAGCCACGGAAGTCAAAAACCGCTTGCAGGGAATCGAACAAGAGATTACCCGCTACGTCAAAGCACTCGGTCAGGGGAAGCTCTCGATCACGCGCCTGGAGAAGGAAATAGCTGCTCTCGAAGACGACAGGCGCGTGCTTCAGGCCCGCTACAGCGATTTGCAACGCGAGATAAATACTTGCGTGACTGGGGACTATAACGTTGAATTACTGCACCGTACTCTCAACGATTTCGGAAATGCATTTGGCGCTTTAAATCCTCAAGAAAAATCCGAAGCTCTTCAATGCGTCCTGAAGAATGTCACCATTCATCCGGGAAAGCTGGATTTAGAGGTTTTCGCCCTTGATGACTTCTGCCCGAGTTCGCAAAAACGTTTAGGTTGGCTGGGAGGCCTGGACTCGAACCAGGATAATCAGATCCAGAGTTAGGCTGTCCAATGTGGTTTACAAGGGTTTTTGCGTGAACTGTCCCCATACTGTCCCCATTGATTCATTGGGTGCGCGTCGAGGTTTCAAGCCGCTGGTCCTCGGCCAGGTGAAAATTAGCCAGTTTTTCCATGGCCTCGATTCCGTCGCGCCGGTCCTTGATGTTGTAGCGCTCAAACACGTCGCGCGTTTTGTGGCCGGTAATGGTCATCGCCACCGATTCAGGGACGCCCGCCCGCCTAAGGTTCCGTGCCCCTGTCCTGCGGAGATCGTGGAAGATCAGGCCGCAGTACTTCCACCGGCAAGGCTGGTTGCAGCTCTCGCAGAGCGGGGCATCTCCGGGCGGAAGTTCCGGGGGCCAGGATCGCTTCTCGGCCTCCCGCTGGCGGCGGCAAGGTTGGCAGTACCAAACCATCCGGCTCAACCCGGTCTTGGTTTCGATACCGGCCTTGATGCAAGCGCGAATCCACGCCTTGCGGTAACTGCCTAGTGGTTCGCGGAGGGCGCCCAGCGGCTTCCCCGCGGGCCGGTTGAAGACGTGCTCCGATCCGTTGGACCTTTGCCAAAGTTGCTTCACCAGCTTTGCTAGCTCCGGGATTACGCCAAAGGGAATCTCGCGGGGGTCATTGTTCTTGGTGTCCTCGCTCTCCAGCCGGATGATCCCGTTCACCAAGTCCACGTGCCGCCAGGTGAGGTTTTTTAGCTCCCCTTCGCGCATCCCAGTGTAGTAGCCGAAGGCAAAGATCGGTCGAACGTGCTCAGGCAAGGCAGCGGAGAGCCGCAGGTATTGCTGGCGACTGAGAAAGCCCTGTCGCGCGGGCGAACTCGGCAGCATCAACTCTCTGAAGTTGGGCGGCGTCTTTACATCTCGCCAGGAGAGCCTGAACATGCGGCGCAGCGCGCGGAGGTACCCGTTGATCGTGTCGTTTGCCTTTCCGGTCTTCTGTTGGGCGATGATCAATTCATTGATTCGGTCCTCGGCTATGACATTTGCCGCCAATCCCTTGAAGGCCTCATCGAGCGGGGCCAGGCCGGTCTCGGAGTTACCAACGTTGCCCTTCTTGATGCGGTCGGTCACGAGCCGTTGGCGCATCTCCTCATAGGTAAGCGGCTTTCTGGTGAGGGGAAGCTCGCCTGCGTCGGCCGCGACCAGCTTCTCCATGAGTTTCCGTTCGGCGGCCCCCTTCTTCTTCGACCTGGAGGACTCGCGCACCTGCTGGCCGTGGGCATAGTATTGAATCCACCAGACGCGGCCTCGTTGGAAGAGGCGGCCCTTGCCGTGCCGCCCCTCCGCGTAGCTGTTGGGACCCGAGCCTTTCGCCATGTGTTATTTCCTCCTGTTTTTTCGTGCCGCTAGCATTTTCTTGTTGTTCACCGCCACGGCGCAGGGATGCGAGCAGTAGATTGCATCGTTTCGTTCAGCCACAAAGTAGGGCGAGTGACACGCAGGGTTCTGACAAATCTTGGCGCACCCTGATGCGAGGTCCCGTGCCAGCAGGATGCCCATGTACCAGTCGCAACTTGCAACTCGTAACTCCATCCTTTTGCCGCGCAGTGCCCAGTCCGCCGGCATAAATTCAAATCCCAAACCTGCCTTTAGATTTGAAGGATCGAGGAAACCCTGAACCCGTCTGGTTCGCCAGGCTTCGCGCAATTGCCGTTGGTAGCTGCGGAAGATGAGCAGCCCAAGTTCAAACGGTTCATTCTCCTTCACTATGACGTCGTCGGAACTCAATCCCAAGCTGCCGTACCGCCGCATGAACCAGAGCACCTCCTCATCGGAAGCGACGGAGTCGTCTTTGGCGGGGTCATAGCCAAGATTCGCAAGCGCTACGTGAGGTGGATTCTTCCACCGGCTGGCATCGGCACGCTGGCCTCCGCTGCTATGGCCCTTCAAAACGCCACGCTCGATGCGAAGGGACTTTGGGGCGGGGATCATCCACCACGGGGTTATCCGCGACGTAATCGTGTAATATGCAATTCGCATTATCATATTATAATTGGACTGCCGACAACCTGTAAATAGGCAGCCAGCGTTTAATACACTAACGTAGGTAGTGTACTGATTGTAGGAAGGCCGTATCCTTTCGCCGTCTATCAAATTAAAATCTAGAAAATGCAAACCACATCTCTTCTCAGCATCCGCCAAGCCTCGGCTGAAACCGGCAGGTCACAGCCCGCAATTCGCTACCTCATCAAGCAGAAGCGGCTGCGCGTGGTGCGCCTGGGCTGGTCCTTGTTCATCCCGCGAAGCGAATTGCAAAAGCTGACGCCCGATGCCTCCGGCCCAAGCCGATAGCAAGAAAACAAGCAGGCTCCCCATCGAGGTGCCGCTCACGCAGCGCCTGGCACTGACGCTATTGGAGTGCTCCGCTTTGACCGGTCTGAAAGTCTGCTTCTTGCGCGGCGCGATCCTGGCGGGTGAATTACCCTTTATTCGCTCAGGCAAGGGAGGCCGTTACGTAATCCGGCGCGAGGATCTAGAGAAGTTCCTGCGCTCGCAAGTGCGCCGAGAGATCTAGTTCGCTGCACTAACCCGCCGTCGCCGGGCCACGCGACGAGAATGGAGAAATGAGAATTGAGACTTGAAGATCAAATTATCTTAGATACTCCCGACCACCAGCTGGACAAATTCAAGCTGGCCCGCAAGAAGCAACTGCAAGCTCAGATTGTGCAGCGGCGTGAGATCAGGCAAGCGCTCGCGGTCACCCCCAGCAATAAACCCCAACAAGCATCCTCATTGGCAGCCGATCAGAAAAATCGGTTTGACCGACACGAGGAATTCGTCCGGCAGGCGCGCATCGCCAGCAACACGCAAACTCAACGCGAAGCCAAACGCCAGCAACAGCGGCAAACATGGAATCACGAAAGCGGCACGCACACAACCGACTCCGGCGTGCGGCTCGACGCTGCCACCGTCCAACTCAAGAAAAAAGCTGACGCAAGCCGCACCGCGCCGAAGCAGCCGCCCCGCATCATCAATCTGTCAACTCTCCGCGTCTGCGTGTGGGCCGTGATGCAGGCGCACCCTGAATTCTTCCAATCCGAGTTCAACGCGGAAGCGCTCAACCGGCTTGTTCAAAAACAGTTGAGGAATGGGGCTGAGGTCTGTCCCGAGACCATCGAGGCCGCTTACCAAGAGGGTGTGGCTAACAATAATTTCGAACAGATTTTTCGGCGCGACTCGGTGACGGGAGGTCGCGTAACTATGCGTGGTTCAAAGCCGATGTCGCCGCCCACGATGCCGGCGCACGTGGTCTGGGGCGACGAGGCGCAGCTTATCGCCGAGGAGGAACAGGCCGAAGCGCTACGGCTCAATTCTGCGGACGCGCAGGCCGCGTTGCGCATGGATTTTGACGCTCTTCAACAACGCATTCGTGCGGGTTACAAGCGGGGCGCGGACGAGGGCGTCCGATGATTCCGACGCTCGACTTCGGACACTTCCCCGCGAAAGTCCAAGTTGCCGACACCGAGGCCTTTCTCCGCGAGCACCCCGAGTTTCACCCGTGCGAGTTCAACAGCGGCTTGGTGGAAGCGTGGTTTACAAATGAGGCGCAGCGTGCCGGTGTCAACCAAGTTCCCTTTACAAAGTGGAACTTGGAGGTTTGCCTCAACGATCTGACGGAACGCGGCTTGCTGAGTAAAGCTCCCAACCCGCGGCCTTCAACCTCGACCAAATACAAACTTCCCGATATCCGGGACGCGGGAATCGCCGTGGCGCAGCCGAGCGCGGAAGAAAAACAGGCCCTCGCCAAACTGCAAGACGATCCTTCACTCTCCGACCACGCTCGCAAGCAGCGCGATGAAAAGCTCCGGCTGCTCGCCGGAAAGCAAAGACGTGAACTCTCAGAATTACCCTCGCGTCCGACCGGCGCATATCCCTATGGCGGAGATCCGCCAATCCGCATTTGAAAGGAGACAACATGGCACCAAAGAAAAAAGGTCCAATTTATTCCGGCGGTCGCAAAGTACGACCTGGTAAGGCGCAAGCTGAGGCTCTCACCGGACGCGATGAAAACGTCTCGCATAAGAGAAATTTTCAGCAAGGTCCCATCGCGCGCACCGACCCGAATGCCGGGAGCACGGCGGCCAAGCGGGCCGCGAAGTTCATCGGCGAGCAGAATCCGACCGAGCGGTGAAACGTGGCCGCTCACTCTATCCGGCAGTTCCCGGGCCCGCGGCAAAACTTGGGCGAGCTACTCGCCCGCGTCCTGGGTAATCCGGTTCCCAAAAATACGATGACTCGCGCCGCCGGTGACCGATTCTCATGCACGATCCGCTGCGAGGACGGCCGTTGGCTGGCGCTGTGCACGTGGCGGCTAGGTTATCGCGGGCCGTACGTGGTGCGCGGCATTAATGAGCTGGACTTGCGGCGAAAGCTGCACAACCTGGACCCGACCTTGCGGTTTTACACGCGTGAGCGACTCTAAGGAGCTTGAATGAAGCGGAAAACTACAACGATATCTGAAGTGGTAAAGCTACCTGACCAGCGGAGCGTGGAAACCATCGACCGGCAAGTAGGAGTTTGCGGTTACCCTACGACGCTCGGCCAGAATTGTTCCTTGCCCAAGGGGCACGTTGGGCGCCACGGCAAAGCACCGACGCCAGCGAATAGCCTGGTGTACCAAACGTTTGTGCCCATCCGTTGGGTTTGGATCCGCAACAACTTCGTCGGGTTGGGGCGGTCAGAAACCGACCTGATGTTCTATATCGCTCGGTACTCGAGCGAAGGCTTGGTGCTCGTGACGAAGGAAGGAATCCGCAGCCCGAAAATCGCTCACCTGCGGTTCGAGGAAATTTGCCATGAAATGTCCAAAACTTACAAATCTTGGGCCCTGGAAATGCACAAATCACGTGGAGAGTATGACCAGGATGAGGTCGTAAACACCGTGCTGGAAGCCGCCCGGCTGGAGATGGCCGACGACGGCCGACTCAACGCCCTTCGTGAGAAGGCTCAGGAGCTTACGGAAGACGAACGCGATGCGTTCATCACCGAAACCCTCGCGGCCTACAACCGGCAGAAGCGGCATGAAGCCGAATAGCCGCGAACGCAGATGCTGGTAACCGGCAACGTTCAGCGCCTAGACGAAACCGTTTGTGGGCATCCTACAACCGGGGGTCAGGGTTGCGCCTTTCCTAAGGGGCACCGCGGACGCCACGGGTTGAAGCTGAAACGCTCGCGGCCTACCGCGCACAACGTGGAGCCGGAGCTTTTTTGCCTGCACCAAAGGCCGGCTTCAAAGTGTCAGGTGTGCATGCGCCAGGCCGTCGACCAGGCAACGCCAGCCCTCCTAGCTGAGTTTTGCGCCACGTCGGGCGAAGCGCGACCGGCCTCGATCCAGCCGAGGCTGTCCAAGCCTTGAGCGGTCGACGCAATCCACCGGGTTACGACAACACGTGCGTGGCCTGCCGGGTAGCAGGATTTTCCTGGCCCTGTTACGCCTGCAGAAATCAGGCTCTAGAGGCGTTGAACGGTGAGGTCAAGCACCGCTCGTGCGACCGGCACAAACGGGCATGCCTGGCACACATGGTTGCGGAACCGGAACCGGAGGCGCAGGTCCAACCGCCGCCGGTGGATGAGTTTGCGCGCGGGTTGAACGCACCCCTCGGCCAGCAGCCTGCGGCCTTCGAACCGGACGAACCCACGCCGCCGAACCGTGACGGGATGGTGCGCGAGGGGAAGACGGTGCGCCTGCCCACGGAGCTGTGGGCGAAGCTGCGCGCGCGGGCACTACAAAACAAACGTAGCGACGTGCGCGAGCTGGAGGCGATTCTCGAAGAGCGGTTCGCACAATGCGACACGCTGTCAAGAAGAAAACTTAAGTTATTAAACGCAAATCTGCGTTTAATAACAATGCGTTTTCGGTTGTGAGCAAAAACACACTTACGAATAATTTCTAAGCAGGGCGAGAGCAGCACACGGGTGCTGACCGCCGCTGCGAGCCGGACGCGAGTCCGGTACTTCTATCACCTAAGTTAGTAAACGGAGTTGAAATCGAACTATGCACGGACGTGTTTTAATCTTTTGGCCTCATCGTCACTACGGTTTCTTGCAAAATGTGACGAACGGCGAAGAGCATTTCTTCCACGAAACCGATCTGCCCGAAGGCAGTCCCCTCCCCGAAAAAAATCAACGCGTCACTTTTGAACTCGGCACGTGGCAAGGCAAGCAGAAAGCCTTCAACGTGCGTTTTGCGGACGGCGCGCGATGAACCTCAACCAAAGGATCAACGAGGCGCTTGTCGCGTCCCGGCAGCTTCATGCCGATGAATCGACAGCTTACCTTCAATCGCTTTTAGCCGATACATCGCAGCCGGTAGAGGATCAGCGGGTATTCGAGAGCTGCGCCAACCTCCCTACCCCGGAATATGATCGGATGCGCAAACCTCTAGCCCGGCGCCTGAACATCCGGCCCGCCACGTTGGATAAGGAAGTCGAAAGCGCGCGGGGACTAATGGAGGTTGAGGAGCACATAGACACCATTGCCTTCGCGGACGACGAACCCTGGCCCGAGGGGGTCAACGGACCCGAAATCCTCGACATGGCGACGCAGCTATTTCGCCGTTTCATCATCTTCAAGCACGAACACGAGGCTTATGTGGTGGCGCTCTGGGCTCTGGGTTCATACCTCTACGACGAGTTCAACATTTTCCCCCGGCTGGGCTTTACATCGCCGCTGCCGGAGTGCGGTAAGACAACCGCCCTCGACGTGTTGGGAAGTATCGCCCGCCACGCCGTTCGCTCCGATAACATCACGACAGCCGTCGCCTTTCGAATTATGGAGTTACATCCGACACTTCTGCTCGACGAACTCGATACATTTTTTCGAGAAAATCCCGAATTGGTGGGCGTCCTGAATTCAGGCCACCGGAAGGGTGGATCGGTTTTCCGGGTTGAGAAGATCAATGAGCGGCAAACGTTGACCAAGTTCCCGACGTATGGGCCTGTTGCCTACGGCATGATCGGGCAGCCAACCGGCGCGCTCTTTAGCCGCACGTTGTTCATTCGCTTGGAGCGCAAGGACTGCAGCCAGCAAACTGAGGACTTCAACCCGGAAGAGAGTCCGGCACTAAGTAATGAGCTTACGAGTCTGCGGCGGAAGCTCGCGCGCTGGGCGGAAGATCATCGGGCTGAGGTTAAGGCTGCCCAACCCGACACGGCGAAGCTTGCGAACCGCATGCGCGATAATTGGCGGCCATTGCTAAAAATCGCGCAAGCGCTCGGCGAACCCTGGCCGGCACACGCTCTCGAAGCCGCCGGCATCCCCGCGCCCCATGCCCGCGAAACTGATAACGAAAAGCTGCTCCGTGATATTCGCAACATCTTTTACACGCGACAAGTCGATCAACTACCCACAGAACTACTGCTCAAGGACCTGAACAAACAGGAGGAAAGCGGCTGGTACCGCTACCATCACAAACGCGAACCGCTGGACGCGGGCGACTTAGCAAACCTGCTCAAGGACTTCAATATCAGACCCAGGCCATCGAAGTTGAGCAAAGAGCTACAACAGCGACTCTTTGGCGAAGTTCGCAACAAGAAAATTGCACTAAGAGGCTACGCTCTTGAGCAATTCCAAACCCTGTTCCAAAAGTACCTGGACGGCGAGCCGGAGCAGGTTGAGTTGGCCGAAGCGGTGGCTTCGCACTTTTAGACGCGGCGGCAGGGGGCTACGGGGCTACACCAAAACAGGTCGTAGAGGGGTAGATTTTTTTTTTGGCTACTTCGGCTGCTACTACCCCTAAATAAATTTTGCGAAAGAACTAGTAAGCGGGCCTCCGTAGCCCCGTAAGCTATTGAAAAACTCCAAAAAACGCACGCAGAGAGACCTCCAGGGCCTGTTTTGGTGTAGCCCCGTAGCCCATACCAACCTTCCAGACCTCCCACGGCGAAAACCGAACCCGGATGGTTCGGCCTGCGGCCTTTGCCAGGTCCCACATAAAAAATTTTGAATGAATCACCGATTTGTCTAATCGCCTCGCTAGAACAGGCCGCAAGCCTGGTTTCCGTTAGGCGAGACGCATCCGATTGGGCCGGTAAAGGCGGATAGGCCTCCCCGACGCCGCAAAATGCCCGTCGTGGGCCACTTTCTACCCAAGCCGCACAATCGAAATGGCTTAGGCTAGTCCTGTTCCCGTTCCGCTCACACTAAACAAATGTTTAGTGGGCATTTTGGCCTAAGCTGTTTACCATCTGCTTAAGGGGAGGTAAGCGCATGGTAACCGCCGGAAAACGCGCCGCGATCTACGCCCGCGTGAGCACGACCAACCACGGTCAGGATGTCGGGCTGCAGACCCGAGACCTCGAAGATTTTTGCCAGCGCAATGGCCTGACCATCGCGAACACCTACGTCGATGAGGGAGTCTCCGGGCGCAAGGCCCGCCGCCCGCAGCTCGACCGCCTGATGGCCGACGCGAAGAAGCGCGCGTTTGACGTGGTGGTAGCGTGGAAGCTGGATCGCTTTGGCCGGAGCGTGATTGACCTGCACCGGCTCGTGAAGGAGCTGATGGGTTACGACGTGGCGTTCGTCAGCCTGCGCGAGAGCATCGACCTGACCACGCCGGCGGGGCGCGCGTTCTTCGGTATGATGGCCGTGTTCGCGGAGTTCGAGGCCGACGTTATCGCCGAGCGCGTGAAGGCGGGTCTGCGAAACACGAAGGCCAACGGCACGCGGCTCGGACGTCCAAGGACCAAAACTACGCCGGAGCTTGTCGCGGAGATCCAACGCGCCAAGCCAAAGCTAGCCCGGAAAAAGCTGACCTATCGAGCTCTGGGAGAACGGCTCGGCGTCTCGCCGAATACGGTCTGGAAGCTCGCGCACCAGGATGGTCAATAGACGTTGCCACTTGATGCGCCGAACAAGCTGAAAAACTGAGATGGGGAGCCTCGTTTGACCCCGGTTTGGGGGACCTCCAAGGCCTCATCAATGGGTCCTAATTTTTTCCCTGGCCTTCCGACAGATCGTGCGGCACCTCGGCGTCTCGCACCATGCCCATGTATTCCTTCTGAAGTCTCGTCGCTCACTCTACCCTGCAAGAAACCTCATGTGAATTATAGATACCCTGAGTTAGACCCGCCGCCTGGAGCCTGCGACTTACCGATGCTCCGGTCCTGTCACAGCCGGGCGTGTTTGGGTGGCAAAGTCCAAAATGGGGGGCCAAATAGCGGGGGTTGAAAGGTACTTCCACCCGGCACTGGGTTATGGCCGGGCGCGCGCTACGGACAGAGCGATTATGAAAACGGCGGACAAGAACATACCCACGATCAGTGTGAGACTGAGTGTGTTACCTGTCCTTTCACACCTGCCTAAGAGGTGTTCCAGCTGAACACGTTCTGAAGTGGAGCCGCGAGCCCACTCCCCAACCGCGGCGTGCACTTCTACTATCCGCATCAAGAGCCAGAGACACATTCCAGCAGCAGCACCAAAGCACAGAATTGCGAGAAGCAACAAGATCGTGATCCATAGGCGCACCTGCACTCGGTAGGCCAGATTGATAAATAGAACGAGAGCGCCGGTGCTCAAACCAAGAACCAACCTGCAAAAGCTCGCCAGGTCGTGTACTGGGGCTAGTAAAAGGTCGATTCGCTTGTCGTCGGTTATTTCCACTCTTCCATCCATCGCTGATGTTGGCTAAGCACCCTATATCTCGGCAGGGCTGCAAAACTGTCGTGTCTGCTTCTTGCCTGTGAGCTCTCGATAACGGATGAGGTTGGCTCTGGCATCCTTTTCCTGGTTAGCAATGCTGACGATCATTTCGAGTTCGGTACCATCAAGGGCATTGTTTTCGAGTAGGTCAGTGGCGACCATCTGAATTGCTTTCCAGTTTTGCTTCACGAATTCTCGCGCCTGGTGTTGCCAGCCTGGAAAACTCTGATGCGGTCCAAGGCTGGCGAGGACATCAGTGGCCTTTGCCCAATCAGCTGGGTGGACCGTCGCAGCTTGGCTGTACTCCCGCTCAGCGGCAGAACCTGCAAGCCATACGATCACGGCGTTACCGACCTGCTGTGGGTCGACCTGTCCGTTTGCATCACGATAATCTTTTCCGTCCAGTCGTTGAGCATGTCCTAAGCAATGGAATGCGTCGGCCGCGAGCGCGAGAGGATTGGCGCGAAAGCCGAAGTGCAGGTCTGCCACGGCGTGGCCCGCCTGGTGATATGCCGCAGCTTCGACGTCAATAGTGGGCACTCCTCACCCCGTCGAGACATCTCACACGGTCTCACTTCGTGGAGGATGTCATGCTCTTTTCGAGTGCTATTTGAGCAACGATGATTTGGTCTCGCCCTGCCTTCTTTGCCGAAAGCACTGCGTCATCCGCAGCCTTAAAGAACTCCTCTGCGGAACTATATGCAGCAGGATCAGAAGCCACGCCAATGCTCAGCGTCGCCTTGTGCGGATAGTTCGCGAATTTTACTTTGGCTACCGCAGCTCGTAACCGCTCTGCAACGGCCGTAGCCTCGGCTAGGGAATGATTCGGCAACAAAATGGCGAATTCATCCCCGCCCCACCGGTAGCACCTCCCCTTACCTTCGCAGACTCCCTTTATGGCACTGGCGGTTCCAACGAGAACCTCGTCTCCAACGAGATGCCCGAACTCATTCACCTTACCGAACTCATCAAAATCAAGGACAATGAGGCCTAGTGGGGATGTTGGACTGGAGACTTGCGCGAGGCGCTTAAGATCAGGCTCAAACTGTGCCTTCCGAAAAAATGGCAGGAGGTCGTCCATTTGCTCAGGCTGACGGGCGCCAGCTTGAGCGGACCCCTGTGGACCCTGTTCGGGGATGGGCTTGAGATGCGCCACATCCCGTTCAAAGGTGATTTTGTCTATGCCTTTGTCGAGCCGCTTAATGAACTCGAGGAACTCCGGCGGGAAGTGAACTCCGAAGAGCTGCTCATATTGCGGATTGGCAAACGGCGCACATTCTGCCTTCAGCCTGTCCAATGCAGCTTTCGAAAACCGCGCACGATATGTCCACAGCGAGTGAATTAATTCCGAACCTACCATGAGAACCCACAATTTCGTATGGCTCTCATCTTTCCATTCCTGGGAAAATATAATGCGGGCCAGGTCATCAGTGGGACCGAAACATGCCCATGAACGAATGACCAGTGCGTGCACGGTGCGCTGGTCAGTCGCTTCTGAAACGGGTGCGTTCAGATAATTTAGCCACAGCAATTTAAAGAATTCTCGGTGAGCTTCTGGCGGCAATTTCTGAAAATAGGACTCGAGCAGACTCACGGCCTCATCGAACTCAATAAGGCCGTGCCTGAATGCATCCAGAATTTGGCTAACCCTTCCCTGCATCTCCCACATGATATTTCTATCGTTACTCATCTTATCGGCACCAGATTAAAAGATGGGCGTTGAAAGAAGCAATTAGTTGGAGTGATACCAGCGCCCTCCATGAGTTGAGCATACGTTTCCTCGTACAACTCTTTAATCTCCGGCGCAGGAATAAGCACATTCCAGACTTGATGAAGCCGCTCGCCAATGCGAGCGCCACCAAAGCGGAAATAGGCTTGTACTCTGGTAAGAATACAAAGCAGAATGCCCGCGACACGTGGAATGTGCTGTGCAACCAACGGCTCAATTCCCTCACCTTCGACTATGGGCGATACTCGCGGGGCAAATCCTTGGGAGCCAAAAACGCCGATCGGATGAGATTCCCCTCCGCGGCCCTAGTCCTAGGCCACTTTGAAGCCATTTTGACGGCTCGTTCTGCCCATCTATGGACTATGGATAAACCCAGGGTGGATTTGACGCAGTCAGAGATCAAGCACAATCTTTAGGGTCGCAGAGACCTCGGCAACGCGGTGAGGAGCGAGCTGCCCGACCTGTCTTACCAATTTAGAGACGTTGATAGCCCGTACTTGCTCTCCAAGAACAATGGATTCTTCGCTAATTCCCCCTTCTCCTGCGCGAAGAGACATGTGGCTAGGATAAATCCGCCGTCGCGAACCTTTTTCGACGATCGGAACCACGACGACTACGGGGCTGTTTCGATTGAGGGCCTCACGACTGATTATGACAACGTGGCGTTCGGCCTGTCCTTGCCCGCTCTCGATTGCGATCCGTGCGAGGTACACATCGCCACGCCTGATCACCCGACAACGGCCTCAGCTTCACGGTCGGCCGCTTCGAACGCTTCCCAATCGCTCTGGGAAAACTCCTCGCTGATTAGGCGCGCCTCTTTCTGATAATCCGTGTCTTCGGCCATTCCCGCAAAAGCCGCATCGATCTGCTTTCGCTTCATTAACCTCACGTAGGCACAAATGGCATTGATGATGAACTCATTTATGGTGATGGCGGGGGTTACGTTCCTGTGGACAAATTGCTGAGCCTCCTCGTACAGGGGTTTGGGCACGCGAACGGTTGTCCGCACCTTCTCGTCGTGCTCCAACACTGGCATTTTTCCTCCTAGCGGTGCGTTTATTAGCCTCACATTTGACACGGCTGCCGGCGACTGTCAAGGCCGAATAGCAGTGCTATTTTCGACACCATATTAAGCAGCACTTAGGTCGCCATACTTGACACCAAAAGTGGTGCCAGGCTATCATTCACTTCCAGAGCGACTTATGAACCTCGGCAGTGAGATGCCCGGAACCTGCAGTGGTAACGCGTTGCACAAAACGTGAATAACTCTACCGCATCTCCGGTTGAAATCTCAAGGGTTTCACCTACGGGTGGGTGGGCCTCCAGGTCCAGGTCGACAGGGCCCAAATTAAGCAAAAGTGGCGCTCAGCGCCTGGAGGATTAGATGTCGCGAGTGATAGTTTTTGATGTCGAGCACGGATTCTGCGCTTTCGTGAAATCGCCCACCGGTCGCACCCTCATGATCGACTGCGGAAGGAAAGCTAAATTCAGTCCGGCCATCTACGTACTGCAAAACGAGCTTGGCGGTACCCGGCTGACAGAGTTGGTCGTGAGTCATCCGCACGACGACCACATTGAGGATGTCGAGACGATTTCGTCGAGGGTGGAGCCTGAGATCCTTTACCGCCAGCAGTATGACTGGGAACAGGTGAAGCAGGCCGAAGGTGATTACGAAAATCTAGATCGTTACAGGATCTGGCAGCAAACCTATAACGCCCCCGCGCCTGTGAGGGATTGGGGTATGGCCATTACGATTTTCCGTTTGACGCCAGTGGAGGCGTACGCCATCAATCCGAACAACTACATTAATAACTCCGGCGTGGTGGTGGTCGTCACGATTACGGGAACCCAGTTCAGCGAAAAATTCGTGTTCGGGGCCGATGTCGAAACTGATGGGTGGGACGCGCTCCTCCTGAAACCAGGATTTAGAGCGGCCGTTGCAAACACCCATTTTTTTATCGTGCCGCACCACGGGCACTGCTCGGGGTTTTCCACGGCGCTCTACGAGGCGATGGGAAGGCCGATCTTGAATCTGGTATCGGTCAGGAGCGGCGACGATGACGTTGACTCCCGGTACGGCAGCGCCGAATATGCCCGAGGACTCGTTATGGGCAGCGAAAGAAGATATTCGGTCACCACGAGAACGGACGGGTCGATCTTCATCGACGTGGATGAGTCAGGCCGATTTTTGATCTATACCCGCGATCTTGCAGACAACGATCCATTGGCAGCCGCTGTTGCAGCCTTTTTGGGGGGGATGCGGTAGGGGCTGCAGATGGATATCTCCAAGTGGAAGCTCGAAGTTTACGATCTACTGGCGATCATACTTCCGGGATTGCTGGCCATCACCGAAGGCTGGGTCCTGCTTCGCGGGTGGGATGCTTTTGCGAAAACGGTCGGTGGCTTAACCGCCACCGGCCTGACCCTAGTGGTCCTCGTGTCGTTCGGTGCGGGCGGTCTCGTGCAGGAACTCAGCGACTTTTTCGTGAAGCGCCTAACGAACGCCCGGTATTTCAGGCGCGGCCGGGACTCGTTCTGGTCAACGGCCGAAGCTGAAACCGTAAAGCGGGCCATCAAGGCGCAATTAGGGATGCCCGTTTCGTCCGTTGATACCGCCTTCGACTATTGCCTTACGAAGCTCAAGGGCCAGTTCCCGAGGCGTGACATGTTTGTCGCAACCTCTGATCTGTGCCGGTCCTTTGCCGTCATTTCGGTTCTGGCGATCGTTCCGGCGATGCGCATTGCCTTTCAAACGTTTGGACTGGGTCGCAGCTTCTTCACCTGGACCGGCGTCTCTGTTGTCGTCGCAGCGGTTATTTTCTCGCTATCCTGGAGGCGAATGGTTCGATTCCGCGAACTGTCAGAGACCACCGTTTTTCGGGCGTACCTCGCCACGGTGAACGAGCCGGCGTCCGAGCTTGAAGTGAACCGACAATAATTCCTAGGAACCCATATGTTCGCAAGAGGAGAGTAGCTAATGGCAAATCAAGCTGTGGCTGTCGCCGTACCTGGTTCGGTTCCCGCGGTTCGGCATTTGGTGTTGATCTATGGAATTCTTACGCAGGGCGAACTGAACAACTATTTGGAAGTTGTTTCTGCGGACACTGAGGACAAAAAGCAGGAAATCAAACGCTCATGGCCAGCGGCCGCCGATGCATTCCAGAATTTGGTGGCCACCGGGGAGGCGCTTCCTGAGTCTATTGCCACGAGTGCGCTTCCGGCTAAGATGGATGACTATTCACAAAAGGTCCGGCAGAATCCCGCGTTTGCCAAAACATTTGCCAACTATCCGATTTCGTTTGAGTAAGTAGAAATCGACAAACTTGTTGCCGGCCAACGCACGGTTCATTTGGACTGGGTTCGAGGGCTGACCGAAAAAGGCAAGCCAGGAAATCTGGCCGAGTTCTGTTTGGATCCGGGACAAGATGCAACTCCAATCACAATCGCGCGCAGCGGCAATACGGCCTTCACCGCGAGTAGCCGAAACCCAAGCATGAGGTTTCTTGGTGTCTTTGAAGAGCCATATCACAATGACGGCGTGCCCGGGCATCATCCTGGTGGGCAGCCAGTCCATGCCGTTGTACTACTACTGGGGTACGGCATTTCGACGATCAATGCGTACCGTGCGAATGGGCGTCTCATTCTGGGAAACGGGTTCCATCGGTTGTATGCTTTAAAAACGCTCGGACTTACCCATGCTCCAGTCGTGGTCCAAAGGGTCACGCATCCGCAGCTCGAAATGCCCCCAGTTCTAGGCGAACTCCCTCGAGAATATCTCGTGAACACGCCCCGGCCGGGACTAATGAAGGATTTTTTTGATGAACGTCTAGTTTGCGAAATTACTCAAAAGAGTTTTATCAAGACGGTCCAAGTGGCCTGGGGCACGAACGATGCTCTGGTGCCCGTGCCGGGATAACCTCAATGTCCACGCCCGCCATACTTCGCAAGCTGACCGCGGAACTCGAAAAAGGCGTTACCACCGAAGTCCAGGTCGTTTATCTCCTAGCGGGAATCAGAAAACTCATCGAACGAGATGAGCGCGGCGTGGATTATGCTGCGCTCAATTTCCACTGCGATTGGGCTCTCCATGCCCACCTTGACCGCGCTGGCGCGAGGGCGATCCTCAAACAGTTCGATGCCGCCCACGCCCTCCTGAAAGGACAGGTTGCGCTCCATGACCTCCCGACAGGCCTCAGGCGCGAAATTGACCGCATTAGCAAGATGACGTCCTTTAGGGAACAACTTCCACCGTTCCTGGACGAGTACGGTCTTCCGCCGTTGACACTGCATCGCCCCGACGCCTGGGCCCACTTTCTACACCTCTACGCCAGAGTTATCGAGGACATCCCGCTCGTGGTCAAAACGAAGCTTCCGAAGGAGGGAGAGCCCGACAGCAGCCCGAACATTTCCCGCGTCATGGTGCAGTTCGAGGCGGCACTGAAACCCGTCGAGCACGCGGGACGGCAGAACACGCTCTACAAGGTGCGGTGGCTGATCTACGACCGAAACGATCAGCAGGGTGAAATCTTCGTGATCAATTCGTTTGAGCTGGATACCGCCTCACAGCCTAAGGACACATCGAACGGTAAAACCGGGGTAAAACAAGCTGCGGGTTAACGAGCCCACACATAAGAGTGTCACTCTTATAAGGTATTTTGGTGGACGTGGGGTTGCAAAACTTAAACCCTATTGAATAGATCAGGCAGACTCTTTTTCAGGCCTTTGGCGATTCGCTCGATGTTTACCAGGGAAACGTTTCTAACGCCACGCTCAACACCACTGTAGTAGGTACCGTGTAAGCCACACCTCTCCGCTGCCTCTTCCTGATTGATCTTTTGCTGCTCGCGAATGCGGCGAATTGCGCGGCCAAAGCGGATGCGGATGTCGAGCGCCATCGCGCCTGATGTTGCGGGCAGATAGCCGATGCGTAAACATCCGATGAGTCACATTCTTATTGACGCTCTAAATAGGCTTCCTTCACAATTTCGCGTCCGTGATGAAAAAGCCGAAACGAGGTGCCAAGGCCGCCCGGCTTTTCCCTTTAGGGATAGAATCCGCCGCGGTGGAGGAAATTGAGCCTTATGAAGAAAACACGGTTAGTGCTGGCATTACTGTTGCTGTTCGTTTTGGTGATAATGTGCCTCTCCACTATTGCGCACGCACAAGGTGCTCCTGCTCCGAATGATTCCGAGGTGCAGGCTTGCATGCAGAACGCACCGGACCTGCTATTGTCGGCCCGGCTTGCAAAGCAATCCCTCATAAACTCCTCTTTATCGGGCAACTTGCATGACACCGGCTTTCCCATCGCACGGGTGTACCAGCGGCAAATTGCCAGTTGCGCTGAAGTAGGAGGCAGGATGATAGCAAGTAGCAAGGCAGTTCCACCGGACTTGGAGGCGATTCAGCGAGAGAACACTGACCTGTTGTTCCTCCTCGAAGCGCTCCAGTCCACGCTGCCTCCCGATCTGGACAAAAGCAACTTTCCCAATTGCAGGAAGGTGCTGGACTCGGGGATCATCGACCGTGCACGGAACTTCATTGATGCAATTAACGCAGCCAACGCGAGCACCGTTACGGTTGGCGATGTGATGCCTTATGAGAACGCGAGCCACGACCTTATCCTTTGCGGCGCAGAAGCGACAAAGCATGGCATGCCTGGTGCCTCCAGCGAGTTGTTCAATCTCGTGGCCGGTATCGATGAGCTCATGCTTATAGCCGATACCAACAGTGAGGCCCAATTACTGAAAAATTTGAGCCCGACCGGGCCTGGTCGCCCCATCAAGATTCAAATTCAGGTTCTGCCTTCGCCCGCCCGGCGAGCGCGTCCATCGCAATCTTGCTCGGGCACGGTCTACGGCGAGGGACCGACTAAGAGGATCAGTTGGTCATGCTTCTGATGACTGTCCCCATATCTGTCCCCATTGTGATTGAAAACGTTGAATCGCAATCACAAGCTACTGAAAGTATGGTTTGACGTAAGTGGTTTTGTTTCCCGCAAACCGCTGATTAGATTTGGCTGGGAGGCCTGGACTCGAACCAGGATAATCAGATCCAGAGTCTGATGTACTACCGATTGTACGACCTCCCAGCAGACTGAAGCGAAAGCTTACTTTCTTCTGACCGTACGTGGTTGGCTCACCCTGCGCAACTGGATGGGCCCGAAGGAGCCCAGTATACCTTCGGCTGTTTTGTTCATCAACGCTGCAGGTGAGACAATAACGCCAGAATTTATGCCCAGGCTCGCTCATTTTCGCGCCAAACGCGAGTCGTCCGCCCTCCCGCTGGACATCACGCCCATTCTTCACGTCGACATGGACGCTTTCTTCGTTTCCGTCGAGCTGCTCGAGCGCCCTGACCTGCGCGGCAAACCCGTCGTTGTGGGCGGGCAGCCGAATCGTCGTGGCGTCGTTACGGCGGCCAGTTACGAAGCCCGTCGCTACGGCATTCATTCAGCCATGCCTCTGCGCACTGCGGCAAAACTCTGCCCGCATGCAGTTTTCCTCGAGGGCCGCCACGACCTCTACGCCGAATGGAGTGATCGCATCGCCGCAATTCTCTCGAAGTTTTCCCCCGTCGTCGAAATGGCCTCTATCGATGAAGCGTATCTCGACTTTTCCGGAACGGCCCGGCTTCATGGCCCTCCGCTCGCAGCCGCTCATGCTCTGTTGACCGAAATCGGGGACAAGACGCGTTTGCCGTGCTCCGCCGGCCTCGCGCGCACGCGCCTGGTCGCCAAAATTGCCTCCGATCAGGCCAAGCCACGCGGCTTGGTGTGGGTCCCAGCCGGCGCAGAGGCAAAATTCCTCCAGCCGCTTTCGGTTCGCCGAATTCCCGGAATCGGTCGCGTCACAGAAGCAGCGCTTCGAACCATGGGCATAGAAACGGTCGGACAGCTCGCTGCCATTCCAGAAGAGCAATTACAGCAGCTTTTTGGCCGCTGGGGCACGGCCCTGTTCCGCAAATCACGCGGGGAAGACTCCTACGAATTCATCGTTGATGCCGAACCAAAATCGGTGTCGCACAGCCATACCTTTGGTTCAGACACAAAAGACCGTACCGTTTTGGAGGGAATGCTGAGTCGCTTGTGCCAAAAAGGCGCCAAACGGCTGCGCGAATCGCGCGTTGACGCGAGTACGGTCACACTGCGGATCCGCTATGCCGGATTTCACACCATCACGCGGTCGAAAACCTTGCCCGAGCCGGCACACCTTGATTCCGTATTTCTTCAGATTTTGCGCCGCCTCTTCGACCAGCACTGGAATGGCCGTCCCGTTCGCTTGATCGGTATCGAATTCGGGATGCTTTCACATGGCGCTAACCAGATCGCGCTTTTTGATCCAGAGCGCTGGATGAAACTGGAACGACTCGCCCGCGCGGCCGACCAACTCCGCGATCGGTTCGGTTTTTCCGCCATCCAGCTCGCGGCTTCGCTCGCCACACGCAAAGATGACCGTTACTGAACTCCTCCTGAATCCGGTGCTGCGTTCCATTCGCTTGACCCCTCACGACGTGAGCGCATAATCGCTTCATGACTCCGCGCGAGCTCGCGACGCACATTTGCCGCACATTACATGCCGCCGGATTCCAGGCCTATTTGGTGGGCGGCTGCGTGCGCGACCTCCTGCTTGGCCGCGACCCGCAGGATTATGATGTGGCCACAGACGCGCATCCGGCTCGCGTGCAGGAATTGTTCCCCTCCAGCGTCGATGTGGGGGCCCGCTTCGGCGTGATTCTGGTAGTCGAAAATAACGCCGAAGTCGAGGTCGCCACATTTCGTTCCGATCTCGGCTACTCAGACGGCCGACACCCCGACCGCGTGGAGTACTCCTGTTCGCCCGAAGAGGACGTCCGTCGTCGCGACTTCACGATGAACGGGTTGATGCTCGATATCGAAACGCAGCAAATCCTGGATTTTGTCGGCGGGCGCGAAGACCTTCGCCACAAGATTGTGCGAGCGATTGGCCCGCCCGAATTGCGCTTCCGCGAAGACCGCCTGCGCATGGTCCGTGCCGTGCGTTTCGCTTCACGCTTCGACTACATCATCGAGCCCGCAACCTTCGCCGCGATCCTTGCAGCCGCTCCGCATATAGCCGAAGTCTCCGCCGAAAGGCTGCGCGACGAAATCACAAAACTTCTAACCGAGGGAGCTGCCCGCCGCGCTTTTGAACTCCTCGATCAAACCGGGCTGCTGCAGACATGCTTACCTGAGATCTCCGCGATGAAAGGAGTGGCCCAGCCGCCCGAATTCCACCCCGAAGGCGACGTCTGGACACATACGCTGCTCATGCTGGAAAACCTTCCTCCTCGTTCTACGGTTGCGCTAGCCTGGGGTGTTCTCTTGCACGATATCGGCAAGCCGCCAACCTTCAGGTCAAAACAGGAAACCGGCGACCGTATTCGATTCGATGGCCATGCCGAACTAGGCGCCCGCATGGCGGCTGAAATCTGCAGGCGCTTTCGCTTCTCCATGGACGATTCGGAGCAGATTGAAACCCTAATCGCTAACCACCTGCGCTTCAAAGACGTCTTTCAGATGAGAGCCTCGACGATCAAGCGCTTTGTCCGGATGCCGAAGTTTCGTGAGGAGCATATGCCTCTTCATCGGCTGGACTGCCTCGCCAGCCACGGAAACCTCGATGCCTATGAGTTCGTCCAAAACTTCCTGCGAGACACTCCCGCTGAGGAGGTACAGCCACCCAGGCTTCTTACTGGCGAGGATCTGAAGGCCTTGGGTTTCAAGCCTGGGCCCTCCTTTAAAGAAATCCTGCAGGCAGTTGAGGAAGGACAGCTCGAAGGCCGTCTGACAAAACGCGAGGAGGCTATAGCGTTCGTGCAGCGTGAGTTTGGCTCTCCCGCAAAAGACGATGCAACGTCCATGGGATGAGTCTATTATGAATAAAAAAGGCTCAGTGGCTTTTTTAGCACTTTAGTGTATAATGCTCATATTTGCTTAGCGTGTGTTTATTGAATTCTCTGCACCCATTGCTTCATTCGCCTCATCTAAAGCAACATGGCGACGCACTTGCTCCTTGAGCTTGCGCTGATCGCCAGGGGGTATCATGGCTGAAAAACCTGAAAAAGTTGTTGTTCCACCCGAACTGCCGGTATTACCGGTCCGGGATACAGTCCTGTTTCCTGGCGGGGTCTTACCCTTAACGGTTGGCCGTGAGAGTTCGCTCGCGCTTCTGAACTCCCTCCACGGTGAAGACCGCCTGTTGGCAGTTATCGCGCAGTTGGACCCCCGAGTGGAGGATCCTACTGAGGTGGACCTCCATCGTGTCGGCACAATGGCCAAGCTACATAAAACGGTCAAGATGCCGAACGGCAACCTGGTGGTCTTTGTAGAGGGCCTGGACCGCATCCGCATTGTCTCTGTTAGCACGCTCAAGCCATTTTTGCGCGCTAACGTCGAACCCGTGGCCAATCTCATCGGCGCGCAGGATACCGAACTTTCTGCGCTCGAGCGCAACGCGCGAGAGCTTTTCCGTGATGTCGTAGCTCGATCGCCGCAACTCTCCGACGATCTACAAACAGTGGCTTTGAATATCGAAGACCCGGTGCGGCTGGCAGACTTCATTGCCGCAAATCTTCCGTCGCTGACCACTTTGTTGCGCCAGGAACTGCTTGAAACCGCCGACGTCCGCCGAAGGCTTGAGACGCTTGTTCGTGAGCTATCGAAGGAGATCGAGGTCCTGGATTTACGCAACAAGATTCAGGAGCAAGTCCAGGAGCAGGTAAGCCAGAGCCAGCGCGAATATCTGCTCCGCGAGCAGATGAAAGCCATTCAGAAAGAGCTCGGCGAATCCGATGATTCTCAGGCCGAAATTGACGAGTTACGCGCCAAAATCGAGGAATCCGGCATGCCCGCCGAGGCCCGTAAGGAATGCGACCGCGAGCTGAAGCGGCTCCAGAAGATGACTCCCGCTTCGGCCGAGTACATGGTCGCGCGAACCTATCTGGAATGGATGACCGCGTTGCCGTGGGCAAAATCATCCGGCGCGCCGGAAATTGACATCGCCAATGGCCAGAAGATCCTCGACGAAGATCACTACGATCTCGAAAAGGTGAAGCAACGCATACTTGATTATCTGGCGGTCAAAAAGCTCCAGCCGGGGATGAAGGGCCCAATCCTGTGCTTCCTTGGCCCTCCTGGTGTGGGCAAGACCTCGCTCGGCAAATCGATCGCGCGGGCGCTCGGACGCAAGTTCGTCCGCATCTCCCTCGGCGGCATGCACGACGAAGCGGAAATACGAGGCCATCGCCGGACATACATCGGCGCTCTCCCCGGTCAGATCATTCAAGGTTTGCGCCGGGCTGAAGCTAATGACCCGGTCTTCATGCTCGATGAGGTCGATAAGCTCGGCCGCGACTTTCGCGGAGATCCATCATCGGCATTGATGGAAGTCCTCGACCCCGAACAAAATTCGGCGTTTCGGGATCACTATCTTGACGTACCCTTCGATCTCTCGAAGGTCCTTTTCATTGCCACGGCAAACTGGATTGATCCCATCCCCGAGCCCTTGCGCGACCGTATGGAGATCATCGAACTTGCCGGTTACACCGAGGTCGAAAAACTCCACATCGCTAACAAGTACCTTATCCCGAAGCAGGCCGCCGAACACGGGCTGAAAGTCCCGGACCAGATCGAATTCACCGACGACGGCTTGAGCGAAGTCATTCACAGCTATACGCGTGAAGCCGGCGTTCGCAATCTCGAACGCGAGGTCGCGACGATCACACGGAAACAGGCTCGCCGCCTGGCGGAAGGCAAGATCGACAAGATGATCGTGACGCCGCAGGTGGTCCGCGAAACGCTGGGCGTTCCGCGCTTCCGTGCCGAACGCGAAGTTGAGGATCGCGTCAAACAGCCTGGCGTTTCGGTCGGCTTGGTCTGGACGCCCGCAGGCGGAGACATCGTCTTCATCGAAGCCACCCGTATGCGCGGTGGCAAACAGTTCACGATGACCGGTCATCTCGGCGAAGTCATGCAGGAGTCCATGACTGCGGCCCTTTCCTGGGTTCGTGCCAATGCGGAGCGCTACGGCATCGACTCTGACTTCTTCCGCAAGCAGGATATCCACATCCACGTGCCGTCAGGGGCCGTGCCCAAGGATGGTCCTTCGGCGGGTATCGCCATGGTGACCGCCCTCGTGAGTTTACTTAGCGGTCGTCCCGTGCGGCCGCGCGTAGCCATGACCGGCGAGATCTCGCTATCCGGCTTCGTCCTGCCCGTCGGTGGCATCAAGGAGAAGGTCCTTGGTGCCAAGCGCGCAGGTATTCGCGAAGTGATCCTGCCGGCGGAAAACGAACTGAACGTGGCTGACGACTTCCCGGAAGGTCTCGAAGGCATACAGATCCACTACGTGAAGACCGCGGAACAAGCGCTCGATTTGGCGCTTGGACCTAAGCTCGCTGGGTACTCGCTGGATGTTGCAGCAAGGCCGCCGCAGGGGCCCACGCCCACGTCGCCGGCCGTCCACTAATCGCACGGACACAGCCGAACCCAAAGGGTCTGGCCCATAGCCGGACCCTTTTTTCTTTGCGGAAGTCCTTCACAGATTTCTCTTGCTCTTCGCGTCGCCATGCCTCAGCTTGAGCGCGATGCCAGCCCGCCGAAAACTCTTTCTCACTCATGCCGGAGAGCTCGCTCATCTGCTCGTCACCGCTATTGGGCGCGACGCAATGGTTATGGAATTCGTTCGCGGATATGCCGAGCGCCACGACCGACCCAAAGTTGTCGCAAATGCCGATCGTTTGCGGGAAATGGAATCGACCATCAGCCGGGAAGCGTTACTTCTCATTGCTGCTGAAGTACGCCATTTCCTCCCTCGCGCTTTCGGATTCTCGGGTAACGCCCGTCCCGAGGAATTGCAATTGTGCGATGTTTTCTATGACGAATTTCTCCAGGCGCTCGGCCGCAATCTGGAATGGCCTCTTTCCGAACGCGATGCGGAGAGCCAGGCCTTCCGCAAGGATCTCGACACCTACGCAGGCTGGCTAACTCGCAAGAGCGCAGCCCACGCTACCCGTGGAGGATCAAAAAACGGCAGTCCTTTCCCGGATCGCTGTGCGATCCTGCTCGATTCCGCGATGATGGACCAGGCCCGCCGCGCCGCTGCCCGGTTTCAGTCGGAACTGCTGCACGCGGGCAAACGCATGTTCGAGAGGCTTGGGCGCCCGGCCTTCCGACGCAAGGGCCCTCCAAAAAAACGTTCTACTCGCGCTCAGCGTCGTCGCCGCGCAACAGGAGCCTCAGAAGCCGGTGTTAATTCTCCGGCGAAATCCAAGGAGAGACGTTTCCGTGAAACGCACCGTCGCCGCTGATTCGCGAAACCTGCTCCACAATCGAGTTTCCTCCGGCGCTACAATGCTGAACTGGCGCGGCCGCCGCGTATCGATCTTTGGTATCCTGCGCCCGTGATCACGATTTTCTATCTTCTGCTCATCGAACAGTTCCTGCAGGGCTTTTACAGTCTGTGGGACGGGCTTGAATGGTTGAAAATGGTTCGTCGGCGCTTGGGCTCGAAGTTCGGCTTTTATACACCTCGTGTAGCCTTGATTTGTCCGACGAAAGGCCTGGAAGAGGATCTCGAAGCCAACCTTTTGAGCCTCACGCGTTTTGACTATCTGTATTACGAAATATTCTTCCCCATCGCGAGCACTGATGACCCGGCTTATCGCGTCCTCGAGCGCGTTAAGGCCGCGAGCAAGCGCCCTGTGCACATCATCTGCTCAGGCCGCCCATTGGACTGCGGTGACAAAGTCCACAACCTCAGTGCCGCGATCCCGCAAATCGGCGACCAGTTTGACGTTTTCGTCTTCGCTGACTCTGATGGCCGGCCGCCTGTTAACTGGCTCGCACGCCTGGTTTCTCCGCTCGCGGACGACCAGGTCGGCGCCGTCACAACATTCCGTTGGCTGGTGCCGAAGCGGCCTGGATTCTGGAGCGCCCTGGCCGCTGCATGGAGCGCCTCGACTGCTACTTACCTCAGCGATCGCAGGCGCAATTTCTGCTGGGGCGGGGGTACCGCAATCAAGCGCATACGTTTTAACGAGCTTCACGTCCTCGATTCCTGGCGCGGCGCCGTCAGCGATGATTATGTGCTCACGCGCGTTCTTCAAAATAACGGCCTGCGCATTGATTTCGCTCCCGAATGTCTCGTCCCCTCCGTCTCCGGCTTCAATTTCAAAACCTTTCGGGAGTTCACCAATCGCCAGCTCGCCATTACCCGCGTCTACGCCCGTAAATTATGGCTCACCGCGTTTGTCGGGCATTTCTTTTATTGCGCCACAATCCTCATGGGCTTTGCCGCATGGCTTCTCAGCTCCTTCAGCGGTTTGCCTAGCATGCAGTTTATTGTGCTCTCTTTGGTCCCACCCATTTTCGCCTCCGTCCGTGGCATTCTCCGACTGGTAGCTTCGTTGGAACTGCTGCCCGACATTCGGGTGCGGTTACTTGATGAAGGATGGATTTGGGTGCTGCTCGCGCCGATTGTCCCTTTCGTGTACCTGTATAATTCGTTCGTCGCTCTGTTTACCCGTAAAATCACCTGGCGAGGTATTCGTTACGAGCTCATTTCGCCCTCGCGCACCCGCGTCATATCCCGTTAAAACCCTACTAGTACCCTTTTAGTCCGGTTTTCACCCAGATTAACCGGCAAATTCTGCACTCCGGCGGAAAACAATGCACAGCAATCGCTGCATCGCGAGCCGCAAGACTTCCTGTAAACGCCTCATTTCGCTGTACGGGAAAAACCTTAGCGGAGTGGAAGCTTCCTTGCTCGGAACACCGTACGAGGTCGCACGGCATTTACGGGCATCCTCAGATGAGACCTGTAGATCACGTTCTGCCCCTGTGCCACTACCTCGTCAAGTAGGCCCAGTCACGGTAAATCCAAACTCTGTCCATAAATCCGCGGCTTCGGGTTTCGGACAACGAGAGGTCGTTCTGAATAAGACACGGACCAATCCCGTACTCAATCCCATTCCCACAAAATCACACTCATTACTGCCTGGAGCTTTTGTCTTTTGCGAACGAGGTTCCGGTGCGGCGCGTTTTGAGGTCGAAGCCGCCCCTGAGGGCACGCTGCCGGTTGAACGTGCAGCAAGCCTCCTCGCCATGCACTGTCTGGTTCGCGGACAATCTCCATCCGACTACACCGTTTTAGTCGTGCCGCGTGCCAGCCTGCTGGACTCGGTTGGACGGCGCGCACAGGAGTTGCTGGATGCCGGGCGAGCAATTGGCTCGGAAGTGCGCCTCAGCCCCCGCGAGCGGGAAGTGCTCGAGTGCGTGCTCCGAAATCTCTCCAACAAGGAGATCGGTGCTCGACTGAATGTTTCCGAGCGCACGGTCAAATACCACGTTTCAGCTCTGCTGGCGAAATTCAATGTCCGCGATCGCGTCAGCCTTATGCGCGAGGCCACGACCGGGCTGCGGACTTCCTCGCCAGTCAATCCTTCTGTAGACACGCTCTTTGGTTTCCCTGTGCCGCCGCAGGCTTCGGCCCCGGAGACCGCGCCCGAAGCAGTAGTGGCAGGTGAGCGAGTGCTACGGATGCCGGGGAATGCACGCGTCGGCTGACGAAGACCACTGTGCCGCAGCGCATAGTTGAGCAGTACCGTGCCGCAGTGCACGGGAACTTCGTATAGTGCATTCAACCAAATCGGCCCGCCAGCTTACTTCGCATGAAGTAACCTCGGCGGGCCGAATCTTTTTACACGTAGCTATCTGAAACTGGGGTTCTGAATTCAGGATTTACTTCACAGATCCGAAATTCTTCTCAATCTCTTCCCAGTTCACGACGTTCCACCACGCCTCGATGTACTCAGGCCGGCGGTTTTGGTACTTCAGGTAATATGCATGTTCCCAGACGTCGAGCCCCATAACCGGTTTGCTGCCGCTCATGATTGGATTATCCTGATTCGGCGTTGAGTCGATCGTCAGTTTTCCGTCTTTTATAAGAAGCCAGGCCCAGCCGGACCCGAATCGTGTCGCGCCTGCCTGATTGAATTTAGTCTTGAAGTCCGCAAACGAGCCAAACGCCGAACGAATTGCTTCCCCCAGCTTTCCTTTCGGCTCACCGCCACCGCCTTTTTTCATGATCTTCCAAAACATCGAGTGATTCATGTGGCCGCCGCCGTTGTTTCGTACGGCGGTGCGGATATTCTCCGGCACCCGATCAAGGTTGCTGAGCAACTCCTCAATCGAGAGCCCTTGCAGATTCGTCTGCCCCTCGAGAGCCTTGTTGAGATTTGTAACGTACGCGCCGTGATGCTTGTCGTGATGGATCTGCATCGTGGTCTTGTCGATGTACGGCTCGAGCGCATCCTCCGGATATGGAAGCGGTGGAAGAACGTGGGCCACTTGACCCTCCTTAGGTGAGGTAGCTTGCTGTGCCATGAATTTGCCTCCTACACGTTTTGCAGTTTGAAACTATAGATTTGGATGTAGGCTGGGCACGGCCGGGCACGCGCCAATCTTAGCGCCGCTCCCGAGTGCTGCACAACGGCAGCGCCGGCTCGAAGAACTCGCATTCGCCTCAGCCGAGACGCGCGAGCGCCCACCGGGCGTGTTCCGCGATCAACGCATCCGTTGATTGTGCTAATTCGTCCAGGCGTTGTCGCAACTGCAGCCGTTCCGGTGCATCGGACGCATATTGCACGGCAACATTCCCCGCTGCTATACACGCGTTCCGCATCATTCCCCGCCATTTGGCTCGCTTGACCGGGCTCCCCGAGAAAAACCGCCTAAACTGCTCTTCGCCCAGTGACAGCAGCCAGCTGAGTTCCGGCGCAATGAATTTGTCTCTGGGCTGAAACGCCGGGTTCGAACTCGGCGCCGCTTTGCGGTTCCAGGGGCAGACGTCCTGACAAATGTCGCAACCGAAGACATGCCATCCCATGCGCGCGCGCAAATCCTCCGGTATCGATTCTCGAAGCTCGATCGTGAGATAGGCAATGCAGCGGCGAGCGTCCATCACATACGGTTCGATCAAAGCGCCGGTGGGACATGCATCGACGCACAAGCTGCAATTCCCGCAGAGATCGGAAGCTGGTGCAGAAAACGGATTCGACCCCTTCAGCTCAAGCGAGGTCAGGATTACCCCGAGAAATAAGCAGGATCCGAGTTTCTCGTTGATGAGGCAGGTGTTCTTCGCCTGCCATCCAAGTCCCGCTTGCGCCGCAATGGCACGCTCGGATAGAGGACCTGTGTCGGCATAGGCGCGTGCTTCCCATGGTTGCGTGAAATGCCCTCGCATTGACGCAATAAGTTCTTCTAGCTTTTTGCCGACGATTTTGTGGTAGTCGTCACCCCATGCATAACGCGAAATCCAAGCCCGTGCCGTGCCATTCGCCGCCTGTGCCGCCGCCTCCGTAGAAATTGCATGATCTGTGTTGTAGTTCATCGCGCAGACGATCACCGTCTTCGCGTCCGGTAAGACCTGTCTGATATCAGCACGCCGCGGGTCGTGCATGTACTTCATCTGGCCGGCATAACCTCGGTCGAGCCACTCCTTCAAATGCCCCGCGGCATCTAGGCTGTCCACGCTCATAACACCGCAAAGATCAAACCCAAGCTCGTTTGCCTTGCCGATGATCCACTCGGTTTCCGTGACGGCCCGCATAAAGGCATTTTGCCCGAATTCTTGCCCGCCACAAAACTCTCGCATAAATACCTGGCGGTTATTTCCGGCGCTTCCTTACCATGCGTTCGGCTGTTTTGAGATTTTGTTTGCGGATGGCACTCGCTGCTACAATCTGGGCCATGGCGGATTGGAGACAGATTCAGGCCCGCATCCGCAAAGCGAAAGCGTCTACCGATGCGGCCGCAAAGCTTGCCGAGCTTTACGAACGTACACGCGATCCCATGGTGGCGTTCGAATTGGCGCGTTGGCAGGAAAAGGCTGGCGAGCACGCCGAAGCGGCCCGTTGGTATACGGCCGCAGCCGAGCGTTTCCGCCGTTCGCAATGGAAAACCAAAGCCGAAGCAGCGTTAGCTCGTCTGCGCAACACGGCTCCGGTGAGCACCGCTGAGCCGCCAGCCGAAGCGACCACAGGCGATACTGCAACTCCAGAACCTTTAGAGAGTGCTGAGACGCAACTCTCACCCGCAGGCACAACTTCAGCATCTTACGTGTCGGCCAAAGCCGCGGACGCGCTCCCACTTCACGCACGCGAAAGCAACCCCGAGGCTCCTGAACCCGAAAACATCAGCCAATCTGCATCCCAAAAGGTCGAGGTGAATGCCGCAAGCGGCGACGCGGGAAACGCACAGACTCCGACCGGTCAGGTTCGCAAGAGACCACGCCGCCGCGGTCGTCGTGGCGGCCGGAACAGGCGTCGTACCGCCGAGCGCACCGGACCCGAATTTGCAACTACCACCCCGCAGCCGCAAGAAACCGCAAATCGGCATGTCGCGGCGCCGCCTGAAGCTCCGTCTCGCATCGCTTCTCCACCCTCACAGGAATCTTCCGAAGCGGCTTCCCAGGCTGAATCGGCGCCGCCCCCTGCCGAGCGTTCCGCTTGGCGTGGCCGCAGCCGGGCGGGGGAACCTGCGCTCGCTTCGCGCATGGCGCATCTTGAGTCGCAACTGCGACGCTTGCTGGCATCTCCGCAAACCAGGTTAGAACAGGCGGAATCAGCTCCCGCGGGCCCTGGCGTTCTGCTGCTCTCTGACGCAGAACAGGTGACCAACTATTATGTCGAGGCTTGCCAGACCCTGCGCATCGCGATTGGCAACCTCGTTCGTGGTACGCGTGGAAGTAAGGATATGCCGCAGTTGAAGGAGCGCTTGGCGGAAAACCTCGGAGTCGCTGAATCCCGTGTCACAAATTATCTGAAAGAACACTGTGCGGTTCGGTGGGTGCAGCTCGATGAGGGTGCAAGTGAGCTCGCTCACTTTGCGATTGCTGTGCTGCGCCCGGCGGTCAACGACTAAATTCCAACTGTTCTGCCAACCTGCTCTAACTGTGTGACTTATCGGTTACCTGCGATCCTCGCCAAAACCGCTTTTGGCGGCTCCGTTTGCCACCCGTGCGGAGCCATTCGACCCTCCTTTTTCACGCTTGGGCGTATCTGCCTGGACGGGTCGGCGTGACCCGGCGAAACTAATGACGTTATGGCACTTCGCGGCGCGGGACAGGTGCTGCGAATGCCTCTTGCGTCACTCGGCGCTCGAGAAGCTGCGCCACTAAACACGGGGATTTCGCTGCATTCTTTTGCACAAACTCGATACTCGAAGATCTTAGCCGGAAAGCGAGGCAATTCACATGCCTAGGAAAGCAAGCGCGAGTTCGCGCGCATGGAAGCTCGTCGATCTCGCGGTCAGCAAAACCGCGGGCGTGGCTTTCAATACTTTGCAATTTTTCAATCAATTCAATCCCAATCCATCGTTTACTCCAAACTGGTCGGAAAAACCTTTGTTGAAGTCCTGGGAAAAGACCAAGCCAACGCTGGGGTGGCCGAGGCAAACTGATTCGCTCTGCCCGGGGTGTGTGAAGGAAGCGCGCGAAGCCATCTTCACGGGGAAGAAGGATTGGCGCGACCTCATGTACGAGAAAGTCGGCGAGATCAAAGCACAGATCATCGAGCGCGACGGCCAGGTCTGGATGGTCAAGGAGTGCCCCGTACATGGCACCTACGAGGATTTAATGGCCATTGATTCTCGCTTCCTGTCCTGGATCGAGAAAAATTTCCCGGGCCGTGATATTCCGGCTCACAATGACGAAGACCTGCACAAGCACGGCTCCAGCACCGTTCGCTATGGCCGCGGCGCCGTTCTGACCGTTGACCTCACTAACCGCTGCAACATGATGTGCGATCCCTGCTTCATGGACGCCAATCAGGTCGGCTACGTTCACGAGCTCACCTGGGACGAAATTCAGGAAGTGCTCGACAACGCCGTAAAAATCAAGCCGCGCCGCCAGCTTTCTGTGCAGTTCTCCGGCGGCGAGCCCACCATGCATCCCTATTTCCTCGATGCCATCCGCTACGCCCGCAAGCTTGGCTACAACAGCGTGCAGGCGGCCACTAACGGCATCGAGTTCGCCAAGAGCAAGGAATTCTGCAAAAAGGCCTTCGAAGCCGGTTTGCGCTATGCCTATCTGCAGTTCGACGGCATTGGTAATGATGCCAATAGCCACCGTCAGGTCGGCAACTTGTTCGATGTCAAGCTGCGCGCCATCGAAAACATGCACGAGGCGGGCATCGAGATCATTCTGGTTGTGACTATCGTCAATAACGTTAACAACGATCAGGTGGGCGCTGTCGTCAAGTTCGCGATGGAGAACCCGAAGAAAATCTCTTTCGTCGCTTTCCAGCCTGTCTCATTCACCGGCCGCGACGAAGACATCACCCCGGAACGTCGCCTGCGCCAGCGCTACACGCTGTCGCACCTCGCGAAGGATGTCAGCAATCAGGTCGGCCGCGTCGAGCCCACCCGCGATTGGTTCCCTATCTCTTTGATCAGCACCTTCTCCGCTTTCGCCGACTTGGCCCACGGCCCCGAATCCCAATGGGGAACGGTCAGCTGCGGCTGCCATCCGAATTGCGGCGTGGGAACCGCGCTCATGATTAACAAGCAAACCAAGGAATGGGCCCCCGTGCCCCGTTTCCTTAACGTTCCGCAATTGGTCGAAGACGTGAAGAAAATCACCGATTCGGCGCGCAGCAAGAATTTCTCGAACCTCATGATGGGTTTGGCGCTGCTCAAGAACTACCGCCCCTACGAAGCGCCCCCCAGCCTGGCTCTCATCGACCTGTGGCGCAAATTCGATAAGTCCTGGGGCCTCACCCCCAATCATGTCAAGAAGTACGGAAACTCCGGCCCTGATCGCACCTTCGAAGACACAAAAAAGCGCCGTGAACAAGATCCCTGGAATTTCTTGTTCATTGCGGGCATGTGGTTCCAGGACCTTTTCAACTATGACTTCCGCCGGACCGAAATGTGCATCATTCCGTACGCCACCCAGCAGGGCGAGATCTCCTTCTGCGCGTACAACACCGGCATCGGCTGGCGCAAGATCATCGAAAATATGTACAAGAACGCCACCGTCGCGCAGTGGTATCGCACGCACGGTAAGCACGATATCTATGCCAAAGGGCGCTCAGTCAACCTGGAAAATTACGAGCATTCGCTGGTCATTGACGCTGACGATGCAGCTCGTGTTCGGCCTAAGGAACATGATATTCCCATGACTGCCGCGGAAGAGGATAAGATTCGTCGCCGCAAGGCGCTCGAAGAGGCTGCCAAGGTCCGAGCTATCTACGAAGAAATGGTCCTCAAGAAGCCTCAGGCCAGTGTCGTCCAGATCGGTTCCGTTCAACAAATCAAATCCGCCACCGGCCCAGCCCTCACTACCATCGCCAACGCCGGCGCGATAGACGCTGTCAAAGAAGCAGAAGAGGTCGCCGCCCCCGCTGGCGACTAGTAGCGCCGCAAAACGTTTTGATGCCCAACAGCCCCCGGTTTCGCGGGGGCTGTTGCTTTTACATTGGTGGTAAACCACGCTTGCTCATCCCACCACTGCACTTCTACAATGTACTCAGTTGACGAGGAACTGGAGAAAAGCTATGCCCATCTACGAATACCTTTGCGATGATTGCGGCACTCGCTACGAGCAGATCGTCCTTTCGAAGGGCGCGAAGATAGCCTGTCCGAAGTGCTCGAGCCAACGCCACACATTGCAACTTTCCGTTTTTAGCGCTCCGGCAAAGAATGGGTCATCTGAAGCTTCAGCAAATGGCTCCAGCATGCCCGCGGGATCTTGCTGCGGAATGGGCGGGTGCGGCTGTAACTAACGGCTACGTCCGCTCCTCTGCTCGTGGCCGCTTCTCTTTGATCTGCAATCTATTCCTCGAATTGTAAGTTTCACTTTGAACCTGCACCAAGAGTTTCTTACGACACAACACAATCTTCATTCCGGTAAGACGCGAATTGTCGGAATGTTAGAATCGATGCGCGGAGACAGTGAAACAGCATGCGTCGCATCGGCATTTTGACCGGCGGTGGAGATGTTCCCGGCCTGAACGCAGTCATCAAGAGCGTCGTATACCAAACGACCGACATGAACTATCAGGTGCTGGGAATCCGCCGCGGGTGGGAAGGACTCACTCATCTCCGGCACGGCAAAGAACTCGATCCGGAATATCTTCGCGCACTCGACCGCAACAATACGCGTGGAATTGACCGGACCGGCGGAACGATCCTGCACACCTCGCGGACAAACCCGTCGAAGATGCGCCGCGCGGCTTTGCCAAAACATTTGGGTCCCGACAAAGCCGAGTCGTTGAGAACATCCGAAGACTCTTACGACCTTACGCCCGTTGTGCTCGACAATATCGCTCACCTCGGCCTTGAGTATCTGATCGCCATCGGTGGTGACGACACCCTCAGCTTTGCAAAAAAGCTCGATTCCAAAGGCGTGCGCGTCATCGGTATTCCCAAGACCATGGATAATGACGTTCAGGGCACCGAATATTGCATTGGATTTTCCACCGCCATCAGCCGCGCGAAGGAAGCCATCACTCGCCAGCGCACAACGCTGGGCTCGCACGAGCGGGTTGGCATTTTTCGTATCTTCGGACGCGATTCCGGTTTTACCTCGTTGTACACCGCTTATGTGACGTCAGGCCGTTGCGTCATCCCGGAAGTCGAATTTGAACTCGATCGCCTCATCGACATTCTCATCGAGGACAAACGCAACAACCCCAGCCGGTATGCATTTGTGATTGCTTCTGAAGGCGCTGTCTGGAAAGGGCGCAGCGTCGAAGAATATGGAGAACCTGATGCCTATGGACACAAGAAAAAGGTCGACATCGGGCAGGCCCTGGGCGACGAGATTCGCAAGCGTACCGGCGAAGAAACTATGGTCAGCGATCTTACTTACGATCTCCGCAGCGGCGACCCGGACGCCTTAGACCAGATCGTGGCGATCACCTTCGCAAATGTCGCTGTGGACCTCATCCGCGAAGGCGCCTGCGGTCGCCTTACCGCCGTTCGCGATGGCAAATACGCGCACGTCCCGCTTCCCGATCCTAAACTGGGCGCCCGCAAGCTCGACACTGCCCGCTTATACAATGCCACTCGTTACAGACCACACTACGCTGGCAGAATCGGTTCACCCCTCTTACTGTCGACCGTTGACGGAGTCCACGGCGCAGCCGCCGAGCCGTAACACTCGCAACCCAAACCGCCCCTACCAATTCTTTTCGCTGGAATCCTTCAGGAGCCCAAACGCGAGCGCCAGGCGCAAGCTGGTTCGATTTTTCTTCAGCTCGTCGATCACTTCGCGCTCGGCTTGGAGCCAATCATCCAGGTCATGGCCGTTGATCGCGCCTCGATTAAGATAGAGATGGTAGGCGCGAACTGCAATCTCTTCGCCGAAAGCGTTTTTCCGGCGCCTCAGTTCGGATCCGCTTGGCTCGCTTCTCGCTGGCTCCGCACCAGCGTAAGAAGCCGCCAAACGTAACAATTGCTCGAACCCCGCATCACGCCCATACGAACCATCAGAAGAAGTCGCTTGCTGAGTAATCATTGGCCTGTACTCCGGAGCTTGTCTTTACATCAAGCGTCGTTAATGTGCAGCTCACGCTTCGGCAATCAGCAATGGCACAAATCCGTCATCGGGCACTCTCAATCGCACCGAGAGCAACACCCCGATAGCCGCACGATAGTCCAGAGTATAGGTTCGCGAACATGAATCGCATAACCAATGGTGTTGAACGGAATGTGAATTTACGGGTGCGCAGGAATGTGGCGAATTCCGCCGAAATCGGAAGAAGCGCCCAGCTCCTCGATGTGGTTCGTAAGGCGCTCCGCAGTCGGGATTCGCGCAACGTGAGAGCATGGGCTCCTCCTTTTCCGGTAGATTCTTGCGCCTACGACCTTACTGTGCCTGCGGAAAGGAGTCCAACTCATTAATTCTATGCGTTCAATCAAATATCTCGATTTAAACGAAGAACGAAGAGCAATGGCGCGCCAACACGTAACGTCGTCTGAAATCATAACCATTCAAGCCGCGCCGCGTCGGCAAGCGAAAAACGCCTCGTCAATGCACGCTTTCTCTAGTCGCCGTGCGGGCAGCACTACGGCTCGCCGGGAAGCGGGCCAAATTCGGGCGGCGGCACGCGCCGCTGGGAAGCAGCCTGATACGCCGACGCAATCCGCAGGATCACGTCCTCTTTGCCTGGTTCGGCCCTGAACACCAGCGAGAAAGGCAGGCCCGGCGCCGGCAAGGTTGTCGGACTGTTGTTGTTTGTCGGGATGTATCGTTTTTTATCCGCACTCAGCACGAACACAGGGTCATAGACAGTGGTAACGTACCCCGCCGGTACGAGAACTTCTGTCAACCCAGCAAACGGCCCCATGCGCAACTCGCCCCGGATATCGCCGCGCGGCTCCGGCTGAGGTGCCAATCCAATTTTGCCCGGCGGCAGCGAATAGTGGAGCCGCACCACGGCATCAAGATGGTTTTCGTATATGACTTTCATTTCCACGCGCCGCAGCAGTTCGCGAATCATGATGTGTTCGTCGATGCCCTGCCGTTCGCCCAGCGGCTGGCGCATATCGTCCATCTCTTCCCAGTTTTTGAATTCCGCACGCTGATCATCGCCCCAGAATTTCGAGCGCCCATTGAGAGCGTGAAAATCGATGAGGCTCTCGGAAAATCCCCGCTCTTTCCAATCTGCCGCGCGGCGCATGGCATATTGATTGAAATGAAATGTGAAGGCATTTGATTCCACCTCTTCTTCGATCGCGCGGATATTCAGATTCTTTGGAATCGGCACGCGTCCCTCGGCCAATTGCAGAAAATAATCGATGGGCTTCATGGTGCCGGAGCCAAAGGTCTTGCCGGGCGCAAATTCAGTTGGCTTGATCTTCGCCGCGAATTCCGGGAATTGCGGTTGGCCGTCGCGCGTCAGCCGGTAAAGGATGTCCGGGAAAAACACGGGTACGAGCTGGGCCAACGCCTCCGTGTAGGAGGGTTTCATATTCGCGATACCGGGATCGTCCGGCCAGAGGGGATCAACCGATTCGACCAGTGTAGCTCCAAGAGTATCGCCAAGAATGGATTTGATCTCCTTGGCCGCCGCTTGCGAAATCGGTTCATCGGCCTTTACCCCCGGGAATGTAAGCATCGATTCGCGAACGATCCCGATGCGCATTCCGCGCAAGGAACCGCGCGTACCCGGCGAAGCCGCGCTCGAAGCATATCCCTTGTCGAGAACACTCGATCGCGGAACCGTGGTGAAGATGTCCCGCGGATCGTAGTAGCCGTTGTTTGGATCTTTCAGCGCATCGAGCACCTTCGCCGCATCGCTCACCGTGCGGCACATAATCCCCGCGCGGTCGTTATAGATATCCGCGCCGATGGCGCCGCCGAGAAAAGAAATCAGCGACTTGTGCGGCAGGATCAATGACACCGCGTTGTGATTGGAAGGGCCGCGGCACGACATGCTGGTCTCCTCACACAGGCTGCACATCGTCAGGTTCGCGCTGACCGAAACGCCGGACCCGGAACTTGATCCCAGCGAAGCCGCGCGCGTGGTGTCATATACGTCGCTTGGATTTCCGGCCCAGGTACTGCGCTGATACCCCTGCGTCGATACGAAAATCTTATTGGGCCTGTTTGTGCCCCGCTCACCGCCTTCTCCTCCGCGAATGGCGGGAACCGGGCGCCCGTTGTATTCCGTATTCACCGCTTTGGCATAGATGATGGCGCCCTTCTCGCGAAGCTGCGCGATGAGCGTCTGGTCGCGCGCGGGAAAATCAATGTCGTAATTGGCGTCGGCTCCGCCCGTGCTGCGCATGTCTTTGGTGTCGTAGGAATCCTTGAATGTAAAAACGACGCAATACATGGGCAGCTTCTGCAGATCAGGATTACGTCCATATTGCGCGTCAAGTTCGGCGGCCCGTTCCAGCGCATCAGGTTGCTTGCGGAACTCCTCACAGACGGCCGGCGAGCCCGGCGGCAATGGCCCGTCCGACGGCCGGCGGTCGCGGTCGCCTTTGCAGGTTACCGAGCGTTCGCCGCGGAGGTTGAGTGTGCCCAGCGCGTTCAGTTGGCCGGCATTGGGCATGCCGATGGTCATTCCGAACTGCTGCTGCACGCTCGGATCGGAGGCAGTCGCCTCCATCCGCCCAAACTCGATCGGCGGCCCTGCGTACTGGTCGAAGTTCGGCAGCAAAGTCGAAATCGCCACGGTCGCCGTTGGAAACTTGATTGGCGCCCCCACCCGAACGGCGCCAGGCGCTTGCGGCACAGGTTCCCCATCGCTCGTGACCAGTTCATCGGCCACGCCGTTGTACGCTTTGGCGCGCTTGATGTAGAGCTGTACCAGTCCCTGGCAGGTGATCTGCCCTTCGCGGATAGCGCGATGCACGTCATCTATCGTGGTTTCTTGAAGGTGAAACCGAAACTGCTGCGCATGCGCGGCATCTGCGGCGATGAAGATCGCCGCCAATAAAAACACCACGATCTTGCTTCTTACCATGGATCCTCCGGGACTCTGCTCGGATCTGCAGGATGCGATTCTAAACGCATTGTATGTAGAAGATTTAGGAAAGTTGCGCTGCGCTAAATCTCAAAGCTGGGTTCACACACGAAAAGGACAGATTGCAGGGTACAACTGCTGCCACTACACCGATCAAGGTCTTCCATCTTCGCCGCCCCCCCTGAATTCGGCGGCGACCCATGGTCACGTCGTCACTTCATTTTGATTTTGAACGACCCATCGGCGGCTTTCTCGCGATGCGCCATGTGGCATCCGGCGCAATTGGCTTGTGTCATCTTTAGCGCCGCCGCGGCTTCATCAAATTTGCCCTGTCCGGCGAGCACGTCGACCTGAGCCAACCCGTAGGTGCCGTCGAGTGCGTATTTGGCGCCGTCACTTACGTTTCTGAATTGCCAATAGGCCATAACCATCGCCAGATTTTCCTGCAGTTTGCGTACATCCGTATGGGCCATGGCGCCGTCTTTTGCTGCGAGACTCTTATTGAGGTCGGCCACCGTCGCTGCATTTGATTTCATCCAACCCTGATACTCCGCGAAATCGTCGTCGGCAGCCCACAAGACTGTGCCGAGCAATAACATGCACAGCGCCAGCCCGAACGCGTATTTCATCGCCTAACTCCTTGGACCAAGGATTCCAGCCATCTTTTCGGGCGCATGATACGCCTCTTCACGCTTGGAAACAAACGGATTGTCCTCCCGCCATGGCGTGCTTCTTTCGCAGCATCTCGAAGCCCGGAGCCGAGCGCAAAACCTCCCGACATTCTGGTTTTTACGCTAAGCACATCAGGGAATGAAATAGCCGCTCTTGGCCAGGATCGTGTAGTCGCGGCCTTTCTTGCCGAATGACGGGCCCAGACGAACCTCGAGCTTATGTGGTCTGCCTTCGGCGCCGCTGGCCGACGTGTAATAGCCGAGGGTGTAACGGGTCTTGATACGCCCAATCAGGGCGCGAAACGTAGAATCAAGCGCCGCTGTGTTTTCGACATCAAAAATCTCGCCGCCGGTCTCTTCGGCAACTTTGTGAATGTCGACCAAGCCCGGAATCAGGCCCGCGGCGAAGCGCACGCTGGCCGGATTATTCCCTGGGACTTTCAGATTGTAGAGAGAAGCATCCGCGGCAATCATTTCCGTGATGATGTCGCGAGTGCCTTCCCCGCCGGCCGACGTGCCCACGTCGTCGCTGATCAGAATGATCACGCGCCGCCCCTGCGGCATGGTCGCAAGAAAATATTTGGCCGCGTTGAAAATGCCGTCGTTAATGTTCGTCGCGCCGCCGGCTTTGAACGTGCTGATCTCGTCGGCGATCTTGGTTTTATCGTTGGTGAACGCGACCTTCAGTTGAGCTTCCGTCGAGAAGGTAAACAGAGCGGCTTCGTCGTCGGGTTTCAGAGCAGCCAGCGCGGTGTTGGCCGCGTCCCGCAACGGGCCAAGGAATGGGCCGATGGAATCACTCAGGTCCAGAACGAGTGCGACATTCAGAGGGAATTCATCTCGGCCAAACACATCGACTTTCCTCGCCGCGCCATCCTCGCGAAGCTCAAAATCACCTTTTTTCAAATCGGGCATGATCTGCCCGGCCTTGTCTTTCACCGTCGTGTCGATCAGCACCAGGTTGACTTCAACCCGAATTCCATTTTGAGTTTGGTCCTGCGCCGCAAGCGAACCCGGAAAGAGGCATGTAGCCATTAATGCGACCCGGGCGAGTAACCCGCAGACTGCGCGCGTCGATTGAGGAGTTTTCATTCCGCGTTAGGACAGATGCTGTCGGTACAACCTTCGTTTCATTGCTGCCTTCCTCGTTGGCAGAATCCAATCATTCAGCAGGGAAGCTCCATTTGCAAATACGCGAACCGCGCGCGAAAATACCCGTAAGCAGGAGGAACATACCTGCCCCAAGTGGTGTCTAATCTTTTAGGGAGCTTCCGCAGCGTCCCGCCGAGGCGTTTCGGTGCCATATCGCCGCCTGGCGCGGGTCTGGAGGGAGGCAGAGAGGTGGTTGCTCGTGTCTGACTTGGCACGCGTCCTCTCCTGGCCACAGGACGAAGCCGAGATCATGACGGAGCTGCAAAGCGGCTCCGATGCGGCTTTCGACTGGATTGTGACTTACTATCACGCCCCGGTCTACGCGGTCATCTTGGGAATCTTGCGGAATCCTAACGATGCCGCGGACGTCACACAAGATGTGTTTCTGAAAGCATTTCGTGGCATCCGCGCATTCCGCCAGGGCAGCTCGCTCAAAACCTGGCTGTACCGCATTGCGGTTCGCGAGAGCTTGAATTACAAGCGCTGGTTCTGGCGGCATCTGCGATTTCAGAGCTCCATCGAGGACGAAGCCGACGGCTCCGCTGAATTCGAGGATCCCGCCGCATCACCCTTCGACGAGCTTGCGAGTCGCGAGATTCAGGATGCGGTTCAACATGCTTTGGGTGATGTTCCCGCTGTGTTCAGGGCGGCGGTGATCTTGCGTGATCTCGAGGGCCTCTCATACGAAGAGGTGGCTGAAGTCCTGGAAGTTTCCGTCGGAACCGTGAAATCCAGAATTTTACGTGGTCGTCGGATGCTGCGCGAGATCCTCGAACCGGTATTGGTGCCCCGTAAAGCTGTGCCAGGGGCGCGGTTCCTGGAGGTTTCCCGCGCGAAATGCGGAGATTAGAAATATGACTTGCAGTCGAGTGATCCGTTTATTGCCCGGGTATCTCGACGGCGCTCTTCCGGAAAAACTGGGCGCCGATGGGCACGCCAGCCTTAGTTCGCACCTCGAAAGCTGTCCCGGGTGCCGCCGCGAATTGGAGCGCTATCGTCGCATACAGCGAATGATGTCCGTGGCAGCGCGACCCGCGCCTCCTTCCGACCTGGCCATCCGCATTCGCACGGCCATATCCGCTGAACGCGCCCTCGGTGGATTCTCAGGACGATTACGCCGCGTGAAAGACCGGCTGGCGCTTACGCTCGAAAATATCCTCCAACCCGTTGCCCTACCGGCCACCGGCGGAGTAATCGTTGCTTTGCTCGTGTTTGCCTTGGTTTACCAGGTGCTTGGTCCAGGAATGCCGGTCAATGCCGCAACTCCGGATTCCCCTACTAGCTTGCTCCAACCCGCGAGGCTCGAAACGCTGGCCGGGTTCCAGGTGTCACAACTTGAGGAGATGACCCGCACCGGCGGTCAGCACCCCCTCCTTGTAGAGGCCATGGTAAATGCTGATGGTCAGGCAGTCAGCTACCGTGTCATTTCGGGGCAGGTGGATGTAAACACGCAACGCGAACTCGATGAAGTGCTTTTTTTCTCTCGATTTCGTCCACAGTTGAGTTTTGGGCGTCCCACGTCAGGCGGGCGCGTCATTTTGAGCTTCAGCCAGATTCGCGTCCGCGGGTAACGCGCCGCTCCGTGACGGTTGCAACGAGCGACACCGTCGCCTCCCAATGCCTGCGTCCAGATGTCATTGCGGCGCGAATAAACGTCCGCCAATGCTTTTCGAATGTCTTTGGGACGACATGGGTGAAAAATTCGGGCTGGCAAAGATTCCGGCTTCGCGGTTTACGAACGTGCGCTGGATTCTTGACCTGATGTGGGTCGCGCCTGTAAATTGATGGGACGTCGATACGCAAACATTTCCAGCGTATTTCGAGGTTACATTCAGTCGAAGCATCGAGTTATAAAACCTCAGTATAGAGAAGAGGTCAGCGGCAAGAGGTTGGTTATTCCCGCCAAGAGAACACGTCTGTGCCCATCAGTCCGATTGCAGGTGATCGGAGTGTTGCTGCTTCTAATTGCCTCGTGTGCGTGGATTCAACCGGGGACTCTCGATGCCTCCCCTTTACCGCAAGAGGATGGGAGCGGACCCGTCGCGGTCGAAGCGAGCCCCCAGATTTTTGCGACCATGTGCGCTCTCGCCGCGGCCGGTTTTGCGGGCAAGTCCGTGCCGTCCGATCCCGAATTAGCACAGATGCAGGCGCACTTGCGCTCCCTGCACGGGCCTGCCACAGAAGCGCTGCGCGACTTTTATCACGGCCACTCTCTCAGCGACTCCGGCGCCACCCTGTCCCGTTTCATGACGTTTGCCCTGACCGCGGGGCCGCCGCCGAAGTTCGAACCCGTTCTTAAACCTGACGCTTTGCCGCCCGACGTCGTGGCCCTGCGCGGATTTGCCGACGTGCTGGCTAATTTTTATGCCGAAGCCGACATCGAGTCGCTCTGGCATCAGTTTGAACCTGCTTACGACCGGGATTCTGCCAAAATTCGTGAGCCGCTTACTCAGATTGTCCTGACGTCGACCGCGTACCTCCGCGAGATCATCCATCCTGGAGTGCGCACATTCCGCGTGTATGTCGAGCCGATGGTCGGCGGCGAAACCAATGTGCGCAATATTGGCGACCGCTACGCCGTCGTCATCAATCCCGCCTCGCCTCCTTTGGATCTGATCCGGCACGCCTTTTTGCATTTTTTGTTGGACCCCCTGCCGATTCGTTATCGTGACAAGCTGGTAGCGGAACAGCCGCTGCTGTTTCTCGCCGATCGTGCGCCGAATCTGCCCTACGCATACCGCACCGATCTGACATCCTTTTTCACCGAATGTCTGATTCGCGCTGTGGAACTGCGTGTGCAAAGGTTGCCGCCGGCACAACTCGCCGCCGAGGCCACCGGGGCTGAAGCCGACGGATATGTGCTGATTCCGCCCTTGCTGAAAGGTCTCGCGAAGTTTGAAACCGCCGAGCCCTCTATAGAGTTCTATTTCCCGGATCTCGTACAGTCCATCGACGTTGTTGCCGAACAGCAGCGACTGCAGAAAGTTAAGTTTGCGCCGGCTTCGACCACTGAGCAGGCACAGGAACGAGCCGAAGGTCCTGACACAAAGAAGGGCGATGCGGCGGCTTCCGCTTTGGAAGCGGAGCTCAGCTCCGCTGAGCGGTTGATCGCCGAACAGGATGCCTCAGGAGCGGCCCAAGCGTTTGAGCGCATCTTACTAAAGAGCCCCGGGCAGCCCCGCGCGCTCTATGGATTGGCCGTCGCCTCCGTATTGCAAGGTGACGCCGAACATGCGAGATCGTTATTTCAGGGCGTGATCGATGCCGCCAATGCGACTTCGTTGGAAATGAGGCCGGACCCGTCCGCACTGGCCTGGTCGCACGTCTATCTTGGACGCATGCACGATCTCGAAGACGATCGCGACTTGGCATTGCAGGAGTATCGCGCCGCCCTCACCATCGGCAATGCACCCGAGGCGGCGCGTTCGGCCGCTCAGCACGGCATCCAGCAGGCATACCGGCCTGCCGCGAGCAAACCCTCGCCGGAATGACGCGCCCGGTTATATGATTGTAAGAGTGGCCGAGGTCCGCGGCTTGGCGGTCCCGGAAAAATAGGGAAGGAGAGTAGTAAATGAGGCATTCCATAGTAAAGGCGATCGCACTCGTTCTGCTGAGTTTTGCCGTGGCCTCTGCAGGGTGGGCCCAGAAGAATAAGAACAACAAGGACCAAAAGGGAAGTGGTTCGCTTGACCAGAATACAAAGCCCGGTGAGCAGGCCGGTGCCTCCAAAGACGAACTCAAAGCCTACAAAGAAGTTTACGATGCACGTAGCGGCGATCCCATGCACCTCATCCAGGTCGGTGAAGCGTTTCTCATGAAATACCCGATGAGCGTATATGCGGGCGCGGTCTATTCAGAGCTGACTTCGGCGTACCTATCTGCGAATCAGCCCGACAAAATGGTTGAAGCCGGACAAAAGGCTGTAGAAATCAACCCGGACAATGTCGATGTTCTGCCGCTGTTGGCATGGGCTATTCCGCGCCGTATCACTGCGCAAACACCCGACGCCGCCCAGCAGCTTGCCAAGGCGCAGGATTATGCCAAACATGGCATTCAGCTTCTGACGACCATGCCCAAGCCGGAAGAGATGGACGACACCGCCTTCACCAAAGCGAAAAACGAAAAGCTGGCGATGTGCCACGATGGTATTGGCGTCGCGGAAGTAAAAACAGGCAAGTATGATGACGCCATCAACGAGCTGAATCAGTCCGTCGAGCTGTCTTCTACTCCGGATCCTGTGGACTTCTACCTGCTCGGCGTCGCCAACCAGGTGACGAGCCACTTTACTGACTCGATTGCCGCATTCACGAAGTGTTCAACCGAAGGCCCTTTGCAGGCACAGTGCAAAGCGGGGCTGGACGAGGTGAAGAAGAAGTCGCAAAACAGCCTGGAGGCGCCAAAATAAAAATCGCAACCACAATGCAGGAAAACCGGCTGGAGGAACTGGAGCAGATTTTGCATCACCAGTTCCGACAGCCGGAACTTTTGGAGCGCGCCGTAACTCACCGCTCCGCGGTGCCGGAAGATACCCCGAATAAAGTGGGCGCCGATAATGAACAATTGGAGTATCTAGGCGACGCGGTGCTTGGTTTCCTCGTCAGCGAGCACCTCGTTAGCACGTTCGGGGATTGGACCGAGGGACAGCTTTCCAAAAGCCGCGCACGGTTGGTGAATGCGGCTTCCCTGTACGAAGCGGCGCGCCGCTTGGGTTTGGGTCATTACTTGCGGCTTGGAAAAGGCGAGGAGAAAACCGGGGGCCGAGAGAAGCCCGCGCTGCTCGCCGACGCGTTTGAAGCTGTGGTGGCGGCGATCTACCTCGATGCAGGTCTTCCCGCGGCTGGAGAATTCGTGAAGCGAGCGCTCTTGGATACTGCTATCGAATCTGAAGGAACTGGCCTTGTATTGTCCGACCATAAGTCCGCGCTTCAGGAGTTTCTGCAAGCCAGGAGCTTGCCGCCAGCACGCTATGCCGTCGTTCGCGAGGCCGGTCCCGATCATCGGAAAACGTTCTGGATGAAAGTAGATGTTCCCGGTTTTGTGAACGCAACAGGCACCGGGTCAACCAAGAAAGAGGCCGAGCAATCCGCTGCGGCGCAGGCGCTGGAACTGCTCCGCGCGGCCGTCAAGCAGCCTACCTGGGATAATTCCTGAAATGGCCCACGCAGCGCCAGTTGCCGAGCACCGCACCGAAGCCGCCCGCTCACAGGAGCGGGCGCATACCTCGGTTCGCGAATACATCGAGTCGCTGCTCGTCACCGTCATCTTGGCGCTTTTCGGCACGACCTTCGTCGTGCAGGCATTCAAGATTCCCTCGCAGTCCATGGAACCGACGCTCCTGGTCGGCGACCACCTGCTCGTAAACAAATTCATTTTCGGCGGGCGCGACTCCTGGTTCGAAAAGCTCCTTCCCTATCGCGCCGTTCGCCGCGGTGACATCATTGTTTTCAAGTTTCCCTTTCAAGATCATCCGCATTACGTGAAACGCGTCATTGGCGTGCCCGGCGATCGAATCAAAATCGTTGACCAACAGGTCTATCGCAATGGCCAGAAACTGACCGAGCCATATGCCTACCACGACAGCGCGGCGCCCTATGATCCCTTTCTCTACAATTTTCCGCCTGCCAGCAAAGACGAGGTGATTTCCAGCATGCAGCCGGAATGGGCTGATCAGATCTTTAACTACATCCAAAATGGCGAAATCGTTGTCCCTCCCGGTAACTACTTCGCCATGGGAGATAACCGCGACCACAGCTGGGATAGCCGCTATTGGGGATTTGTAAGCCGCGACGCGATTATGGGCGGCCCTGTGGTGATCTACTGGTCGGTGCAAAGCTCCGAGGACGATTACGCCGAGCGCTCCTTCGGCGGCGGTCTCGTGGGTATTCTTCGCACGCTCATTGAGATCCCGACCCGCACACGCTGGAACCGCATGCTGCGCACGGTCCACTAGCAACTCGCGCGCTTTCGAAAGCTTTGATCTGCGACTATTCGTCCATATGAAACGCAAGCGACTCCTGCTGTGGATCATCCTCCCGCTTACTTTTATCGTGTCCGTGAGCTGGCTTTTTTCGCTGGCGCTCGAATGCGGGTGGCTGCGCCGTCCGCTTTCGGCAAAGCTGGCCGCGAGTTTCGGCCGCCCCGTAGAGGTGGCGCATTTCGGATTCTCCATCGTCGGCGGCCCGCAGCTCGAGGCAGATTCGATCACCGTTGCCGAAGATCCTCGCTTTGGCCAGGAATACTTCCTTCGTGCCGACCGTTTGGCCGCGCACGTCCGCTGGGGGGCGCTGCTCCGAGGGCGCATTGAGTTCGACAGGCTGTGGGTCACTCACCCGAGCTTGAACCTGGTCAGGGCCGCTGACGGTGTATGGAACGTGCAAACGTGGCTTCCGCCGCCGAATGACCCATTCTCCCCGGCATCCTACTCCCTGTCCGGCAGTGCTCCGGCCCATGCCTCCCAAATCGCCATCGATAGTGGACGGATCAACTTCAAGCGCGGCGCTGACAAGTTGCCCTTTGCCTTTCTGGATGTTTCTGGCAGCTTGAATCTACAGCGCGACGCGCGCTGGTTCTTGGATTTGGAAGCCCATCCGATGCGCGCGGCCGTCATCTTGCAAAGCCCGGGCATACTCCGCCTCCGCGGGACAGTAGGCGGAACATCCAATCGCTTGCAGCCGGCAGACTTGAAGCTGAGCTGGCAGGGCGTGTCCCTCGCTGATGCGGCGCGCCTTGCGGGGGGAACTGATTACGGGCTCCGTGGCTTGTTCGACGCTGATTTCTCGTTGTATTTCGATCGATCAGGTGGCGACGGAGAAACCGCGCCGTGGAAAATTGACGGCGGCATTCGTCTCCGGGCTGTTCATCGATGGGACCTCCCCGGCCGGCCCGATAATCCTGCCGTGAATTTCGCAGTAGAGGCCCTCTGGTACCCGGCGGAATCGCGCATGGAAATCGGCCGTTGGCTCGCGGAAATGCCTCATTCAAATCTGAATGGGAATGCGAGCTTCGATTGGTCCCGCGAACCCAATCCCGATATCCGTGTGCTGGGGTCGCGGATCAACTTCACAGACGTGCTCAATTGGGCCCGCGGCTTTGTCCCTGGCCGTGCCGGCGATGTCGAACTTATCGGCAATTTCGGCCTGCAGGGGAGATTTGCCGGATGGCCTCTGCGTATCCAGGACCTGCGGCTCGAAAGCGCGGGAGCTACTGTTCGCGCCGACGGCAAATTCGATCCCGTCCGCGTCGGCCCTCTCCGCGCAGCTTGGAGCCACTCATCCCTGGTGCTCGCGCCGCTTACCGTAAGCCTCTCAACCGCCCCCCCAAACCGGCGCCCTGCGAAAACACAAGTCGTCGAAAGCTTGTTCCACATTGATGGCATAGTGGGGCCGGTTCCCAGCGACGCCGTGTTCCGCGATTCTCCCTATAAGTTCGTCATCTCTGGCCAGACATCCCGATTGCAGCATCTGCGCACGGCTCTGGCGGCGTTTGGCTGGTCATTTGCTCCGTCTTGGACCGCGGAAGGTGCCACGTCGCTCCAGGTTGTTTATGCCGGCGCCCTGCGCCCCGGCACCTCCTCGATTCGTGGGCAGCTCCAGTTTCACGATTTACGAATAACCGGCGCCCCCATCAATGAACCCATAGCTGTATCGGATGCCATTGTCGAATTTTCGCCGGGTCAGCGCCGCGTGCAGATCACCGGCGCCCACGCCCTTGGTGCAGATTGGGACGGCGTTGCCGAACGCAAAGCGGCGAACGCCGATTGGACTTTCGATCTTTCTGCAGACCGCCTCGATTTATCGGAACTCAGCCAGGACATAGCCCAAAACCGGCAAACGTTCCTCTACCGTTTTTTGCCCTTCGCGGGGTCGACCGGTCTTGCACCTGAAGCCCAGGTGGCTATGCGCCGGATCAGCGCCCAGGGCCATGTCCATATTCATGAACTCACGTTGGCCTCTCTCCGGCTCGATAACCTCGATGCGATCGCCCGCCTGGCGGATGGAAATCTCCTCCTTCATCGCGGTCAGGCAGATCTCTATGGAGGCCGCATTACCGGTGAGTTCCGCGCTGAATTGGGGAGGGAGTCGCGATACAGCTTCCGAGGCCAGGTGGACCGCACTGATCTTTCCGCCCTCGCTGGCCTTACGTCACTGAAGAGTGACCTCGGTGGAATTGCATCAGGCGAACTGGAGCTGGCCGCTCGCGGAATGTCACGTGAGGCCCTGATTAATTCCCTCGAAGGCGAAGGCTTTCTGCACGTTCAAGACGCGACCGCCGCTATCTTGGATTCCCGTGTCGAATCCGCCGATACTGAGATTCTCGGGATTGCCGGAAATCGCTTTCGAAACAGCACGGTCAGCTTTCGCGTTGAAAACCGGCATGTACGCGTTGACCCATGGCTGCTTTCCGCGCGTCAAAGGCAGGTCGAAATCGTTGGAGACATAGATTTCTCCCACCGGATAAACCTGCAGGTGCGGTCTACTTCTCCCACCGAGCGCGTCGCCGCCAGCGGTGTAGAGGCGGACGATGTATGGGTAATCGGCGGGACATTCGAATCGCCGCAGATTCTGCGGGAAGAGCGCGTTAGCGCCGGCAACGAAACAGTAACCCGGCCGGGCCGCTAACCGGACGGCATCGCCTCGCCTTTCCGCATCGAACTCACATGCCTTCCCGACGACAGAGCAGAATGCAGATGTATTTATTTGCTGCTCGTTTGTACCGCAAAAATTATCTCCGCCTCTTGTTTGTCGTAATGATGATTGCAAACTTGCCCAGTATTGGGCTGCGGGCGCAATCCCGCGGCAGCAGCGCCACTCCACCCGTCCGCGTCGATCTGCGGACGAGGCTAGTGCCCGGCCAGGTGCTTCGTTATCAGGTGCAGCTTCAGACCGTAACGGATACACACCGATCCGGGGCCGTTTCCGATCCCGAAGGTCCTTCTCGGCTGACCGTCACTTGGGGTTCGACGATCAAGGTGGAAGTACTCCGTGCCGCCTCCACTTCCGCTCCAGCCGCCAATCCTGCTGCCGAACCCCTGCGCGTTCGCACCACTTATGAACATTCCGCCGCCACTGTGAGCGGAGACAGTCCGGATCCGGAATCTCAACGGCTGGAGCAAACTTACAAGCGCCTCGAGGGGCAGGTCATTGAGTTTACCGCTCATCCCGACGGCCACGTCTCCGACGTGCACGGCTTGGAAGGCATCATCGATGACGACAAAGTCCGGCAGTCCGCCGAACAGTGGATCGCGCAAGTGTCTGCACCGGTCATATCAGACCGGGGAGTCGCCATCGGGCAGACCTGGAATTCGGCGCAGCCGGCTGATTCCATCCCGATTGCCGGGATGATCTGGCGCAGTAACTCGATCTACTTGCGTAATGAATCCTGCCGGCCTGCTGAAACCAATGAGCCCGATTCGCCCGGCGAAATGTGCGCCGTCATCATCACCCGCCAGTCCGTTGTCCCGGGGAAAAAACGGCGTGATCCTACCCCGGAGGATTATCGCCGCAATGGGTTGAAAACCTCCGGGCAGTGGAGTGGATCGGGGGAAAGTCTCAGCTACATTTCGCTGCGGACGCATCTGGCCGTGAGCGTCACACAGGATAGCTCGCAGAAAATTGATTTCACCGTAACAAATTCCGCGGGCCGGTCGATTCGATACGCGGGAACTATAGATACCCACTCGCGGGTGGCGCTGCTGCAGTCGCAGACGGATGGATTGCCATAGGCTCGGGATCGTCGGTGCTTGAGGCCATGGGCCGTCCGAAACACGGCTCGTATTCCGCTGCGCTATAATTCCTTATTTAAGTGCACGACGGATTTGCCGCTGTGCCTTCCGCCATGATCGAGAATCACGCATTTCGACTCGCCAGCGACTATGAGCCTCAGGGCGATCAGCCAGAAGCCATTCGCGAACTCGTGCGCGGTGTCGACAGCGGCGAAAAGCATCAAGTCCTGCTCGGCGTCACCGGTTCGGGCAAGACCTTCACCATGGCCAAGATCATCGAACAGGCCGGCCGTCCGGCGCTGGTCCTGGCTCACAACAAGACATTGGCCGCGCAGTTGTTCCACGAATTCCGCAATTTCTTCCCCCAAAACGCCGTCGAATATTTTGTGAGCTACTACGATTACTATCAGCCTGAGGCGTACATACCGGCGTCGGATACCTACATCGAAAAGGAATCGACGATCAACGATGAACTCGACAAGCTGCGCATGAGCGCCACGCGTTCGCTTTTCGAACGTCGCGATGTGATCATCGTGGCATCGGTCTCCTGTATTTACGGTTTGGGATCGCCCGAAGCCTACTACGGCATGCTCGTGATGTTGGAAGCCGGCCAGAGAATTTCGCGTGAGGCGCTCCTGCGGCGTTTTGTGGAAATTCAGTACGAGCGCGGCGAAGACTTGCGTCGCGGCGCATTTCGCGTGCGTGGCGACATGATCGAGATTCGCCCCCCTTACGAAGACCAGGCTTTTCGCATCGAGATGTGGGGCGATCAGATCGATCGTTTGCGTGCCATCGATCCGCTCACCGGTGAAATTCGCGGCGAGCCTCTGGCGCGATTGCCAATCTACCCAAAGTCGCATTACGTTTTGCCGGTCGAACAAAAAGAGCGCGCCATTCGCGGCATTTTGGAAGAGCTGGCCTGGTGGAAACCCGAGTTGGAAAAACAGGGAAAATATATCGAGGCGCAGCGCGTCTGGCAGCGCACCATGTTTGACGTGGAGATGATGCGCACCGTCGGCTATTGCCACGGAATCGAGAATTACTCGCGCCACATGTCCGGCCGGCTTCCCGGCGAAGCGCCGCCCACCTTGCTGGATTACGTGCCGCAGGATTACTTGCTGTTCGTGGACGAATCGCATCAGACCATTCCCCAGGTGCGCGGGATGTATCATGGCGATCGCTCGCGCAAGCAGACCCTGGTAGAGTTCGGTTTCCGCATGCCCTC
>Ga0070741_10001670_pt1 | contig 65328 bp, 64 predicted proteins | sample Coa_R1_4_FD_66440 | JGI IMG/M metagenome (GOLD analysis project Ga0070741, IMG submission 66440) | Surface soil microbial communities from Centralia Pennsylvania, which are recovering from an underground coalmine fire - Coalmine... | ecosystem: Environmental > Terrestrial > Soil > Unclassified ...
ACCTACGTACGCAGGTCATTCCTCTGCTGCCTCTGCGTCCTCTGCGTTAAGATTTTGATCTTCCGGGCTATGATTGAGCTCGATGCTCAAGAGACGGTTTGCTTTTGGGTGGAGTACCGCTTCAGCGGTACATTCAAGCGGCTGCAACTTCGCTGGGCTTTAGCCCCTGAGGTACATACGCGGCTCATTCCTCTGCTGCCTCTGCGTTGAGCTTTTGATCTTGCGTTGAGATTTTGATGTCACGGAATCACAATCCTGCTCCCCGCTTCCGCCGGCGATTCGATCACCGACGTCTTCTCCGGGAACTGGCTGAACAGGAAATCGATGAACGCCCGCGATCTCGGCCGCCCTGTCGTTCTCCCCTGTGCCATCCTTACCAGGAACACCATCGCCTCTAAAATCTCCGAGTCTCGCAAACTGGAGTACCCCACATGCTTCTGCTCCGTCTGCTTGTACTGCTCGATCATCTTCTGTACTTCGGCGCCGATCGCCTGCTGCGCCACTCCCGTCGCCGCCGTCTCATAATGCAGTCCCGACTTCACCAGCGTCTCGTAAGTCTTCGCTAGGGCCGTGAGTGCCGCGATCACGTCGCGGTCGTTCAGGCTGCGATCGGTCCGCGCGCACTTGGCCAGCGCGAACGTCAGTCCCACCAACAGGTGTTCCCGTTCGTACAAGAACGTTTGCGCCACCTCGACTTCGGGGAACAGAGTCGTGGGATCCAGTTCTTCCATGGGACGCGGCCTCTCATGCTGCCTGGCCTGCTGCAGGTACACGCAGTCACTGGGACAATCTAATGCCACCTCTCGCTGTTCCCCGCAGCACACCGGGCAGATTCGCCCATGCACCGCCGGACAAAACCGCTTCTCTTTTCGCGTCTCGCAAATCGCACAACTCAATGAATGTTTCTCCTCTTTCGATTATTACATCCGTAAGTCGTCGTGCGATGTGCTTCCCGCGTTCTGACCCTCATAGGATTCCTCTTCCTTGTCACTGACGAATCCTCTCCGCAGGCGTAGCCTCTCTTTGGCGAGGGTCGCTGGCTCTGTGACTGCCAGTTTGAGGGTTTGAGCGTGCACGGCTGTCGCGCTCATTAAATGGAAGTAACTCCTTAGTAATCTAGATTTTCCGTGCACAGTACTGAAAATAAAGATCTTATGTACTCTCTTGGCCGATCTCGCCTAATAAGTTATTTGTTTTCTAGATCTTGCCCTTTTGAGGGGGGAGGGGGGAGGGGGTAGGCCAATGCGCCCGGTTCGCCCCTTTTGGGACGAGGCAAACCGAGCGTCCAGCCTATGATTTTGCTAATCGCGCCTCAGCCGGCGAGCAGGCACTTCAACGTCGCGGTTCCACTCTTGTCGCTGTTCGTGTTGTTAGCCCCTGAATTCGCCGGTACTGTGGCGGTAATAGTGACGAGCCCGTTATTCAGGCAGCTGGCCGCCCCGTTTCCGTCAATCGTGACCGTGGCGGTGTCAGAGGATGTCCAGTTCACGCCGTCACTCCCCGACAGTTGCCGGTTGCTGTTGTCGCTGAAACTGCCCGTCGCAGTGAATTGCACCTTGCCCGCCGTGGCCGTACCAGTCGCTTGCTGCGGGCTTACGCTCACCCCGGTCAGGGTGGTGTGATCGGAACCGCAGTTCATCAACGCGCCCGCGCAAAGTACTAAGACCAGAACTGAGACAACTGGGCCGGGCCGAACGTATCTCATGGTTGGTCTCCGCTAGAGAGAAATTTACTGGGTGATCAGCTGGTTAGATGCGAATACCTGCTACCAGTTGGCTGGGAAGTCGCGGCTCTTGGATTGCTTTGCTGAATAAAGGGTTTTCCACCGCATCAGCGGCAAACCTTGTGAGATGAATTGCATCCTTCCACAGGGCATCGGTGCGGGTCACATTGCGCCGGACTCGGCCATTCTGCGCGGCAATTCTCATTCGCAGCACAGCCATTACAAGGAGGCGGCAAATGAAATCTTTTCTTTTTGGACTCGGGTTGGGTGTTGGACTCGGAGTGCTCTTCGCTCCCATGAGCGGTCAGGAAACCCGCGACAATATCGCGGAACGCGCCAGCGACCTGGCTAGTTCCGCTCGCGAAACCATTGAGCAGGGACGGGACAAGGTTCAGCGCGGCGTCAGCTCGCTGCGCAATGTCGCCAGCGGCACCGCTCAGGAGAACCGCCCTACTGGCACCGAAGTTTAATCCGCGCGGGCGCAGTGCTCCCTTTGAGGGGTAGCGACCGGCCAGCTGCCCCTTCTAGTTCGGCTGCAGTGTTTCTTGACACCCTCGCACCAGCGCCGCTATTCTTAACTACTGTGCCCAGCTGCATTTACGCGGTCGGGCGTGCTCTCGCGGGCCTGCCAACGGGGTGAGTGGGGGCGTGCGGGGTGAAGATGTTCATCAGTCTCCAGGAATTGGAACTCCACGAGGTCAATTTTGACGAGGAGTTCCGGCCCGAAGCGATCGATCTCGGCAACGAGTCGCGAGCACAGTCGCCCATTCACAGCCGCGGACGGGCCACCCTGATCGAAGAGCATCACGGTAAACACAACAGTCTCAAGGACATTCGACTGGTCGGCGAGCTTTCCGCCACCGTGGAATTGAATTGCGCGCGCTGCCTGGAAACGGTAGTTCGCGATATCACCAGGAGTTTTGACCTGCTGTATCGCCCGCTGGGTTCGGATGCGGGACGGGAAGAAGTCACCGTCACCCAGGCTGAAGCTGAGATCGGATACTATCAGGGGGACGGCCTGCTTCTCGAAGATGTCCTGCGGGAACAGATCCTTCTGGCTGTACCGCTCAAGGTGGTCTGCCGTGAGGATTGCAAAGGTCTATGTCCTGGTTGTGGCAGTAATCTGAATCACGAGGGTTGCATCTGCGCGGAGCCGCTGCCGGAACCGCGATGGGAAGCGCTCAAGGACATTAAAAACAGTCTGAAACAGTAAAATCTTATTTGCGATCGTGAGTCCAGGCGCGGAGTTTGGCTTCGGCAGGATGCGTTCGCACAAGAGGCAATTATGGCGAATCCAAAACGGCGTCACTCACAGGCGCGCAGCTCCAAGCGGCGGGCCCACGACTTTCTCAAGGCACGGTCGCTCTCTGAGTGTCCCAACTGTCACGAGCGCAAGCTCCCCCATCGCGCATGTCCCAAGTGCGGTTACTATAAGGACCGTGAAGTCTTAGAAACCGAAGAAGCCAGCTAAGCTCTCCGTCACGAACTGATGCCAACTGTCATTGCCGTCGATGCGATGGGGTCGGACCGCGCTCCGAAGCCGGAGGTGGAAGGCGCCATTCAGGCGGCGCGGCATCTTGGCATCGGCGTCCTGCTCGTCGGACGTGAACAGCACGTCCGGGCCGAATTGGCACATCATCCTTTCGCAGCGGGTCTGCCCATCGACATCGTCCATGCGACTGAAGTGATCAGCATGGAAGACAAGGTCGGACAGGCAGTGCGCGCCAAACGTGATTCCTCCATGCGGGTGGGACTGCGATTGGTCCGCGATGGCCGCGCCGCCGGATTCGTTTCCGCAGGGAACACCGGGGCCGCAATGGCTACGGCGAAGATGGTGTTCGGCACTTTGCCCGGAGTGCATCGGCCTGCGCTGGCAGCAGTTTTCCCCACCGCAGCCGGAACCGCCGCCATCCTTCTGGATGTCGGCGCCAACGTGGACTGCGAGCCTGCCAATCTGCAGCAGTTCGCGGTCATGGGGGACATCTACTTCCGCAGCATTTTTGGCACCCAACGTCCTCGCGTCGGAATTCTTTCCATCGGTGAAGAAGAGTCCAAGGGCAACGAATTAACCCGCGAGGCTTACAAGCTGCTCAAGCAGACTCCGCTGAATTTCGTCGGCAATGTGGAAGGTCGCGACCTGTATAACGGCGAGGTGGATGTCATCGTCGCCGACGGATTCGTGGGAAATGTTGCGCTCAAAGTTTCCGAAGGTGTGGTCGGACTGGTCAGGTATCAACTGAAGGAGTCGCTGCGCGCGACCATTACGCGCCAAGTCGGATTTCTTCTCTCCCGCCGTGCCTTCAGCGAGTTCAAGAAACGCCTCGATTACGCCGAGTACGGGGGCGCTCCTCTGCTTGGATTGAAGGGCATTTGCATTGTGAGCCACGGTTCTTCGAATGCGAATGCCATCAAGAATGCCATCCGGGTCGCTTCGGAATTTGCCGAGCATCGCATCAATGACACCATTGAGCGCGAACTCGCGATGGTACATCCGCCTCCGGTGACGGCACCGAGTTGATGCAAGATTCCATGCACGATCATTCCTCTTCCAGCCCAGCTCATCACACCCATCCTGGCGCGCCTCGGATCGCATTTCTGTTTCCCGGGCAAGGTTCGCAATATGTCGGCATGGGTAAAGACCTTGCCGCCATGTATCCGGTTGCGGAGGAAACTTTCCGCGAGGCCGATGAGGCTTTGGGGTACTCGCTCTCGAAGATCTGCTTCGAAGGACCGGAAGAACAGCTGAAGCTGACGGAGATCACGCAACCCGCGATTCTGACGACGTCGGTCGCGGCCTTTCGAGTCTTACGCAGCAAAGGCATCGTGCCGGTTTTCGCGGCGGGGCACAGCCTGGGCGAGTACTCAGCTCACGTCGCGGCGGAGACGCTCGAATTCACGGACGCCGTTTGCACCGTCCGCCAACGCGGCAAGTACATGCAGGAAGCGGTGCCGGTCGGCGTGGGATCCATGGCCGCGATCCTGGGGATGAAGGAAGAGGCGGTGCGGCAGGTTTGCCGCGATGCCGGTCACGGAAAGGTGAGCGACCCTGCCAACCTCAACTCACCGGATCAAATTGTCATCTCCGGTCACACCGAAGCGGTGGAGCGGGCGGCCGATCTGGCCAAAGAGCGTGGTGCCAAACGCGCCATTGTCCTGCAGGTGAGCGCTCCCTTTCACAGTTCGCTCATGCGTCCGGCGCAAGACCGTTTGGAGCACGATTTAGCGATGCTGAAATTCTCCAATCCCGAAGTACCGGTAATCAGCAATGTGGATGCCGCTGAAGTTCGAACTGGGGATGCTGCGCGCGATGCGTTGATCCGGCAAGTCACCGGGGCGGTGCGGTGGGAAAAATCAATGCGCGTGCTGATCGGGGAAGGTATTCGCGATTTCGTCGAAGTGGGCCCGGGAAAAGTGTTGTGCGGCATCATGCGGCAGATCGATCGTAGCTGCACCTGCCTAAACGTGGAAGATGAGGCATCGCTACAAAAGACCGTGAATCACTTCGCCCACGCCACGCGGTAGGAATTTGTAATTTGGTAATTTGTAATTTTGTAATTTAGAGCCTAGGTCATGAGCGGCACGGTCCTCGCTGCTGCTCTTCTTCGTAGGTTTAAAATTACAAAATTACAAATTACCAAATTACAAATTCTCAAAAGGGTGAGAACGTCAGGCTCTTGTCGGATTTCTCTACCCAGATGCGGGCGGGTTCGGCGCGTCCGTTGATGGTCACCTGCACGATGACGCCGCTGCCACCCTTGGGCCGAACCGACCCGTCAACGTGGAAACTCGTAATCAGTCCCCAATCGCCGCCTGGCCCCCAATCGCGATAATAAAACTCGTTGTAGCTGTAGCGCTGGTGTTTTTCCGGGTGCTGCTTCCAGTCAGGATCAGCCACCCAGATGCCGTATGCCTTCTCGTACTGCTGGTGTTGTAGCGCATCGAAGAACTGGCTGACGGTGTGTTCTTCCGGCCAATTGCGGAACACAAATGCGACGGCCGCGACCGCGATAACAATCAGAATGACGGCGGCGATGGTAAATTTGCGTCGGCGTTCGCGCGTCGGGTCGTAAGCAGGAGCTTCGAAGAGCGTCATGCCCATTCAGTATAAGGGAAAGCAGCGAAGCGATGCGCACCTCCAAACGGGGGCGCGACGGGACTACAACGTGCGCTTGAATAAAGGCGTGGCGACGCTGATGGTAATCACGGCGAATATGGTGAGGTAAAGTAGGTCCGGCCAGATGGCGGCGAATCCGGCTTCTTTGAGCAGCAGGCTCTTCAGGCCGTGCACTGCATAAGTGAAGGGATCGCCTTTGGCGATGGTGCGCAGCCACCAGGGAAATGCTTCAATCGGGTAGATCGAGCCACTGGGGAAAAAGAGCAAGGTATTCAGCACGCCGAAAATTGCTCGCGGCACCAGTGGATCTTCGACGCGCACCATCAGCAGAAACATCATGGTGTTGAAAGCGGCGGAGGTGGCGAGAATGAGTAGCAGCAGCCAGAACACCGTGACCGGATTGAAAATGCTATTTACACCGGCAAGTAGTGAGCCGACGACCGTAATAACGATTCCTGCCGCAATGGCTTTCAACGCACCCGCGACATTCAACCCGGCGACTAACTCTAATTTGGTGATCGGAGTCACAAGATATCCTTCGTGCACGCCGCGCGCTTTATCGTCGATGTACAACATGCCCCCGCCGATCATGACTGAAACGAACATGGCCAGGGCAATGGATCCCGGGAGCAGGTATTTCATGTATTCGATATAGGGATAGAGCTCGACTACGTCCAGCGTAGTTTTTTGCAGGAGTCGCGGCTCGATGTCGGGCTTGTTTAGTTGATCCGTTAACTCAGAGAGCTTCTGTTCCAGCGTGGAACTCATGAAATTGTCACTGTTGTCCACCACCAGCGCGATGCGCGGATGGTTCTGTTCATACACCCGGCGAGAATATTGTGGCGGAATGATGACTGCGCCCTGGATCTTGCCGTTGCGCACGTCGCGGACCGCGTCAACCTCGTTGTTGTAAGACACCGGGACGAACGTGCGCACGTTAGCACGGACCGCGTTGAAGGCTTCCTGGATCATGACGGCCTGAGTACCGCCGTCCTGATCGACCACGCCCAGCTTGGCGTCGCGTATCTTGCCACCAAAGGCGTTGCCCAAGACAATGAGTTGCACCAGCGGGAATACCATCGAGACCAGCATCAGCGCCGGCGAGCGCAGGAATTTCCGTAGTTCGCGTTCCACGATAGCCCACATGCGATTCATGGCTGCATCCCCGGCCTGGGCGGCATAACAAACGAATAGGCCTTCTGAACTTCATCGCGCAATTGCCGCCCGGTGTAGTGCACGAAAACATCGTCCAACGTGGTGTTCTGCACAGAAAGAGATTTGATCGGCGCGTTGACGGTGAGCGCCATTTCGACCAGCGCGGTCGTAGTCTGCGAACCGTTGCTGGAGAGAATGCGATACATGTCCGCACCTTCGGAATGCACCGAGGTGACGCCGGGAAGAACTTTCAGGCTGTCCTCCCATCCCTCGGGCACGTGCGCGAACTGCGCCTCAATGACGTTCGATCCCGGCACGCTCGCCTTAAGGGCCATGGGGGTATCGAGCGCGACCAGCTTTCCGTGATCAACGATCGCAATGCGGTCGCACAGGCGGTCAGCCTCGTCCATGTAGTGGGTGGTGATCAGAATGGTCAGCTTGCGATGGCTCTTGATGTTGGTGAGCATTTCCCAGACGGCAACGCGCGACACGGGGTCGAGTCCGGTGGTGGGCTCGTCGAGAAAGAAAATTCTGGGACTGTGTACCAGGCCGCGGGCAATTTCCAGACGCCGCCGCATGCCGCCGGAAAGCGTCTTGGTTTGCGCGCTGCGCCACTTGGTCAGATCCACGAGTTCGAGCAGTTCGTCGATGTTTTTCTTTCGAGTGGCAGCAGGCACGTCGTAAAGCTTGGCGTAGATGCTCAGGTTTTCTTCGACGGTCAGATCGATGTCGCTGGTCAGAGCCTGGGGAATCACTCCGATAGCGCGCCGCGCGTCGTCGGGATCAGTGCGCACGTCGAAGCCTGCGATGCGCGCCTTGCCTGAAGTAATTTCAATCAGGGTGGTCATCATGCGGATAAGAGTGGATTTGCCGGCACCATTCGGCCCCAGCAAACCAAAAATCTCCCCTTCTGCCACGCTGAACGAGACGTCATCCACGGCGGTGAAGTCGCCGTATTTTTTTGTGATGTGTTCCACTTCAATGGCATTGGGTTCGCTGAGGGATTCGCCGTTGTGTGACGAGCCGTTGGCCGGCGAGTTGACGCTCTGGGGATTGAACTCCGCAACCATTATTGGCGCTCCTGTGCGGCAGGCGAATCTTGCGATTGCGGCGAATGAATCGCCGGGGGCGCGCTGCGCTCGGCCACGCTGGTTTTCAGCAGCGATTGCGGCACCAGCACTTCAGCGGTCATCCCCGGAACAAAAAGTTTTTTTGCGTTATCGATGCGGACTTTCAGCGACACGGTCTTGATGTCGCGCTTGCGGCGGCTGACGTCGCGTTGCGTGGCATAATCACCCTCAACCGCTTTGAAGAAGACTTTCCCCGGCACAATGTCACCGCTTGGCAGTTGGACCTTGAGCGTGTCGCCGATAGCAATGTGGTCGGCCTGTGTTTCTGGAACCGCGGCACGCACCCAGGAATCGTTCAGGTCAACGATGGTGACAATCGGCGAACCGGCATTGACGACTTCACCTTCGCGGGCGGCGCGCACGGAAACCGTTCCGCTGACTGGCGCGGTAATGCGCGTGTACCCGAGGCGGGCCTCGGCCTCAGAACGCTGAGCGGCCGCATTCGCCATATCCGCGCGTGTGGCCGCGACCGTGCTCTGCGCCGCCCGAAGGTTGTGCAGATGCGATTGTGCGGTGGCCAGGTCAGCCTCGGCAGCTCGCACCTCGTCTTTCAACGCCTGTACCTTGGCTTGCTGTGCTTGCAGGGTCGCCAGTGAGCGGTCTTTGTCCTGCTGGGAGGCAACGCCCTGGTTGGCCAGAGCGACGGTGCGATCGTTGTCCTGACTGATGCGCACGAGGTCGGCCTGAGCGGACACAAGTTGCGCTTTAGCGGATTGCAGCCGCGCCTGCGCATTCAATACCCCGCTGGAGGTCTCCCCGGCGGTCATCTGCTCGGTCGCCATGGTCTGTGAAACTTTCGAGCGAAGGCTGTTGATGGTGGCGGCGGCGGCGCGCTCCTGTGCCTGCAGTTCGGCGGTGTCGAGCAGGGCGATGAGGTCGCCCGCTTTGACTTCGGTGCCTTCGTCGACGGCCAGCTTCTCGATGCGACCGGTGATCCTGGGGCTGACGATGACCTGATTCGCATCCACTGTGCCGATCAATACGAGGTCTTTAGAGCGGTCGGTCGAAAGCAGGTAATAGGTGAATGCGGCCGCGAAGATGATGCCCAGCAAGATAAGGAATTTTCCCCGCACGCTCACGACAAGGTCTCCTTTGCGTCCGCCAATTCGGGGTTGCGAAACAGCGCCGCCGAAATCAAATCGAGCACCGCCGCTCGCCGTTCCGAGATGCGGTCCGGCGACAGCGGATCCCCTGGCACAATCAACCGTACGACCGGCGTATTGATGAAATAAAAGACAATGATGGCAATCATCGACGGGATGAACTGAGCGGGCTGCACGGGGCGGAATTCGCCGGCTGCGATCCCTTCCTGCAGGATCTGCGCCAGGTTCATGAAGGTCGGCCTAAAGTAGCGATCCACCATCTGACGGATGTGAGGCGAACCGATGTGCGGAGAAGCGGCACTCGTGGCGCGCATCATTTCGCGTTGAACCATCCGGGGATAAATGGGGTTTTCTGCGACGTAGTCGAAATGCGCTTGGACGTAGGCCAGGATTTTTTGTTTGGGCGTCAGTTCAGGCTTCAGCGCTTGTTCCAGTCGCTGCGCCAGGCCGCCGAAGACGTGATCCAGTGCCGAGCCGTAAAGCGATTCTTTGTCGTGGAAGTAGTAATAGAGGAGCGCCTTGTTGACTCCCGCGGTGCGCGCGATGGCGTCAGTGCGGGCGCCGGAAATACCCTCGGCAGCGAATTCGGTCAAAGCCGCTTCCAGGATGGCGGCGCGAGTCAGTTCCGGTTGGCCGCGGGTTCCCAGGCGAGGTTTAGCGACAGTCTTCATGAGCGGAACTCTTAATTAACCAGTTAGTTAGATTACTAGAGGGACGACGAAAATGCAACATCTGGTGTCCGGGCCGGCATTGGCACCAAGGGAGACGCGAACAGGCAAGAAACTGAAATAAAAAGGGTTAACGCAGCACGAATGACCATCCCAAAGTGGGACTATCGGCTATATCGATTCTTCTTTTTGTCGGCGTGGCGTTCCAGGCCGAGCTGAAGGAGGCGGTCAATGAGCTTGGGATACGCCAGGCCTGATGCCGCCCACAGCTTGGGATACATGCTGATGGCGGTGAAGCCGGGCATGGTGTTGATTTCGTTGACGTAGATTTTTTTACTCTTGGGATCCATGAGGAAGTCCACGCGCGCGAGGCCGCTGCAGTCCACGGCCCGAAACGCGTTCACCGCCATTTGCTGAACTTGCCGGATTTGCGCTTTGGTTAGAGGAGCGGGGATGAGCAGGTCCGATCCTTCCTCCAGATATTTGGCTGCGTAATCATAGAATTCTTTGCCGGGAACGACCTCGCCAGGGATGGATGCTTCGGGGTCGTCATTCCCAAGCACTGAACATTCCAGTTCGCGGGCTTTTCCGTGCTTACCTCCGACGCCCTGCTCGATGACAATTTTGCGATCAAACTCGGCGGCAGTGTTCATTGCATCGGGAAGCTCGGAGCGGTCATGGGCCTTGGAAATTCCGACGGACGAACCGAGGTTCGCAGGTTTCACAAACACGGGATATTTAAGCTTGCTTTCGATGAGGCGCTGCACGCGATTTTGGTTTTTGTTCCAGTCGTGGCGTAGGACGGTAACGTGTTTGACGATGGGCAGTCCGAAGGAACGAAACAGCGACTTCATGACGTCCTTGTCCATGCCGGCGGCGGAGCCGAGCACGCCCGCGCCCACGTAAGGAATGTCGGCGAGTTCGAGCAGGCCCTGGATCGTGCCGTCCTCGCCGAAGGTGCCGTGCAGGACGGGAAAGATCACGTCCACATCGATGGCGTGATCAGCGGGGCGGCGCACCTGGAGGCTGCTGGTTGAGGATCCGCCGTGGGCTGTCGCCAATGCAGCTTCGGTTTCAAAGGGAATGAGCGATCCCGTGTTGTGGTCCTCGCTCGGCACCGGAGGCACAATGATGCCTTCACCCTTGGCGAGAACAGCAAATCCGGGAGTGGTTTCGGGATCGCCGGCGCGCAGGTGACGAGGCTCGTGCGCACCGCCATTTCCCGAACGCAAGAGTTGTTCGGCGTGGCCGGCGGTGACCCAGCGGCCCTGCTTGGTGATGCCGATGGGCACCACTTCATATTTGGTCTTGTCGATTGCGTCAACGACCGAGGCAGCGGAGAGCAGCGAAACCTCATGTTCGCCGCTGCGCCCGCCAAACAGAACTCCCACTCGCAGCTTTTTCATTGCAACCTGGCCCAAAGGGATATGAGGTCATTCTTACCATATCTGTGGAGTCACGCAATGACTCGAAAGGTCCAACACCGGCCGCGTCAGGCTCGTTGAGCTTTTCATCTACAATGGCGACTTTTCCAGTAGGAACACACGGAGCGGAAACGAATGCCTACATTGATCGAGAAGCCAACCCGGATCGAGGCCGCCGGAAGTAAACCCAAGCTGATCGAGGAATACGTGGGGAGAGTCAATTCGAAGACCGGCGAAGTCAGCGTGGCCCACATGCACAGCCCGGCGGGTTGGGTAGAGCCGGGGCAGGCACCCGAATTCGACGAGTACACGCTCGTGCTCAAGGGCATGCTTCGGGTCGCGTCAGGAGGAAAGGTGATGGAGGTTCGCGCCGGACAGGCGGTGATCGCTCATGCGGGGGAATGGGTGCAGTATTCCACGCCGCAAGAAGGCGGTGCGGAGTACATCGCCATCTGCTTGCCCGCATTCTCGATAGAGCTAGTGCACCGCGACCCGCAATGAGCCGACGCGCGGGCGGGACGCCCCCGCGACAGCCGGCGGGACGCCAGCGCTACTGACTAAAGAATTTTCTTTCCGAACGCCGACAAAGTGAGTTCCACGGCAAGGTCGGCCGTACGGTTGTGCTCGTCAATGACGGGATTGACTTCGACGATCTCGAAGCCGAGCATGCGCGCGTGGTCGGCGATGATCTCCATGGCGAGGTGTGCCTCGCGATAGGTCGCCCCGCCGCGGACCGGGGTGCCGACGCCAGGGGCGTCCTCAGGATCAATCCAGTCCATGTCCAGCGACACGTGATACCCGACGGTGCCGCGTCCCGCCATTCGCAGTGCTTCTTCCATTACGGCGCGCATACCGCGCTCGTCAATGTCACGCATGGTGAACACTTCCACCCCGGCGCGCCGGATGTTTTCCTTTTCGATGGCATCCACGTCGCGAATTCCCACCAGAACGCAATTTTCCGGCAGCACCTTGGGAGCGGGTCCCATGATGTTGCTCAACTCCGGCGGGCCGAGTCCCATCAGTGCAGCCAGCGGCATGCCGTGTACGTTGCCGCTGGGAGAACTGTCGGGCGTATTGATATCGCTGTGCGCGTCAATCCAAAGCAGCCCAATCTTTTGCTCCTGGCGCCGGTAAAAGGAAGCAATGCCGGCGACGGTGCCGGCTGCCACCGAGTGGTCGCCGCCCAGAACGATCGGCATCTTTCCGGCTTCAAGAGTCTTCACCACCAGTTCAGCATGTTTCGTACAGGTGGCGGTGATTTCCTTCAGATACTTGGCGTGCGGATCGCCTTCCTTCTTCTGTTCAGGGAGCGCCACGGCAATGTTGCCGGCGTCTTCGACGATGTGCCCCAGCGCTTCGAGGCGCGCTTCCAGCCCTGACACGCGAACGGCGGAAGGGCCCATATCCACGCCGCGCCGTGACTGGCCCAGATCCAGAGGCACTCCGATCACGCGGATTTTTTTTGGGACGATGCTGGAGTGGGACAGGGGCGCCACTGCACCGGCAGGCTTATCGCTCTTCTGCTGCGTGATGTCGTTCATGGCGCGGTCCTTTCTCTGGCTGCCCTCGACTGCTCCTGCAACTGAAAAACTGGAACCCTACGGATAGAGCCGGTGCAACATACGGGGGAAGGGTATGGTTTCGCGGACGTGTTCCAAGCCGCAGATCCACGCCACGGCGCGCTCGATGCCCATGCCAAAACCGGCGTGCGGCACGCTGCCGTACTTGCGTAAATCGAGATACCACTTGAACGCGGATTCGGGCAGATCGTGCTCCTGAATGCGTTTGAGCAACAAGTCGTAGGAAGCGATGCGCTGCGAGCCGCCGATAATTTCGCCGTAGCCCTCGGGCGCAAGCACATCCACGCAGAGGGCGAGGTCAGGGCGCTGCGGGTCCGGTTCCATGTAGAACGCTTTTACCTTCGCCGGATAGCGATGCACCATCACCGGCTTCTCGAATTGTGAGGAGAGATAAGTCTCGTCCGGCGAACCGAGATCGCCACCGTATTCGAAGCGCGCTTCCAATTTTCCCTGAGCGTGCGCGTCCTGCAGCATCTTCACCGCTTCGTCGTAGGTGATTCGCGGAAAGGGAGCAGAGATTTTTTCCAGCTTGCCGATATCGCGGCCGATCGTCTCCAGTTCGAGGCGGCGCTTCTCCAGGCAGCGCTTCACCAGAAAACTGATCAGCCCCTCGGCCAGTTCCATCACATCATCGAGCCCGGCATATGCCATTTCCGGCTCAACCATCCAGAACTCTGTCAGATGGCGGCGGGTTTTCGATTTCTCCGCGCGGAAGGTTGGCCCGAAGGAATACACCTTGCCCAGTGCCATCGCTGTCGCTTCGATATACAACTGGCCGGACTGCGTGAGAAATGCCTGCTCGTCGAAATAGTCCACCGGGAAGAGTGTTGTGGTTCCTTCGCAAGCCGCCGGGGTGAGGATCGGGGGATCGGTCAGAATGAATCCGCGATCATCGAAGAAGTCGCGCGCGGCCTTGATGATCTCCGCCCGGACTCGCAAAATGGCGGCTTGGCGCGGGGTCCGTACCCAGAGGTGACGGTGCTCCATCAGGAAATCCACGCCGTGTTCTTTCAACGAAATGGGGTACGGCTCCGATTCGGACACGAGACTCATCACGTGCACGTTGCTGACGTCGAGTTCGTAACCACCAGGCGCGCGCTTGTCCGCACGAACCTTGCCGGTGACCATCACACTTGACTCCTGGGTGAGGCTCTTGACCGCGTCAAAAATTTCCGGCGCGACGGCGTTTTTCGCGACGACGCCCTGAATGATCCCAGTGCCATCACGAAAAATCGGGAACAAAAGTTTCCCGCTCTCTCTCAGGTTGTAGAGCCAGCCTCGGATGGTGACGGTCTGGCCTTCGTGCTGGCCGACCTGTGCAATGGTGCTGATGGCAGCTTCGCGCGCCAGCTCGGTGGTCTGTGTGGTTTCGCTCATGATTCCTTATGTGCTGCCGCGGCGCTGGCCTGTGCAGCCGCTTCTTCCAGTTTGCTGAACGCCTTTGCCATCCCGGCTGCGATATCGGGCTTGTCGTCGCCGTTGATCTCCATGAGAAGCGGGGGAACGTGGGGCGCCGAATTCAGTAGGCCCATGGCCTCAACCCAGTTGATGGTGCCGTCGCCGGGCCACATATGAGCGTCGCGCGTCTTGGGATTGTCGTGCACGTGTGTGGATCGGATGTGCGTCTTCAACGTCTCAAATGCCTGGGGCACGTCGCTCATGATATGAGCATGGCCGAAATCAAAACACACGCCGACATCGTCGAAATGCATCACCCGGATCAATTCCACCAGTCGCTCCGGCGTGGCCATCTCGTTGGGGATGTTCTCAAGCAGGAGCTTCACCCCAAGCGGCTTAGCGAACGCGCGCAGGTGTTCGATCGCCGTCATCGCCGCTTCGAACTTATGCTCGTCATACATTTCCGTGGGTGTACCCAGGTGCTGGATCAAGAAGCGAAACGGAATCTGCTCGGCAATCTCCAACGCGCGTTTGATTTCGTCCATGGATTCGATGCGGCGCTTCTTGTCGGCATCCACCACGTTGACGGGTGGACCGCCCGTGCGTCCCCATTCGTAGTCGCTGAACATCGGTGAATGCACCGAATTCAGCGGAACGCCACTGCTTTTGAACCAATCGGCGATCTCACGCAGGTGCTGCTTGCGGTTGGCGTAGTCCAGATGTTGGCGCGCGGCAAAAATTTCGATGGCCTGCGCTCCTCCGCGTACCAGGTTGTCCAGCAAGCCGGGGTGAAGGCGTTCCTTCGAGTAAACGTAGGTGGAGATCGCTCGTTGCATACGATTCGAATTGCCGCCAGCGCCAGGAAATTTTGTCGCCGCGAAAATTCCAGCCCAGTAAGCCTCTCGCCATCAATAGCTTGGGAGCTGCTGCTTGCATTCGGGCCAGGGTTTTCGCGGACGGTCACCACCGAGCGCCAGCAAACTTCTGAGGCTAGCCCACTAGAGCAGAGGCCGTCAAATTCCTAAAGGTAACAGTCAGGACTTCAAAGTCGGGATCAGACAAGGCAAGTCACCGTGAGACCGGCGTTTTGATTGCTCGGCTTCTATTTATGTGCGCCTGATTTTTTCTTTCGCGAGGGCTTTCGTTTCTTCGGCGCCTTCGCAGACACCAGTTCATACGACTGGCGGATCAAGTCCTTGAGTTCTCCCCAGGGCAGGACATCGAATCTTTCCAGCGACACCCAGTTGTAGCGTCCGACGTAAGCGGCGCGTTCGATACCCTCGATTTCCAGCAATTCGAGAATCTTCTCCGGGGTGGTCTTGAATGTAATCCGAGCCGGCACGGCGGCATCGAGGGGCACGCTGACGAAAATCTTTCCCCGGATGCGAAACAGCAGGTCATCTCCCCATTGCAGCCCTTCGGTGGCGTCGGGGAACGACAGGCAGTACTTACGTATGGCTTCAATATTCATCTACAAAAAATTCTACCTGAGCTGCATTAGGTCGAGCCTCGACGCAACTCTTGTGCGGTGTTCCCATCTCGCGGGTTAAGATATGACGCTTGATCTTACGGAAAGAGATCCCTATGAAACTGCGTCTGCTTGCTCTCACGCTGGCCATCACGTTCTTTTCCGCGACCGCATGGTGCGATGAACACCACGAGCACTTCAATCCCAACGAAAAGCTGGGAACAGTCTCGTTCCCCATCTCGTGCTCGCCATCGGTTCAGAAGTCGTTTGAGCGCGGCGTGGCCCTGCTGCATTCCTTCTGGTACGACGAGGCGCAGAGCCAGTTCAAGGAAGTCTCCGAAAAGGATCCGCATTGCGCGATGGCTTACTGGGGCGAGGCGATGAGCCTCTATCACCAGCTGTGGAGCCGTCCCACTGACGGCGATCTGGCGCAGGGGGCGGGCTTGATGAAGAAGGCGAAAGCCGCCAAGCCGAAGACGCAGCGCGAGCGCGACTACGTGGAGGCCATGGCTGCTTTCTATCGTGATCCCAAGCTCGACTACGAAAAGCGAGCTGACGCGTATGCCGCTGCGATGCAAAAGGTGTACGAACGGAATCCCGGTGACCATGAGGCGGCCGCTTTTTATGCGCTGTCATTGCTTGCCTCCGAGCCGGATGAGGACCTCACGCTCGCAAATCCCAAGAAAGCCATTGCGATTCTGAATAAGCTGTATGCCGAAGAACCCGATCATCCCGGCGTAGCTCACTATCTGATTCACGCTTGCGACAACCCACAATTGGCGGAACAGGGCCTGGTGGCGGCGCGGCGCTATGCGAGCATTGCGCCCTCGTCGGCGCACGCTTTGCATATGCCATCCCACATCTTCGCCCGACTCGGACTTTGGCAGGAAGACATCCAGTCCAACCTGGCCTCGATCGCCGCTTCACAGAAATCTGCCGGCGAAGCCAAAATGCATGCGGTGCACGCGATGGATTTCCTGGAATACGCCTATCTGCAGGTCGGAGAAAACAGCAAGGCCAAGGCCCTGGTAGATGAAGTCGCAGCGATGCAGAAGCCGTCCGACGACTCGTCCATGGGCCGCGAAATGCAGCGCTACTATGTCTACGCCCGCGCTCACTTCGCGGCACTTTACTTCCTGGAAACGCGTCAATGGACGGAAGCCATGGCGCTGCAACCGCCGGCCGACGCCCCGGCCACAGTTCGTGCCATCACATACTGGACGCACGCCGTGGCGGGAGGCCATCTGCGCGATCTCGCTGCCACCAAGCAAGCTGTCGAACAGTACAACGCCATGCTCGAGGAAACTGCCAAAGGCGACCGTCCTTATGCGGCGAACGGAATGAAGACGGGCGCTGATGAGGCTCGGGCGTGGCTCGCCTTCGTCCAGGGAAAGAACGAAGAGGCAATCGCCCTGTTGCGGCCGGTAGCTGACCGACAAGACGTCGTAGGGAAGGGAGAGGTCGATCTCCCCGCGCGCGAGTTGCTGGCTGACATGCTGCTGGAGATGAATCGTCCGCAGGAAGCGCTGATGGAATACGAGCGGTCGCTAAAAACCGATCCCAACCGCTTCAACGGCTTGTATGGTGCAGCGCGCGCGGCTGAACTGGCGCATGAACCGGAGAAAGCCCGCACCTTTTACGCGCAGCTCATCAAAAACTGCGGTGACAGCACGGAACGCCCCGAACTGGCGAAAGCGCGGACCGAACTGGCGGAAAAATAGTTGTCGGCAGTCAGGAGTCATCGACTTCTGAATACTGAGAACTGAGAACTGAGTACTGGGTACTGGGTACTGACTACTGACGCCTGTGGCGTGTGTAGTGGATGGGCCATAGCACCTGCCAGGTGCGCCCGCCGTCGTCGGATTTCTCCCAGCTCCAGTCCAATTCCATCGGCTTGATGTTCTTCCACACCATGCGCTGAACAATTTTCTTCCCGTTTACCTCTGCCTCCCGGGAGAGAATCATCTGGCCATCCTTCGCCTCACCAACGAAATCCAGATAGCCACCATGGTTGTCCACCCAGGTTTGTTTCCATTGCCCGGTCTGTGGGATGTAGGCGGACACGCTCATGCCCCGCAGAGGCATGGATTCCCCAGCAGAAAAATTTTCCTGGATGATGCAGTTGCCCCACATTTTCTGGACATTGTTGCGCCCGAAACCCGCCCGCCCCGAGGGTCCGGCTGGCCACTCCAGGTCCCAACTGCCGACCCAGAAGTCGAACTGGCGACGCTGCCCCTCGTCGCACGGCCTTGTACCTGAACTCCCTTGCTGCGCGTGGACTAGGCCCTGCAGCAAAATGATCGAAAGATAAAGCCACATTTTCATAACGACCTCCAACGCTGACGGGCGACTGCCGAGGAGCCGGCTGCTCTCTTGGCGGGTTTATTGCTTCTTCTCCGGCGGCGGCCCACCAGCAGAAGGTTCTGAAACATGTTCGTGGACGATGAGCCACTGTCCTCCCTGTTTCTCCCATAGGACGGTCCAGCGAAAATCGCCTTCGCCTTGGGCCTCGCCAGGTTTCACCTCCACGACATGCACAGTGGCGGTGCCCCAGACCAGATTGCCGTGAAGATGAATTTGGGCGTCATTGTTTACAGTACATTTCAGGCTGGAGAAGCCTGCCAGCACCGCCTTTACGCCACTCTCATACTGATCCCAGCCGTCATACTTAAGCGGGGTGATATCAAAGAACACGTGCGGGCCTTTCGCATAAAACTTGGAGACGTTTTGCGGATCACGCGTGCTCCAGCCATCCCAGATCTGCTGCATCAGGGTCTTGTCGGGTACAGAGCTGGATTTCGTCTTGGCGGATTTGGTCTGGGCCGCTACTGACAGACCAAGCAGCAACACCAGCAGAAAGTGAGCCGTGCGTCTCATAGGAGTCCTCCCGAGCCGCCGAATTTTACCTGATTCACCACAGAGGGCACAGAGGAGACCACAGGGAAAAACCCAACTCAACCACAAAGGACACGAAGGACCACGAAGGAAAAGGCGATGATAAAAGGTCTTATTTCATTATTCTGTCTCTTCTCCTTTGTGACCGTTGGTGTCCTTTGTGTTTATATTTTTAGGTCCTCAGTGGTCTCTGTGTCCTCTGTGGTGAGATCTTGGTTTGACCAGTTTGCGCGGCACACGATAGAATTACTTGGTTTGCCTGTACTTGTGGTCCCGGCCTGGGGCTGCCCGCATCGCGGAAAAACAGCAAGCACAAGATCACACGCGGTTGTTCCCGCGCGGCATCGCGCGCAACCGAATCGCATTCATGGAGGACGGGTATGTACGCGGTCATCCGCGCCGGAGGAAAGCAGTATCGTGTTTCGCCCGGCGACATCATTCGAGTCGAAAAATTGACCCGCGCCCCCAAGCATGAAGCGGGGCGCGAGGTAGAGTTTGGCGAGGTGCTCGCAGTCTCCGCAGGGGAAGGTCAGGTCGGCCGTCCGCAGTCGGAAGCGCGAGTGATGGGAACGGTGGTCGAGGAAGGCCGCGCCGACAAGATCCTCGTCTTCCATTACAAACGCAAGAAACAGTACAAGAAGCTGAACGGACATCGTCAGCCTTTCACCGCGGTGCGCATTACCGAAATCGCCTTCGACGGGCAGAAGTTCAGCGCACCCGCCTTGCCGGAGAAAGCTCCCAAAGCGAAGAAGCAGGCTGCCGCGGGCGAGGATGAAGCCGCTGAGTCCAAGGCGAAGGCTGCCTCGCCCAAGAAAAAGGCGAAGACTTCCGCCAAGAAGAGCGCGCCGGCTAAGAAAAAGAAATAACGAGGAGTTGATCGGTCATGGCACATAAAAAGGGACTGGGAAGTTCAAGAAACGGGCGCGATTCAAATGCGCAGCGGCTGGGGGTCAAGGCTTTCGGCGGTCAGCTCGTGTCCGGCGGTTCGATCATCGTGCGGCAGCGCGGGACGCGTATTAAGCCCGGCCTGAACGTTGGCCGGGGCAAGGACGACACCCTCTTCGCCAAAGTCACGGGACGTATCAAGTTCGTGGACAAAGGCGGCATGGGCAAGTTTGTCCTCATCGAGCCGGAAGAACTCGCGAAGTCGTAAGCGCGTTGCAAGACGTGAGCAGCACAAGTTCCACCCGAAGGCCTCGTCCTGCGACGAGGCTTTTCGTTTCGTGGGTTGTTTCCAGCTAACTACTAACTCCTAGCTATCACCTACTCAATGTTTATTGATGAAGCCAAAATTCGAGTGAAGGCAGGCGATGGCGGCAACGGCTGCATGGCCTTTCGCCGGGAGAAATTTGTTCCACGTGGGGGCCCGTCCGGTGGAGATGGCGGGAAGGGCGGCGACGTCATTATGGAAGCCAGCGAACGCCACAACACGCTGGTGCACTTCCGCTTTAATCCGGAATACAAAGCAGAGCGCGGCCGTCACGGCGAAGGCTCCAATCGAACCGGGCATGAAGGCAGCGACGTGGTGCTCAAGGTTCCACTGGGTACGATCGTGTACGACGATCAGACGGGGGAGAAGATCCACGATTTTACCCATGCCGATGAGCGCATTGTGATTGCTCGGGGCGGACGCGGAGGCCGCGGCAATGCCCGTTTCGCAACTTCTACGCACCAGGCGCCCCGCGAGTGCGAACCCGGCCGCCCCGGCGAGGAACGCAATTTCCGCCTCGAGTTGAAGCTGCTCGCGGACGTGGGCCTGGTCGGATATCCGAATGTGGGCAAGTCCACGCTGATCTCGCGCATTTCTGCCGCCCGCCCCAAGATTGCCGATTACCCCTTCACCACCCTCGAACCGAATCTGGGCGTGGTAGTGGTTGGCGCGGGCGACGATCCCGATCAGATCAGTTTTCTCGTCGCTGACATTCCCGGGTTGATCGAGGGCGCGCACCAGGGCGCGGGGCTGGGTACTCAATTCCTCCGTCATATTGAACGCACGCGGTTGCTCGTGCACCTCGTGGAGGTTTCGGATGCGAGTGGACGTCCCGATCCCGCAAAAGATGTCGAAGTCATCATGGGCGAGCTGAGTAGCTTTGGCGCGCATCTTGAGGACAAGCCCGTCCTCATGGTCGCTTCGAAGATCGATGTGGCCAATAAGGACAAGCTGGCCAAGCTGCGCCGCTATTGCAAGAAAAAGGCTCTGCAGCTGTTTGAAATTTCCGCGGTGACAGGCGCGGGAGTCGAAGAACTGAAGTACGCAATTGCCCAAAAAGTACGCGCCCTGCGGAGCGCTACCGAGGCGCCTGTCCAACCCCAGCCCCATCAGGCGACGGGATAACGGCTGGTTTTCTCTTGCCAGTCGCGCCGGCAACCGAGGAAACTACAGCAGAGCTGTCCACTCCGGATGAACGTAGCTCTTTTTGGCGGAACCTTCGATCCCATCCACCGCGGCCACCTGGCTCTGGCACGAGCGGCGCAGAAGGATTTTGGCCTGGAGGAGGTTCACTTTGTCCCGGCCAACGTCTCGCCTCACAAGCAACAGCGCTCCCCGATATCGTTCACTCATCGATATACGATGGTCGCCCTTGCCACGCTGGACGAAAAGAGATTCCTCCCCTCGTTAATGGAGGAGAGATCGGCTCCGAGCTACACCATTGAAACCGTTCGCAAATTCAAGCAATCGCTAAAAAAAAGTGACCGCCTGTTTTTTCTGATCGGGATTGACGCCTTCCTGGGTATCGCGAAGTGGCGCGAAGCGGAAACGTTGCTGAGGGAATGTGAGTTCGTTGTCGCCAGCCGTCCCAGCTATTCGCTGCAAGATGTAGCAGGTGCGCTGCCAAAATCGTTGCAAAGCTCCGTCGTTGAGAGGCGAAGATCCTCGTCAGGGACTCTGGAATGCGGTGGAGCTGTGATTCACCTGCTGAAGGGCGTCTACCAACCGATCTCATCCACTGCCATCCGCGACGCCGCAGCGCGGGGTAGCAGTGTCACGCGTTGGGTGCCCAGCCCCGTGGCTCATTACATCAAGAAGCTGCATCTATACAAGCCGAATAGGAGAGCGAACATGGAGGGTCCAGCCTAGCAATGACCAAGCAAAGCGAACTGAAGCGCCAGGTCAGCGATGCTATTACTGCATGCCAGGAAAAGAAGGCCGAGCAAATTTCGATCCTGCAGATGGAAAAAGAGTCCGGGGCGTTTACCGATTATTTCGTGGTTTGCAGCGGAACCAATCCACGGCAAATCCAGGCTATTTCCGATGAAGTCGAACAACGGCTGAAAGCGTCCGGTTTGTACCCCACCCACGTTGAGGGCTACAGCCAGGCGGAGTGGATCCTGCTCGACTACGTTGATTTCGTCGTGCACGTCTTTTCCGACAAGGCGCGCAAATTCTACGATTTGGAACGGCTATGGAAAGCCGCGAAGCAACTCGCGCCGGCAGATCTAAAAACTGGCACACGGCGCACGCCACGAACCTCCTCGAAATCAACAAAAGCCGTGGGTGCTCGTCGAAAGAAAGCTTAGATTGTCCCTGGCTCGTGATTCACTGTGATTAAATCGTTGTGACGTGAAAATCATTGTTGCTTGGATCGGCAAAACCCGTGACCCGGCCATCCAGTCGCTGACCTCTGAATATCTCAAGCGCCTTACGCACTATGCACCCATTGAGGCATTGGCTCTGCCCGGCGAGGCAGCCCTGCTGAAACTGGTCAATCCCGAGGGTCCCGGCAGCCGCGGAAAACTAATCCTGCTGGACACAAATGGAAAGCAGTTCACATCGGAGGAGTTCGCCGATTTTCTCGAGGACCAGCGGTCGCGAAGCCCTTACCCGCTTGTTTTTGCGCTTGGGCCCGCCGATGGTTTTAGCAAACAGGTTCGCGGTGCTGCCGCGCAGGTCGTTTCCTTCGGGAAGATGACGATGGCCCACGAAGTAGCCCGCATCGTGTTTTTGGAACAGCTGTACCGCGCTTTCACCATCCTGAAAGGGCATCCTTATCATCTGGGGCACAAGTAACGCGCTCGTGAAGGGGCGTTCCGACGTGACCAACGTCTTTCACTGCGGTAACCTTTCCGCCCTTCTCATCGCAGACTAATATCGGCGGTATGGCTCTGCAGGCGCTCGTCGTTTGCCGTGATCCCAAGACCGTGGGCACGCTGAAGCGAGCTCTTGCGCATCTGCAGATCGACTCCCACGTATGCAGCGATTTTGACGCAGCGCTGCAGTTGGCCACCCAGCAGAAGTTTGAGGCCGTCATCATCGACGCATATCCCCGCCGTGCTGCCAAGTTCATTGCCGGCATGCGCCAGCTCACGCATCACAAAATGGTTGTTTGCGTCATCCTCAATGGGCCCCGGACGGTGCGCGATGCCTTCGACATGGGTGCGAACTTCGCTTTTTATGCGCCACTCACGCTGGAGCGCGCGCTGCACGGCCTGCAAGCTGCCAAGAGCCTGATGTTCCCCCAGCATCGCCGACATTTCCGCTGGCGTTTGCATCGCCCGATCCGCATCAGTTTCGATGGGCGCCACGAAGTTGAGGCTGTGGTTGTCGATATCAGCATCGGCGGGATCGCTGTACAGATGTCGCGTAGCGTCGAAGTGAATCAGAGCGTGCACGTTCGTTTGCAGCTCCCCGGCCACAAAGACGAGATGGAAGTAAAAGGTGAGGTCGCGTGGGCGGATACTCACGGACGAGCCGGCATTCGTTTTATTCACCTTCCAAAAACAGCCCACGAGAAGATCCGGACATGGCTTCACAGCGCCAGCACCGGGGGGCGCTCCACTTCTGCCGCTGCGGAACTCGCCCACGGAGCCGGCCGCTACTAGCGCCCTTCAGAGCTGCCGATATTCCATATCAATCAGAACGTCGGCCCATCATTTACAATCCTTCTTTCCGCTATCGCCGTTTTTCCCATTGTCATGACGCAGGACATTCGCCGCGGTCTGATCATCGTGAATACCGGTCCGGGGAAGGGCAAGACCACCGCTGCCATGGGTACGGCATTGCGCGCCGTTGGACAGGGAATGCGGGTACTCATGCTCCAGTTTCTCAAGGGATCGTGGCATTACGGTGAACTGGATGCGGTTCAAGCCTTTGGCGACAAATTCATCATGAAGCAAATGGGACGCGGATTCGTGAAGGTGGGCGCCGAGAAGCCCGATCCCGAAGATGTGCGCATGGTCGAGGATGCCTGGAAAGAAGCCGCCGAAGCAATTCGCTCTGAACAATGGGACTTAGTGATACTCGACGAAATCAATTACGCAATCAGCTACGGCATGCTTAATCCCGCTAAGGTGGCAGAGGTCCTGAAAGAAAAACCGGAGATGGTGCATGTTATCTTGACGGGGCGCAATGCCCATCCGACAATTGTCGAACTGGCTGACACCGTAACCGAGATGCGCCAGGTCAAACACGCCTACGAAAAAGGCGTGATGGCGCAACGTGGAATCGAGTACTGAAAAGTTCTAATTGGCAATTTGTAATTTGAAGAACGCTGCACAAGTGGTTTTTCAGATTACGAAATTGCAAAATTACAAAATTACTAAATCACAAAGTGTCCTGGTTCAAACGCCAATCCGGTGAGCTGGATACCTCGGGAGAGCGGAAAATCCGCACTGAGGGTTTGTGGGTGAAGTGCGACCGTTGTCGGCAGATTATCTGGAAAAAAGAACTGGAAGAGAACCTGAACGTCTGCCCTAAGTGCGACCGGCATTTCCGGATCGACGCGCGCACTCGGCTTGCCCAACTCCTCGATGGCGACGAGTACGAGGTCGAGGATGCCAACCTTCGCTCGACAGATCCTCTCGATTTTCAGGACTTGAAGGCGTACTCCAACCGCTTGCTCCAGGCGCAGCATGATACTGGCCTGAAAGACGCGGTGGTGAATGCGTACGGCAAGCTCGAAGGCCGCCCGGTTTACGTCAGTGCCATGGAATATTCCTTCATTGGCGGCAGCATGGGAGCCGTGGTCGGGGAAGCGATTACCAGGACCATCGAGCGCGCCACCGATAGTCGAACGCCTCTCATCGTCGTCTCCGCTTCCGGCGGGGCGCGCATGATGGAAGGGGCGATCAGCCTGATGCAGCTGGCCAAGATCTCGGCCGCCCTGGCGCGCATGGACGATGCCAAGGTGCCGTACATCTCGGTTTTGACCGACCCGACGACCGGAGGGGTCACGGCGTCCTATGCCATGCTCGGCGACCTGAATGTCGCGGAACCGGGCGCATTGATCGGATTTGCCGGACCTCGCGTTATCGAGCAGACCATCCGCCAGAAGCTGCCGGAAGGCTTTCAACGCAGCGAATTCCTGCTCGAGCACGGCATGCTGGATGCTGTCGTCCACCGAAAACAGCTCAAGGCGTATCTTGTCCGGGCCCTCGATTTCATGATGCCCCGCAATGGGACAACCGGCTGAGCCAAAGTTCCCTGCGTCTTTTCTCATTTCGCTACAATCAACAAAACTAGCTACATAATTTCGGATTCCGTGGGAGAATCTGCTCCCGACCACGCAGGCACATGAGGCGTGGGGTTTGCCTGACTGCCGAGTGCACGCCTTTTCGATCTATGTCTTACGACTTCGCAGTTACGAAGCTTTACAAGCTCGGTCACGAACTGGCGCGTACGCCTTCGCACAAGTTTGACCTGGCGCACATGCACACGCTGCTGGATGCGCTGGATAATCCCGAACGCAAATTTCCCGCCGTTCTGATCGCGGGCACCAACGGCAAAGGGTCGACTGCTGCGACCTTGTCCTCGATTCTGCGCGGTTCCGGAGTGCGTGTGGGCCTGTACACCTCGCCCCATCTGATCAAATTGAACGAGCGTATACGCGTCGAGGGGCGCGACATCGGCGACATCGATTTCGCCACCGTGCATGAGCACGTGGAGCGCACGGCTGACCACCTGGTGCGCGCACACGAGCTGCCCTGGCATCCAAGTTTTTTTGAGATGCTGACCGCGATTGCTTTTGAGCATTTTGCCCGTGCCGAGGTGGAAATCGCGGTGCTCGAGGTAGGAATGGGTGGGCGCCTGGATGCTACGAATGTGGTTCATCCGCTGGTCGCGGTGATCACGGACATCGCGCTGGATCACCAGAAATTTTTGGGGGACACCATCACGCAGATTGCCGGTGAGAAAGCGGGCATCATTCGACCGTATGGAGTCGTGGTCACACTGCCCCAGCATCCGGAAGCCAATGACGTGATCGGAAATGCAATCCTGGCGAATCAGGCGCGTGCGATCAGCGCAGTACCGTACGTGCCGCCGGTGACTCCGGCGGTTTCCGGTGCACTCACCCGCTATCCTGTTACGGTAATGGGGAAGGAAATCACGGTGGAGTCGCCGCTCGCGGGTCGGCATCAGTTCCGAAATGTCGCGCTGGCCATCGCCACGGCAGAAGAGCTTTCGAAGCATGGGTTCAAAATCAGCCCGGAAGGCATCGAACGCGGGATCCGCGAAACGCGGTGGCCGGGGCGATTTCAGGTGGTACCGCCCCAGGGAAACATGCCCGAACTGGTGCTGGACGTGGGACACAATCCGGCAGGGGCATGGGCGCTGCGTTCGGCGATTTCCGAGCGCTACGAAGGGCGACCCTTGACGATCATCTTCGGGGCCATGCGCGATAAGGCCATCGGAGAGATGGCTGAAATCCTGTTTCCCCTGGCGCAGCGCGTGATCGCCACCGTGGCAGAGAACCCGCGGTCGGCCACGCCTGATGAGATTCGGGAAGCCGCCGGGCGCACCTCGGCGGAGATCATCGATACCTCTGACGTTATCTTTGCCCTGGAGAAAGCGCGTGAACTTGCCCATCCGGGTGATCTGGTGGTGATTACCGGATCGATTTATGTGGTGGGTGAGGCCATGCACGAACTCGGGATCACTCCTGCGAATTAAGGTGCCTCTCCTGACTACTCCTTCCAACCAGGAAATCGGACGCGGCGGCACAACAGGAATTGGGACCGAGCCGCGAAGTAGCGCTCTGAGTGTAGAGCCGCGCGGCTGGAAGCATGCGTTCAGCCGGCTTCGATCGTATCTTCTGCTCGATCCGCTGATCTGGTCGTACACCATCATTCTCGGAGTCCTGTCACTGCTCTCGTCATTCTTCGATCGCAACGGCCGCATTCAGCATGGGTTCGCGCGGCTGTGGTCGTGGCTGATCATGAAGACAATTTTGTCGCCCGTGACGGTTACCGGGCTCGACCACATCGATACTTCGCGGCCCCATGTTTACGCGGTGAATCACGCGTCGGCCATGGATATCCCCGTCCTGTACGTGTATCTGCCGTTTCAGTTCCGCATCATGGCGAAGAAGGACTTGTTCCGTTATCCATTTATCGGATTGCACCTCAAACGCTCTGGACAGATTTGCGTGGACCAGCAGAACCCATTGGCCTCGATAGGCGATCTGAAATCGGCGGTGAAGAGCCTGAAGGCGGGGATGCCGGTGGTGATTTTTCCGGAGGGGGGCCGGACTGCCAACGGGCAGCTCAAGCCGTTCCTGCCCGGAGCTTTTTTCCTGGCGGTGAGAGCGCAGGTGGATATCGTGCCCATGGCGTTGGTTGGAACCTACGAACTCTTGCCCATGAACACCTACCACATCAAGCCGCGGCCGCTGGAATTGGTGGTGGGAGAACCAATCCCCACGACGGGATATACGCTTCGCGACCTGGAGCCGTTGGCAGAGCGTGTCAAAACCGCGGTCGCCGATCTGTACTACTCCCGCACCGCCGTTCCCGATCCGCGCAAGAATTGAGTCGACCTCCATCGCATCGAAATGCTGGGCTGTGTCAGGGAATGCTCTCGCTCTGTTGTGTCAGGAATGCGCCTGGTTCGCCCCTCTAATACCCCCTCCCCCCTCCCCGTGGTGATCTTGAATCCAAAGACTTTCCCGCACAAAGCAGTGCAAATCCCTTGCATACTAGATTTTAAGAGCAAGATCTAGAAAACAAGGCACTTAGATTGGTCGAATCACGCCTGCGGAATACAGCCCGTTTCCGTTCGAAACTATTTGATAACATTAGTACATATTGTATAGCTATTAAGATTGACATGTCAGTGACAAGCGTCACGGGAACACGCGAGAAGGAACAACACCCAAATTTGGACACGACGGATAGTTCAGTTGTTTGACCCTCACTCGCGGGCTTCGCTACACTCGAAAGTTCATAGAGAGTTGTCGAAAGATTGTGAAGTTCCATGGCTGAAAGCATTCATGTAAAGCTCCCCGACGGCAGCACCAAGGAAGTGCCCAAAGGCACGACTCCGCTGGATGTGGCGAAATCGATCAGTCCGCGGCTGGCCGATGCGGCGCTGGCGGCCAAGACCAATGGCGAATTGATTGACTTGACCCGGCCTCTTGAAAAAGATACCGACCTGCAAATCCTGACGGAAAAACATCCGGAGGCGCTCCAGGTTTACCGGCATTCCTCCGCCCACCTGATGGCGGCGGCAGTGCTTGAGCTTTTTCCAGAAACCAAGCTGGGCCATGGTCCGGCCACCGAGAGCGGATTCTTCTACGATTTTTACCGGGAGACGCCGTTTACTCCCGAGGACCTGGAAAAAATCGAGAAGAAAATGCAGGAACTGGCGCAGCAGAACATTCCTTACGCGCGCGAGTTCGTTCCCCGCAAAGAAGGGCTGGAGCGGTTCAAGTCGGAAGGCGACTTCATGAAGTGCCATTTCATCGAGCAGTTCACGCAGCCCGATGAAAAAATCTCTGTATATCGCACGGGGAAATTCCTAGATTTCTGCCGCGGACCGCACATTCCGGCGACCGGCAAGATCAAGGCATTTAAGCTGCTGAGCATCGCCGGAGCGTATTGGCTCGGCGACGAGAAAAATCCCCAACTGCAGCGCATTTACGGCACGTCGTTCTACTCGAAGAAGGAGCTCGACGAGTACCTACACCAGCTCGAGGAACAGAAGAAGCGTGACCATCGCGTCATTGGCAAACAGCTCAACCTGTTCTCCATCCAGGAACTGGCCGGCCCGGGACTGATCTTTTGGCACCCCAAGGGCGGCATCATGCGCAAGACCATGGAGGACTGGCTGCGCGACGAGTACCTGAAGCGCGGCTACTCCCTGGTGTACACGCCGCATGTGGCGCGCGTGGATTTGTGGAAGACCAGCGGGCATGAGGGCTTTTACTCGCAGAACATGTTCACGCCCATGGAACTGGATGATGCGTTTTATCGCGTCAAGCCGATGAACTGCCCGTTCCACATCCTGATTTATGCGGATGCGATGCATTCGTACCGCGACCTGCCCATACGGCTGGGCGAGCTGGGGACGGTGTATCGTTACGAGCGGTCGGGCGTGCTGCATGGATTGCTGCGCGTGCGCGGGTTCACCCAGGACGACGCGCACATCTTCTGCACGCCGGAGCAGATTGAAAGCGAAATTGACGGTTGCCTGGATTTCGCGGTGGCGGTGCTGGATGCATTCGGGTTTAAGGAATATCACGCCGAGCTTTCGGTGTGGGACTTGAAGGATCGCAAATCCTATGCCGGAAGCGATGAGAACTGGGAACACGCAATTTCGTCGCTAGAAAAGGCATTGCAGCGGCGCAATATGAAGTACAAGACGATGCCGGGCGAGGCGGTTTTCTATGGTCCGAAGATTGACGTGAAGCTGGTGGACGCGATCGGACGTCCGTGGCAGCTTTCCACCGTACAGTTCGACTTCAATCTTCCCGAGCGTTTCAAGCTGGAATACGTTGGCGAAGACGGCCAGCGGCATCGTCCAGTGATGGTGCACCGGGCGCTCTGGGGTTCGGTCGAGCGATTTTTCGGAGTACTCATCGAGCACTACGCGGGTGCGTTCCCGGTGTGGTTGTCGCCGGTGCAGACGGTGCTGATTCCCATCAGCGAACGCCACAAGGAATATGCCGACGGGGTCGCGGCGCAACTGCGCGCGATTGGGGTGCGGGTCGAGGTGGATGCGCGCAATGAAAAGATGAATGCCAAGATCCGGGAGCACGCGCTGCAGAAAGTGCCGTTCCTGCTGGTCGTCGGAGATAAGGAAGCCGAGGCGGGCAAAGTGAACGTGCGCACCCGCGGGAAAGAGAAGACCGAGGACATGGCGTCGGGTGAGTTCGTGGAGAAGATCAAACACCTTATCGAGACCAAGAGTCCAACCCTTTAGCACCACGGAGACACGGAGCCACGGAGAAGTCCCCGGGTAAGCTTCGCATCCTTCTCGGTGTCTCAGTGCCTCCGTGGTGATCGCCATGGCGTGTAGTATTTACCCGTGCAGACGCTCGCAGACAGAGTATTGGGTGCGATTCGCTCGGCGCATCTGATGAATCCTGGCGACCGCGTGGGAGTGGCTGTGTCTGGCGGAGCAGACTCGGTCGCGCTATTGCGTCTGTTACTCGAACTCAAGAATGAGCTCGGCATCGTTCTTTCCGTCGTCCATTTCAATCACCACATTCGCGGCTCCGATTCCGATTCCGACGAAGCTTTCGTTCTCGGCCTGGCGGAGAACTATGATCTGGAACTGCATCGTTCGGGGAACGATGTCCCTTCGTATGCCGCTGCTGAACACCTCAGCCTGGAAGCTGCGGCCCGCCGGCTCCGGTATCGCTACTTCGAATCGCTCATGCAACAAGGCGTGCTCGATCGAATTGCGACTGCGCATACGCTCGACGATCAGGCCGAGACTGTACTCTTACGTATCCTGAGGGGAACGGGAACCCGGGGCCTGGCGGGAATTTTTCCTGCGGTCGAGGTGAGATCCGAGATTCCTGAGTCAGCAACGTGCGGCCATATCGTGCGGCCGCTTCTGCAGTTTCGCCGGAACGATCTCGAGGAATACCTTGAAGGTCTGGCGCAGCCGTGGCGGGAAGACTCTACCAATCTCGATTTGAAACATCTGCGGAATCGCGTTCGACGGCAATTGCTGCCAATACTTGAAAAAGAATTTACCCCCGCGATCCGACGCCGGCTTGCCGAGCTTGCGGAAATTGCCCGCGAAGAAGACGCGTACTGGCAGCAAACAACCAATGCAGTGCTGCCCAAAGTGGCAAGCGCTAACCATGTCAGCGTTCCACAACTGTTGGCACAGCCCGTGGCGGTACGCCGGCGGGTGTTACGCGCGCTGACCCATGGGCTGGGGTTCACTCTGGAGTTCGAGCAGGTCGAGGAAATTCTGGCGTTGGCTGAATCAGCTTGCGGTGGAGAGAAGCGCCTGATGCTGGGAGACTACTGGTGCGCGGTCAGAAGTGACACGCGTTTGTGCTTCGAGAAAGACGCAGCACCCCCCGCCGCAAGAGATTATCAATATCTCCTCCCCGTTCCGGGTAGGGTACATGTGCCGGAGATCGGCAGCCTGTTCGACGCTATGCTGGTGCAGCGCGGTACTGCCGGTGAAAATGTTGAGGAGATGCTCCTCCCTGATATGGCCACGACATTCACAGTGCGTAACTGGCGTGCGGGCGATCGCTTCTTTCCTGCACACAGCAAGTCTGCCAAGAAATTGAAAGAACTTTTACAGCAAAACCATGTTCCGCAGTCGGAGCGGCGGCTTTGGCCCGTGGTCCTGCGCGGCGACGAGATCGTCTGGGTGCGGGGCCTGGCGTGCCCTGCGCATGTTCTCGCCGACAAGAATCAAAGCCGGGTTCTGGTGATTCGCGAATCCCGGGAAGGACGTTAAGCGGGCACGAGAAGCAGAAAAGTGTCGTTTTTCGACCGCGCTCCTCTAAAATAGTCCGGTACCCCACAACGATGTCCACCGAAACAGCCAACGCAAAAGACCTGAAGATCGTTATCACCGCTGAGCAAATTCAAAAGCGTCTGCGCGAAATGGCGCGGCAGATTTCCAACGATTACCGTGGCAAGACCATCCATGCCCTGGGGTTGCTGGAGAACAGTTTCATGTTCATGGCCGATCTAGTGCGGGTGCTCGACGTTCCTGTGATCTGTCAGTTCGTAAAGCCGCGTTACAAGCAACTGCAGGAAAGCAGCCGGCCGGCGATGACGGAGATTTTTTTCAGCCATGAAATCGATATCCGCAATCAGCACGTGCTGCTGATTGAAGGAATCGTGCACTCGGGTGTCACGTCGGAGTACCTGCTCAACGATCTCCGGCAGCGAGGCGCGGGTACGGTCAAAGTGGCAACGTTGCTGGACCGACAGGCAGGGCGCCGGGTCGCGCTTCAGCCGGATTATTTTGGATTCCTGGTAGATGGAACTTACCTGGTCGGATATGGGTTGGGATCGCCGCAGTTGCACCGCAATTTACCTTATCTGGCAGCGGGTCAGGGTATTGTTCCGGTGACTTGAGGGTGACTTAAGTTACCAGCGGTTCACTCCTCCGTTTCTCCTCCGGACGGGTTACAATGCTGAGAGCCATGTAGTGCCTGAGTCCGAACTGGCCCGTACCGGCGATTTGCCCTGATGCAACTAAGTGGTGCGCAACGGGTTTACGTGGCATCTAACCTAAGGTTGGGTAACAAGCACAGGCGTGTCCCGGGACAGCCTGGGTTTGGTGTTTATAGGAGTCCTCGTGAATTCAACGGTTAAAACGGTGGTTTTCTGGCTCGTCATCGTACTTTCCCTGGTACTGCTGTGGCAGGTCGTGAAACAGGGAGGAAACGGGACCAAAGACCACGAGATCAAGTTCTCGGAGTTCATGTCGCAGGTGGACCAAGGCAACATCGCCGACGTCACCATCATTGGCATGGAAGTACGCGGAACCTACAAGAATGACAAGTCCGCGTTCCACACGACGGTTCCGGCGAACTATCCCGACATGATCAAAACGCTCCGCGACAAGGGAGTCGTGATCACCGTTAAAGACGTGCAGAGCGGCAGTTGGCCGACCTGGCTGTTGAACTTGGCCCCGCTCATCTTGCTGGGTGCATTGTGGTTCATCATGATCCGCCAGATGCAGACGGGCGGGAACAAGGCGCTGTCGTTCGGCAAGAGCCGTGCTCGGTTGCTCTCCATGCAGCAGAAGAAGGTGACCTTCAAGGATGTCGCCGGCGTGGATGAGGCGAAGGAAGAGCTGCGGGAAATCATCGAGTTTTTACGCGAAGCGCAGAAATTTCAGAAGCTGGGTGGACGCATTCCCAAGGGCGTATTGCTGGTGGGACCTCCGGGAACGGGCAAGACTTTGCTGGCCAGAGCGGTGGCCGGTGAGGCCAACGTACCGTTTTTCTCAATTTCCGGTTCCGACTTCGTGGAGATGTTTGTAGGCGTGGGCGCGAGCCGCGTGCGCGATCTGTTCGAGCAGGGCAAGAAGAATGCTCCTTGCATCATCTTCATCGATGAAATCGACGCGGTCGGCCGTCATCGTGGCGCGGGCCTGGGCGGCGGTCACGACGAACGCGAACAGACTCTGAACCAGTTGCTTGTGGAAATGGACGGCTTCGAATCGAACGAAGGCGTCATCCTGATGGCTGCGACCAACCGGCCCGACGTCCTGGATCCGGCCTTGCTGCGGCCGGGACGCTTCGACCGCCGGGTGGTGGTGAGCCGTCCTGACGTTCGCGGACGCGAAGAGATTCTCCGCGTCCATACGCGCAAGATTCCTCTCAGCGACGATGTGGATTTGTCGGTGCTGGCGCGCGGCACACCGGGCTTCTCGGGCGCCGATCTCGCCAACATGGTGAACGAAGCGGCTTTGAGCGCGGCCCGGCAGAACCGAAAAGCTGTGCTCATGCTGGACTTCGAACTGGCCAAGGACAAGGTCCTGATGGGCGTGGAGCGCAAGTCGATGATCCTCTCCGATGAGGAGAAGAAGGTCACGGCGTACCACGAGGCGGGCCACGCGCTGGTGGCGGCCAAGTTGCCTAACTCCGACCCGGTGCACAAGGTCACGATTATTCCTCGCGGTATGGCGCTGGGAGTTACGCAGCAGTTGCCGATCGACGACAAGCACAACTACACCAAGGACTATCTTGAAACGCAGATCGCGATTCTGATGGGCGGGCGCATTGCTGAGGAAGTTTTCCTCAATCAGATGAGCACGGGGGCCGGCAACGACATTGAGCGTGCCACCGAGCTTTCGCGCAAGATGGTTTGCGAGTTCGGAATGAGCTCGCTGGGGCCGCTGACGTTCGGCAAGAAGGAAGAGCAGATCTTCCTGGGCCGCGAGATTGCCCAGCATCGCGATTACAGCGAGGACACAGCCATCAAGATAGATATGGAGGTCCGCAAGCTGGTCAATGATGGTTATTCGACGGCGAAAGGCATCCTGACCGGTAACCAGGACGTTCTGGTGCGCATTGCCTTGGCGTTGTTGGAGCGGGAGGTGCTTGACGCAAACGAGATCAAGCTGCTGCTCGAAGGCAAGCCGCTGCCGAACAAGGTGCTGCCACCGACTTCGCATGATGACGGCGTGCAGCAGGTCCTGAAGCCAGAGCCAGGACGTTCGGGAGTGGCGAAGCCGGGTGAACGTCCGGCGCCGGCGTAGACTTTCCGGCAGCAAAAGCTCAGGGGCGGCCCATGCGGTCGCCCTTTATTTTTGGCATGCGGACTAATCGAGTGCTGCGGCGGGTCGGACTGTTTACTGGTGACTTGTGGCAAATCAAGATATTCCGGGATTTTGGCCAGTGATCGCACAACGGTCTTAGCGCGCCAGAGCATCCTAACCAACATCGTGGGAGGTTGGCGCGGGGGCCCGCCTTTCCAATTCCCGAACATCCGTAAGCGCGGCAGGAGGTCTGCGGAATGGCGACAGCACAGCTACCTACACCGACGTTGCGCTGGGCACGCGCGCCCTTTTATTTCAACTCCGCCGCTCACCTGCTGCGCATCGAGCGCGAGAAGGCGACCACGCTGGCGGAGTTCCTGGATGCATTGCGCACCTGCCCGGATGCGTCCATTTTCCAGCACACCTTTCGTACGCTGCAGGAGCACCACTTCATTCGGGAGGGTTTCTCCAACGATTTCGCTCACTGGGCGTTCGCGGGGTGCAATGAAGTAGGGCTGGCGGAACGGCTGGCGTCCATCGACGTGCGCGAATTCACGTCGATTCCCGCTCTGCGGGAGCGGATTGTCAACATCGTCGAGACTTACCTGAATAAGAACCCGCGCTCCCGCGACCGTGGAGCGCTGGAGCCGTTCTATTTTTGCGCGTCGGATCGTGTGGTGATTCCCACCCCATTCGTGGCCCGCAACCTGGGCGAATTCGCCGATTGCATGAAACGGGTAACGGTGCATTGCATTCACTACCATTTCATAGAGGCCCGGCTACGGTTGAAACTGAATTCCAACGATTTTTCGGTTTGGCTGGAGGATGAACTGGATATGCCCCGGCTGGCCGACCGGTTGAACCAAATCGACATTTACACCTCCACCCTGCAGGACGTACGGCGCAAGATCCTGCAGATCGTGGAAACTGCCATTCATTAAGATTGCAGAGAAGCCCAATGGATGAGAAGAATACAGTGGTGACTTCCGCCGAATCGAGCGCTGAACCTGGGAAAAAGCGGGATCGGCTGGTACCGGAACAGACCGGTACAGAAGCGCCCGCGCCGCCACGGGAACGCAGGCGTAAACCGCGAATTTCAGAAACACCGCCGGTTCCGCCGCCGCCGCCGTGTCTGGCCGACTACGAGCCGATCATCGGTAAGCCGCAGCTGGACGAACTGCATTTCCTCGCCCGCTCGGTCCGGGGAAAAACCGTAAAGATGGTGAACTCCACCTCCATGGGGGGCGGGGTAGCGGAAATGCTGAACCGGCTCATTCCTCTGTTGAATGAGTTGGAAGTGCAGACGAAGTGGGACGTCATCACCGGCGGCAATGATTTCTTTGAAATCACCAAGGGCTTTCATAACGCGCTACATGGCGGCGAGTACGTCTTAACCAAGGAAGCCAAAGAAATTTTCATGATGTACAACGAGCAGAACCGGCAACGCATGCAGTTTGTCGAAGATCTGTTCGTGATTCATGATCCGCAGCCGGCGGGCTTGGTCAGCGCCCGCGAGCGCAACCGGGGGCGTTGGATCTGGCGTTGCCACATCGATTTGTCCAACCCTCACCCGGATGTATGGGGCTTCTTGCGGCCGATGATCGAGCAGTACGACGCGGCCATTTTCTCTTCGCCGCAATTCGCGCGGCAACTCGGCATCCCGCAATATCTGTTTTTCCCGTGCATCGACCCGCTGTCGGAAAAAAACAAGGAACTCGACGAAGCCTATATCCAGAAGGTATGTGACGACTTCGGGATCGACCGCTCACGGCCCATCGTTACTCAAATCTCGCGCTTTGACCGGCTGAAGGATCCCGTGGGTGTCATCGAAGCGTACAAACTCGCCAAGAAATATGTGGACTGCCAGTTGGTGTTGGCCGGTGGCGGGGCGAGCGACGATCCCGAGGGCGCCGTAGTTCTTAAAGAGGTGATGGACCTGGCAGGCGACGATCCCGACGTCATCATCCTCAATCTGCCGCCGTGGTCGGCGCTGGAAATCAACGCGCTGCAGCGTGCTTCGACGATCGTCATTCAGAAGTCACTGAAAGAGGGGTTCGGGCTCACGGTGACCGAGGCGCTATGGAAGGGCAAGCCAACCATTGCGGGGGCGGTGGGCGGGATTCCGACCCAGGTCATTCACAAGCTCACTGGCGTTCTCGTACATTCGGTCGAAGGCTGCGCGTACCAGATTCGCTATCTGCTGACGCATCCGGAGTTCGCGCAGGAAATGGGGAAAAACGGCCGGGAGCACGTGAAGGAAAATTTCCTGATGACCACCAACGTGAAACGCTGGCTCCTGCTCTTCCAGATCATGTTGGGAATGGCACGTCCGGCGGCGCCGGACGCGGTTTAATTCTGATCAAACAGGGAAGTAGATAAGGGAAGTACGCCGCGCGCCATCTGTTCACCCGCCGCCGGGACAAGTCGGTAATCTCGCTGGAAGATGTCCACAATCACGCGTCCGACCAACCGCGTCTTCGCTTCCGAATGGACGTGAGTGGGCACGGTGAAGCCATCCACATCTGAATATTCCTGAACAAAATCAATATTCTTCAGGAAGAATGATGGGGACTTGACCAGCCGCCCCTCAGCCCTGACCAGGCTTCCAGTGTAGGCATCCAGGAAAATATGACCCTTGAACAAGCCCAGGCTCTTGCGGCGAGGCTTCACCTGGAACACGTGAACCAGGCGGTCACCGATCTGCGAGGTTCCGCGGTAAGAGAACTTGTAATTTTCCGGGGAAAGCGCGGTCAGTGCAGGTGAATCTTTCTGGACGTGATCCACTTCTGACTGGAGCACCCGGGTGATGACATTCTTCTTCACGAAGCCGTCGCCGGCGAAGTGGACAGCCGAGAATTCCAGCGTCCTGGGCGCGGTGTAGTGGCGCTGCAGTTCGAATTCCCCTTTTTGTGACGTATCCGGAAGTTCCGCACGTACGATCGTCGTCGAATAGGACGATGCCAGGACTTCTTTCTGCCTGGCCATGCGCGCCTGGGACGCTGCGAGAGCGACCTGAGGCGACATACGCGGCAAAGCGATGCTCGTCAGGATCGGCGGCGCCACCGGGGCAGGCACACGCGCGCGCGGGAACATTCCCAGCGCCGCGCCGGCAAAAGCCGACGACGCAGCCGGAAAGGCCGCTTCAGGGGCGATCGATTGGGCGGGGACAGTGGCCGATTCGAGACCCAGCAGAAGAACTATAAGAAAGAAATGCCTCATCTAGCAGTTCGGTACGCTATCGCTGCAGTTCGACATGTCGTAACTGCAGTTCAATATATATAACTGATGATTCGCACTTTCGGAAAGTCACAAAAGTAATTTTTGAGACGTACCTAGGTGCAAAGCGTCTTGCTGCAGTTGTGGATGGCGTGGTAACCCACACATTCGGGATACCTTAGCGAATCATTGCGCTCAACCTTGGAGCGCAGTTAACATGCGGTTTCCCATGCCGGATAAGGTTCCCGACCCACCCAAGAACGGTTCTGCCCCTGAGGCCTGCGATCCCGACGTGTTCGCGGTGTATGGCGTCGAGCCGGAAGTGCAGGCCTACGCCATGGCGAAATACTCGCGATCGGCGCTTTCGATGAAGGAGTCGCTGCGTGAGATCAGCCAGCAGAAGGCCGAAAAATTTCTCAACACCTTCTATTTCCAGTACGGACACCGCTCGATTGCGGATTTGGCACACATAGCGCTGGCGATCGAGCGTCTGTCCATTCTCGCTGCCATCGTGCTGGTGGATGAGCAGCGCTGGGATGGGCAGGAGCGCTCCACCCGTTACCAGGATTTCAGGAAGAGTGGGTATTACATTCCGAACTTTGCGGACGAAGTATCACGAAAGACTTACTGCCAGCACATGGATTTTGTGTTCGGCGAATACGAGCGCATCTCGCAACGTGTGTTTGAATACCTCATAGAGCAGACACTCAAGCCGGCAGAAATGAAGCAGGACGCTTACGAGCGCACGCTGCGCGCTCGCGCGTTCGACGTATCGCGGTATCTGCTTCCGCTGGCGACGAACACGTCTTTGGGGGAAATTGTGAACGCGCGCACGCTGGAGACCCAGGTATCGCGCTTGTTGTCGCACACCCATGCAGAAGTGCGACGGCTGGGAGAATTGCTGAAGCGCGCGGCGTCGGAGCCCGCCTGCAACATCCAGCACGAATCGCGGCGGGAGCTGGTGGAGCAGATTCGCACAGTTAGTCCGGAACTGGGGGAAAAGGCGGAGCAGGAAATGCTTAAGCCCGTGCGCGTCGCTCCCACACTGGTGAAATATGCCGATCCTAATCCATATGCGATGGAGACGCGCCGCGAGCTGCGTCAGGCCGCGGCGGAGTTGATGCGGGGCGAAGCGATTGCCGATGCGCCCGTGGTTGATTTGCTGGATGACGATCCGCTCGAGATCGAGCTGGCGACGACACTTCTATACGAGCATTGCCATCATTCTTACCGGCAGATTCTTGAGCAGGTGGGCGCTGCCGGAGAGAAATTTCGGCGCGAGATCGTGGATTTGGGCATGCGGCATCGCGGCAAGCATGACGAACTGCTGCGCGCGTTCGCGTCAGGCCAGAAGTTCCGCTTCGATATCCTGATGGACATCGGCGGATTCCGCGACATGCACCGCCACCGGCGCTGCATCCAGATCATGCAGGATTTCACAACCGCCCACGGCTATGATATGCCGGAGGAGATTGATGCCGCCGGTGAGCGCCGCAGCTATGATGGTTTTATGCAGCGCAGTGAAGGAGTGGTGGGGGAGCTGGCGGCCTCCAGGGGTGAGGCGGAGAACGCGCAGTATGCGGTTCCACTCGCCTTCCGCAAGCGGACGCTGTTCAAGATGGACTTTGCCGAAGCGGTTTACATTTCCGAGCTGCGCACGACGCCGACGGGTCACAAGTCCTACTGCGAAGTGGCGTACGCGATGTATGAGGCTGTGGCTCGCAAGTACCCAGCGCTGGCGCAGTATTTCCGCGTGCATGATGTGCGCGAGCCGGTGGATTTGCTGAAGCGATAATCGTTCGCCGGGCAGGACGGGAACCTCAGGGTCTGTGGTTGAAACGCCTGCATGCAGTATTGGCGAGGCAGGCATTCTAGGGGTCCTTCGACTCGCCCTCGTCTCGCAAGCCCGACTCGGGCTCGCTCAGGATGACAATTTAAGAAATAGGTCCTTCGCTGCGCTCAGGATGACAACTTTCCTGAGCGACCCAAGCGTATCTGCTTAGACAACCTTCTTCGCTTTTGTTTCGCCTGTGGAGTAAATCGCGTGTATACTGTGGTTAAGTTCCAAAGTGGAATCCAGCCAGTTGTTAACACAGACCAGCCAGGTCGGAGTGGTGTAGGCTGACGTTTAAATCTCTCAGGAACGGCAATTAAATCTCTCGGGAACGGCAATTAGATCTCTCAGGAGTGGCAATCATGGCTGACGAACGGACGGAACGGGTGCGGGCAATCGACCTGGCGCTGTCGCAAATCGAAAAGCAGTTTGGCAAAGGTTCCATCATGCGCCTCGGGTCGAAAGAGGCGATCGTGCCCATCGCGATCATTCCCACGGGCGCCATTTCCTTCGACGCCGCGCTGGGTGTGGGCGGCTTTCCGCGCGGGCGCGTGGTCGAAATCTTTGGCCCGGAATCTTCCGGCAAGACCACAATTGCACTGCAGGTGATCGCGGAGGCACAGAAGACCGGAGGCATGGCCGCCTTTGTAGATGCTGAGCATGCGCTTGATCCTGCCTATGCCAAAAGGCTGGGCGTGGATGTAGATAACCTGCTGGTCTCGCAACCTGACTACGGCGAGCAGGCGCTGGAGATTGCCGAGGCGCTGGTCCGTTCGGGCGCGATTGATGTGCTGGTGGTGGACTCCGTCGCCGCCCTCGTACCCAAGGCCGAACTCGAAGGCGAGATGGGCGACAGCCACATGGGTCTGCAGGCGCGCCTGATGTCGCAGGCACTGCGCAAGCTGACCGGCATCGTTTCCAAATCGCGCACCTGCATGATCTTCATCAACCAGATCCGGGAAAAAATCGGCGTGATGTTCGGAAATCCCGAGACCACGACCGGCGGCCGCGCGCTGAAGTTCTATTCTTCCATGCGCATTGACATTCGCCGCATTGCCGCCATCAAGGAAGGCGATGTGGTGATCGGCTCGCGCACCAAAGTCAAAATTGTGAAAAACAAAGTGGCCGCGCCGTTCCGTGAGGCCGAGTTCGACATCCTCTACGGCGAAGGCATTTCCCGCGAGGGCGACCTGCTGGATCTCGCCGCGAACAACAACATCGTGGAGAAGTCAGGCTCGTGGTTCAGCTACAAGGGCGAGCGGATCGGCCAGGGCCGCGAAAATGCCCGCGCCTTCCTCAAAGAGAACAAGGATATTTTGAAGAAAATCGAAGCGGAGGTGCGGAAGGAGCTTGGGCTAACCGTTGCAGCAGAACAGGCGCAGGCCGCAGCCGCTCCAGCTTCCGGGCCGCAGAGCCGCGTGACCACGATGCCATCGGCTCCCACGGCTGAAAAAGTGCCGGTGGGGAGAAGATAGCACTTGGCAGTCAGCACTTAAGCAATTAGCACTTAGCCCTTACGGTTTCTTCAGCTCATCCGCAAAAAGGCCCCGAGTTCCTGAGTAGGACTCGTGGCCTTTTTCTTTCCAGCGAGGACCGTTGCTGGCTAAATGCTAAGTGCTAATTGCTAAGTGCTGACTGCCAAGTGCTGCTTACGCCGCTTTGCTCAGTTCCGTCAGCGCCATTACCGCCAGCTCCAGACGGTCGCGCGCGCCGGTCTTGTTAAAGATGCTCTGCAGGTGGCGCTTTACTGTGTTCTCGCTGATGTTCAGCTCGACAGCGATTCCCTTGTTCTTCAGCCCGCGCGCCACCAGGAAAGCGATCTGCTTTTCGCGCTCGGAGAGACGGCCCATGGAAGCAGCTTCGGTGCGCTGATCGCTCACCATGGCGTTCAGGACTTGTTGCGCTACGTCGTCGGAGAAAGCCAATTCCCCTGCCGCCACCGTCCGGATCGCGGCGAAGAGCCGGTCCGGCGTGTCGCCCTTGAGGACGAGGCCCCGGGCTCCCAGCCGCACCACTTGCACGTAGTCGGGCTGGTTTTCCGAGCCGGTGAGCACCACGGCTGCGACGCGGCTGCCGGCACGATCCAACGTGCGCAGTACCTCGAAGCCGTCGCCGCCGGGCATCAGGAGATCCAAGACCAGCACATCGGGATGGTGCTCCTGCACAAGCTGAAGTGCCTGTGGTCCATCAGCCGCAGTGCCGTCAACTTCAAAATCAGGTTGCGTGGCCAGCAGCGCCGACAATGATTCGCGCAAGACAGCGTGGTCGTCGGCAATAACGATGCGTATGGCTCCATCTTTCTCTTCGGTGTTCATCTCGTTCGGGCGCACCCCCAACTGCAGAGTAGGATGACGGGTGTGGGCCTGTGGTTCGCCGCCCAAAATGATGGTTACTTTGGTATAAACCGTCCCCCGGTTCCCCCATAAAGGGCAAAAAAGCTGTGCTATATTTCGAGTCTTCCCGGAGTTTTGGCCGATTTTCGGCTCAGAGCGGCTGGCGCAGGGGTGTTTTGTGACGACTGACGAGGAACTCGACCAACTCGAAACCAACCTGCGGCGCCTCAAGATTGAGTACGAGGTCTATTTCAATGGGGGCTCCAAGCGGCCTCCGACCGACACGGAATGGCGCGTCCTGAGTATTTTGCGTAAGTTCAGCGACGGCTCGAGGATGAACTCCACGCAGCGTTTCCGCTACAACTCCATGGCGCAGCGCTATGCCATCTTCAGCGATCTCTGGCGCCAGAAGCTGAAGATCAAGGAGGAGGGATACCGCCGCCCGCAAGACGCGCTTCTTTCCATTCAGGGATTACGACCGGTGGAGGAAGAAGCCAAGACCGAAAGCCCTGCCGAGCCGAAGGGTGTCACGGTCCAGTGCTCTGATGTGGAACAGGAACCAGAGAACGTGAAGAAGCTTTTCCAGGCCTTTGTCGCGGCGAAAAAGAGCGCCGGGGAGAAGGTCACTGATACCGCCAGTCTTGATTCCTTCCGCATCTTCGTCAAACAAAAGACGCAGCAGATCCGCAAAGACTACGGATGCCAGTCCGTGGAGTACACCGTCGAAATGCAGGACGGGCAAGTCCGACTAAAAGCCAAGGCCAAAACCTAGAATCAGAGTTTTTGGCACGGCAAATCCGGTCGCAAATCATCCAAAAAGTTGAGCCGCGCGTTGTGATGCGGGTCACGCCGAAGTACAATTTTCAGTTGGTACTATTCCAACCGGTCTCCCCATGCGGGAGTTCATCTCTTCTCCAGGTCAGGTTCTGAAAATGGCAAAGATGCAGCGCGCAATCCTCAGTGTCACCGATAAAAATGGTTTAGTGGACTTCGCCCGTCGGCTCGCCGCCCTCGGAGTGGAACTGATTTCCACGGGCGGGACGGCGCGCCTGTTGCGCGATTCCGGCATCCGGGTGAAAGATATTTCCGAGCTCACCGGGTTTCCCGAGATGCTCGATGGGCGGGTCAAGACGCTTCATCCCAAGGTGCACGGGGGGATTCTGCACATGCGCGCGAATCCGTCTCATCGCACCGCGGTGGCGGAACATGGGATCGAGCCGATTGATATGGTGGTGGTAAATCTCTACGCGTTTGAGAAGACGGCGGGACGTCCGGGCGTGGAGTTCGAGGAAGTGATCGAGAACATTGATATTGGCGGACCCTCGATGATCCGCTCCGCCGCCAAGAATTTTCAGGATGTGGCGGTGGTGACCTCACCCGCTGACTACGAAGCGATTGCCTCCGAACTGGAGAAGTCGGGCGGCGAGCTTTCGTCGCAAACGCGGTGGAAGCTGGCACAGAAGGCTTTCGCGACGACGGCAGCGTACGATTCCGCCATCGCGTCAACGCTCGAGCGCGTCAGTTCCAATGGCCGATTCGAGCTGCACACGGAAGATGGCGGCTTTCCGGAAAACCTGCGCCAGTCGTTCCGCAAAGCAATGGACCTGCGCTACGGCGAGAATCCGCACCAGAAAGCTGCACTCTATTCCGATCGATCGGGTGTGGGCGTCGCCAATGGCCGTCAACTGCAGGGCAAGGAACTTTCCTACAACAACATCGTCGATCTGCAGGCCGCGTGGGAACTGGCGCAGGAATTTTCGGAGCCGGTGTGCGCCATCATCAAGCACACCAATCCGTGCGGTACGGCAATCGGCAAGAACCTGGTGGAGGCTTATAAAAAAGCGCTGGAGTGCGATCCGGTATCCGCGTTTGGCGGGGTGATTGGCGTCAATAGGCCCATTGATGGCGAGACCGCGGCGGAGATGGCGAAGCTGTTTGTGGAGGCCATTGCGGCTCCGGGATTCGACGAAGCGGCGTGCGCGGCATTCGCGACCAAGAAAAACTTGCGCCTGGTGGAGGTTACGCCTGCGCCGGAAAAATGGGTGCTGAAGAACGTGTCGGGCGGCGTGCTGGTGCAGGATGCCGATTCCATCACCCTGGACGAAAGCAAGCTCAAAGTGGTCAGCAAGCGCCAGCCCAGCGCGGAGGAGATGCGCGCGCTCAAATTTGCGTGGACCATCTGCAAGCACGTGAAGTCGAATGCGATTCTTTATGCGCGTGCCGGGCAGAGCGTGGGCGTGGGCGCCGGACAGATGAGCCGCGTGGACTCCGCCAAGATCGGCGCCATGAAGGCGGTGCTGCCGCTGAAGGGAACGGTCGCCGCGTCGGATGCGTTCTTTCCGTTTCCGGATGGAGTGGAGGAAATCGCGAAGGCCGGCGCCACAGCGATCATTCAGCCCGGCGGCTCCGTACGGGACCAGGAAGTGATTGATACCGCCGACCGGCTGGGTCTCGCGATGGTGTTCACCGGGATCCGGCATTTCCGGCACTAATTTCGGATTTCACCACAGAGGCACAGAGGACACCGTGGAAGTCGGCCAGGATTTCGTCCCGCGGTGTTTTGTCCCGCTCGTTATTTTCGTAAACGGCGGAGGAATTCTTCTACGTGCTCGAGGTCGTCTTCGGTGTCCACGCCAATGGTGTCGTACGGCGTTTCCGCGACGTGGATCGGAATCCCGTTTTCCAGGAAGCGCAATTGCTCCAGGCGCTCGCTGCGCTCCAGCGACGATTCGGGAAGCGAACAGAACCGGTCCAGCGCGGCTTTACGATAGGCATAAAAGCCGAGATGCTTGAAGTAGCGTGGGCCCGCGCCGTCACGATCAAAAGGAATGGTGGCGCGTGAGAAATACAGGGCTCGGTCGCCCGCGTCGGTCACAACCTTCACGGCGCTGGGATTGTTAACGTCTTCCTGCGGGCATGGCGTCTTTACCGTCCCGACCTGCACCTTGGGGTCGTGCATTAATTCCAGCAGTGCGGAGATGTGCTCGGGCCGGGTGAGGGGCTCGTCTCCCTGAACGTTCACATAGACATCGGCCGGAACGACGCCGGAAATTTCGTGCACGCGCTCGGTGCCGCTGCGGTGCGATCCTGATGTCATACGCGCATCCCAACCGCGTTCCCGGCAGAAGCCCAGAATTTCTTCAGAATCGGTAGCTACGATCACCTGCTTCAGAAGCGGGGAAGCAGCAACCGCGCGGTAAACGTGGGCGAGTAGCGGCTCTCCGGCAATTTCGCGCAGCATCTTGCGGGGCAGGCGGGTGGAAGCCAGCCGCGCGGGTATGACCGCAATGGCGTTCATGGAAACAGTGTACCTGCAGCGAATCTAGTACAATTTTGTGAGCATGCCTACTCGTGAAGATGTGATGGACAAGCTCCGGCTCTGTTACGACCCGGAAATCCCGCTCAACATTGTTGACCTGGGGCTGATTTACCGCGTGGATGTGAACGAGGGCGACGTCGAAATTGATATGACGCTCACTGCCCAAGGCTGCCCTTCGCATGTTGAGATCGGCCGAGACGTGAAGACCACGATCCTGAGCATGCCCGGCGTGAACACGGTGAAGTTGAATGTGGTGTGGGATCCACCGTGGGAACCCACCCGCATCAGCCCAGAGGGCCGCCTCAAGCTCGGAATTGAAGCCTAGTCGGGATGGCGGCGGCAACCCCGTAGTGTAAAATTGAAAAGTAACCCCAGCTCAAAACGCCGGCTGGCGCTTTGAGTTCCTTCCTAATGTCGGGACGTGGCTCAGCCTGGTAGAGCACTCGCTTGGGGTGCGAGGGGTCGGCAGTTCAAATCTGCCCGTCCCGACCAAAAGTTCAGTTCTCAGTTGTCAGTTCTCAGTTCTCAGAAAAAGCAAACCGACGCGAGCACCGTTAGGCATTGCGCACGGATAAAAGTTTGCGATAGGGCCCTGCTAATCTGCAGAAAGAGTGTGCAGGCTCGAAAATCCGTTCACCTGATTGAAGAATTCCTTTGGTTTTTCGAGATCCTAGGCTTTCCAAATCTCTGATCAGACCAAATTCTTAGCGGAAAATAAAAAACGGGGAGCACGTTGCCGTGCCCCCCAATCAGTGGAGTGAGTTTATTTTGCTGTCGTGTTGCTCGATTGTGAGGAGTTCATCGAAGCGTTCGCGGTCTGTTCCCCGAGAACGAGAGCGAATTTTTTTCCGCTGAAACGAATTTCGACCAGCGAAGCCGCGCCATCGGGACTGTCGCGATAGACGAAGGTGTCCTGGCCGGGCGTCTCGTCGAGCGCGACGATGCGTGCCGGTGAGGTGGCCACCACTTGTTTCCCCTGGTTGAGGCTCACGTCCACGCGATCGCCCGTGCCCTCCCACTTCACCTTGTAGTCGCCCGCTTTCACTGCTTTGCCATTAACCGTGACTTGCTTGTTCAACGTGATCTGGTGACTGGAGCTTCCGGCGAAAGCCGCTGAAGCCACAAACAAAACCAGCAATGCTGTGATAACTGTGAACCGCTTCATACCGTTCCCTTTCTTCCCCGAGGGGAATCGAGGCGGCTGAATGTGTCTGCCCAGGACTTGCATTTCCAGGTTTTTGGCCTAAAATGCTGGCCCGGGGTAAACGAAAAGGGTCGGCCGTAAAGGACGTAGCCTTATCCGGGGGATTGTTTCGCCTGGGGCCGCCAAACCGTGGGCGACGCAATCCCTAACCCCTCTTTGATCTTTCACCGCAACGAATAGTTCCGCGCGATTTTTAGTCGCTCTCCTGCGTATTACGTTCTCGCCGCGTCGATGGTTTCATTAAAATTTCACTCGCCGCGTTAATCCACGTTTGCGCTGCTTGTATTCTGCGCGTGTGCTTGTCATTGGACGGAAGAATCGCTTCGCAGTTAGCGAAAAGTTTTTGAGTCGCAGGAACTAAACAACAGACGAACGCGAGCTGTGTTTTGTGATGGGATCACCGTTGGTCTGGTGGTGTGGAGTGGTGGGCAGGCGGAGGCGGAAGACACGTCCGCGGAAATTTTAAAAACATTAGGTAGCCAGGTAATGATCAGGCGGCCATAGCGGCGGCACAGACGTGATCGCAGCGCGAACAGAAAGTCTTGCCGCATATGGAACAGTCACAGACATGTTGGTCGCACAAAGCTTTGCTGCAGACCGCGCAGAGGGAGACAGCAGGCGCTGAGCACTTGATCGGTCGTTGGCTCGTGAGGGCGCGTGCCACGACGCTATCGCACCAGCGTTCGGCTTGGACGATGAGGCTCATGGTGGACCTCCGGGAGGGGAATTCCAAAATGCTATTCCCCTTGGATGCTGGAAGGCCACTCCCCCGTCTAAAATTCTGTGGATTTTTTTCAGGTGCTCGGTCGGGTGACGAACAGTTGCTTAACGCAGATGTTAACTGCAAAGTAAGTGTACTAACGGCCAATCAATCGGAGCGCCGGTCCGCGGCCCCGAGCAGCAATCACAGACCTACGGTTTTTCGTCACCGCGCGCTCCGAGGTCAGGTTGTATACTCCGTAGGCTATGTCACATATAACCGCAATATTCGCGGGCCTTTGCGCCCTGATTCTGTCTGTCCCTCTCACCGCTCAGAAGGCGGCCGCCGGAAGTGGTGAGGCGTCCCAGAAATTCGCCGCACTGAGCGACCAGTTCATGAAGGAGTCACTCGTCCTCTCCCCGGTTAACGCTTCGGCCGCCGGATATCACAAACATCTCGACGCGAAAACTGGCAAGACCATCGAACTGGACGCGCAGCTCGATGACCTCAGCCAGGAGTCGATCAACCAGCAGCGCGGATTCTATGCGGGCTGGAGAGATCGGTTCCGCAGCGAAACTCCAAAAGCGTCCCTGGCGCCGGAAGACGCGGCTGACTGGCAGTTGATTGACGACCAGATCGGCCTGGCGCTGCTCGAGTTCGACACCATCCAAAATTACAAGCACAACCCTACGCAGACGGTGGAGCTGATTGGAAACGCTCTGTTCCTGCCGTTGACGCAGACGTACGCGCCGCAGGAAGTGAGGGTAGGGCATGTAATTTCGCGCATGCGGGAGATTCCGCGGGCACTGAATCAGACCAAGGAATATCTCAGCGACGCCGATGCCATCTTCGTGAAGACGGCCATCGAGGAAAATGACGGCAACATCGACTTGGTGGAGAATGTGGTGGCCAAAGAGATTCCCGCCGGCTCACCGTTGAAAGCTCAGTATGACGAGGTGGCGCCGACGACCATTGCGGCCCTGAAAGATTACTCGAAATGGTTGGAGGAGGATCTGGGCAAGCGGACGTCAAAACTGACTTGGCGTCTCGGTAAAGAGAAATACGATCAGAAATTCCGCCTGGTGATGGAAACGCCGCTAACTCCCGAGCAGTTGCTGGCTGACGCGGAAAGCGATTTGACGTCAGTGCGGGCGGAGATGCTGCAGATCGCGCTTCCCATGCACAAGCAGATGTATCCCAGCCACAGCGATCATTCCGATCTGAAGGGCAGGGACCGCGAAAACATGATCATCGGCGAAGTACTGCATAAAATCTCCGATGACCACTGCCAGCCTGACCAGTTGCAAGCGACGATTGAAGCCGACCTGGAGAACATCAAGCAGTTTATTCGGGAGAAGAAGATCGTTTCGCTGAGTTCGCGGGAAAACCTGAAAGTGATGCCAACGCCGCCATTCATGCGGGGAATCTATTCGGTGGCGGGTTTCCACAGCGCGCCGCCGCTGGAGCCGCAAGCGGAAGCGGAGTACTGGGTCACACCCATCGATCCCAAAACGCCCGCGGACAAGGCCGAATCGAAGCTTCGCGAATACAACAATTACACGCTGAAGTGGCTCACGATTCACGAGGCTTTGCCCGGACACTACGTTCAGTTCGAGCACCTGAACAATATTCAACCGGAGCGCCGCCGCCTGTTGCGTTCGTTATTCGGAAACGGCGCCTATGTCGAAGGCTGGGCGGAGTACATCGCGCAGGTCATGATGGATGAGGGCTTCATGAACAATGATCCGCGCTTCCGGCTGGTGATGCGCAAGATCCGCCTGCGCCTGCTCGGGAATACCATCCTCGACGTCAAAATGCAAACCATGAACATGAGCGACGAGCAGGCCACGGACCTGATGACCAAGGATGCATTTCAGACGCAGGCAGAAGCCGAAGGCAAGTTGCGACGCGCGAAACTCAGCTCGACGCAGCTTCCCACCTATTACGTTGGCTACCGCGAGTGGATGAAAGCCCGCAACGATTACCAGAAGGCTGCCGGCAAGAACTTTAATATGCAGAAGTATCACGATCTGGTGCTCGATGAAGGCCCGCTTCCCGTACCCGAAGTGGAGAAGTTGGTCATGCCGACAGCACGGCAATAGATCAGTTCCATCTCGGACGTACTGCGAACGGCCCCGGCGATCGGGGCCGTTCCAGTTGGTTTAAGAGTGTTTGTGGTCCGGTGACTACCAACTTCTTCTCGTGTGCGGCAATCCAGATCATTGTGGAGCAACGCAACTAGCGACCGCGTGCGACGAGCAATGTCAGATCATCCTCCTGCTCGCCCTCGCCAAACTGGCGTACCGCATCCTGTACGGAGCGCAGGATCGCAGCGGACTGATGCTGGCGATGTTGATTGAGGATTTCTACCAGGCGCGCTTCGCCGAATTCATCACCGTTTTGGCCCCTTGCTTCGGTGACACCGTCGGTATAGCTGCAAAGAACGTCGCCCGCTTCCAGGTGGGTTTCGGCAACACTACACTTCCAATCGCGGAACAAGCCCAGTACCGTGGCGGTGGGGTGCAGGCGGTCTACGGCCCCGTTGTTGCGGACCAGCAAGGGTGGATTGTGGCCGCAGTTCACGTATCGCAAAGTGCGGGGAGCATCGCTGTAGCAGCCGAGAAAAAGGCTAGCATAGCGATTGTTTTCCGTGTGGCGATAGAAGTGGCGATTGACTGCGGAAAGCCACCGTGGCAGATCGCCGGAGCCGACACCCGAGTTGCTTCGCAGAGCGCCTTGGAGATTCGCCATCAGCAGGGCCGCAGGCACTCCCTTGCCGGAGACATCGGCAAGTACAAAGGCCACCTCACCGGCCGCGGTGTCGAAGAAATCGTAGTAGTCGCCGCCGACGATGCGGGCCTGGACGCAATCGCCGTCATAGTCGAGCGTCTGCAACGGCGGCAACTCTTGAGGAAACAGGCGGCTCTGGACGGCGCGTGCCACCGCGATCTCGCGCAGCAGCGGCTCATCGTCGACATGGTTTGACAATTCAATATTCCAGATGTTGGCCTCTGGAGCCAGACACTCGACACCGGCCTGGCCTTCGATGCTGGTGTGCGCGGAACCAATCCAGATCACGCGAAAAGGCGCGCTGTGCCGGCCACACTGAATTTGTAAAACCTCGTCCAGCCGCACTGGCTCGGTGAGGCCCGCCAGTCGCGCCCCCTGGCGGGAGACGTCCAGCGTGTACGCGGGGTGGAATTTCTTTTCGGAAGGAGAGCGGCAAATTTTTACGGGGAGCTCGAGTTTGAAGCGAGGTTCCCGTCTTTGGCTTTTCTTGTGCACTTCCAGGCTGCTGTTTCGAAACCGGGGGATGTCTTTCATGCTGGTCAGCAGGTCACAACATTCTTTTTCGGAGGCGAATGGCCCCAACTGAACAGGCGCATTCAGCACGGATGATGATTTGTCCGGTAGCGTTTCGAAGATGTACCACTCAGAATTGTTGGACACGGAAAAGGTCCTCGATTGGGTTTGCGATCAGTTTGCGCCACTCGGCACCGGTGGCTCTGTGATTCGCCTGGTCTGCGAGGTGACTGTGGTAATGATTCCGTTCCGCGACCTGTCCGAGCATAGGTTTCAAAGCGGGATAGTTACCGTTCTAGCGCTGCGGAAAAAGCATGGAACGGGCTTGATCACTCGCCAGGAGAGCGAATTGGTGAGTCCCTGCAACTCGCGTGAACACACCACCGCGGGTGGCGTACGGCTCGAGCAACGGGTTGTGGTACAGGATGAAAACAGGGCGCGGATTCGCCTGTATCGAATGTTCCAGCCGTTTCATTGTTTCCGCGAATACCGATTCGAGAAACGGATTAAACAGATAAACCAGCAGGGGTTGTTCCGGGAAATCAAAACGGCACGCGTTGGCGCAGGTACACTCCAGATCAAAACATTTTTGCGAAGTGCTTTTGTAAACGCGCAAATTGTCCTGCGCGATGCGATGAAGGTCGGGAAGAAGTTCGACTCCAATAATCCTGCGAAATGGATAATCGGAAGCGAGCATCAAGGCACGGCCTTTCCCGCAGCCCAGATCGACAAAGCTGAAATGACGGAAATCGACCGGCACGGAGCCGATCATTTCGTGGAACAGCGCGGGTTCGGAGGCCTGGTAGGGAGAACTGAAGGTGCCGAGCAGGCGATTGCGCCATGAAACCGTGGCGCCGGTGGTGTTGACGCGATTGTCCCAGTCAAAGTCAATGTCGCCGAAGCGGCGCCGCCGCTGCTCGGGAGTGGACGCTCGGAGAAAATCCCACAAGTGCTTTGTCAATTCTGCGATCACAGGAAAGAATCCGTGATGCTCGCGCCGATCGCGCCACCATTCGCGCAGGGTCTGTCGAATCGTGACCGGAGGCACTGGAGACGAATCCATAGGAAAGATGGTACGCTCGCCTGTTCACCCGGCTTTTCATTCGTGTACGCCTGCGGACGCCCTGCTCGGAGTGCCGGCGCAGCAACCCGGCCGCGATCGGCAGCATTTTATTTTTCATGGAAAAACTCAGCATCTCCACGCGCGAGAAACGGCAAATTGTCGATATCACGGAGAAAATCGAGAAGAGCCTTCGCAGGTCGCACCGCGGCGCTTCGGGCGTCTGTCATCTTTCCATTCTGCACACCACGGCAGCGCTGACCACCGCGGATCTGGATCCGGGCACCGATCTCGACATGCTCGACGCTTTTGAAGAGATGATTCCGAAGCTGAGATACCGGCACCCACACGATCCGGCACATGTCCCCGATCACATTTTATCGGCACTGATCGGAACGTCAGTGTCGTTGCCGGTTTCGGAGGGCAAGATGCTTCTCGGCACGTGGCAACGAGTCGTGCTGGTCGAACTCGATGGCCCGCGTGAGCGGAACGTCGTGCTCACGATGCTTACAGAAAAATAGTGCAACCTGGAGTTACACCGGTGGTCCGGGAGGAGCGCCCGACGGCTTGGGTTTGGGCGTGTTCTGGTGGGGATCACGCAGAAACAGGGTAATCTCCCGATCCAGACGGCGCGCCGAGGCGCTTTGCGCCGGGCGAGGGTGAAGTTCCTTCTGCATCTCTTCCACGCCTTGTAGGGCGGCACTCTGAACTTCTGGCGTCGCTTGATCATCGGCGGCGAGAGCCATCAGTCGCTCCGCTATTTCTGCCTGAACGACAGATTGCAATTCGGTTTGAGCCCGGTTTGAAGGTGGAGATTGGAAACCGGTGCGTACCAGGGCAGAGATGACATCGCTCGGCGAGGGCGCGCCGGCGGTCTGGTGAGCGATGACGGCCAGGCGTTCGATGCGGTCAGGTGCAAGCAGTCCGCCGAGAACAACCTCGGCCACAGCACGTGCTCCGTCCTGCGGACTGAAAACGTAATCGGCGGATGATTTGAAGCGCTCCCGATCTTCATCGCCATTGTCAGCGGGTGCGAGTGCCCGCCATAGCGACGGCGGAATGTCGAGCCGCGCTGGATTCAAGGCCTGCAGCGCAAGATTCAGCGCCTCCTTTTGACTGGCGGCCGGCCACACCGTGACGGGTTGTTGCCCGTCTCCGGCAAGCGAAGGCGGAATCCTGGCGCTACCAATGACGTTAATCGCGGAAGCGAGAGCATAACGGTGAAACAGATAAATGAGGGCAAATCGCGACGAAAGGTTGGAAGCCGGCTCTCCCGGACGTAGCAACTGCGGCCCGTAACGCGCCAGCAGGGCGTCACGAACGGGCAGGACTTCTTTCAGCCACGTAACCGGGTCGGGGCCATCATCGTATGCGTTCCATCGCGGATCGTGAAAATTGCCCCAGAAAATTCCTTGCGAGAGCGCCTTCTTGATTACGCCGTCCAGGCGCGAGCTTTCCTGTGACGCTGCGACTACGTGGTGGCCTTCGCTATAGCCCCACTCAATGGCAAAGCGGTCGTAACTGCCCACGCCCTGCATATAGGCATCGGATAAATCCGGAGTGCCATCGCGACGGATCCGGACGCGCGGGGCGTAATAATCCATCACCGATCCTCGACCGAACGTGCTGGCGACAAAGTTGTGTTCCAATCCGAGCACGTGTCCCATCTCATGACACGTCAGCAAAGCGATTCGATTCAGCATCACCTGCTGGTCGCTGACTTTTGGATCGAGATTGTCGAGCGCGGCGAATGAATCCAGCGCCTGCTCGCGATCGCGACCGGCGGGAACCAATGCCTCCCAATAGTGGTTCGCGGTACGCATGCGATGCGAATCGAGCTGCACGACGGCGTGAATGATTTCACCCGTGCGTGGGTCCACCTGCGCCATGCCCACCGACCATCCGCGGCCCGACCGGTTCGTCCACTGGATTGTGGGATACCGGATGTCGAGCGGATCAGCTCCCGAGGGAAGATCCTCGATTCGTAAGGCATTCTTGAATCCCGCCTGTTCAAAGGCTGTGTTCCACCACAGAGCACCGCGCCGCGCAGCCGAGCGAATCGGCTCCGGAATCGCGGGGTCGAGATAGAAGACCAGGGGTTTCACAGGTTCACTCAGCGAGGCCGATGGGTCCTTCTTCTGCAGGCGCCACCGGGAAATCAACATTCGCTTGAGGGAGCGGTCAAACGGTTGTGAAAAGTCCTGGAAGTCAACACCGAAGAAACCCACGCGCGGGTCCCACTCCCTGGATTCATAGCCTTGGGAGGGCAGCGCCACGAACGAATGGTGCTCGCGAAGACTCAAGGCGTGTGGATCAGGCTCGTTGAGCTTGTTTTCGGAATCGGTTGCGAAGGTTAGCAGCGCCTCAATTTCAGTGTTCAGCGGAAAGTTACGCGAGTGATCGAGGTCGATGACGCTGCGTGCCTCATCCAGACGCCAGTTGGTTTCCTGCGGGGGCTTCTGATGGACGATCTGGCCACCCACGGCTTGCAGCGGGTGACGCAACTGCGAAAGCAAATCGGCGGCATCGCGCACCAGCAGAGCATTTGCATCCGCCAGCAAGTTTCCATCCTGCTCCGCTTCGATGGGAAGAGCGGCAAGCACGGAGGTCGGAAAACTGGCCGCGACGGACTGCTTCAGATCGGGGCTGCCGTTCTCGGCGCGAAAATTGGTGTTTTCGGCGATGACGAGCACTCGCGGGCCAACTCTGCGTAGCCGGCATAAGTTGGCGGTCGCCACCGAGCTGCGGTCCGCGAACAGATCGGTGGATCCAATCCCGCTGCCCAGGCCAGTGAAGTAAATGAATTCGCGATCGAGCGCCGCGGGCGTCAGCTCAAAAAGAATCGTCCCTTTCTTTCCGTCCCAATAGTAGGGGAAAAAGCCGTCGTGCTTCTCGAGTCCGGCAGTGCGTGCGCCAAGGGTGGAAGTGCTTGCCGAAGGCGTTTGTGAAAACGCGCTGAGGAAGGCAAAAGAAATGAAAATCAGCACAGCAAGGGCAGTTTTCATCGCGTTACGACTTATAACATCCGGACTTACTTCCTTGCCAATGAGTGTCCAGCTTTGCACTGGACCGTACCCCTGCAATTCGCACTTCCCGTTGGCGGCTGCTTCAGACATACTCGCCATCTAACGTTCTGTTGCTTTTCGAAAGACATTCACGGCAGAGTGCCCGGGAAGGAGGCGTCAATGATTGATCTGAAGATGATGGAGGAAGTGCTTTTGGGCGACGGAAACTGGCACAAGGTGGATCGAGGAACGTTCAAAATCGCGGAGTACAAGATAGGCGTTGCCGGGGAAAACAAGGTTCAGTTCGACGGGCGTACGGAGAAAGGCTGTGTGGCTTCGCTTATGGTGTGTTGGAAAGAATCGGGAAATTGCATTTTCGTCCCGACGACGTTGGTCATGGGTTATAAGAGGGCATCAGCGGACGGCCATCCACATCGCCCAAAGCTTTGAGGCACGCCCTCATCACGCTTCGCGCCGGATCAGGCCAATTCTTTCGCGCGGAACTGTGACTCAGTCCTGAGAGAGCGCGAAGTTGACGGTGGCATCACCATCAGGCGGCACAGTTACCTGCTTCTCCCAGGTTTTTGGCGCACTGTAAACCGGGCGGTGCACTCGAACCTGGGCTCCCACGTCGAGGACCGCTTCGTCGCGCGATACCCGCCAGCCTTCATGCCAGGCTTCAATCGTGTACTCTCCCGGGGGAACGTCGGTCAGCCGGAAGCGGCCCTGCTCATCCGTCACTGTGTAATAGGGATGCGGAACCACCAGAAGCTCGCCGTTCATCCAAACGTGTCCTGCATTGCACTTGATATCGACTATGCCGGGATGCGTCATTTCCCGCGTGATGTACTGGCTCTGAAAGGGAAACGCGATGTTGAAGCTCTCCGCGCCCGACATGTGCAGCGTGTGCAGGGTGGCATCGCTACTCTTCATACGCAGACTGGCGTTGTCGGGCACGAGCATAATGTGGGGCTCATAACGGCAGGTGTGCTGGTCAACGGTTTGTCGCGCCGGAGGAATGTCCCACGCTTTGCCGCGTGTGATTTGCCGAAGGAACACGACTGTATTGGCAACACCACCGGTCGGTCCGATAATCAGCCGCTCCAGGTCGCGCGTCTTTCTTCCTTCGGGGTCGCAGATCTGCGGATCTTTGCTTACCGGCAATTTCACCAACGCCGGGAGGGGTCCGGTCCACTTCACCGTTCCGGCAATCGTGCCGCCGCGGACTACGTCAACCACCTGGTACTCCTGGGCGGAGGCCTGATCATTCAGGCACCACAGAGTGAGTGTCAACATCAGCGAAATCAGGATTGTCTTTCTTGTTTCGAAAATGACCATGTCACGCTCCTGTGGTGTTGCTGGAGAGCCATCGCCCGCGAGAGGGAATTACTGCTCAGCAACTTTGCGGGAGCTTCGAGGGAAGACTCCACGCCTGCGGTGGGTTCGGTCCGAGAAGTTGACGCAGCCTCAAAGCTGGTTGCGAGCCATGAGAATAGCCGTCCTCACCGAGTGGTGAAGAGCATAGCCCCGGTGGTTACGCGGATAAATATCACTAAAGTAATGAAAACGCTGGAGGAGGCGTCTATTTAATGGGGACGTCCGGCGTTGGTCATCATCAGCGCGAAAAGCAGGGGCAGATAGAAGACCGTCGCCTGCAGCAAATGGCGGGCGCGCAACTTGGACGCGGCGGTGGTCACCGGCATTCGAAACATCGCCAGCCTCATTCCGAAGTAGAGCAGGGCCAGGCCGAGCGACAGCGCACCCCCGAGGTAAATCCATCCTGCCATGTGCAACCATGTGGGCAGTAGACTGACGGGAATCAGCCCGGCGGAGTAGAGAAGAATGCGTGTGGCGGTGGAGCGGCCGTCCGCCTCGACCACCGGCAGCATCCGAATTCCGCCGCGGGCATAGTCTTCGCGGTAGAGCCATGCAATCGAAAAGAAATGAGGGAACTGCCAGAGGAAGAGGATGGCAAACAATGCCAGCGTTCCCCAGTCGAACCGATTGCGCACCGCCACCCATCCCAAAACTCCAGGCATCGCGCCGGGAAATGCGCCCACAAACGTGCAAATCGGAGAGACTCTTTTAAGCGGCGTGTAAGCGGCGAGGTACACCACCGAGGTAAGAAATGTGAGGATGCCGGTCAGCAGGTTGCAGAAGAAAATCAGGTAAAGGGAACCGCCGATGGTTAGCATCAGGCCAGCCGTCGTGGCGTGCAGCAAAGTCATGCGTCCCGCGGGCAGAGGGCGTTGCGCCGTGCGGTTCATGTGCTGATCGACTTCGCGTTCGATCACTTCATTGAGGGCTGCGGTGCCGCTGGAGACGGCTGCAATTCCGAACAGTGCGTGAAATAATCCCCAACTCAACTCCGGCAGTCCGGCCTTACGAGCGGCGAAGAAGTAGCCGCACCACGCGGTCATCACAATCAAGGTTGTGACTCGCGCCTTGGTGAGCTCGGCGTAATCGGTGAGCAGAGCCAGGGCGCGGCTCTGTTTTCCTGTAAGCGTTTGAGCGGTGGTTGTCATGTTTCGCAAGCTCCAGTACGCTGCACGACGATCGAACTTTATTCCTTCATGCCGAACGCGTCTGCCGGATCAAACCAGCAACGCTTCCACAACGCCTTGTCGGTCAAATGGCCCGCATTCCACTGCTCCAGGGTTGCCAGGGTAACGGCTGCCATGCCGCCGTCTTGAGCATCGAAAACTACCACCACGCCGGCGAGCCCGGCCGCGTCGTGCGATAGTTCGGGATAAGTTTTCTGAAACACGGACTTCGCCACATCCAGACGGTGCGCCTGGCTGTCGGGGTCACGAGCTTCACCGGCTTTGACCCAGATGATTCGCACTTTCTTGCCGCGAAGAGGTTCCCAATTGCCGGGGAACGTGGAGGTCTCCTGCTTGGTTTGTGTAAAAGTCTGATCATCTATGGCGGCGGAGAGATCGGTGGATGGCGCAGAGCGGGCAGTGGGCGGCAAATCCAGAAGCGATGCTTTGACCCAACCGCGAGAGAGACCCGAGATTTGCACGTGCACCCACTCGCCAGCCCGACCGAGGACCTGAAATTCGTCGTCCGCGTCCGCCAACATGATCTGCTGCGCGCCGTCGATGGGCTGCGAAAGAACAGGCGTTTGCGAACTTCGCACGGAGGCAAGATTGTCGGGACGCGTTTGTTGCTGGAGAATCGCTTCCAGGTTTTTCTTTTGGTCCCGCAGTTGCTCGACGCGCCGTTCATCCCGTGCGGTTAGTTGCTTCGATCGGCTGCGCGACGGCAGCGAGGAAGGCACTGCGGAAAAGGGCGAGGATGCACGGGAAGACGTGCCGGGAGCATCGGGAAGCGCGTTTGAGGAATCGCCCGGATTCTCGGCAACCGCCGATTTCAGATTGAGCGCTTCCTCGAGCCGGTCTAACAAGTCGGATTCCAGGCGTCCATTCGAAGGAAGAACGCGGTATCCGGAGTGAGCAGGATTGTCGCCGGCAAACCAGGCGGTGATTTTTGCACTCACTCGAACCTCGACCTGATTCGACCCGGCTGCTTTGGCTTGCAGCGCATATTCGTAGTAAGCGCGTTTGTAGTGATCGAGCGATTGCACTTTGTTGGGGCTGACAAAACCGTCGAGGATCGGCAACTTTCCGCCCGGATAGGCTGGAAGTTGGCGCAGAGCTTTATCCAGTTGCGCTTTCGACACTGGCAACTTGTGCTCCATCGGGCCGCTCTGGGCTGCGAGTCCGGCTGCGCTGAGCAGGACGCAAATAATCACCCGAGCAGTAAACGAGCGGCCTCGAGCGCAGATTGCGATCTTCATGGCAGCGTCTCCACTTCGGTTCGCCGTACCCATCCGTGGTGGCCGTCTTCAGTTTCGACGCCGTACCAGTGCGGCGTCAGGATCAGGACTACAACTTCTGTAGCTGGCTTGAGGTTGTCGAGAGTGGCGGAAGTCTTGAAGGGCGCTGCCTTCAGTTCTGTGCCCGCTTCGCTGACCTTGCGCACGACCTGGTGACGCAAGGTTGCGACATTGACTTCCAACTCCTGCAAGGTCGTATCGCGCGTGCCCGACACGCCTTGCTCGGCTAGTTTCTTTGCGACCAACTGCTGGGTAGCATCGTGCTCTTTCCGTCTGCGGGCGAGTTCCTCAGTTTCAAATGCGGCTTGCCGCTGTGCATCCTGAATCGCCTGTAAGTGTTCGCGTATGGCCGCGTATTCGCTGGATTCGACGTTCCCCTCCGAGCGATGTATGCGCTGGCGTGCATCGACAAAGACAGCATCAATCTGCACATTGCTACGGTTCGCATTGACGCTGTTGACGACGTATCGCACCGTGATCGTTCCGATGTCGCCAGAATCTTTAAAGTAGTGGGGAGCGAGAACGTTTTCGGCAGTCTTGTAAAAAGCCTTGCCCGCACCGGGCGGCGTACGGAACGCGGTGGAGGATGGCTCCGCGTGCGCGCCGTAGAGAGTTTTCTCTTTTTCGTAAGAAAAGGTACCGTGGATGATCTGGTCGGCAGTGACTTCCTGGACGGCTTTTTCGACGTCGGCGGCGGGAGCCTCGACGGCGACGGTGAGAGTCGCGGTGGAATCCGGTTGTGACGCCGAGAGCGCCGACACGAACCCACACAGCACAAAAATCCACAGCAGGGAGCGGGAACTGGAAGACAAGGTAACCCCATGCGACGCGCCCCTTATCGCGACTGCTCTTTTTACCTCACCCCAGCAGTCGTGACGCGGCGAGCCGCGGCGGTCATAAGTAACTCGCTTAGGCGGTGGATGTCAAGTTTGACGGAGCAATCTGCGGTAGAGAGCGCAAAACATGGAGCGACGCTGCTTTGCTGCGAAGCGGCTCCTAAGTTGTCAACCCGACATTCGTGCAGGAGCCACCATTCCATCCCGGTGGTGGATCATGCAGCGTTTCACCGAGATTAGTGCGCTTGCTGGGCGGTGTATGCCGACGAAAATCTGTCGTGTCACGATTTTTTTTTACGGTCCCCTCTTGACGTGAATTTTTAAAAGTGATACTTACTTTCCCCCGCACGCACTTGTGGGGTGCGAGTGCCTGGTTGATGGGGTCAGCCGGGCCGAACAACCAGGTTTTTGAATCCGCCCAGGAGGCTCGTAATGGCCTGCACCGCTCGCAGGACTTGCGCAGGGCTGTTCGTACTGGCTTGTCTGTTTTTCGCTTGTCTTCCTAACGCGTTCGCTTTTCCTGCCTTTGCCCGCAAATACGGACTGCCGTGTTCGGCATGTCACGAAGCGTGGCCGATGCTCAACATCTTTGGACAGACGTTCAAAGATAACGGCTACCAGCTCATGAATGACCGGGATTCGCCGATCTGGCAGAACCCGTCGTACTGGCCGGTAGCGTTCCGCATCACGCCCCATTGGCACCGGGAGAGTACCGACAAGGTAGCCATCGATCAGCCGGATGGCAGCCAAGTCGAAGCCAAGCTGATGACCCATGGCTTCGATATATCCGGCATGGACATCCTCAGCGGCGGCACGCTCTACAACAACATCTCATTCCTGTTGGTGCCTTCGATCGATTCCGGGGCTGAGAGCATCGGCATCGAGTCAGCGTGGGTGCGTTTCGACAATCTCCTGAAGAGCCCGTGGTTGAACATCAAGATGGGCAAGATGGAGTTTGACAACATCATCTCGGAAAAGCGAGGAATGATGTTGAGCAGCCTGGGCGGCGGCTACCAGCTCTACCACTTCATTCCATTTGGAGATTCCAATTTCTTCGGCCAGATTGGCGATAACCAATTGGGCATTGAGTGGATGGGCCACTCCAAGAATGACCGTACTCGAATCTCTGCATCGCTGGTCAGTTCGAACGACGGAACGCCCGGCTTACCTGCCGGCAACTCGTACAGTACGTTCATCACCGCCAGTCAGGCGTTCAATGCCGGCTATGCGGGTGGCTTGGACCGTTTCGGCGCTTATTACTACGGCGGCTCCGCTCCGACATATTTCCTGACTTCTGGTGGGGTGCCGATCCCGGGTGCGGGCCGGGGCAATGCCGGTTTTCATCGCGAGGGCGTGTTCGGACTCGTGTATGTGAAGAAGCTTGATTTCCAGCTTTACTACCAGCATGGCTGGGATAGCAGGTATTTTGCGACCTCGACTGCGGGCAATGCTCCGCTGCCTCCGGGTGCACGTCCTGCGATCTGGAATGGCGGCTTCCTTGAAACTCACTACGTATTCAATCCTCAACTGGTCGCCATTCAGCGCAGCGAATTTGTACGTATGTCGCAGCAAGCGATTCCGGGGACACCCGCTCATCAGAGCGACCTTGATGTGTATACCTTCGGCTTACGTTGGTATCCCATCATGCTCAGCCGCGCGGGTCTGGCGCTCCACGGCGAGTATGCGCTCGAACATAATCTCGGAGCCTCGCCGCTCACGTTTACTGGGGTGAACAGCAGCTCTGTCTTCCTCGGTTTGGACTTCGATTTCTAAGGGGCGAGCAATGTCTAGACAATCATCTCAGTGGTGGCTGTTAGTGGTTGCAGCTGTCTTCTTCGCGCTCTCCCTTCCTGGATCCGCTCAGGTTACCGCATACCAGGAAGAGCAGCAGATGAACATGGAGAGTCACATCGGCAACTTAACTGGACACGCCAGCAAAGGCGCGCCTCTGTATCGCCGCTTCTGTGTTGGTTGTCATGGGGCATTTGGGGACGGTGAAGGCGAGAACGCGCAGTGGATCGACCCCAAGCCGCGCAACTTTACTCTGGGAATCTTTAAGTGCCGGTCGACTCCCAGCGGAACGTTACCCACGGACGAGGACTTGTTCGACACGATTGGTCGCGGAATCGTAAATTCCAATATGCCCCACTGGGCGCCGCTCACGCCTCAGGACCGGGCCGACCTTATCGCGTACGTGAAACACTTCTCGCCGCGCTGGGCGAAGGAAAAGTCCGGCGCGCCCATTCAGATTCCTGCCGAGCCCGCGGTTACCGCCGACCGCATCAAGGCGGGGCAGGAAGTTTTCAGGAAGGTGGAATGCTGGAAGTGTCATGGCGTGGAGGGCCGCGCCAACGGTCCGTCGGCAGAAACTTTGACCGATGATCAGGGCCGGCCGATCAAGCCCTTCAACTTCCATGACAGCACGCGTTTTAAGTGCGGCGAGACGGATCAGGACTTGTATCGAATCTTCATGACCGGTCTGGACGGCACGCCGATGCCTTCCTTCATGGATAACCTGAAGCCGGACGACGCCTGGGATCTGGTGATGTACTTGCGCACGTTGCAGCCCATGGAGAGCCCTGAGAAGGCGATTGCCAAGCAACTTGGGCTGAAACCAGTTAATCCCAATCAGTAGTCACTCCGTCCCACGGAACTGAATATTGCGAGCAGGAGAAAAAGGTGAAAAACCGTTACCAGTGGTTAGCAACATTTTCGGTGATGCTGGTCGTTGCGTTGGCGCTTCTCCACAGTGCCCCCAACGTAGTGGCGGCCGCTGACGGCACGATTACCGGCACCGTTAAACTTAACGGTACGGCTCCTCACATGAGAGGCATCGACATGTCGAAGGATCCTTACTGTTCCAAGGCGCACGAAGGCAATCCAGCCAAGATGGAGAACGTTGTTGCTGGATCCGGCGGCGGATTGGAGAACGTTGTTCTCTACCTATCGGAAGGCCTGAGCGGCAACGAAGCCAGCACGGCTCCGTCCAGCGAACCGGTTTTCGATCAGAAGGGCTGCATGTACGTTCCGCACGTCCTGGCGATGGACGTGAACCAGAAATTCAAAGTCACAACCAGTGATCAGACGGCTCACAACATCCACCCGATGCCTGCGCCAGGCTCCGGCAATATTGGCTGGAACAAATCCCAGCCCCCCGGGGCTCCTCCTATCGAGACCAGTTGGAAGGCCGAAGAAATAGCGATTCCGGTGAAGTGCAACATCCATCCGTGGATGCATGGCTGGCACGTCGTCGTCAAAGGTCCGTATGCCACCACAGACTCCAACGGTTCTTACACCATCAAGAACGTTCCTCCGGGCAGCTACACGGTAACCGCCTGGCAGGAGGAGTACGGCAAGCAGACCCAGAAAGTGACGGTAGCCAGCGGTAAACCAGCCACGGCCGACTTCACCTTCAAGGGAAAATAACGCGCCAGGGCAAAGACCGCCGCATACTGCGGCGGTCCTCCCTTCTATGCCCGTTTGGTAAATACGCGAGGAAATATGGCCAAGCTATTCGCCATCACGATCATTGTCATCGCGATACTTTCCGCTATTCCCATCATCCGTCACACCTGGTGGATGCCGCAGGATATCTCCACGCACGGCGCTGCCATTGACGAACAAATGTCGGAGACCATGGCGGAAGCCGGAATTTCTTTCCTCGCGGCCCAGTTTCTTCTGGGCTTTTTCATCTGGAAATATTCCACGTGGAAGCCGGGCGAAAAGATGAAGACGTTTCCCGGTGGCGCCATGACGATGGTGCTGGCCGCATTCCTGCTGGTTGGAACCGAGGTACTTGCACTGGGCGTTTTCGGTGCGAGGGCGTGGGCAAAAATCTACCTCACGCCGCCTCCGGCCAACGCTATGCCAGTGCAAGTGCAAGCAGGACAGTTCGCGTTTTATTTCCGTTATCCCGGGCCGGACGGAAAATTTGGTCCAATCCACCCGGACAAGATCAGCGAAGCCAACCAGAACTTTTTCGGTCTGGATATCGACAACGATGCCGCTTCCAAGGACGACATCGTCACCGCCGAGGTGGCTGTCCCTGTCAACCAGCCGATCCAGTTGTTAATGCGGTCCAAGGATGTGGGGCATTCGTTTTTTGTGCCGGAATTGCGCGTGCAACAGGATTTTGTTCCCGGGCTCGATCTTGCCGTCCACTTTACTGCCACCAAGATCGGAAAGTACGAGGTCGTCTGTACGCAACTTTGCGGGCTGGGTCACTACAACATGAAAGCCTATCTGGAAGTGATGTCCCGGGAAGATTTTGATAAGTGGCTCAAAGAGAAAGCCGCGGAGCAGTAAGGCAAATTTTCAGGAGGAAGTGAGGACAGTCGTATGGCGCAGGAAGCTGGCCAGGTCGCGCATGCTCACGGGGAGCCGACGAGCTTTATCCGCAAGTATGTGTTCAGCCTGGATCATAAAGTGATCGGAAAGCAGTACTACGGTCTGGCGCTGGTCGCCGTCATTGTCGGCATGGTCCTGTCGTGGCTGATGCGGCTGCACTTGGGTTGGAATGATCTAGCCATCCCCGGTCTTCATTTCCTTTCCAAAAACGGCGCGCCCGGCAACGTCATGACGCCGGACTTTTATCTGCAACTCATGACCATGCACGGTACGATCATGGTTTTCTTCGTGCTCACCACCGCGCCCTTTGCAGCGTTCGGCAATTACTTCCTGCCTATCCAGGTAGGCGCCGAGGACATGCCCTTTCCGCACTTCAACATGATGTCGTTCTGGGTCACGTTCGTCTCCTTCCTGGTGATGATCGCATCCTTCTTCGTTGCTGATGGGCCCACGTTGGGCGGCTGGACCCAGTATGTGCCGCTGAGCGCACTTGGATCGATTACTGGTCCAGGCCAGGGTTCCGGCGTGGTTCTCTGGGCGGCGTCGATTGCCATCTTCTGTGTGGGCCAGCTGCTCGGGTCCTTGAACTTCATTACGACCACGCTGGACATGCGCACCAAGGGAATGAGCCTGTGGCGTTTGCCGCTCACCACCTGGGGATGGTTCATTACTTCGTGCATGGGTCTGGCGGCTTTTGCCGTGTTGATGCCCGCCTGCATTCTCCTGATACTCGATCACGTGGCGGGAACCAGCTTCTTCGTTCCATCGAACCTAGTGGTGAGTGACCAGTTGCAGCCGCACGCCGGTGGATCAACTCTGCTCTGGCAGCACCTGTTCTGGTTCTTCGGACATCCCGAGGTGTACATCGCGATCGTCCCGGGCATGGGTATTGTCTCCCACGTGCTGCTGACGAACATTCGCCGCCCGCTGCTCAGCCACCGTGTCCTGGTCTATTCGATGGGTGCGCTGGCGGTGCTGAGCTACATGGTGTACGGCCACCACATGTTTGTGAGTGGAATGAACCCGATTTCCTCGCTGGCGTTTTCGTTTCCCACGCTGATCATCACCATTCCTTCAACCATCGTCGTGCTGATCTGGCTGGGCAGTCTCTACGGAGCGAGGATCCGCATTAATTCTGCCTCTTTGTTCGCGCTTGGTTTCATCTCCATGTTCATCAGCGGGGGGGTGAGCGGATTCTTCCTCGCTCAACCATCGCTCGACATCATGCTGCACGCGACTTATTTCGTGGTCGGCCACTTCCACCTGGTGATGGCGGTCGCGGCCATCTTCGGCATCTTTGCCGGCACTTACTTCTGGTTCCCGAAGATGTTCGGACGCATGATGAACGAGACCCTGGGCAAAATTCACTTCTGGTTTACTTTTGTGGGCGCATATTGCATCTTCATGCCGTTCCACTATCTGGGGCTGGCAGGAAACGTTCGACGCTATCAGGGCTTCGTGGCTGATTACCTGACGCCGCTGATTCCTGTACACAAGTTCATCACCGTCGCAGCGCTGGCCACGGGCGCCGCGCAGCTGATTTTCTTGTATAACTTGATTTACAGCCGCTACCGTGGAGCCCCGGCGCCGCCGAACCCCTGGGAAGGTACGTCCCTGGAGTGGAGCACGCCCAGTTCACCGCCGCCTTTTGATAACTTCGGTGGCAAACTTCCGACCGTGTATCACGATCCCTATCAGTTTGGCATCGAGGGATCCACGGGTGACTACGTCATGCAGGATTCTCCTGAACGTGTAGAAAGCATGCACGAGGAAGCGTGACGGACGGCGGCTAGTATTTGAGCAAAGGGGAACTATAGGCCATGGCAACCATCGTTCAACCGCCACGCGTAGGAGAACAGGTCGAGCCCCAGGGTACAACCGGGTCCGGCAATGGGGGATGGCGGAATCTGGTTCCCGCGGACGGGGACCTGCGCAAGGTTGACCACTATTCTCCTCCGCCCGCATCCACGGGCATCTGGGTGGGATTAGCGGCGATTGGGATGACCTTTGCGGCGCTCACCAGTGCCCTGGTGGTTCGCAAAGGCGGGTCCATGGACTGGCGGCATTTCACGTTGCCATCCATTCTTTATCTGAATACGGGGTTGCTTTTCGCCAGCAGTTGGACACTAGAGGTGGCACGCAAGCGAGTGGCTGCGTACATGGGCGGCTTGCGCGCGCAGGCACAGCACCCTGCTCGGTGGTTGTATGCGACTCTCGTGCTCGGACTTTTGTTCGTGGTTGGGCAGTACATTGCATGGAAGCA
>Ga0070741_10001671_pt1 | contig 65320 bp, 56 predicted proteins | sample Coa_R1_4_FD_66440 | JGI IMG/M metagenome (GOLD analysis project Ga0070741, IMG submission 66440) | Surface soil microbial communities from Centralia Pennsylvania, which are recovering from an underground coalmine fire - Coalmine... | ecosystem: Environmental > Terrestrial > Soil > Unclassified ...
TCGGAAGCAGCCCCAGTATCGAAGTTCCCCGCCAGATTGCCGCAGGTGTGTTCGAGGGTGGCGATGAATTGAGCGTTGTTATAGACCGAATCGCCGGCGAGCACGATGTCAGAAGTAAACAGGGAACGTGGGGTGTGCTGACTCTGGATCTTCTTACTCGACGACAGAGCTTCGAAGCTGCGTTGCTTGCTGCACTCGCTCCTTTTTATAACAAGCAATTCTATAAGAGATAGGGAATCAAACTATCTCTATCGACTCGACTTCCTTATTTCAGTATCATAAACGTCAGAGAGAATAATGACGAAATTCCTGCATATTTCAGATATCCATCTGGGCATAAAACGTTACGGCATCGAAGAGCGGACGACAGATTTCTTCAATGCCTGGTACGATGTAATCACGCGCCACGCGATCGAGCGAAAAGTTGATTTCGTGTTAATTGGCGGAGATCTGTTTGACCGCAGGCAGATCGATTCGCAGGCCGCCACGCACGCGATTGTCGGGTTGCAAGCGTTGCGCGAAGCAAACATTCCCGTATTCGCCATTGAAGGTAACCACGACCAGCGTGAATCGAACAGCCGATTTTCGTGGTTGCGCAGTCTGTCGCAGCTCGGTTATTTCCGCTTGCTCGAACCACAATACGACGAAGAGACTGAAGCTGCGCGGTTTGGTCCTTGGAATGACAATACACGTCGCGGTTGGTATATCGATTTCAATGAGGTGCGCATATTCGGCTCGCAGTGGTACGGCGCAAGCGTTACCCACGAGCTGCCGGAACTGTGCGACGCTCTTGCGCGCAATCATCGCGATAACGCGTTCAACATTTTATTGCTGCACACCGAAGTCGAAGGGCAGCTGAACAAACCTATACCAGCGCTGGCATTGAACAAGCTGCTGACTTTGAAAGAGAACACAGATTATGTTGCGCTCGGGCACATTCACAAGAACTTTGTTATTGAAGACTGGGCGTACAATCCTGGATCGTTAGAAGCCTGCAGCATCGATGAATACACCGAACGGCGCGGGGCGTATTTCGTCGAGATAAAAGACGGAAAAGCGCATGCAGAGCTGATTCGCGATTACAGCCAGCGGCCGTTCAAACGCCTGGAATTCGACGTTACGCGGCACTACGATCCCGAAATCGCCAATCAGGAATTGAAGAGATTTGCTCTTGAGAACAGCGCCCACAATGGTGATAGCCTGTCCCCGATTGTAGAGATAACGTTGACCGGAACGATAGGCTTCAAAAACTCTCTGCTGGAGCTGAAACAGATTCGCGACGAGGTGATGGCGCAAACCGAGCCAATGGGTTTGATCTTTCACAATGAAAGCGTGCCTCGCGAATTTGCCGACGCTTCCGAAGTCGCAAAGATCGTCAGCCGTTCAGAGCGCGAACGCGCGGTTCTTGAAAAGCTAATAGCCCTCGACACCCGTTATCACGATCGCGCCGAGGATCTGGCTAAACTAATTCTTGAAGCCAAGCGCCAGTTGCTGGATGAAGAAGACGACGAGAAAGTCTTTGCGCTACTTGAACAGCGCGGTCAACCGCAGAAGGCCAGATCGATTTCCTTAGGGAAAGAGGCTATCACCGACACTTTCGAGCCCTGAATCATTCTTCATCATCGTCAGTTTGCTCGCCGGTATCATCAGGACCCATATCTTTCTTTTTCAATACCTGGCTGTGTCCGTAGCGTTCATTCATTCGCATTTCGTGAGCAGCTTCTGCCTGTTTATTTATCAAATACTCAAACGGTGACAACGCCGCGCGTGTCGCCTTCAATTTAGGATCGGCGACGTCGCGCTCGTATTCTTCGGCGGTTCGCGATCTGATGCGTTTATTCTCTGCCGCTATTCCCCAGCAGATTGCGATAAAAACTAATAGAACTATAACGTAGGGCCACATATAGAGCGTTCCATTCTCGTCTGCGATTTAAACTCTCCGTGAAGAGCTGTCGCACTTGAACTATTTGAACCTCTCATCTATATACTACGAAAACCATACGCGAAAAGAGGTCTTATGGCGAACCTTTATCGCTGTTTGTGCATTCTTGTTTTTCTGGCTTTGGTTGCGGTTCAAGGTGCGGCACAGGATAAATCTTCTCAGACTGAGAACGACAAATCTAAAATAGCTACGACATACGACGAAGCGCGCGATGAAACCACCGTTGGGTTCCATCAACTGGAAATCTCGGAAACTGAAAAAGTAAGACTGTTTCTCAGCGCGGAAGCCAGGTATCACGGGCGAACTCAAACAACTCGCGTGACGGAGATCCGATTTATTCTCACCGTTCGCTCACCATACGGATATTCCCACCCCAATCAGACCCACCTCACTTTTCTTATGGGCGAGCGGAAATTGGGTTCTTTTACGCCTACCGTGGAAGAAAGGCGCATAGACGGAAATGATTATGTGGAAACAATGTCGATGGTGATGGATGTAAACGAATTCTTTACGTACGCACAGGCCGGCAATATGAACATAGACCTAGACGGAAAGCTCTTTCCGCTGAATCCACAAGCCCAAAAACGGATGGTCGAGTTCGGGTGACTGTTCATCGTGACCACAAGAAACCGTTAAAAATACAACCCGTCCAGTTATTTGTCTCAAAGAACCGACTCTTATCTTTCCTTGACTTAAAAAATTGTCTAGTGTATAGGAACACTAGACAATTTTTCATCGTATGAGGTCCATGAGATGTTCATAACAGTCGATACAGCGGACCGCCGGCCCATCTATCAGCAGGTGGTTGATGAAATCAAAGCCCTGATTGCCAAAGGCGACTTGACCGAAGGCACGGCTTTGCCTCCTGTCCGCCAGATCGCCGGAGATCTGGGCGTCAATTTGAATACAGTCGCCGCTGCTTATAGAGAGCTGCAGCGCGAAGGGTTGATTAACGTACGCCACGGCTCTGGTGCGATTGTCACGTCGCGGACTTCGGTTGAGACGTCTGAAGATGATATGCGCAAACCGTTGCGTGCTGCGCTCACTCAATTCGTCTTGGCCGGTCTGCCGCGCGGCGAGATTATGGGCATCGTCAGAGAGGAGTTGCGTCAACTCGTAGAGGGAGCGAAGTAGGAAATCGCTTTAGAGTTGCGCATTAAGAGAGAGGAAAATGTCAACTGCCTTGGTTATTTCGATGTTAATAGGTCTGTTTGCACTGGCGCTGTTTATGTGGATGCCAGTGATGCGTGGCGAGGAAGCTTTCTTCGGCGTGCGAGTCAATCGTGAGTTTTATGACAACGAAGGCAAACGATTGCTGCATCGGTATTACTTCTGGCTGGTAATGACTCTGGTGGAAATCGAAGCGATTCCATTTATCATCGCGATCTTTCGTCCGCAGATGTCATTTGCGCGATTAGCCTGGCTGGTTTTGTTTATGCCAGCGGCTCAGATACTCTATATCGTCTTTTATCAGAAGGTGAAACCTTACGCGATTGTTGACGAGAATCAAAAGTTCGCATCGGCGCTGATAAACCGCAAGCTGGCCGATTACACGACTATCGGTTTGGAGATATTGATCGCTGTGGCCGTTCTCGCTCCTGTTCCGGTGCTTGCCTATTTCTACCCGGACCTGCCGGATAAAATTCCCGTGCACTGGGACCTTCGAGGAGTACCGAACAGATGGGCGCCAAAAAGTTTCGGCAGCGTCTTCTCTGCGCCGATCATGATGATCTACCTTCAGGGAATGATGCTTCTCATTAAACACGGTCTGATGCAGGCAAAAATGACTTTGCCGGCGCAACGCACCAAAGAATACCTCCAATCGAAAGAAGAAGTGCTGAAAGTAAACATGCAGATGATAGATATCGTCCGCCTGTTTCTATCCCTGATGATGGGGGCGATCTCTCTCAGCATTATTGTTTATGTGCTTGCGCCATCTAACGTGCCATTGATCACCGCGGCGATTTTCGGATTAGCCCTTCTGACGATGATTACGACCGGCTATTTCATCTATAGGATGATGATCGTTAATCGCAAGATGAAAGAGAAATTCGGGCGGTCTTATGTGCAACGCCAATCTGACGCTGACCGCTGGTACTGGGGAGGTTTAATCTATTACAACCCGGATGATCCTGCTCTAATGGTAGAGAAACTGGTTGGCGTCGGATACACATTCAACATGGGCAATAAACGAGTCTACTTATACCTGGGCTACATCGCTCTGCTGCCAATACTGATCAGGTTTATTTTGTTGGGATAATCGAGCGGGAAGAAAAACAGGGCCTGACTTTGGGCCAGGCCCTTTGAGCCTTTTTAACGCAACTTCCAAAGATGGCGAAACAAACCTTTTCGACAAGCGATCAGAGCATGAGCTCTTTCATTTGGAACAGTCACATGAGCTTGAACAGGAGTATTTGCGACAGCAGGTGTAGTGGTTTTCCTGTTGAACTTGAGCTTCCGCATATTGCCATCGCACCGAAACTCGTGCACTTCTCCTTGCCAATCGCGCAGCGACCTTCGCCGGACCGCACGCGCGGTTTAATTTATGCCCAACTGCGCTGCTGTGAAGGCTCCTTGCTAACCACCACAACAGAGCTTCAACTTTCACCTAGAATTGTTGTCTCATTGAGAAGAACCGGAAACGGCTCGAAGGAAGGAAGTTCTTCGGAGAGACTCTCACTTCGGCGGCCCCACTACCTTAGACAACTTTGGGTTGACCTTAGGCTGGCGGCTTTGCGTCCCGCGCTTTCGCGACGGTATGCCCTTATCGGTGAAAGTTTATTGAAAAAGAGCTTAGCTGTTGCCCTCGCGCCTGCTGGCGCCTGTGCGAAAGTTCCAGCTATCGTTCGTGGCAAACATGATGTCAAGCGACGTGCCACGCGGCACCCGGTGACAAAAAGCGTAAGTTTTAGAGGCAATTAAGTGGTACTTCAGGCATATTCGCCCAATCATCATGTCCGAAAGCATAAGGCAATATGACAACAATTATGGCGTTTTTACATCCCAAATTGTCGCCATCTAAGATCGTAAATGCACTAAATGGAGAAAACAATGAAGTTATACATGTTCGTGTTGTTACTTGCAGGGTTCTGTCAGATTTCGTACGCCCAGGCAGGAAGTAACGTGATGGATTCAGGCAAATTCCAGTTATATAAGAACGCAAAAGATGCTGGCACGGAAAGCTTCACGATTAAAGATGCTAACAACGCCGAAAGCAGCAGTTCGGTAAACCTGACCGGGCAACCATTAAATTTCAAGACCACAACCGCTTATAAAGATGGCGCGCCAAAAAGCTTTGAATTAGATCAGGAACCAAACATAAAGCTGCTGTTCGCATTCGACAATGGAGCCGTAAATGTTACGGGAATCAAGGAAGCCATGGGTAAGACGAGCCCTAACGCAGTTATCCTTGAGAATCTGGTCTGGCATCACTACTACTTTTTGATACAGCGTTATGACCAAAAGAAAGGGGGCGTCCAGAATTTCAGCGGCTTTGTTCCTTCTGTTATGGCCAATCTTCCGGTCACGGTTGAGGCACGAGAAAGAGGCGTGTCGATCGATGGCATTCCGGTAAAACTCGATCATTACGTGGCTACGGCCAATCTGACGCTTGGAATCAGTATCTGGACTGACACGGATGGCAAGCTAATTTACGTCACTATTCCCAGCCAGGCTATAGAAGCGATTCGTCAGGAATACGCCGGCAATATTGAATCGGTACGCACGGCCGTAGCTGAAGCTGCAAAACGACACCCCTCTAAGGAAATAGATTATAGCGCTCCGGCCAATGCTCCATTTACAGCTGAGGAAGTTACTGTTCAGGCAAAAGGCCATACCCTGGGTGGCACACTGTTGCTGCCAAAAACAGGACATAAACCATTTCCAGCGGTGATCACCATCACCGGTTCAGGGCAGCAGACGAGAGATGAACCGATCCCATTGCCGGGCCTCGAAAATTACAAACCATTCCGCCAAATTGCAGAAGCATTAGCCAGCAATGGCATCGCCGTTCTTCGCGTAGACGATCGCGGCGTTGGAAAGTCGACAGGGCTGGAAGGACTGAAAGAAGCAACGACATTCGACTTTGCCGATGATACTCGCGCTCAGGTTGCTTACCTCCGCACTCGTCCGGAGATTGATCCGAATCGAATTGGTTTGATCGGCCACAGCGAAGGTGGCGTGATCGCTCCGATCGTTGCTTCGACCGACCCGAAGATCGCGGCAATCGCATTGATGGCCGGCACCGCGAAAACCGGCGAAAAAGTGAGTATGTCCCAGGCGGAGTTTGCCATCGACAACGCAGGCAAAACAGGTGAAGAGAAAAAAGAGTTGCTGGACAAACAGCAGAAACTGCTTCAGGAGGCGATGAGCGGAACTAATGACCCGTCGCTCCCAGGCCAACTGAAACTGCCCTGGATGATAACCTTTTTGAAATACGACCCGCTTCCGACGATTGAGAAAGTGCATCAACCGATATTGATTTTGCAGGGAGCCTTGGACCAGCAAGTCACGGCCGATCAGGCTCCGACGCTGGAAAAAGCTGCCCGCGAGGCCGGTAACAAGGACGTCACGATGAAGATATTTCCGGGACTTAACCACCTGTTTTTGATTTCAAAGACGGGAGCATTCAGCGAATACAGCTCGCTTCCGGAATCAACAATTCGTGAAAATGTCATTAATACGATAACAGACTGGTTTCAGCAAAAACTGAAACCAGGCAAGTAGCGCGGTTTCTCAGCGTTCAATCACCATCACCATAAAAGAATCCGGCAGAATTGGCGGTCGGCGTCTGCCGCCGCCGGCGGATTCAGGCATTGGTCCGAACTTGGTGCTGACCACGAATACTCGATGAGTCGTTGGATCCAAGCCCATATTTCGGCCGCCCTGCGCCGTCTGCAGAGTCTGCAAAACGCGATATTTGTCCGCGTCGTCCTGATGAATTATGGTCAGTGTCCCATCCGCACATGACGCGAAAGCGTCGCCGCTGGCGGGATCGTATCCTGCGCCGTCAACACCCGTTCCAATCGGCACAGTTGTGACCAATTTCCCTGACTGATAATCCGATATAGCCATCACTCCGCTGCGGCATCCGCTGAAAAGCCTGTGATGTTTAGTGTCAATAGCCATTGCAACCGGCTGTTTTGCCGGGGCAACCGACCACCGGCGCGTCACGGTCAGTTTCTTCGCATCGATCTCGACAACTTCACCATTGTCGACGATATTGGCGTAGACTTTACCGTCGCCCGCCGAAGCGCCATATTCCGGCTTGCCTCCGAGGTTGATATTTGCAATCAGTTTGGCCGGGCCGGGGTCGATGACGGTTGATGAATGCGCGTCGCCGTTAAAGGTGAAGACCCGATCAGAGGCGCTGTCATAGATGATTGCGTCGGCGTCTTCGGCCGCGGGAATTTTACCCAGCACCTTGAAAGTCGTTAGATCGAACATTAATACCGATCCATCATTGCCCGAAGTTGCGAATCCATGACCGGTATGCCCGACTATTGCAACACCGTGCGCGCCATTGATGCCCATCACTTCGCCCAATAGTTTACCGTCGTTCTCATCCACAACCATCACGCGATTCTCTCGTCCAATGAACAACCGATGATTCGGCGGATCAGGGACGACATAGTCCCAACTGCCATTTCCGCCTAGCTTATAGGTGTGAGCAATCCGGTAAACCGCCCCCTGGGCGGGCAAAATCGGGGCTGTTCCGAGCAACAATATCGTAATTACAAAGATCACAATCAGTCGGAGATTTGGCATCGAGTTCATAGGTACCTCTTTTTGAACGAGCGACTAATCAAACGTGGGAGGGCACAGCCTTCGCAAGTTAGACATCGTACCAAAACGACAATGAACGGATGATTAACCGATGCGCTAGCGGTTACCTGCGGGGCGAGGGAGTATGCAGTTGCTCCTAATGTTGACCGGTCTGGAACTTGCGCGGACTGAACTCCGCGCCACGATTTACCGAATTTGGCCAAGTGATGTCACACCGTCACAGTATGGAGCAAGCCGTTTATTTGCTATGATTTGTGCCGCGACACCCAGGCGTCACATTCGGGTTTGTTGCCAATTGCCGTCACAGCTTCAGGGGCCGCATCAGACATTCAGTCTGCGCTGGCGAATAAACCGCCAATTCCAATGAAACCAGGTGTTTTAGACACAACTGCTTACCCGGTGTCTTGAAAGCACGGCAGGCCAAAATCGAGCGCAGACCAACCACCGCTTCGGAATTTGGCCAAGTGATGTCACAGGAGTCACACAACGGCAAGTTCTTTGCTATCTATAAATAGCGCTGTGACACTTCGTGTGACACGACGGTATTAGGCCGGAACATGGCCATTTGCCGTCACAGCCCCTGATCGCCGAAAAAGAACGGCTTGCAAACAGTCACGACGGCTCGCTAGCGGTTCGACGGTGGGCTACCGGTTTATCAGGCTGAAAGCTCCCGGATTGATTGAAACACAAAATCTTTGTCGGTTACGGGATCGTGGAATTCAATCCGTTTTGCAAGGAGTTGCAGCGGTCTGCTGAAATCCGACAAAGCAAATTGATTCAGCTCGGGATAAAAGCAATCATTGACGATAGGGAATCCTATTGCAGCCATATGAACTCTAAGTTGATGCTTCTTGCCGGTTGCCGGACATAGCTCAAACAGTCCGCGATCTTCGCACACTTCCTTCAGCACAATTCTCGTCCGAGCATTTACTGGTCCATCAATAACCTTCATTCTGAACCACGGTTCGCCAGGACCAAGGCGATTCTCAACCGTCCATTCAGTGCCAGCTTTCACATCGCTGCTTGTCGGTATTGGCGCAACGGACAGGTATCTCTTCGCGACTTTCTGCTCCACGAACAATTTGTGATAAAGATGCCTTGTCTTTTTGACAGTACTGAATAGCACCAAGCCTGCCGTATCTCGATCCAGCCTGTGAATCGGCGACAAGTCCTGAATCCCGGTCCGCCGTTGCAACCTCGACAGCATGCATTCATTCACCGCCGGACCTGTCGGAGTCACAGGCAGGAAATGAGGCTTATCCGCAACCAGCAGATCGTCGTTCTGAAATAGAATCGTTTCCTGAAAAGGAATCTGCAGCTCGTCAGCTACTTCGCGGAAGTAATAAATGGTCTTTCCATAACGATAAGGAGTCGCGGGATTCACTGCGATTGATTCTTCATCAACCACTTTGCCCGAATTCATTCTCTCAAGCCATGTTTCCTTTTCGATCCCTGGAAACCGCTCAACCAGGTAATCGAGAACAGTCGCGGGCACACGGTCGAATTTCGGCAGATAGATCTTTGCGGGTTTCGGAGCGATACTTGAACACTTCTCAGCCATAACCAATTCTTGAGTGAAACCGCGCGAGTCGTCAAGGTACTACGGACTGCCGCGAGCCTTGATGCTTACTTGCCTGTAATGCGTGGGGCCCGTTACATTCCTATTATGAACAACTCGTTGAGCAAACATTACGGAGCATTACAAGTCGAGCTTGACTTGAGGGAGTCCGGGCTGCAAAACTCAGTCGGTCCACCGGACCTACCATCAGATGTCCCGAGGACATTATGGCGGTCCGGAAAAGGTCAAACCGGCTCGCCGGAAAGTGGTGGTTAATGCTCAGGAAAAGTATCGTCGCGCTATTACAAATCGTTCTGCTGCTTGGACCGACGCTCGCGCCGGCGCAATCGGCTGATCCGCAGCTTTTGGCCGAAATCAACAAGATCAAAGCTATCGATAATCATTCGCACCCGCCAAAAGTCGTCTCGCCCGGCGAAAAGGACGACGATTTCGACGCGCTGCCGTGCGATCCGCTGGAACCGAGCGATCCTCCAACTAACGCCAGGCCCGACAATCCGCAGTTTCTGCCTGCCTGGAAGGCTCTGTACGGGTACCCCTACAATGACGCCAGTCCGGAACACGTGAAGGAACTGTTGCAATTAAAAGAGAAGGTTCACCAGCAGCAAGGCGACAACTTTCCTAATTGGGTACTGGATCAACTGGGAATTGAGTCAGAACTGGCAAATCGAGTTGAGCTGGGACGAGGACTAAAGTCTCCGCGTTTCCGGTGGGTACCGTTTGACGATGCTTTGCTGTTGCCGCTGGACAATCAGAGCGTCGCTAATGAGACGCCTGATCGGAAGTTCTTTTATTCGCGTGAAGAGATGGTACTCAAACGATACCTGAAAGACTTAGGCCTCGCCGAGCTGCCCGCGACGCTGGCCGAATATGAAAGCAAAGTTATCGCTCGGTTGCTTGATTGGGAGAAGCAGAACGGCGCGGTGGCGATTAAGTTTGAAGCGGCGTATCTGCGAACACTCGACTTTGGTCCTATACCAGCGAACCAGGCAGCGGCAATGAATGAGGCAGGGCAGATCTATGCGCGTTTTATTAAAGGAGGCGTTCCACCAAAACAGGATTACATCAAGCTACAGGATTATCTTATACGTGCCATAGCGCGCGAGGCCGGTCGCCAGAGCTTGCCGGTTCATTTTCATACCGGCGGCGGATGCGGAACTTACTTCATGCTGGAAGGTTCTAATCCGGCAAACCTGGATTCATTGCTGAATGATGCTTCGTTGCGGAAGACTACTTTTGTATTACTTCACGGCGGAGCGGGTCCTTTCACAAAATACGTTTCTTATATGCTGATGAAGCCGAACGTGTATGCCGACTTCTCTCAACAGACGTGGATGCTTTCAACTCGACATCTGAGCGAAGTGCTGCGTGACTGGCTTGAATGGTATCCTGAGAAAGTCTTGTTCGGTACGGATCTCTATCCCAACACTCCGGAAATCAACTGGGAAGAAATTGGTTGGCAGACGACGCATTCGGCGCGCGAAGCTTTGGCCCTTGCATTAACCGGGATGATACAGGACGGCCAGATCACAAGAGAGCGTGCTATACAGATTGCACATATGGTACTTCACGATAACGCGGCCAAATTATATGGTTGGCAACAATAATTCGGTCACAAATTTACTAATGGACGTTGTTTGGAGCGTAAAATTAGCTTATAACAAAACATCAATTTAGACGTTGTTCTTTTCTTGGCCCTGAAATAACAGCTCAAATGTCATTATCGGAGGAACATTAAATGGAACCATTCATTGGTCAGCTTCAAATATTCCCTTACAACTTTGCACCGCGGGGCTGGGCTGAATGTCTTGGGCAAATAATGCCCATCGAGAAAGAGCGAGCCTTGTTTACTCTCATCGGAAACAAGTTTGGAGGCGACGGTAAAACGACCTTCGGACTTCCTAACTACAAAGGTAAAGCGCCGGAAGGATCCAGCTACTTTATCGCGCTGGCAGGAATATTCCCCGCGCGATAAAGTCTTGTGAGCAAGTTCCAGTCGTAACCAAAAGAGAAGTAGTGGACGGCTATCTTATTCCGACTTGGCCGCGGGCGGCGTCCTTTAGCTTTTTGGAATCGAAGCCAACGCCGTCCTTGAACACTGTTTCCACTTTTTCAATATCCTGAACGTTATTCGATGGATCGCCGTTGACGATCATTATGTCGGCTTGTTTGCCGATTGCCAGCGAGCCGACTTTGTCCTGAATACCAAGAAATATCGCGCCGTTCAGGCTGGCGATCTTTATCGCTTCAAGTGGGGTAAAGCCAGCTTCGACCAGGAGCTCGACCTCTCGCTGATCGCCATAACCCGCAATCACTCCGCCGATGCCGGTTGGATCAAGACCCGCCATTAAGACTCCACCTGCGCGAACGAACGCGACTTCAAATTCCATTTCGTGTTTGAACATCAACGGCCACGGGCTGTCTTTCGCTTGAGCGATAAATTGACGGTTCGATTTATATGCCTTGCGAGCGGATTCCGTAAGCATGTCGAGAACCTCTTGCGAGACGTCAGGGCGCGATGATACGAGTTGTTCGAACACCGGCAAGGTCGAAGTAATTGCTACGTGATGATCGACCAGGATCTTGATGGTGGTCTGAATTGGTTCGCTGCTGATTTCCAGCTTTGACGCCGCCGCCGTAGCCTGATTCGGGTCCGGGCAAACATCAGGTTGTTTGCCGGGGAAAAACTCAGTGTCGACTGTCAGACCATGTTCAAGATTGTCAATGCCAAGTTCGGCCGCTTCGCGATAACCGATGGAGCAAAGGTGGCCGGTCACTTTCAGATGATGGCGATGCGCGGCTTCGACGATAGCTTTCAGCTCTGCGCGAGTGACATAATTATAGGCTTTGTACGATCCAGCGCCTTCCTGCGCCCAGTAATCTACTGTACGGGTGGCGTCGTCGGGGCCGCTCAACTGATGAAGCTGGGGGATGAATGTGCCAGCGCCTTCCAGATAAGGAGCGGTGGCGTTGATCTTTGGCCCGGGAACTTTGCCTGCGTTGATAGATCGTTTTATCTCGAGATCGAAATAAGGCTCAAAACTGCCGGCGGTGCGAATAGTAGTGACGCCTGCCGCCAGATAGAGACGCGGAAAGCTGAACGGCATGTCGTGATAGAGACCGCCTCCGCTGGGATAGAACAGGTGCTCGTGCATGCCCACCATGCCTGGCAATGCGGAATAGCCGTTAAGGTCAAACCGCTTTGCGTCGGATGGTACGTGAACGGTGCCGCTCTTGCCCATTGCCATGATCTTACCGAATTGGATAATGATGGTTTGATCGGGTTTAGCCTCGCTGCCTGTTCCGTCGATGACTCTGATGTGTTCCAGCGCAATCACCGGATCCTGAGTCGTGATATATTGCGTTACCGCCGGAGCGAACTGCGTTTGTGCCAGCGTGACTGTCAGCATAGAGAGAACTATTAATAGAAGAGCACATTTGCGTAGCTTCACGGGTGCACCACCTTTTGTTGATTGTAAAAGCGATTCGAAATTATATATCAGCATGGAATCCAATCATATTCATGAGCCGGAGAGCAAAGTCACCTGTGCCTTCAAGTTGTCGAAGTAGGAACGACTGTCAGGCAGCAGTGTTAAGGTGTTTTCGAACGGAATAGCTGTGTGCTTGAGGCTCTTGCAAAGAGAAGAACAGCAACTTCATGCCCGGGATGTTCGGGTACAACTACGCGGAGAAAAATGTTAGTACCGCCAGATAAGACATTAGCGCTCATCTCTGTAAATGGTCGACGGCTATCGCTTGGTCCGATAGCAGCAGTCTCTTGTGTGATCTCGATCTGCGTCACCATTCTACCGAATCGGGGTCTAAACTCGATTAATAATGCTCTGAGAGCACTACTCTCAGAGCATTATTAATACATAACACCACAGTTTGAGCTCAAGGGGTGTTTTACCGAACTAACTTCTAAACAAAACCTCTTCGCGGTTGAAGAGTGCCAGGCTCAACACTATTGCCAGTCCCGCGTAAATAACAGACGACAGCAGAGCCAGACCAATAAACGTCGGATCGAATATTCCCTGAAGGGCTTGTTTGATCAGGTAAATGCCGTTCATCAATGGGATGACGCTTGACTTAAGCGTTGTCTCTGCGCCCAGAACAAATGACAGCGCGGCTGGCATTGTTACAAACAGCGTCAGCGGCAGAAACATCGTCTGCGCTTCTTTCTGATTGCGGGCGAACGTCGAAAGCGCCAGCAGTACAGCAGCGAACATCAACATCAACGGAATGATCATCACTACGATCAATGCGACCGAAGGATAAGAGATGCTCATCTTGCCTTTGGCCATAAAGGAAAAGGCTTTCAGGCCGCTCTGAAATGTCAGTACTAGACCGACAATCGAGCTAACCGCGGCCAGCGAGCACACAGTGAAGATCGTCAGGAATTTTCCTATTACGATTTCTGTTCGTGTGGCGGATGAGACGAGGAGGGTTTCGAGTGTTCCCCGTTCTTTTTCTCCCGCGGCGATATCGAACGCGACCGTTGTTCCACCAAAAAAGCCCATCAACACGAGAATGTACGGGAGAATCGCGCTCAGAATCAGAGAACCCATGCTGTCGCTGGACGCGACATTTTGCTCTTTCAATTCGACAGGTTTCAGGATGTCTTTTGAAAGATTGTGACGACTAAGACGATCGTTGACTATTTTGTCATTGAAATCGGTCAGCGATTTTTCGACGCGCTGTTCCGCAGTGGTCGATTTCTCGTTCGAGCGATCAAAGTAAACCTGAACCTGGGTGTTTTGATCGGCGTCGAGCTGCGACTGGAACTGCTGTGGGATTTCCACGACAGCGCGCAGCTTTCGGTCGCGAATCTGCTGCTGTGCATCGGCGACGTCAGTGACCGGAGTGATATCCAGCGTATTGTCATTCTTCAGAAAAGCTGAGAGTTTGTCGTTTCCTGAATGATCGATCATACCGATCTTCAACACTTCCTGGTTTGATTCCGTGTTCCGCTGCATGATGAAATAGCCCATCACCCACCAGAGCAGGGGAATCACCAGCATCGGCGAAATGATCGTGCTGTAGATCACGCGTTTGTCGCGGAACGCTTCGGTCAGTTCTTTGCGGTATACGATCAGAGAATTTTTAAAAGCCATTTTCGGTTCTCCCTTCACCGCACAGTTTCAAAAAGACCATTTCAAGGTTCTGTTCGCCAGTTTGTTCACGCAACTGCTGCAGAGTGCCGATCGCGCGAATCTGACCGTTATGGATGACCCCGATTTCATCGCAGAGCCGTTCGACCTCGCTCATGATATGAGTGGAGTAGATGATTGTTTTGCCCTGCTTTCGACAGTTTTCGATGAAGGTCATGATGGTGCGTGAACTCATTACGTCAAGCCCAGAGGTCGGCTCGTCAAAGATCATCACCGGCGGTTCGTGAATGATCGAGCGGGCGATGGAGACTTTTTGTTTTTGCCCGGTCGAGAGTTTGTCGCAGCGACCATTGACGAAATCGCGCATATTCAGGATGTCGAAGAGGTGTTCGGACCTTTGCTTGATTACACTGTCTTCGAGTCCATAAAGTCGCCCGAAATATTCGATCATTTCACGGGGGGAGAGCTTTCCGTAAACGCCGGTAGTGCCGGAAAGAAAGCCGATTTTGGAGCGGACCTTTGCAGGTTCGTCGATGACGTTGTAACCGGCGATGGTCGCTTCACCTGAAGTGGGTGTGAGAATGGTCGCCAGCATCCGCAGCGTGGTCGTTTTGCCGGCGCCGTTTGCACCCAGCAAAGCGAATATCGAGCCGGGACGGCATTTGAAACTGATGCCGTCGACGGCGCGAACCTCGCCGCGTTTTTTGTCTGTAAAGACCTTGGATAAATTACTCGCTTCGATCACAAAGCTATCCTTTCTGCCGCCTTAAACAGCGGTTAGCTTCAACTACGCCAAGAGCCACAATTCACTTTGGGTTTAAATGTGTGAAAAGAGAGACTTACATTCGGTTTTTTTGCCAACAACACTCCGAATCTGAAAACAATTGTACGAGTTCAACGTCTTGAAAGTTCCGATAAGAAATAGGGCATGAAAGTTCGTCTGGCGATATCGATTTATAAACCGCGCGGGATGAATGTCTGCGCCCGTTTTGCACGAGAATTAGTAATAAACATCACGATTGTTAGGGCCGATACAAATACTGATGAAGAGTAGGCGGGGAAGGAGTGTCTTAACGGCGTGCTGTGATGACGCGTTAAACACTCAATCCAAAAGGGTTTGTTAAATGGCATTACTGCTGGCAATCATCGGTTTTTCGATCTTCATTGGCTATCGAGCCGAAAAGATGGATAAGCGTCGATTCCTGGTTTTGCTTGGCTTTATAACGTTAGCGGTTGTTGTTCAACTGGCGGCGTTTTATGTTTCGCCGCCGCAGAAGCTGTTTGTCCCGTATGGACAACGGCACGAACACGCAGAGGATGAAGGCGCGGTCGGTCCGTAACGACCAAAGGATTCGAGAAAGCCCCGTATGGTTGCGTTAGTCAGACCATCAGAAAAACAGCGAAAAGATATGCCGCCCCGGTACGCGGCTCTGCTGGAAGAGCGCGAGCTGGAGCTGCAGATACTGGCGCATATGCTGTCGCAATCGACCGCTTTTCGCGAGGCAGAGATTCTGGGTCTGACGCCAAACGATTTTATACAATCTTCTGTCGCGGGGACGCGCCTGGTGCGCGAACCCGATTCGACCGGTTATGAAGCAGAGCGCACTGTTGATACCGTCGCCGATCATGTCATACTCGCCGAAGCGATTGCGCTCAGCCGAACAGAACGCATAAACGTCCACGATGCAATTGAAGAAGTCTGCAACGTGCGGCTGGCGAAGACCAGAAATCAAATAGACCGATACCGCATCGAAATACAGCGACAATCGGTGCCCGCGTTGATCGATAAGGCGCGAGGCGTCGCGGCTCTTACAGCGGATGAGTTCCAGCGGAGGGTGCGGTCACTGAGAAGATTGCGCGATGCTCTAGCAGAAGAAGAGAAGCCGTCGAATTTACCTGCCAGGGTAAAAACCTCGGGAACGGGTGACCAAGACGCCAAACCAAGGTCGGCGAAACGGAAAAGCAAGCCTGTATCAGTTATTCCGCTGCGACGTGCGGAAGTTCGCAGACCAGAAGCAGAAATATCGGAACCGGACGAATCGTCAACAGACATTGCTGCTGATTTTACCTCGCAGGAGCCAGTCACTGTAACGACTACGATATTCAATCCCGCTAACCCGCAGCGACCGGTTCTTTTCCATCGCACCGTAATTAATCAAGGCGAGCAGGTGGAAATGCCTCCTCTGCCGATGGACGAACCTCCAAGAATGTTTCGCAAGTCAGAGGTCAAACCAGATCCTGCGCAAGCCTACAGCGTCGATTCGCATTTTGCACCGCCATCGCCATCGCAGTTTTTGCAGAAAGCGAATCTGGCTCAGTATCAGCAGGCGTTTTACGGAATGCAGTCGAGAATGCCGTCGACGCCGGGGTTGCCGCTGGATACGGTTGAGCCGCTCAGTAATTACGCGAATACCTTGTCTGAACAGATGCTGACTCCTGGGTCGCAGGGGATTCCGACTCCGGCCGCGGCATTGAACGAAGCGTTCAGCGGTGGATGGTCGCGTGGCAAACTCTATTTGCTGGCCGGACCGCCGGAATCGGGCAAGACTACGTTCTGCACGTGGGCGGCGGATCACGCGGCGCGGAATGCAGTGCCGGTGTTGTATGTGAGCTTTGAGCTAGGAAAGAGCCAGTTGTGGCTGCACGGGATCGCCAGAAATGCTCGGCTCGATTCGCGCACGATTGAGAATCAGCCGTGGCAGAACAGTTCAGGCGAACAGGCCGGATATGTTCGCAAGCAGGTTCAGAACGCGATTGGTTCATACAGTCAGCTTGCAAAACATTTGAATGTGGTTGAAGCGCGACCGGGCATTTCATCTTTCGATTTGCGACCCGCCATAGCAAGAATCCGCGATCATTATAAATTGGCCGTGGATGCGCCGATCCTTGTAATAGTCGATTCGATAAATTCGTTGACCAGTGGTTTGTCGGATGTGGATTACGGCAAAGATACAGAGCTAAAAACAGAACAAGTCATAGTTTCACTGAAGCAACTGGCACGAGAAACGAATACTGCCGTTCTGGCGATTACTACTACGAGCTCTGAAATCACCTCGACCATGACGGCGAACGGCGAAGCGCCACTCGATGCGGTTATGAAGGAACCGTGGTGGCAGTCGGCAGCCGACTCGATAATGCTGCTGGCTTCGAATGAGATCAGCGGCAGCGATCAGCTTCAAATATTGATCAATCGGTATAGAGATAATCAGGGAGTGCTGGCGCGATTGCGACGATTACGTGAAGACAGCCCGTCGGATCCGAGCGGGGTTGAGCGATCAACTTATGCTCGGTTGAGTGTACTGAAAAATCGCGGCGGCGTTCGCAGTGAATTGCTGTTCCTATATCAGCGAGCATTCCACAACTTCATTCCGTTCGACCTTCTGCTGGAACTATCGCGGTGATGCGGTAGCCGGTTTAGCGCCGGAAACGACGGCCTGCCAACGACCCTCTCTTTTCTCATAAACATCGACCGTATGATACTGGCCGTTGTAGCCGCCTTCGGTTGACTTTGCTTTTATGGTGAGGAAAACATCTGCGGTGGCGACATTGCCGGTAATTTTTACTCGCAGATCGTCGATATCGAGCGATTCTATCTTCAAGTCACCTGATGAAAGCTCTGCCAGCCACTCTTCCTTTGTCCTGATTGATCCATAAGGATCAGTAAAAACAAAATCGTCAGCAAGGATGTTTCTCAGGGCTTCAACGTCGCTGCGGACGAAAGCATTGATCCACTGCCGCTCCAGATAGGTTACCTGTTCTTCGTCATTCATAAGCCCTCCCAAGAGGTACAACAAGCTGTCAGCCTGTTGAAAGGATATGTTACGTTACCCGGGGAAGGCAACAGGCTGGCAGGCGGGTTGTACGTTATTTAATCTTGTAAGCTGCGGCCGATGGTTTGACCGCACGCGAAAACCACAGCGGCCGCCGCAAGCCATTTGGTCCCGGAGCGGGTCGCGTCTGTTTCAGCCATTCCTTATAAACTTCGTGCGCTTTGTTGGTGTCGACAAAAACATCACCGTATTTGTCTTCCGGACGAGCACGCTCGACCGTAACTTTCTGGTGCCAGCAATGCATTCCGCTGACTGGATCTGGTTGCACCGGGAAAGTCATATTCTGATGAACGCCAGGATCCTGCCACCAGACGCGCTCTGATTCGGGATCCGCGCTCTTGAATGGTTCGATACCTTTCAATTGACGCATGCGCCAGCTCCCATTGTCATTCTTCAATTCAACCAGAGCCGACGCCCAGCGATCTACGCCATTTGTATCTTCCAGTCTCCACCGGCCGAGGTGATGCGAACATCCGACCACGCCGGGATGAATGCCTTCGGTTTCCCAAACTTTTCCGATGAAATAGCCAATCGCAGTTGATACCCGAACCATATCGCCTGTTACTACACCCAGGCATCTTGCATCGCTGGTATGTATCCAGACAGGATTTCGATTGGAAATTTCATATAGCCATTTCGCATTGCCCGATCGCGTGTGAATCAGAGTCGGCAAGCGGAACGTCGGCAAAAGGCAGTACTCGCCCTTATCCCTGTCGATGTTTTTTGGATGGACGTGTGAATGGATGTAACCGGGCAAAGCGTATTCTGGCCAGCCCCAGTCCTTCATTGTCTTTGAATAAAATTCCAGTTTCCGCGAGGGCGTTGCAAAGCCAACCACCGCTTTTCCGTCTATCTGCACGCCGACTGCTGCGCCATTCTTTTGGATAACGCTCGTCACAGGATCGACAGAAGTGTCAGAGAGGTCTTTCGGCGACAACGTTTTTTCGTGTTTGGCGAAACCGCTTTGTTCGACGGCGAACGATCCATATTTGCGCATATACTGCAGTGGGGTTAGCCCTTCTTTTGCGGCAGTTTCAGGAAGACCAGGAACGCTGTTTTCGAATATCCATTGATAATATTCTTCGATGCGCAGCTTTTCGCCAGGTCGGTATGGCGATTCAAAATATTTTCGAATGCCTAACTCGCCATCAGGATCAATTCGCCATGAAAGCTCAATCCAGAATTCGTCTTCTTCCCAAACTTCGCCGGGATTAGCTTGATAGGTGAAATCGAACTTTTCGCCGCGCTGCTCGCGGATGACGCGCATTACCGGCTGACGAAATCCGATCCACGAGCCGGACTGAGTTTCCTGACTCATCAAATCGTGACGCTCCGCGCCGACCCCCATTGGTAAAATGTAATCGGCGAAGTAAGCCGTCTCGCTCCACACGGGAGTCAATGCTCCGTGCAGCTCGACTTTGGTTTCATCGCTGAGCATCTCGATCCAACTCGCGCCGTCAGGATTTGTCCAGACGGGGTTATAAACTCGAGTAAAATAGGCCGCGATTTTGCCGCGACCTTCGCGAACAAGGTGGGGCAGCAGGAAGCTCATCTCGTGATGAGCTAGTGGCCACTCTTTTGGATAGAGGACTTCATTCCAGACGTTCTGCGGCGCGGGTTTAGAAAAAGGCGTTGCGACAAACTTGTTCCAATTGTTCGGCGAGACGCCGCCGACGGTGCCGATGCTGCCGGTGAGAACATTCAGAAACTCAAGGCAACGCGCGACCTGCCAGCCGCCCAGATTGCCCGATGCTGCATTGCGCCACACGTGAGAGGCAAACGCAGGGCCCGCGCGTGCGATTTCTCTGGCTATCTCTACAATCTTTGCCGCGGCGACGCCGCTTTCAGCTTCGGCAAATTCAGGCGTGAATTCGGCGTAGATCTGTTTCAGGTTCGCAATGAAATTATCGAACGTCTGGGGTTCACTTGGGCGCTCTTCGCGAAGGAATTCTTCCCAGTTGACCCAGCGCCGCATGTACTCGGTGTTGTAAAGGTCTTCTTTCAGGATCACGTGCGCAATCGACAGCAACAAAGCTGCCTCCGATCCCGGCCAACTCGAAAGCCAGTAATCGGCCATCGAAGCCGTGTTCGACAGTCTGGTGTCGATCACAGCGATTTTAGCGCCGCGCATTTTGGCTTCGATAATGCGTTGAGCATGGGGATTGAAATAGTGACCTGTTTCCAGATGAGCGCTCAGCAGCAGGAGAAATCTGGCATTCGCATGATCAGGCGAAGGGCGATCCGCGCCTTGCCACAATGCGTAACCCAATCGAGCGCTCGCAGAACAAACATTGGTATGACTGTTGTGACCGTCCACGCCCCACGCCTGCAGCACGCGATCTATGTAACCATCGGAGCCCGGACGACCGACGTGGTACATGACCTCGTCTTTGCGGTCTTCGACGATTGCCGCCCGAATCTTTGTGGCGAACGTGTCCAGGACTTCATCCCACGTCGTGCGCTCCCACTGTCCACCTCCGCGTGGACCTTTGCGCTTCATCGGATAGAGAATTCGTTCGGGATCGTAGACCTGATTGAGCGTCGCCGGACCCTTTGCGCAGTTGCGGCCGCGTGATCCAGGATGCGCTGGATTGCCTTCGAATTTCCGGATTTCAAGAGTGGCTTTGTCTACGTATGCAAGCAGTCCGCAGGCGGCCTCGCAGTTGAAGCAGATTGTCGGGACAAGCTGGTAATGGCGCTCTACTTTGTTCGGCCACTCTCTGGCGTCATATTCGACCCAATCGTCCCATTTTTCAGGCGGCGGAAAGCTGGCGAGCTCGCCCGTGCCGGAAAATTGCCAGCCGGGATTGGCCAGATCGCGTTGGGTGGTAAGGTCTGGTTTTAGTTCTTTGGCGGCCTCTTGTGCTTTGCTTTTTTGCATTTGAAAACTGTAGGGGCAGGGCTCGTCCCTGCCCGGATCGTGCGAAGCACGATGAAATGTTTGGTTAATAATCGTTTGATTGCCTTTCGGCAATCCGGGCAGGGACGAGCCCTGCCCCTACATCGTTATTAACTCAACGGTACTGACTGGCCGGCAACTACCCAAATGTGCTCGAAGATCAACAAGCCAATCAAACTTGCAATCGAACCTAAAATCAATGCCGGTGCGAATGTCCCGTTACCGATAATTGTTAAACTCAAGGCGAAAACGTTTCCGAAAACAATCACTCCCCACCAGAACCAGTCTTTGAATGGTCCGCTGGTGATTAATTTCTTGGCGCGCTCTGCGTCTGCTGTTCCGTGCATTGTGATCAATTCGCCAAAAACAATAATGAACAGATTCAGGATCAATCCCGCCATTAATGTTCTGCCCAGCCCCACCGCCAGTGGATTTTCAATTCCGTTGATAGCTATTGCAGGAAGTAATAAAACCGCAGAACCGGCGATTATTGCCTGAACCAATAAATGCGGCGCCATTAACGGGCTTTGCCATAAATCTCTTCCTTCGGCTTGCCCGAATAGAAAGGCGGTATAGATCGCTGTCATTATCGCCAGCCCCACGACCGGCCAAAGCAATCTAGCCGCAGCTATTTGCCAGCCAAATAGAACTGTCAATAGAAACAACGTGGCAAACAAGCCATAACCCATAATAATGAACGATCCGATTGCCAACCACGATCGCCACTGTGGCCTCAGTAGAATCCGCAAAAATCTTTTCGGATGTTTCAAATCCGCGATCAATAAGATGCCGGTAATTCCTAAAAATATTAATGCCAGCATGGGGATCAACAGTAAGAACGATCCGACGGCCGGGTTGTAAACGTGGTAACGCTCCGGAGCAGAAAATAGCGACGCAAAGTTAGAAGCCTGAGCAAATTCTGGATAATTAAAATAACGGCTGGAAACCGGCGGGCTCAGGAAAAAACCAATTATCAGCGCAATAAAGACACCCGCCGAAATCGATTTCGTCCATAAATAAGCAGACACTTTCCAACCCCACGGACGGTCGTGTGCTACATCGTAAACTGTGCGGGCTTTGCGATCGGCATCCTTTTTAAGCTCAATCGGATCAGGACCGTTTCGATTGCTGCCCCACAGGTACGCGCCGCTGTCGTAGGCCGCGCTCGGAGTAAGCGAGGCTTCATCGGCTTCGATGTAATAGACCTTTGGACGAGTACCCTGCTCTGGTTTACGAACGCGGACCTGCTCTCTCGAGATAAGCTGAGAGATATGCGTGTTCGGATTATCCAGATCTCCGGCGATGATTGCCTGCTCGGGACAAACAATCACACAGGCCGGTTGCAGGTTCTGTTCGACTCGATGAGCGCAGAAATGACACTTCTCGGCCGAATTCGTTGCGGGATTGATGTGCAGAGCGTCATACGGACAAGCCTGCATGCACGCTTTGCAGCCGATGCAGATGTCCGTGTCAAAATCGACAATGCCGTCTTCGCGTCGCCAGAGAGCCGTTACCGGACATATCCGAACACAAGGAGCATTGTCACAATGGTTGCAGCGAAGAACAGAAAAGAAGCGCCGGGTGTCGGGAAACGTTCCGCGCTCGATGTACTTGACCCACGTGCGAAATTCGCCAAGCGGAACGTCGTTTTCGGCTTTGCAGGCTACTGTGCAAGCGTGGCAGCCGATGCATTTGCTGTGATCGATTACAAAACCGTATCGCATATTTAATCAGGAGCGGCGCAGTATATCATCACCACAAACAAAGTCTAATCGTTCAACGCCTTTGACAGTTGGCGCAAACCACCTTTGAGCGATTCTGTCGGTCCGCCGAACCCCAGGCGGAAATGTTGCGGCATCTCGAAAAAATAGCCCGGAATAATCGTTGTGCCGTATTCTGATTTAAGATTTGCTGCGAATTCGCGCGTGTCTTTTCTGTCTAACATTCGCGGGAAACATACGGGTCCACCATCGGGCACAACCCAACTCAATTTGTCTTTGTGATCCGCCATGAATTTGTCGACCAGTGGTCGATTAGCCTTCACAATAGCCCGCGTCCGTTCAACAAATCGATCCAGATTCTGGAAAGCCGCTGTAGAAGCGCGTTCTGCCGGTATCGCCCCGTTGACTCCGAAAAAATCCTGCAATCGCCAGATAATCTCCGTCTGTTTCGGCGAAGCCAGTATCCATCCGCAGCGCAATCCGTCCAGTCCATATACTTTCGTCAAGCTGGAAGTCACCATGAAGTTCGGACCAAGATGCACGGCGGATTTTGGACGCGCTTCGAACAGAAAATCCATATAGACTTCGTCAACCACAACAAAAGCGCCCACTTTGCGAGCCAGTTTTCCGATTCCGCTCAACTCTTCATTTGATGTCAAAACCCCGCAGGGGTTGTGCATATTGGTCAGCGCGATCAGCTTTGTTCGCGGAGTCAGCTTCTTTGCGATCTCATCGATATTGATTCTAAAACCGTTTTTAAAAGTGCGATTGAAACGATTGATCTTTGCGCCAAGCAGTCGCGGGATGCTGAGCAGCGGTTCGTATGCGGGTTTTTCGACTAATACCTCATCGCCGGGCCCTAAGACTGATGCATAAGCAAGGTAGTTCGCCATTGACGTTCCCTGCGTTGTCAAAACCTGCGACGGAGCGACTTCATAACGTTCTGCTATCTGCGCAAGCAGCGGGCGGTAACCATAGAGATTGAAATCGTTGATGTCGACTGTGTCGCGGGCCTCAGGAAGTTCGTCAATTTTAACTGGAATAACACCACTGCCACCGATTTCATAACGGGCGGGCTTTTTCAGCTTTACCCATTCCATGTAAACGATCTTGCGCATTAAATTTCCTTGTACCTCGCGTTAATAGCCCTGAATAAATAAAAGACAGGAATGCCCAGCAAAATCAACCCCAAACCAATTGTCGAATTCCGTCTGTTGCTGAGGAAATTGATCACGACAAAACTAAACGCGATCAGAACGAATATTGCAGGCAGGACTGGATAACCAAGCACTTTGTATGGTCGGAGCAGATTCGGATACTTATATCGCAGCGTAAAGACCGTCACGACTGTCAGACCGAAAAAGATCCAGTCGCCAAAGGTCGTATAACTCAGTAATTCACCGTACGATCCCTGCAATAAATAAATGCTGGTCCAGATCACATAAATGATAAGAATAACCACCGGCGATTTGTATTTCGGATGAAGGTACGCTGCCGGTTTGATCAGATAGCCGTCCTTTGCCATTGCATAAAAAACACGAGGACAAGTCAGAATCGTTAAATCGATGAATCCCAGTGTCGAAACAACGATAGCAGTAGAAACAAACCGCGAACCAAAATCACCCATCAGCTTTTGCGCAACATCAGTTGCAAGGGTGGCTGTAGCACCCACCTCAGAAACCGGCAAAACATGCAGATAAACGAATGCCGCCGAAACGTAGACAGCAATCACGATAAAAATGCCGATGAAGAGCGCTCGCGGCAGAGTCTTTCGTGGATTTATAACTTCGCCGCCCGTGTAAGTGGAATTCTGCCATCCGCCATAGGCGAACAACACTGGAGCCAGCGCCGCACCTATCGCCGTCAGCAGATTGCCTTCGTAACCACCTGTGGCAAACGGCTGCAACGTAAAATGCGAGGTGCGCGGAATCGCCAGACCAAAAATGATCAGAACAGCAAGCGCGATCAATTTGCCGGATGTGAAAATGTTCTGAACTATTGCGCCGGGTTTGACTCCGAAATAATTAACCATCGCCAGTATCCAAAGCGCCGCCAGACCGACCAGCTTAATTGCGAGAGGAGAACTCAACTTTGCGGCAAGTGCTTCATTGGGAATAATCGCAGGAAGTGTTGCCGCGAATTTCATGGACACTGCCGCCAAGGCTCCGGAATTTATGATCATCAATAATGCCCAGCCGTACAAAAAAGCGATCAGCGGGTGTATTCCTTCGCGAAGGAATGCGTATTCACCACCGACGGTCGGCATCATCGCGCCCAGTTCGGCGAAACTTAATGCGCCGATAAGAGCGATACATCCGCCAATTACCCACACCAGCATTATCAAGCCGGGAGTATGGACGATCTTAGCAACGTCTGATGTGTTAAAGAAAACTCCGGTGCCGATGATTCCGCCGATTACCAGCAGGGTTGTGTCAAAGAGAGTGAGTCTGCGCTCAAGCGGAGAATCTTCGCCAGCCGACGCGGGGATATTCGGTGCAGGCTTGCCGGGCTGTTGTCGACTCATTCAAGCACCTTTATGATCATCACGGTTAAGTCATCGGCGATGCCGCCATCAACAGCATAAGCAGTTACATCTTCGATTATCTTTGAGCAGATTTCGTGGGCCCGCAAATTTGAGTTGTTTTCAACCACGCGCGCAAGCCGCTCCAGCCCATATTCTTCTTCGCGCTCGTTAACGGCTTCAGTTATGCCATCCGTATACATGATCATAATGTCGCCGGGATAAAAATCGACAACCTGCTCTGCGTAACGAACCTGTTTCAGAATGCCGAGCGCTGTTCCGCTTGCTTCAAGCAATTGCCGAGAACCATCCTTCGAAATCAACAGCGGCGGATTGTGACCCGCATTGATATAAAGAATCCGCGAGATCGCCGGATCAATGACGCCGTAAAAACAGGTGATGAACATGTTCGCGGCGGTGCTGGCGCGCAGGAGTTTGTTTATCTTGTTGAATATCGCGCGAATCGACAGTTCATTGAGGACCATCGCGTGGATATAAGCGCGGAAACTGGCCATAACCAGTGCTGCAGGCATGCCTTTCCCGGAGACATCGGCGACAACTACGCCCAATCGATCATCGAAGACTTCAATGAAATCGTAGTAATCCCCGCCAACCGCGGCGACCGGAATGTTCACGCAATAAAGATCGTAGCCGGGCAACAGCGGAGTCGATTTAGGCAAAAGCTGAGAGACGACCTGGCGCGCCAGATTCAGCTCGTCATCGACGCGATGTTTCTCCAGGACCTCACGAGCAAGCAGTGTCATTTGAATGGCGGTAGCGGTAACGCTGGCGAACATCTGCAGCAGTTCCAGATCGGAATCGTCATAAGCCTGATAGCGATCCGATTCCAGGTTGATCGCGCCGATCACTTCTTCGTTACCGTTAATTATTGGGGCGGCCATTTCTGATCGCGTTGACGGGCGAACAAGGATGTAACGCGGATCGTCCTCCACATTGTGAACGATAATGCCGTTGCCGTTTTCAATGACCCAGCCGATGATACCTTCGCCCGGCTCGAGCAGTTTGCTTGGTCCTTGTGCATATCCTCGAGCGATAGCGTCGTTGATCTTTTTCGTTTTCGGATCCAGGATGCAGACGACTGCGGCATCGTAATCGACTAGTTCCTTTAGTGAGTCGACAATTAATTCAAGGACGTTGCTCAATTCCAGCGAGACACTGATCTTTCGAACCGTCTCGACCAGAACCTTAAATCGGGACTCCGCCTGCATTATCTAACTTCTCCCGAAAAGCAAGGTCAGTGTCGTCGGGAATGCCGAACGCCTGAAATTGCACGTATGGTTTGCCCAAAGGGCAAAGAGTTAATAGCCGGTGGCAACGCCACCGGAAAGCTTCACAAAAAATCCGCAGCCTGAAAGGCTGCCAGTTTACTGTCAGTCTTTCAGACAAGACCGTATTATTGGTTGGCCCGTGGGTGTCGCTTCGCTTTACCCACGGCTATTCACTGTTTGCCCTTTGGGCAAAAATCCATATGAATAGTTCAACCATTTGACTGAATCGTAAATATCTGGCGCCCAATCATCGGCCGTCTGCAGTTGCAAGGCAGACCTATTGATGCGCGCAAAACTGGACGCGACCCGATCACCGTTTGGTACTGTTGCGAAGGATGAGAGTATATACTATCTTGGCAAAACCTACAGGACGAGTATCGATCGTCAAGATGTAATTTCAAAGATTTATCGGGAGTGCAAGCCATGGGGGATCTTGGAACAGACAGAGCAGCAGCGTGGGAAATACTTTGCGAATTTACCAAGAGCGACAGCCTTCGCAAACACGCCATTGCCGTGGAAACCGCGATGCGAGCCTATGCTCGCAAATACGGTGAATCAGAGGACAAGTTTGGTATTGTCGGGCTGCTTCACGATTTTGATTATGAAGTTCATCCCGATATGGAAAGACACCCTGCGAAAGGCGGCGAAATTCTGCGCGAACGTGGCTATCCGGAAGATACTATTCGTGCGATTCTCAGCCACGCCAATTATCTGAACATCGAACGTCAGACCTATATGGAAAAATGCCTGTATGCCTGCGATGAACTGTGCGGGTTTATCACTGCGTGCGCTCTTGTGCGTCCTTCGCGAAGTCTGGATGATCTGGAAGTTTCTTCGGTTAAAAAGAAGTTGAAAGCGAAAGCTTTTGCTGCGTCTGTCAATCGAGACGAGGTCTATGAGGGACCTGAAGCACTGGGAATCCCGTTCGACGAGCACGTTAAATTCGTGATTGAATCACTGCGACCGGTTCAGGAACAGATCGGTCTGCAACCGATGAATTAGAGGTTAACTGACCCTGGCCCCTGATACCAATATGAAACGAGATCAATTGACTACATTAGTGCTGCTGGCCGCAACGGCGGCGATGGTTTATCTCTGTTACAAGATGCTTGAGCCGTTTTTGATGCCGATCTTTGGCGCGGGCATTGTGGTTATCCTGTTTCAGCCGCTTCACGGTCGAATGCAGCACGTCGTAAAATCGGCGACCATGAGCGCGGCACTTTCAACCATCCTCGTTCTCTGTTTCATTATCGTGCCGTTGATATTCGTCGGCGGTCTGGTCGCCGGTCAGTTGCATCACTTTTACCGCGAAGTGCGCACGCAAATGGCTACGCAACAAGTTGCGCCTCAACCTGCGCCCGATGCTTCAGATGAGGACGCCTCTGACGAAGACCAGTCAAGTGGAATCTCGTGGTTACTGGGCAGCGTTTCTCAGCAAATAGCGCGCGTCACACACGTCAAAGAAGAACGAGTTCGAACGTTCATGGCTGACCACATCCAGCAGGTCAACGAATATTTGCTGGGTCGAACAACCGGTGTATTGAGGAACGCTTCGGTTGCAATTTTTCATTTGATCCTTACGATCTTCACGATGTTTTTTCTGTTCCGTGATCGCGAGAAGATAATCGATAAGCTGGAACAGATGATGCCGCTCAATCAGGAAGACACGCACCACGTTTTTATGCAAACTCGCGATCTTATCGTTGGGACCATTTACGGAACCGGCGCAGTCGCGATTATGCAGGGTGTGCTGGATGGCCTGGCGTTCTGGATTGCGGGTGTTCCCTCGCCGTTGATATGGGGGGTCGTGATTGTCTTTTTCGCATTTATCCCGGTGATAGGCTCGACGATTATCTGGATACCTATAACGGTAATTTTAATAGCTCAGGGGCATATCGGCGCCGGGATTTTCCTGGTCATCTTTATCGGTGGAGTAGTCGGCGCTCTGGATCATATCGTTCGACCTATCCTAATAGGACGGCATACTCATATGCACACGCTGTTGATTTTGATCTCGGTGCTGGGTGGAATAGCGGTTTTTGGTCCGCTGGGAATTGTGATGGGACCAGTAACAATCGCTATAACAATGATGTTGATCGATATTTTGCGACGCGAATTCAGTCAGAAATCAAAAGCGGAAGTTGCGACTTGACGGCTCTGGAAACGACCGCCAATTCTATTTTTCTTTATTGTAAGGGATACGCGTGGGACAAACCCCAACGACGCGTTTTCATCAAAGGATTATCGATGTTATAATCTGCCCCGGTTGCCGCTCTCTCAGATAACAGGGAGTTCGTTAAAGTGGAGTTTCCAATACTGCTGTTGATTGTCGCCGCCAGTCTGACACTTTGTTTTAACCTTTGGCCTTCGATTCGCAACCGAAATTCAAAAGATTTAAAAGACCAGGGCAAACGTCCAAGATTTCAAGAACGGCTTCACGTTTACATTCCGTCCGCTGCCAACACATTCGGCATACTGACGATTTCGTTCATATCCGGAGCTATTGTTCCTTTTATATTGGGGATAGCTGCTTATCTGCTGCTAGCAGGTCTGGTTTTTGTGGATTTTATTCAGTCGTAGCTCACAGCAGCGAACCACAGCAATGGGTTGGCAGCCTGTTGTACTACTGTCGCTTCATCCAGGCGACACATTGTTCCATCTCACCGTGCATCGCGGCAGTCGATTCGGCGCGATAGCGTCTGCCGTGTCCCGGCAGTACCCATTCGAAATTGTAACCAAGCAGACGCTCCATTGACTTTATCTGTTCTTCCCACGAATACCAGCAGTGTCGGCGAAATGCGTATAGGTGATTCCGCTCAGTCGACCAGGCGAGGTGATCTCCGGTGAAGAGGAACTTGTCTCGATAGAGCAAAACCGCGTGTCCACGTGTGTGACCGGGTACCGGAATTACAGTCAGATCACCAGCAATTCTTACAGGCTCGATTCCTTCGGGCTGTATCTCAATTGATTGCGTAGAGCGTCCAATGTCGTCGCGATGCAGTATGCGGTCACAACCAAAATGTTTATGAAAATCCTCGTGGTCGGCTACGTCATCCCGATGCGTGAGGAACATCAACTTAATGCCGCCCATTGATTCCAATTTCTTTAACAATGGACGCGCGGATCGCGGAGAATCGACAAGCACGTTTCCTTCAGGTCGTTGAATGACGTAACTGGATGCCCCGAACGAGCTCTCTGAATTGAATCCGCAGAAATAGACGTTGTCTTCAATAAGTTCAGGCAGGGCATTGACGCCTGCTTTAATATCGAGTTTCGTGGTCGTCCCTATCGACCCGGTAGGGCAAGTCACCAGCGCCATTAAGGCTCGTTGTGTCTCTTTGTCATTTTTCGGCTGGTGGTGGACAAATGAATAGCCTTCGTCGAGCTCAGCATAGACACTGGGCTCAATCTGGCGGCAGGCATCGCAATCTATGCAGGTGCTGTCGACAAAAAATTCTCCGGGCACGTTCTGCGATAGCCGCTGGGCGATATTAGCCATAAATAGTCTCCTGATTAATTTATAGCATAATCTGTAAAGGCTGGGTTTCTGACAGGGACGAGTTGAAAATCAAATCATTAATGGGGTCGCTACGGAACCGGCGGCAATTCGGTTTGATTCGCTCACAAGGGGTTGATCGGTTTCTTTAGGACTAAACGGAATCGTCTCCGTAACGGGTGATGATTGCCGAATGACTGTTTGAGGAGTTGCTGTCTTTTGCGCTGCCTGTACTTGTTCGGGAGCCTCGACTCCAATTGGAAGCTCCAGAAAGAACGTGGCGCCTTGATCTTTCTTGCTATCAGCAAAGAGACGCCCGCAGTGCTCATGGACGATTCCGTAGCAGATCGAAAGTCCCAGTCCCGCACCTTTACCAACATCTTTTGTTGTAAAGAAGGGTTCGAAAATGTGTTTCAAGTTGTCGGGCTCGATGCCGGGGCCGTCGTCGCGAATCGAGATCAGCACTTTGTTTTCCAGCTTTCGGCCTTTTATCTCCAAGTGCCCGCGACCGTGTGCCTGAAGCATCGCCTGTTCAGCGTTGACGATGATGTTTAGAAATACCTGCTGCAATTGCGGCGCATCGCACATGATCTCAGGCAGATCTTCTATATCCTGAGTAACCGTGATGGAATTTACCTGCATTTCGTAGGCTCGCAGATCAAGAACTTGCTGGATGACTTCGCTGATTCGAGAGAGGCGTTTCTTGGGTTTATGCTGTCTTGCGAACATCAGCAGATTTTGGACGCTTTTTCGCGTTCGCAGTGCCTGGCTGACGACGATCTCCAGATGCTTTCTGGTTTTTTCGCTGAGATGTTCATCGGTTAGTGCCAGATTCGCGTAGCCAATAATACCGTTGAGTGGGTTGTTTATCTCGTGCCCGACACCAGAAACCAGTTGACCGACAGTTGCCATCTTTTCCGAGTAGATGATCTGCTCGCGCATCTGCTTCTGCAAAGTAATGTCATTCAGAATGATGACGACGCCGTTCAGCGCTCCACGCTCGTCCTTGAGAGGATCGCCTCGCAATTGGAACCAGCCCTCTCGGCGCTCGACCTCACCTGTCCACCTCGCGCCGGTAATTAAGGTCTCTCGGACTCTACAGATTCCCGGATCGCAGGTGATCCCCAAGTCGCAGCAGGAACGTTGCAGTAGTTCGGCCGCAGACTGGCCTTTGTGCATAGCCAAACCGGCACGATTGATCCGGGACAGTTTTCCACGTTCGTCAAAAATGAAGACCGGGTCCGACATTGCGTTGAACGTCGATTCCCATTCCGCCTTGGCACTGGAGACTTTGTTATAAACAGAAGAGAGCTCTGATACCTGCTGGTTCTTTGTCTCAACTTTGCCCAAATAAACTTTGTAGAGAAAATAGAGCGAAGCGAACAAAGGCACAATCGAGACGACGCCGTAGACCCCAACGTGCTTCACCAGGAAACACACGAATCCAGCTGTAAAGGCACCAGCAAAGTAACTAATCGAGCTCCATTGAACGTTGTCGAACCAGGTCCTGATTACGCTTTGGTTCTGCCGCAGCGCTACAACGGCGGCTACCGTCGTGGTGTTGATGAAGTAATGGATCAGCGCCAGCATGGCCATTGGCCCTATCAACTCTACCGCGTTAAAGCTGAATGCCGGGTTGCCTATGGTGTGCGGAAAAAGTTTATTAACAGCCAATGCCGAAACACAAATCGACACCGTCATTGTAGCCACGTTGAAGGCGCAAACCGAGAGTTTCCTTGAAAACTTTACAGATTGTAAGCAGGAATCAAAAGCGGAAAGAATAGCGGCCGGGTACGCACCAAAAAGCAGTGCGCCCATAAAGATCACCGGATCAGATATGCTTATCTGAGCTCGCGCTCCGGGGATTTTCAGTGTCTTTACGAAGCTGAGGAGGACAGTAAGAGCGACCAACGGCACCCAGAGCTCGTAAGTGCTCCACTCCAGGTGACTTGTTTTGTAAATTGCGAAAATGAGAACGGCTAGTCCCAGCACTGTAACACTGGTCATTAACCGTTTTACACTCGCGCTGTCTCCCTGCATGTCCTTTATTCACCTTTCAGGTGTAAGGATTGGGGAGCCCGGCTGTTAGACTCCCCTTATTTATCGTCACATTTTTTATGACAATTCTGTTTTATTCTGTTTCCGACAACAATTTATGCCGCTTGCCAATTTAACCGATGATGCAGAAATTCAGTCTGCAGGCCCTCGATATCAATGGCTTCCGACTGCGCTTTGCAGGCTTCTTCGTCTGCCGACACTACTACTTCCATGAATTTGGAAACCAGCATCGGATCAAACGCGCTGCCAGCATGGTCTTTAATTATTTCAAGCGCATCTCGGTGACCGATTCTCGGTCGATAAGGTCGGTCCAGCGTAAGAGCGTTGTAGCAGTCGACAACTGCCAGAACGCGGGCAGCCAGGGGGATCTCTTCACCGTGAAGCCTTGCAGGGTATCCAGAACCATCGAACCGCTCGTGATGGTGCTGAATTATTTCAGCAACCAGCGATGGAAATCCGATTACCTTTGCCAGACGAGCGCCAGTACCTGCGTGGAGCTTGATTTTTTCGAACTCCTCTGCGGTCAAAGCACTTGGTTTCTCCAGCAAATGCTGAGGCACAGCAACGTTGCCGATGTCATGCAACATAGCGGCAATTCGCAGCGCCTTCATTTCGTCCTCGGTACAGCCGGACGCTTCTGCCAGCGCGTGAGTCAGCCTCTCGACACGACGTACGTTTGCCTTGATGCCGTAACCGACTGCTCCGATAGCGCTAACCAGGGCTTCAATGGTGTTATAGTTGAGCTCTTCCATCGAATCCGCGCGAGTATTGGCGGTTTCCACCTTTTTGAAGTAAGTTCGGTAGAACAGGGAGATCAATAACATCGTTCCCACTGCGGCCAGAAAGACGTAATATCCGAAGTAGCCGACAAGAATATAGGACGCGACTGCAAAAGCGCCGCTTGCCAGATAACTAACGGACGCCCACAAGAAGTTTTCGCGCCACAATTTGATCAGGGGCTCGCCCGTGCTGGCGGCGATAAAACTTGCCACCAATATTGACGAGATCAAAAAGTAGCAGAGGGCAAATAACCCCATTGCGCCAATAAACTCTGTCAAAGGCAACTGCGTTTTTGACGAGCCGAAGGCTGGGAAGGCAGCGCTGGCGACGAAACCAGCAACAGTCATCGATATGGCGCAGGTGGCGACATTATAGAAGAACTTCAGAGGGCTCTTTGTTATTCTCAGAGAGGTTGCGGCCCCATCTACCGTGGCGGCAATAACAGCAGCGTTGATTCCGAATAATGCCGCGCAAGCAAACGTAACCACATCTCCCAGAACAATTCTGGCCTTAACGCCTGGGACACTGATAGTGCCCATCGGAGCCACTAGCAATCCCAGGGCAATCGCCATTAACCAGGGTGATGGAGCAACCGACGCCTGTTTGACAAGCGCAAGCGCGACACCGGCAGACCCGGCCAGCATTACCACTATACTCAGCAGGATCAGCGTAATTGATGGATGTCTTTTTTTAGCCATCTTCAATCTCCTTTCCTGAGCTTAGTGCTTGTGCTTCTTATTGCTGCTATCACCCAAAATTACGGAATCGGCAAGCAAAACGCTGTCTCCCAGCAGAATGCCGTCCCCGAGCAGCACACCGTCGCCGAGCAGGACGCCATCTCCGAGCAGAATACCGTCACCCAGGAGGATGCCATCTCCCAACAACAGACCGTTGACGAACAGGGTACCGTCGGCCATTGTTGTGCCATCGCCAAGCAGTACACCATCACCGAGTAGTATTCCATCGCCGAGCAGGATGCCATCGCCGAGTAGAATTCCATCACCAAGCAAGACACCATCACCGAGCAGGATTCCGTCGCCGGAAGTGCCGTATATACCCTGATATTGAGTGATTAGGTTTGAGCCATAGATGAAATTCCATCGTTGTATCAGTCCGCCGCTCCATTGGAACGACTGTCCGCCGATGGTGCTTGACTCTGTAGGGGCCGCGCCTGTAAGGAGAGGCGCTCCAACCGACAGTCCCTGCAAGTCTTGTCTGACAAGCTGTGCCAGCCTGACGGCTCCTTCGACGTTCAGTTCGCCCGCTCCCTGTTCCAGGTTGTTGAAACCGGCCAAAGGCTGCGCCGTGTATTCAAGCACCGCCTTTACAAGGTTTGGCGTGAGACTGGGATTGCTCTGCAGCAACAGCGCGACAGTACCAGCGACGACTGGAGAGGAGACCGATGTTCCGCTCATGGTCATTTCGCCGTTGGCTGCTGAAGTTCCAGAGGAGTGAAGCGCAGGATTCTCTCCAAGGAGAACGTTTCCAGGAGCCTCGGCCTCGACTATCTTGTTGCCTGGCGCAACCAGATCGGGTTTGATCAGGTTATCGTAATGAACAACACCCTGGTCGTCGGTGTAATGACCGCGCGTCGGTCCGCGGGAGCTGTAGGTCGTGATTCCGTCGTCGTTCCTGGCGACAGTTTGAAAAGTGTTTACGGCGCCGACAGTAATGGCGGAAGGTTCATCACCGGGCGAATGTATCATTCCGTAAATCTTGTTGTTGTTTGAGTCTTTGCCATTGTTTCCGGCCGCAGCGATGACGACGATGCCGGCATCAACCGCGCGTCGAACGGCAAGACAAAGAGGATCAGTCGCGTAACTATCGACTGCAATAGATCCGAGACTGAGGTTCATTACCTTGATGTTATAAACATCTTTATTGGCAATAGCCCAGTCGATGCCTGCAATCGTGTCTGAGGCCGAGCCTTGACCTTGAGCATTCAGGACTCGGACATTGATTATATTCGCGTTGGACGCAATGCCTGTAAACGCACCGTTGCCGATGCCGGCAGTTCCAGCCGCAGTAGAAGCCACGTGAGTACCGTGACCATAGGGATCGTCGGTTCTTCCCTCGCCAGTGAAATCAACGCTCGCAAGAACTCGCGAGTTTCCGTTGCTGTCGAGGAAGGCGTTGTGATTAATGTCGATACCTGAGTCCAGGATCGCGATGCCAATACCAGTACCGTCCAGAGTTCCTGCGCCTGACGGAAGACTTCCTCTTACCTGGTCGGTGCCTGTTGTTGTTTCCAGGTGCCCGGTGGCGGCCGTAATCCGGTCATATGTGACGTGAGAAACATCCTCTCGGCCGGCCAGGCTTTCAGCAGCCCAGGCAGGGATTCTGATTGTAATCGCGCCAATGTGCCTGTAGCTGCGCTTGACCTTGCCTCCCACGCTCTGGATATAAGTTAGAAGATCAGCCGACGGTCCCTTGGGAAGCTGTAGAACCACAGTTACATAAGAGTTGGGGGATTTATGTGACCATGACTTAAGGTCTGCGGCTATCTTCTCTAGTCTTGCGTTCGATTTATTTTTGTTGGAGTGGGCGCTCGCTGCAAATCCCTGGCTGAGTGGTAATCCCAGCATTGGGAATAACAGGAGTGTCGCTGTTAACATTCGGAGAATAGTTTTCATCAAACTATTGCCTTTCCTTAACGTGCAGAATAGAGAGACACTCCAATAAGAGTCGAAACGAATGAGGCGAGTAACACGAGAATAACCCCACTTCGGCAACCTCTTCGGCCGTATCCGCTCCGAGCCGCGAACTTAGGCAAGAGGCCTTGCGCTCCGAGGCTTTCGCCGCCGGATTGCTCTTATCGGTGAGGAATCATATAGAGGGGGCAAGCCCAAAGATTCCGGCTTTGTAATAATCAACTCTTGTGCCAATACGATGGGGCCGGTTGTCGACATTGTATACGCGGTCCAAATGTCTCAACAGTTGAGTCAAAATGGGAGTAAGACTCTTTCAACTGTCCCGCCAGTTATAACAACTGTAACAAAGTAACGATTAATAATATCTCTCACAATTTTGAATCTCTCTTCTCTCATATGCGGAAAATCAGTCAGATTAGCCGCCGAACGGACACTATGTCTCAACATCGCGGCTCGAGAACTGAAGATGCTCATTAGTTTTAAAAACAATCTGAATTGTGTTCAGGAAATGATAGAATTGGACTCGCCCGTCTCAGTTGCATAGCAATCATCGCGGGCTCTAGTCTCCCCAGGATAGAGTTTCCGCGTCAAACAGGATCCCGTATGAATGAAGTTTTTGTATGTCCCGGATGTGGTGGACCGCTGACCTACACCAGCGGCAGCACGGTGAAGTGTCCGTTCTGCGGCAACTCTGTTATTGTCCCTAAAGACCTAAAAACGAAGCCGCTCACCTATACTGGGCTACAGACCTCGCCACACACACCGGCCTGGAAAATTATTGTGCCGATGGTCGTGCTTACTTGTGTCCTGGCCGGCGTTATAGCCGTAGTTGCAGTGATTCAGCTGAAGAGTAAGCCGCGGACGGTGACGGTTTCAAAACCCTCGACTCCTCTTGTCGTGACTCCAATCCCAGTGAATAAATCTGTGACGACCAGCAGCCTTGCGACAGTCTCGATGAAGTTCGGAAGCAAAGGTATCGGACCGGGAATGTTTAATGACGCCCGCGAGATCGCGATCGATGGTTCAGGCAAGATTTACGTCGGCGATTACAGCGGGGGCAGAGTCCAGATATTTGATCAGTCCGGCACATTTATCAAACAGTGGATGGTGGATACAAAAGCTGCTCTGCTCGGGTTGGCCGCCGATCGTCAGGGGAAGGTCTATATTATTCAGGGGGGAGCGATCTATCGGTACGATGGCGCGACCGGAGTAACCCACGATCACCTTGATGCTGACGATAATAACAGTTTTAACGATGTAAAAGTAACTGCCGATGACCAATTAATAACGGCTACCAATGGCGTCCGTGATGATATTATTCGCTACAATGAAGCAGGCAAACCCAATCTTACAATCCACAAAGCCATAAGCTCGCAAACAGACAGCAGTGAATTGGATTCCAAAGTTGCGGTAGATGGTTTGGGAAACATCTATGTCCTGGGTGTCTTCAACAACGCTGTATTCAAATTTAATCGTTCTGGGAAATTCCTCAATAAGTTTGGAGGCAGAGGTGATCAACCTGGCCAACTATCCGCCCCACTCAGCATAGCCGTTGATGGCCAGGGGCGTGTTTATGTCGGAGATATACACGGAATACAGGTCTTCGATACCGAAGGGCGTTTCATAGACATGATTCCTGTTGAGGGAACACCCTTCGGCATAGTTTTTAATGACAAGAATGAGATGTTTGTCATTGCCCGAGAACAGGTTGTCAAATACACTATTAACAACAAACAATAATTTATCTGGCTAAAGTCAGGCCACGTCCGTGTGATAAAAAGAACGTAGCTTTCGATTGCGCAACGGATGCCGCAATTTGTTCAGCGCCGCTACTTCGATCTGACGAATACGCTCGCGAGTCACCTTGAAGATAGTTCCGACTTCTTCAAGAGTGCGCTCTCGTCCCTCAGGATCAAGACCAAAGCGATAGCGAAGAATGTCCGCTTCGCGCGGTGTCAGTAACACAAGAGATTCCTCAATCAGCTCGCGCAGCTTGCTGTGCTCTGCGTCTTCTGATGGACTCAGAGTGCTGGTATCGGCCAATAGAGAACCCATCGTTGTATCATTGTCGTCGCCCACCGGCGATTCCAGCGAGACCGATTCCTGAGCTATCTGCATTGCCTGGCGCACTTTCTTTAGCGGCAGTCCCAGACGCTTTGCTATCTCTTCCTGTTGCGGCTCAATACCAGTGTCGGCAACCTGCTGTCTCACGGTGCGGGAAATCTTGTTGATGGTTTCCAGCATATGGACAGGTACCCTGATTGTCCGCGATTGATCGGCAATGCCGCGTTGAATGGCCTGGCGTATCCACCAGGTCGCGTAAGTCGAGAACTTGTGCCCGCGCCGCCATTCGAATTTCTCTACCGCGTGCATTAATCCCAGATTGCCTTCCTGGATCATATCCAGAAACGGCAGTCCGCGATTCATATAGTGTTTAGCAATAGAGACAACCAGTCGGAGATTTGCTTCTGTCATTTTCTGGCGCGCGACGTCGGCAATCGCTTCGCCGGAACGATATTTCTGCAAAGAGGCTTTTATCTCTGAAACAGATCCGCCATAACGATATTCGATTTCAGCGAAGCGCTTTTTGATCTCGGAGAACTGTCTTTTCAGCTCGCGAGTGTTCGCTCCCTTGCGTTTAAGCCGTTTTTCGATTTTTAACTGGCTGTTTTGCAGATCTGTGATCTCGTCAACCTGTTTGATAAGCGCAGCGACCAGCATTTGACGCGCTTTAGCCGTAAAGTCGAGTCCCTGGATCGTATGTGCGAGCTCGATTCTGGCTTTTAACCAGCGCCGCTGCGTCCTTCGATTCTTTTGCGGCTCTTTACGGTCACATTCGAATTTTGTTCTCAGACTCCGGACCTTTGCCAGTTGTGTGCTGATCAGGGGAAGGGTCGTTAATACCTCTTCATCCCGCGGATCAGTTTGACCAGTTTCATCAAAATCTTCATCCATCTGCGGGTATTCAAAAACTGAGGGCACAGTAAGGGTTCCGTTGTTAATCTGAGCGGCAATCTTTTCGATTTCAGCCGCGACCACCAGAGAGCGCGAAAGGCTCTTTCTGGATTTGTTGACTCCCCGTTCGATTTGCTGGGACAGAGCAATCTCTTCCTCGCGCTTCAACAACGGAACTTTATTTAGCTTATTGAGATAGAGGGTTATCGAGTCCGCAGTATAATCGGTTTTCGAATCCAGGGCATCTTCCTGCTCATCCGACTCACCTTCAACTTCCGGGCTTTCAGCCTGTCTGATGGCTGGATCGTTCTCTTCACGATCAAGATATTCAACGTCTTCAAGATCTTCAGGGTTGTTATCCTGATTATTTATGTATAACGATTGAAATGCCATTTAACTTGTCCCCGTTACCACCAACTCACGATCTTTGTGGTCAGCTTCGAAACGAAACCCAACATTGCTAGTTTCCAATAACTTTCGAGGAACCACCCGGCAAATATTTCAGCGAATGATCGATCGAAAGTCATCAATGCCTGATACGTAAGGAAGATAGTGATGGTTTAAATCATTTGGCATTGTCGTCTCCCACCGAAAAACGGACGCTCGGGGGGCACCCAAATCGGTGGCGTAACACAAAGTTGGCCACATTTATCTGCGTGACAGACCGATGTCGCGGCGCTACTGATAGAGAGTAAAGAATTTATATTACCGTGACAGTGTGACACCAACCGAAAAAAAAGCACAAATCTAAATCAAACTTACCGCTTTGTTGCGACCCTAGGGAAGAACTTTTGTCACCCTCCCGAAAATCGTTACCGGGTAGATTAATGACAGATTAACAGGTAAGAGCAGATCAAATAGATTGTATTCAGGAAAATGGATTTGATATCCAAATAAACGAAGATTCCGCTATTGAAACTATGTGGATGTTTTATCGGGGTTTCGGTGAAGATCAAAGGATACAATAATTTACAAATATACAATTTTATCCACAATTTTGGAAATTAATTTGCTTTAATGAATTTCGTTTTGTTGTCGTTTACCTGGGTCATCAGAATTCAGGATGGCAGTTAGTTTCTCGAAAGCGCTTTACAGTCAGAACTTAGCAATCAGAAAAATCAAGAAATCGCATTCACGGTGAAGTCCCCTGAGGGTGCAAGCGGTGAATGAGATTATCGTTAAGATATTTCAAAATATTGGAGAATTTTCTTGATTTACGTACTGGTGTTATGCAAGTATGGCAACCCCGAAAGCAAAAACAACAGCATCTGACTGATAATTTGGCGTAGGTGTAAAAGCCCGAGTGTTCTAGCCCTAAAAACCGGGCAACAGAGTTTTTTAATCGGTCGTAGCGTTATTCTTTTTCTGAGTATCAAGTAAGTATCTGGTTTTTCAGTCATTACCTGGCTGATTCTAAACGGAGCGGTTCGCAAAACCTTCCGGGTTTTGCAGGCCACTTTCGCGTCACGTTAATCACTTCTTTGGAGGACATATGCGGAAGACATTATGGCTTTGTGGATTATTTTCATTGCTCCTCTTCGCTTGGGCTATGCCGACATTGGCGCAATCGCCAACCGGTTCCATTGAAGGGACAGTAACAGACCCTAACGGTGCGGTCGTATCCGGGGCAAAGGTGACCATCACCGAAAAGGCAACCGGCCGCGTGATCACCACCACAACGAACACTTCTGGACATTTTGAGGCCCGAGCTTTGTTGCCTGGGCAGTATTCAGTGAAAATTGAACAGGCAGGATTCGGTCCTGAAACACTAGACAACCTTACGGTGGCGGTGGGTCAGGTGGCTAATGCCAGTGCTGCACTGAAAGTCGGCAGCGCTCAGGCGGTGGTCGACGTCTCGGCCACAAACAACGATATCCAGGTAGATACCAGTCGTCAGACTGTGGACGGCGTTATTAGAGGTCAGCAAATTGACCAACTGCCGTTGAACGGTCGAAACTTCCTCGAACTCGCTCGACTTGAACCCGGAACGCTGGTTAGAGACGGCGGCAATATCGACCCGACGAAAGTCAATTCATTCCGTGTCGTCAGCGTAAACGGCCGAAGCGGAACCGCGACTCGCGTATCAGTCGACGGAATCGACGTCACAGATGAAACGGTAGGTACGACCGTTGCAAACCTATCAGATGACGCAGTAGCTGAATTCCAGCTCAGTCGTTCATCACTGGATCTTTCCACATCGCTTACATCTTCTGGCGCCGTTAACGTCGTGACGCGAAGTGGAAGCAACGATCTGCACGGAAGCGTGTTCTTTTTTGGCCGCAATCAAGGTATGTCTGCGAAACAGGCCGTAGATCAAGTCGGGCCGAATGGTGATTTTCACCGCTACCAGATCGGCTATCGGGCCGGCGGAAAATTCATCTCAGATAAGCTGTTTTGGTTCTCAAACTGGGAAGCCTTTTATCAGCAGAATAACTCGGTAACGTCCCCGGCCGATGTTACTTTCTTCCCGCAGATGGCCGGCAGCCAGGGTTTGCCGGTATATATCCGCAATTTGACAGAGCGCGTGGATTGGAACGCGACTTCATCTCTGCGTATATTTTATCGTTTCAGCAACAGCGCCGACAATTCCAGCGGCGGTTCAATCCAGTCGCCGTTCCAGAATATCGACTGGACGAATGTGCACGTATTTGGCGCAGATTGGTCCCACTCCAATTTCACCCATTCGCTGAGATTCGGACGAGTCAATTTCAACAACAATATCTCCAGCCAGCAGTTCGCCAGCTTTCCATTCCCGACTACTCCGGATGGAACGCCTGTTCAATTAAATGTCGGGCAGTTCGCGGAAGGGCCGAACAGCTTGGCTCCGCAGCAAACGTATCAGGATAACTACGAGGCCAAATACGATGGCAGCTACGTGTATGGCAATCACACGCTCCGATATGGCATCGATTTCAATCATATTATCCTGGGCGGTTTCGCTAACTTCGCTGGTCCGTTAACGGTAAATGGTACTTTCGACGCATCCCCTGGGGGAACACGTGATGACGTTATTAAGGCCGGGCTGGACCCGACGAATCCGTTGAACTATCCACTTGACAGCTTCTCGATGGGGCCGGCTAACGGATTCTTCACTCTACCGGCTGCGGATAACTTGCCACATGGCGGTAACTATAACAATCGATTTGCGTGGTATATTGGTGACAACTGGAAGGCAAGTCGCGGCTTAACGCTCAACATCGGCGTTAGATGGGAACATGACTCAGGTTATTTCAACGATGAAAAAGGCGATGGAGTAGTTCGTCCAGCGCTCCTCGGCACCGGTTACCCTGCAGCAACGACTGCTCCACACTTCCCGAAGAATCTGTTCGGACCGAGTTTCGGTTTTGCATATGACCCCTGGAAGAACGGCAAGACCGTGATTCGCGGCGGATTCTACATGGCCTATGAGATGAACATCTTTAACAATACGATATTCAACGAATTTGCACTGCTTCCGCCAGGAATCGGACCGGACACCTTCACGCAGGCCCACGTTACAACTCCCGATGGCACCCCGATTAACGTCGATGGAAATCACGCCAACGGCGACTATAGCGACCTCGTTGGAAAACCAATTAAGGACGTCATCGGCACTATCAGTAAGCTGAATGCGGCACTCCAGGCGGCATACGCCAATTTCAAGTTCGATCCGAAGAGCGGAAAGAGCGAATTTGAGATTGCGCAGGGTGTCACTTTCGGGGGAATTTTTCCTGGAAACTACAAGATCCCTTATTCGATGCAATTCAATATCGGATTACAACGGGAAATCAAACCTGGACATGTTCTTTCAGTTGACTATGTTCGCAATCACGGCGTAGGTGTTCCGCTGATGCTCATTGATGCGGAACAGCGGCTCGATGCATCCCATTTCAATGCAAGCGCTGCTGCGACCGCCATCAATAACGCTCTTGCGGCAGAAAACACCTTATCGCTGGGAAACGGCCATGGTCCAGTAACAAATATAGACCAGTACATCGCGGTTTTCCCGCTTGATCACAAAGGCAAGGCTGCGACTATTTCTAACTTTGGCCTTGGCACGGATGCAGTCTTTCCTGGATTGTCGGCTGCGCTCCTGCGCAATCGCATTGCAGTCGGTGGTTTCTCGCTGTATCAGGCGCTACAGGTCAAGATGCAGGGAAGACTGTCAGAAAAGCTCTGGGCGGTTAAGAACCTTAACTATACAGTCTCTTATGCTTGGGGCAGCAGCAAGGATACCTGCGGTATCGGACGCGGTGAGTTTGAAGCCGGCGACTGTGACAATCACAATGTGTTGAACCCACAGTATTTCGGGCCGAACGCATTCGACTTCAGGCACAACTTGTCTGCAGGTGTCATTCTGGACACTCCTGGTGGACTCAGATTCAGCCAACTCTGGACGTTCAGCACCAATCCAGGACTCTCTCTGACTATACCGACACTAGGTATAACTGCGGGGAACGCTCTGTTCAGAACCGACATCAACGGCGACGGCGGAACAGGTACTTCACCGCGATCGGACTTGCTTCCCGGAACTACCCTCGGAGCTCTGGGTAATACACTTACGACCATCTCCCAGGTAAACGCGGTCCTCACTAACTACAACAACAGCTTTGCTGGAAAACTTACTCCGGCCGGTAACGATCTGGTCGCGGCTGGTTTGATTACTCAAGCACAGATGGTAGCTCTTCAGGGTGTTACGCCGGCTATTCCACTGATTCCGTCGGGCAATCCTGGTTTCCTTCCATCTAATAACTTCAGACTGGATCTACGTATCAGCAGACCTATAAAGATTGAAGATGTACCGAAGATCCATAAGAACTTCAACATTGAGCCGTACTTCGACGCGTTCAATCTGTTCAACTACAGAGGTACTGGTGGTTACAGTGGACTTAATAATAGCTTTGGCAGTCTCAACTTCGACTACACTGGCCAAGGGCGGTTGGCGGATCTGGCGGCAGCTCGAGCCTTCGCCTTCGGGCAGGACGGAGGCCGAACACTGCAGTTAGGATTCAGAGTTAGCTTCTAACTCTCTCTGAGCTTAACTATTCTCACCTTTCAAAAGGGCGGATTTCCCCAGTGGATTCCGCCCTTTTGAATTGGATCCTGCGTAAGCTGGATAGTAACGGTCAAACGGGAGCTTATACAGATTATCTCAAATAATGAGATTATTATGCCATCTTTTGAAATCCCAGCGCGTGTAATGTCTTGAGAGGAGTCATATGAAATGCGTAATTTGAATTTACATCGAATTGTTGCCAAAACATTAGCTCTTATACTGCTGACCGCGTCATGCTGTGCCATAAGTTACGCAGTTCTTACTGGCCGAACGGATGCAATCGTAAAAGTGGGCCAGAGTACATCCGGACCCAAGCGGCTTGTTTATCAGTATAAACTAGACAACGTTCTGAAAATAAAAGATGTCGGGCATTTGGACGACCCCGACTGGGCAAAAAACCTGGAATTCGAATTGGAAAACACGTCTGGTAAACCCATTTATCATATTCAACTATTCCTGAAGTCTCCCGACTGGAAAGCTCCTGACGGTATTGAGATCGATTTCGTACTGTCTTACGGTAGTTTCCGTTTCATAAACAACGATCACGACCCGGACGACACTGACGTACCAATTAAGCCAGGGGAAACCGTGACCATCCGGATCCCGAAAGAACAAGCGGACGCGTTTGAGAAAGAGGTTTCGGAAGGCCGTTTGCCAGACACCAAGAGACTAGTGCTGCAATTTCACGCCATAAGCTTCGGTGATCGGACCGGCTACATTAACGGCCAAATCACCGGACCTCGCAAAAATCCCGTACCACGTCCAGACTTGTTTTGAAGAAGATTATCCTCGTAGCTCATTTCAGAAAGATAGCCGAACCCTCGAATACGCTCGCCTGCGATCGTTAAGCTTGCTTATAGTTCTTGCGTCGATCGATAATCAAATCAGCCATTAACATTAAAGTCACTCAGACTGAGAATCTTGACAACCCATCATGCTGCTGCTCTAATGATTTTACCTGCAAACTTTGATTGCGTGAGGAGTTAGAGATTATGAAAGCCAGCGAACTGATCTATGATTGGAACTTGATTGATGCGGCTCCGCCCATAGTTCGCAAAGTCGAATTTGACGACGAATCCTTGCGCGATGGTTTGCAGTCTCCGTCAGTTAAAGATCCCAGCATTGGCAAGAAAATCGAGATTCTTCATCTTATGGAAGCATTGGGCATCGACTCTGCCGATGTCGGTCTGCCTGGAGCTGGACCGCGAGCTTATGAAGATGTTCTGCAACTGACGCAAGAAATAGTTCGCGCGAATCTTAAAATTCGACCGAATTGCGCCGCGCGTACACACAAGAACGACATATTGCCGATTATTGATATCTCGCAGAAGACCGGAATCGCAATCGAAGCTTGCACCTTTCTCGGATCAAGTCCGATTCGACAATACGCAGAAGGATGGGATCTGGACCTGCTCTTAAAGCATACCGAGGAGGCCGTGAGCTTTGCTGTCAAAGAAGGCGTTCCGGTAATGTACGTGACAGAAGACACAACCAGGGCTAATCCGGAAACCGTTAGGGCTCTCTACAAAACGGCGATTGAATGCGGAGCGCGTCGCGCCTGCGTTTGTGACACAGTTGGACATTCAACGCCCAATGGCGCAAGAGCTCTTGTAAAATTTGTTCAAACTGTGATCGATGAAACCGGCGAAGACGTGAAGATCGACTGGCACGGTCATATGGATCGCGGTCTTGGCGTAATTAACTCGATTGCTGCGCTTGAGGCAGGAGCAAATCGTTTGCACGGTACTGCGCTTGGCATCGGCGAGCGCGTAGGTAACACGCCAATGGATCAGTTGCTGGTGAATCTAAAACTGCTCGGTTATATCGACAACGATTTGTCAAAATTGAAAGGGTACTGTGATACGGTCAGCGAGGCGACCGAAGTTCCGATTCCTGTGACGTATCCTGTCGTAGGACGCGACGCTTTTCGGACTGCGACGGGAGTGCATGCTGCTGCAGTGATCAAAGCCTTTAAAAAAGGTGATTTGGAATTAGCTAACCTCGTCTATTCAGGCGTACCTGCTCATTTGTTTGGTCGTGAGCAGGAAATCGAAATCGGACCGATGAGCGGCAAATCAAATGTCATTTACTGGCTTCAGCGGAGAGGCATTGAGCCAACTGATGAGGTTGTTGATCGTATTTACACCAAGGCCAAACAGGCCAGCGCAGTTATGAGCGAAACAGAAATAATGGCCGCTATATCACTGCAGGTTACGCAATAGATTTAGTTGACGACGTTTTTTTAACTTCGGATTTTATGTCCAAATCTCTAAAAACCCAGCCGTCTGCTCCAATACAGACGGTTGCAGAATTGACTCTGCACCCATCGGTTCGCCGCGCGTTTGAATACATTGATTCGGCCGCAACGATATTCACCAAGGATCATATCTCAATTTGTGAAATTCCTGCTCCGCCGTTTCAAGAGCGCCCTCGCGCCGAATTCATGATGGGCCGTTTTGAAGAGTTCGGCCTGAGCAATGTTCACCTCGACGATGTCGGCAATCTGATTGGCGTGCGGCACGGAGCGGCTGACGGACCAACGATTGTTCTTTCGGCTCATCTCGACACAGTTTTTCCTCCGGGAACTGAGACAAAAGTAAAGCGCCTTGGCAATCGACTGCTGGCTCCTGGAATCAGCGATGATGGTTGTGGGCTGGCGGCTCTGTTTGCAATGAATCGAACGCTGAATGCGGCAGACGTCCGCACGCGCGGAACATTGATTTTCATCGCAACTGTTGGCGAGGAAGGAGAAGGAAACCTTCGTGGAACACGCCATCTTTTCGGTGACAGTCCGCTGGCAAAACAGATCGACTCGTTTGTCTCGCTCGATGGTCCAGGAGTGGAGCGCATAACCCATCAGGCGCTCGGGTCACGACGTTACCGAATAACAGTAACCGGACCGGGTGGCCATTCGTGGGGCGATTTTGGAATAGTTAATCCTATTCACGCGCTGGGTCGCATTATCGCAAAATTTTCGGCTTATCCTGCACCCGAAAATCCGCGCACGACATTTAACATTGGGATAATTCGCGGCGGAAAGTCTGTCAATTCCATTTCGCAAAGCGCTTCGATGGATGTCGATCTTCGGTCGGTATCTAATACTGAATTGACAAAAATTGAAAACTTCCTAAAGAAGACCGTCGACACAACTATTGCGGAAGAAAACGTACGGCAGGCGCACACTGGAACGAGGCTGAGCGCCACTTCGCAGATGATTGGCAATCGACCATCGGGCGAGACTCCGGCCGATTCTAAGATTGTCCAGATCGCGATCGAGGCTTCGCGCGCGCTGGGAATCAACGTCAGGCTTGATCGCTCGTCGACTGATAGCAACATTCCGATCAGTTTGGGATTGCCTGCGATAACGCTCGGTGTAGGTGGTTATTCCGGAAATACGCATTCGCTGGAAGAATGGTATGACCCGACCGGCCGAGAACTGGGACTGAAGCGGACTTTGCTTGTGGTCCTTGGATTAGTTGGTATTGATGAGTAGTTGAGCTCAGCTCCGAGTTGTCATTAATTAGCATTGCATCTAATTTCCAAAGGTTAAGAAATGCGAAGACATATCTTCTCTTTAATTGTTCTTTTCTTAGTTGCTACAGGGTTACCAACCGGACTTTTCGCACAACAGGGAGCAGCAGGATCGCCGTTGGATAAGCTAAGCGCCTATATTGGAAAATGGCAGAGCAAAGGCGTTACTCTCGATACTCCTTACAGCAAAGCGGGAACAAACGGGGCTGAGACCAACTGCGTTTGGTCGCAAAATCGCGGATATATGGTCTGTGATCAGCTTGTGCATACTGCTGATGGGCCCAGCAATGATCTGAGCATTTATACTTACAATCCAACCGATAACTCGTTCTCCTTTTTTGGACTCTCGCGCAATGATGCCCATGCCCGGACGCCAAAACTGACGATCGAGGGCAATCTGTGGACGTATTCCGGCGGGTTCGATAACAAAGATGGAAAGCACATAAGTTTCCGGACCGTCAACGACTTCAAATCGCGAGATCTGGTTACTTACGTGACTGAATATTCCGAAGACGGTCAACATTGGATACAGATGGGCTCTGGTTCATCAACGCGAATCAAATGATATTGACGCGCGCACCTAGACAGTATTCCCTCGGTATGCAAAAATGCTCGGTTTGAATAATTCGTAATCATCTATCGTACCGGAGGAATGAATGACTGAAGAGGAAATCACCTATCACGCCGTCGAGAAGGACGGACAGGTCTCGGCGATCTGGGAGATGCAAGGTAAGAAACACCTTCGCACAATCGACCCGCGAAGCACCGAAGGGCGCCGAATCCTGGGGACGCACACTGCCGGCGATGAAACTCAGGAAACCGAGCAGAAACAGAACTCAGCGGAATAAAAGTCGCGAGCTATGCTGAAGGCGGAATACCGATCCTGCGGGAGCGCATTTCGCCTTTTTCGTTTTTTGTTTGACGATTTTTCTGTACCCAGTTCAAAAATGCTACCAATTTGCTGCCAGTCACATTCCATCTCGATAATTCGTTTCGTCCCATTTACATTCCAGAGCTGAGATAGGAGGATTGCTTGCCTTATCCGATTGGGCATTCGCTCTTTGCCTGGACTGCGGGAACTCTGCTGAGACGCCGCTCTCTGTCAATAGACGAACGGGGCAAAGCGTTGTGGTGGTCGCTGTTGGCGGTTTCACCCGATTTCGATTTTCTGCTGGCCTGGATTACCCACGATTATGATATCCATCGCACTGCTACGCACTCGCTTATAACCGCATTGTTTGTCGGAATGTTGCTGGCGATCATAGAATTCCGATCATTCAATTGGAAGCACGGGCTGTTTTATGGAGCCTTAATCGGTTCACACGGTGTCCTCGATTGGGCCACTACAAGGTTCAATGGATCGGGGCCGGAACTGTTCTGGCCAATTACAACGAAAAGATTTGCGTTTGCGAAATGGGCAATGCCGGAGTTCAGCCTTCCGGGCACACCTCCAGCGTGGCATCCAGTTTTAGAGCTGGTTGAGATTTGCGTGGTTGAGATTCTGGTCTTTCTTCCGATATTTCTTCTGGTGACTTTGGCGTTCTGGTATTGGCGCCAGCGGCAGACGACTCCGATTCGACTTCAGAATAGTTGATCGGCTCAGTTTGTTGACTTTAATCAGATTGCGCTGTTACTCTTCTTCTCGATCCAAAACCGGCTGCTACAGCTTTCCTGATGTCGATAAACAGCGTAACAGAAGCTAATCCCTCAGTAGAATTCCGTCAGGTTCAATATGAATTGGCCGGCCGGACGATCATAGACGATCTTAACCTTCAGGTACGACGCGGAGAAACCCTGGTCCTATTAGGCAGAAGCGGCTGCGGGAAAACAACGACACTAAAACTCATCAATTCTTTATCCTCGCCGACGGATGGAGAGATTTTTGTCGATGGTAAGTCGACTTCGGACTGGGAGCCGATTCAGTTAAGGCGTCACATCGGATACGTAATCCAGGATGTCGGGCTGTTTCCGCACTTCACAGTTGAACGCAATGTGGCGCTGGTGCCGCGGCTACAGAATTGGCCGGAAGATCGGATCGAAGAGCGAGTAAGAGAGCTACTTCAATTGGTCGGTCTTGATCCCCAAAAGTATGCCAAACGATATCCGCGCGAGCTTTCCGGCGGTCAGCGTCAACGCGTGGGAGTAGCGCGAGCTCTGGCGGCAGATCCGCCAATTCTGTTGATGGACGAACCTTTCGGCGCGCTCGATCCAATAACTCGGACAGAGATTCAGCGGGAGTTTCGCGAGCTTCAGCAGCGCTTGCAGAAAACCGTTGTCTTCGTAACGCACGATATTCGCGAAGCGTTCATTCTTGGTAGTCGTATCGGATTGATGAAAGATGGCCATCTGGTCGAGTTATCTGAACCAGAGAAGTTCGCCCAGTCAAAGCAACCAGAGGCGCGAGCTTTTCTCGAAACTCTCGATTTCGGCGACGGCATCGGAGGCAATGCGTGAGATTTATAGAATTTCTCATTCAAAACCGAGCCGAGTTGCTGTCGTTGACCAGAGAGCATATAGAAATCGTCGGCATATCCATCATCATCGCAGTTCTGATAGGAGTTCCGACTGGAATTCTGCTGACGCGCCGGCCATCGCTGAGTAAGCCCATTATTGGCTTCGCAAATGTCGTTCAAACAATCCCATCGCTGGCGATTTTTGGGTTTCTCATACCGATCAGTTTTATAGGAATCGGCGTAAAGCCGGCGATTATTGCTCTCGTGCTTTACTCGTTGTTGCCTATCATTCGAAACACGTACATAGGAATCAACGGAATCGATCCCGCAGTGCGAGAGGCTGGCCGCGGAATGGGAATGACAGATTGGCAGTTGCTCACACAAGTCGAATTGCCGCTGGCTTTTGGTGTGATACTGGCCGGCGTAAGAGTTGCAACCGTCATTGCTGTGGGAGTTGCAACGATTGCCGCTGCTGTCGGCGGCGGCGGTCTGGGAATGTTCATTCTGCGCGGCGTACAGAACCTGGACAATAATCTGATACTTGCGGGAGCTATACCTGCTGCGCTGCTGGCTCTGGTGGCGGATTTCGGGCTGGGCTGGCTGGAACATAGCCTGATACCCGGCGAAAAACGCCGCACACCTCTTTTGACAAAAGCGGCAGTAGCGTTTGTCAGTTTAGTCCTTATTGCACTAGTTGTTTTTTCTTTCGCAAGGACATCTAATACTTCTCCTGGAAAGCCGATTGTTGTAGGCTCGAAAAATTTCACAGAGTCCATAATACTTGGCGAAATCCTCGCTCAGGAAATCGCGAAGGCTGGCTTGCCGGTTGAGCATCGCTCGAACCTTGGGGGCACATCGATCTGCCATCAGGCGCTGGTGGCAGGCCAGATAGATGCGTATGTAGAATACACGGGAACGGCCTTCACTTCGGTGCTGAAACACCAGGTTATCAGCGATCCGGCCGAAGTCTATCGTGAAGTAAAAGGTGATTATGCAAAGCAGTTCAATGTGACCGTTGCGCCATCTCTCGGGTTTAACGACACGTTTGCGATGATCATCAGGAGCGAGGATGCGCAGCGTTATGGTCTGAAAACGCTTTCGCAAGCGGCCACTTATACACCACAATGGCGCGCAGGTTTCGGATACGAATTCAGGGACAGACCCGACGGCCTTCCTGCTCTAATAAGAACATATAATCTGCGCTTTGCAGAGGAGCCGCGCATAATGGATCTGGCGATTACATACCAGGCATTAAAGAACCACCAGGTAGATATTATCGCAGGCAATTCGACGGACGGATTGATATCGGTGCTGAATCTGGTTGTGCTCGAAGATGACAAGCACGCATTCCCGCCGTACGAAGCGGTTCCTCTGGTGCGTACTTCGACGCTGAACAACTATCAGAAATTAAATGATGTTCTGTCATTGCTCGCTGGAAAAATCACAGAAGATGATATGAGGCGGTTGAATTATGCAGTGGATGGGGAGCATCGACAGATCAAAGATGTTGTGAAAGAATTTCTCACAGCCAAAGGGCTTTGATTTATCAATACAGAAAGAACCGTTTTAAATGTATGGATGGCGAAATTACCCAGAAATGGATCACGCTGCTATCATCGTTGAGCGTCGAGGGTCCGGCTAACTTAAAATACACAGACCATGCCTTCGAAACGTTGGAATCGGTTCTGGGATTCCGACTTCCAAAAGGATACAAAGAATATTGTGCTGTCGTTGGTTGCGGGGGATTTGGTAAACACGGCGGGTTCTTTCGAATAAAGTGTCCGGCATTGCCAATTCCAGACGCGGATGTACTTAACTCCGACCATTGTTTGATGGGACTTCATCTTGATTTAGAAATGGCAACAGATGATGGTAAATTGAATGACGATCCTGAAAAGGCGAAGTTGCTAAAACAGATATTGGAGAAGGGCTATCCATTTGGAGACACGCAAAACGCTGATAGCTTCTTTTGGGATACGGCCAGTTATAATTCTGATGACCAAAGCTACGACATTTACTGGATACTTGACGAAGAGCCTTCGCTAGTTACACTTGTCGGACGAGACTTCTTCCGCTTTATTGATGAATTTTGTCTAGGAAGTTCTCCAAGTAATCGGTTGCCTGAAGATTACGGCGACACAGCCTTGACCGAACAAGCGCGCATATTCACGAGATATTCTGTTTCGACTAACGATAGCGATTCGCTAGCAGGGAAATACGGATTTTTAGCCGACGACTTATTTAATCCGTGGCTCTATTCTGGCCGTAAGGCAGGTGATCCAATAACGATAACTTGTTCTTATGATGCTCCGAATCGAAAATGGGCAGAGCAACTTAAAAGTGATTGGGAGCAGCATGCTGACGTGAAGGTCAAGATAATTTCTCCTGGCGACAGACCGGAGATAGGCTGTCTGGTCGAAGTTGCCATGCTAAACAGAACTTTAACACCGTCCGAAAGTAAAGAGATTTTGAGTTTTATGATTTCAGTCGGTGACAGGAACAAATGCCAACTTGCGGGGCTGGGATCCGGTTGGCCCGAGTTTTAATTTTTGATGAATCCCTTATGCCTAACTTAAAAGTCGATCCCGTCAAACTGGAAATATTTAAATCAATGTACGCCTCTGTGGCCGAAGAGATGGGCACTGTGATGAGGCGCACCGCTTTCTCTCCAAACATCAAAGAGCGACGCGACTACTCGTGTGCGGTGTTTGATCGTCGTGGGCAGCTAATAGCTCAGGGCGATCACATGCCAGTGCATCTCGGGTCAATGCCGATGTCGGTCAGCGCCGCGCTGGCAACGTTAAAGCTCGATCCGGGCGATGTCGTGTTGCTGAACGATCCGTATGCAGGTGGAACTCATCTACCGGATGTGACCATGGTTGCTCCGGTGTATTCAGAGTCTGTCGGTAAACCTAAAAGTAAAAAGAATGGCAATCAAAAGTTGCTTTTTTATGTGGCCAACCGAGCTCACCACGCCGATATTGGCGGCGCAACTCCGGGATCAATGGGTCCGGCCACAGAGATTTATGCAGAAGGCTTGCGCATTCCGCCAGTGAAGATCATAGCTGGCAATCAGCTTCAAACGGACATGATGCGGTTGATCTTGAACAATCTGCGCATGCCTGAAGAACGCGAGGGCGATCTGACTGCGCAACTCGGGGCGATTCGTACGGGGCAAGCGCGACTCCTGGAGATTGTCGGCCGCTACGGTTTTGCCGAAGCTGACCAGTACGCTCGCAATCTGATCGATTACACCGCAAGAATGATGGAATCGGTCATAAGCGAAATTCCCGATGGCGAATATTCCGCCGAAGATTTTCTCGATAACGATGGTCACAGCGACCAACCAGTTCGAATAGCAGTGAAGATCACCATCAAAGGCAAGACCGCGACTATCGATTTCACCGGTTCATCCCCTCAAGTTAACGGACCGATCAACGCGGTTGAGGCGATAACGATTTCCGCAACGTATTATGTATTTCGCTGTTTGATTCCTTTGGATGTGCCTGCCAGCGCAGGGATTTTAGCTCCGCTGAAATTTATCATCCCGGAAGGCACTATAGTGAACGCTCGTCCACCTGCAGCCGTTGCCGGGGGCAATGTCGAGACTTCTCAACGGACCGTAGACACACTTTTCAAGGCGCTGGCGAAAGCATTACCCAATCACATTCCAGCCGCAAGCCAGGGCACGATGAACAATCTGACAATGGGCGGTATGGATCCGCGCACCGGACGACAGTTCGCTTATTATGAGACTGTCGCAGGTGGTATGGGCGCCAGGCCAGGGTTGGACGGCATCAGCGCTGTTCACACGCATATGACGAATTCGCTGAATACGCCGGCTGAGGCTCTTGAGTATTCCTATCCTATGCGCGTTCGACGTTACGAAATACGACGAGGATCAGGCGGTAAGGGAAAGTGGAAAGGCGGCGATGGGATCATCCGCGAGATAGAGATTCTGACCGATGCCAAACTTTCGCTTTTGTCCGATCGGCGAAAAATTGCTCCGTATGGACTAATGGGCGGCGATTCCGGAGCACTGGGTAAAGCTTTTCTGGAAAGTGGCGGTGAGCGAATCGAATTGGACGGTAAAGCTTCGGTTCAAGTGAAAGCCGGAGATGTGATTATTATTGAATCGCCGGGCGGCGGTGGCTATGGAAAGCTTGAAGAGGAATAAGTTTATCGATCTAAGGTTTTGATAATATCGCTGACAGTGCTCAACCACGACATCATTCCAGCTTCATCTTTCAATAGGGCCGCGTCATTTTCAGGCGAGCATTTACTCTGCTCTGCGATTGTTTGCGCAACAGCCTGCCGAGTCCGGATATACTCCTCCGGGAGGCCTTTGCCGCAATAATTACAAGCGATACTTGCCAATGCGAGGAGTTTGCGTTTGCAGTACGGGCATACCGTGTAATTCCGTTGTTTGATCGCAATCTGACCACCACACTGAGCGCAGCGACCACTAGAGCTCTCGTCCACGGGACTGCCGCAATACTCGCATTTGTCGATTATTTTCGACTTTTTCATTCAATCCTCGCGCAAACTACGCCTGATACACTCCTGCATGTATTGTTTCGGCGGTTATCACAATTAGCTTTACTGGCACGAGTCAGAATTAGAAAATGCTCGTCGGCTCTACAACGCGGTCGTAACGGCCTCGGCGAATGCGCTCAATCCGCGGTGAATAACAACAGTTGCGCGTGAGTCATAATCGGTCGGATCAAGGTTTACGATTATCAGTTTTGCTTTGTTTTTGAGCGCTATCATCGGCAATTCAGCAGCAGGATAAACAACAAGCGAAGAACCGAAGACCATTAGTAGTTCGCACTGCTGCACTGCGCGCTCGGCTGCCTGCCAGATTCCGATTGGCAGAAGCTCGTCAAATAAAACAACGTCGGGTTTAATGGGCCACTGGCAATCGGGGCATAGCGGCGGCAACGGTTCGCCTTTTTCTATCCCAGCATCGACCTTAGCCATTTCAAATGCCGCGCTGCAGCGAGTGCAATGACCGGAACGACCGTTTCCGTGAATCTCATATACCGTCTTTGATCCGGCCGCCTGATGCAGTCCATCAATGTTCTGAGTAATGACGGCGATGAGCTTTCCGTTCTCTTCTAGATCTGCCAGCAGTCGGTGAGCCGATGTCGGCTCGGCCGATGTGAGGTTCGGCAGCAATTCCATTGAAGCTTTATAAAATCCTGCCGGGTCGCTCTGAAAACCTCGCTTGGACATCCGTGATAGAAGCTGCGGATTGTTCCACAGACCTGACTGTCCGCGAAAATCCGGTATGCCAGCTTCGGTGCTTATGCCTGCGCCGGACATAGCGACGATGCGGTTTGACTCTTTGATCAGTTTGGCTGCCAGAGCAATCTGTTCGTCCATAACTTCCCGGGAGCGCAAGCATCTCGCTTGCATATCCGTCCTCGAGTTACCTGTTAGAAAAGAATTTGAGCGATAAATATCATAGGCACGAGAGGCGCGTACGCTCCCTGATTACGGCTTCTTTGCAGCTTTACCTTGTGCAATCAATCGCTCAATCTCATTAGGCTCGCTGGGAATGTTCTTCGAGAGTTTGTCTGCGCCGCGCTCAGTCATTATGTAATCGTCTTCGATGCGTACGCCCAGCGCTTCGCTCTGTATGTAGATGCCTGGCTCAATCGTGAAGACTTCGCCGCTCTGCAGAACCTTTGACGTATCGCCGACATCATGAACATCCATTCCCAGGTAGTGGCTGAGCCCGTGAATGAAGAAGTAATCCATCGTGTGCTCGACGCCATTCATATCTTTAGCGCGGAGCGGACTCTGCTTCATATAATCTCTGGCGATCTGTGTCATATCGCGGAGCTTTGTGACGCCCGGTTTGATTTGCGACTGAGCAAATTTTTGTGTGTCGAGTACCAACTGATAAATCTCTCGCTGTCGCGGCGTGAATTTGCCATTTGCCGGAAACGTCCGAGTGATGTCAGCCGTGTAGTACTTGTACTCTGCACCGATGTCGACAACAACCAGCGCGCCATCTTCAATCTTGTTCTGATTTTCACTGTAATGAAGAATCGTAGAATTGATGCCGGACCCGACAATCGACGGAAAACCGACACGCTCTGCGCCGTTACTGACAAAAGTATCCAGAATTTTTCCTTCAAGTTGATATTCATAAATCCCCGGTCGAACTGTCCTGGAGACTTCGATTTCCGCCATGCCTGTGATATCGATGGCGCGTTGCAGCAAGGTCGTTTCGCCGTCAGATTTAACTTTGCGCAGCTCGTTAATCAGCGGTGTTACGTCTTTTACCTCGGTGTTTGGCGCTCCCTGATGAAGGAAGTTAGCGAACTGATATTCGCGGGTTATCTGGGCTTCGCGGCCGGTCGGAGAGATCGTGTAGATAACCGGAATCTTTGATCGTCTGGCTATCGGTTTCTGAGGATCGTCAGCGGCCTGAAAAAGATCGCCCATGAATTTTTCGGTTGACTCGACGCGCTGGAATCCGAATTTCTTTGCTGCTTCCGGACCGGGTCCCATCTGGACACCGGTCCACCTTTCATTCGCCAGATCACGCGGAGGGATATAGAGAGTTTCGTTCCCTTCGTTCGGCAACAGGATCAAATATGCAGAAGGGGTTTCGACTCCGGTCAGATAAGCGAAATAATTTTTCTGTCGGTATTTCGCATCCTCGCCAATATCGCCCTCTTCCTGGCCAAATACAACAATGATAGGCTCGTATGTCAGATCGGACTGCTGATTAAACTTCGCACGAGCCGCGCGAGCATCCGCAGTGCGCTTGCCTTCAATATCTTTTATCTGCTGCATCAGGGACCGACGTCTGGCCTGAAAATCAGCGACAGGCTGATTCATCAACTCGTCTTTTCCTGATGAAACACCGTTAGAAGTTGTTTGCGCCGGAGCCGCAATTGTCAGTGCAATGAGTGCTGTCAGAAGAATGAAGGTTACAGAAAGGCGTACGGACATAAATATCTCTCAATAAAATGGAATTGAGTTCAAGTTTATGCGGCGAGCTCTGAGCCCCGACTCCAGTATAGCGTAATTCAGAAAAAGACAGAGGCGGGACTCAGAACTGCGCTGAAGCGTTACGAATTCAGCTTTGCATCCATTGTGATTTTTGTGTTGAGCAGGCGGGAAATCGGACATCCGGCTTTTGCGTTGTTTGCAGCGGTCTCGAACGCCGCTTTATCTGCGCCAGGAATGTTAGCCGTAACATCAAGATGAATCTCTGTGACCGTCCAGCCGGCATTCAGCTTTTCAAACGTCAGTGTAGCGTTTGTATCAATGCTCTGAGCCGTCATCCCTGCGTTACCCAGTTGACCTGAGAGCGCCATCGTGAAACAACCTGCGTGTGCGGCGGCGATCAATTCTTCCGGATTCGTGCCGGCTCCATCTTCAAAGCGAGTGCCGAACGAATATTGAGTTTTTGACAAAACACCGCTTTGTGTTGAGACAGTGCCTTTGCCATCTTTGAGTCCACCCTGCCAGGCGGCAGATGCTGTGCGTTTCATTTAATTCCTCCTAAATAGCAGTTATATGATCTTTATGGTTTTGCGAAATGGGGATTGTGACACAAGGAAGGAGTTGCTTCAACACCTGCGCCTCCTGCAGAGTTGATTCGGAATATGACGGAAATATTGTTATCGCCGTAGTAACAAACTTTTGACTCCAAGCGGAACGCGATGAACTTCGTTTTTCGTCGTTACTATTGCATTGCCTTTGAAATCTATCGCTAATCCGACGATCGACATTCCAGCAATAACCATCGAAATTTCCATGAATGGCGTGATCTTGAAGATGCCTCTGTGACCGCGCCAGCTTGCGGCGACATACATATTGCCATCCGTATCAAAGGCCAACCCCTGCGGCCGGCCAAATCCGGAAAACCACGGTTGCACGTCACCGCCAGGTCCTATCCGATAAATCGGTTCATAGCTGTGAACTGTAGGACCGGTGACATAGAGATAGCCATCCGGTCCGAATGCCATGTGATATGCGGCAACGCTCGGTTCCAACGATGCAAACGGAACGACTTCTCCTATTTCATTAACCTTGTATATAACTCCGTTTCTGTCGCCGACAAACAGGTCATCGTTTTGATTGAAGGCGAGCCCTGTAGCTACGCCTAAATTCTGAGCAAACATTTCCGATTCGCCGAATGACGATATTTTATAAACGGCACTGTCAAAACGGCTGCTGACATACAACTGACCGTGTGAGTCAAACGCCATCGCTGTCGGATTGATGATATCGAAGACGAATGGTTTAACGTCATCATCCGGAAAGATTCTGTATATAGAGATCGGGACCTTTTGCCCCATCTTGCCGCTGAGCGTCACATACAGGCTGCCATTATCAGGATCGATAACTGGATTCGCGACAGGATTGAGTTCGCCAGCGATCTTTTCGGCAACATTAAAAGGAGCGGGATCGGAAACGACTTCGTCGACTTGAAGGCGAATGCCCGCATCTCTTTCGCTCGCCGGAATGCCATCAGGAACAATAGCGACGATGTGGCTGGGCGAGGCACTGATCATTCGTCCCGCAGTTGTGCCGAATACAACACGGCTTTCGCCGCCCTGGCTGGCGTTGAATCCGGAGCATTCAATTTTAACTTCGCCACCTATCAAGCCCGCCGACGGCTCGATCCCTATGATCCTCGGCTCGTTTTGCTTCATTAAAGCGTCACCACTCGCAACAAGTCATTATCAGTAATATATGATTCGCTGTCGAACTGCCATGCCTAATACCGATTTACGGCTATAACTTTCCTTTGTAGTCCGCCAGCAACAAACAGACAGCATCGATTGCCGCTGTCGCACTAGAGTCAACCGTTCGGTTGTTGATCATTATGCTGAAAATTACTCGCTGACCGGCGGTCGTCGTCACATACCCTGACAGAGAATTCACGTAGCTGATAGTTCCTGTTTTAGCGTGAAGATTGTTTGCCGCCGTGGTAGATGCAAAGCGTCGGCGTAGCGTTCCATCGACTCCGCCGATCGGCAGCGAATCGATGAGAATGTTTGCGTAAGGTCGTCCAGCTACGTATTTGAGCAATGCTATCGTCGCGTTCGGAGTTACAAGATCATATCGCGATAGTCCCGAGCCATCCTTCATCGTCAGTGGAGCGGTATCGACACCGAGCTGTTTCAGCAAATCGCGGACGACTGAAGCCCCGAGTTCCTCGGTCGGAATCGGCCCTTGCACAGAAGTGCGCTCGATCGGTTTTTCCAGGTACTTAGTTCCGAACTTCACTCCTAATTGGCGAAGCAGAATCTCTGCGTGAAGATTGTTGCTCTCTTTATTAATGACCTTAAGTTCATCGCTCAGCGGAATCGATTCGAGAAAGGCGAGCTCCTTCAATGAACTTATATCCAGCGGTTGCTGTCGTCGCTGCTTCGCGTTGACAGATCGCGCCTCCCCGGTGACTGTTATGCCCTGGCCGCCAAGAACGCTTTTCAACAAATTAGCTGCATAAAGAGCAGGGTCGTGAACAGAAACCTGGTAGTTTGAGCCCTTGTCGTTCAGGGCCACGGTTCCCCAAACTTCAATGATGTTGTCCTGCAACCCGCGACGAATCCCTATATCCAGCTTCTGCCCGGTATCGACTGTTCTGGTGTTGTTTACGATGGTTACATAAGAGTTTGATGGATCAAGCAGGATCGTACAGGGATCGCCAGGTTTTGCGCCGGATGTGACCTTCATGTTGACCACGTTCTCATCGATAGTCAGAGCGCTGATCTCCGCGCCATCTTTCCACTGCAGATCTTCCCACTCCCATCCGTAACCGATCAGCTCGCTGTTGAAGTAACTGTCATCGCCAATGATATTGCCTTCGATCCGTTTAACACCGCGAGCTTTTAGCTGATTAGCCAGATCTTCGAGAGATTTCAGATTATCGCCGTTGTTAAACCGTCCAGACAGATTTCCATCGCCGCGGCCGTAAAAGATCAAATCACCTTTAACTGTTCCATTGCTGTCGGGCTCCGACATGGCATAAAGCGAAGTGCGGGTTTTGAAATCAGCTCCAAGTCGATCAAGCGCAGTGATTGTCGTATACAGCTTCATATTCGAAGCTGGGTTAAAAACCTTGTCAGCGTCTTCTTCATAGACGAGGTTTCCCGAATCAAGAGCGACGATTTTTACGCCCCAACGCGCCGCAGCGTATTTGTCTTCGGTAAGCGCCTGTTTGATCTGCGCACGCAAGGTTTCCAGCTGCTTCTTGTTTGAAACAGGCGCCGCCGCTCTCCCTTTTGAACGTTGAACGGCCAACAGGGCGGGCTGGGCACAAAGCAACAACGCCAACGCCGCTGTCAGGGAACTAATTCTAAAACTCTTCATTGAATGCCAGTTCATATTCAATTTGATTCTCAAGCCCCGACCGAATGCGCCTTGAGCTTCCTCAGCAATAGATCGTGATAAGAGTCACTAATCAGCAATGACGCGTCGATTTCGAAATCCTCCATCAATTGTTGCACTTTGATTCGATTTACCTTTTCTGCAGACGGATCGCCGGGATCGAAAACGGCTTCGAACTCGATAAAGCAACCCAGGTCTGTAACATTATCAAGATGAATCCTCACATTTTCCAAGAGATAAATCTCGCGATGTTTCTCGACAACAACAGAGATCCCTAACATCTGAGCCAGCATTTCGCGGGTGTGCGAAGGATTCGCGATGTCAATGACTTCGTAATCGCTTCGCTTGGCGCTCAAGTCATTCGGGCGAATATATGGAATGAGCCATGCGGCGTCGGGAATTTCCCGCAGCTTCAGACGTCCGCTGGCAACGCGAAAGTAAGTATCGCGCTGGTACTGCGAAAGGCTCGGTTTTGCGCCAAGCCCAATTGCAATGGTGTGGGCCTTTTCAAGGTTTGGGTAATAAGCTTTTATTTCAATATTTGATGACATAGAGCAATTTTAGGAAGCCTGAAAGCATAGCATGACATGCGGACTTTGGGCTAACGGCCCGCGCTCTATAGGAGGTATCAAGTTTTTGCAGAAATGAAGACTCTTCTTCATTTAAAAGCTCTGAACGAGCTAAATATAATAGCCCAGGGCAGAGCTAAGCGCCGTCCTACGCTATTGAATTACGCCACTTCGTGGCTCGAAGATCATTTGCTTCAATTTGCCCACTTAATGGGCAATAACCTGAATCACACCCTCACTTCATTGCTCACAGGGTCTTCAAATAATCGCGAACCTGCTTGAGATCTTCCCATGCTTCGCGCTTCTTTTCCGGCACTCGCAGTAGATAAGCAGGATTGAACGTCGGCATAACTTTAATGCCGCGCCAGGTGCTGAGACTGCCGCGCAGTTTTGAAATTGGCTCTTTACTGCCCAGTATTATCTGCGCTGCGGTTGTTCCAAGCGCGACGATCACTTTTGGTTGTACGGCAATGATTTGTCTGAACAACAGGGGAGCGCATGCTTCGATCTCTTCACGCGGCGGCTTCGATCGTGCCGGATACGGGCATTTGACGACGTTGGAGAGATAGCAATCTTCGCGTTTGAAACCGATTGCGGCAATAATCTTGTCCAGAATTTCCCCCGTAGGACCGAGAAACGGACGACCGACAATGGCGTCATCGTGCGATGGCGATTCGCCGATGAACATAAGCTTTGCGCCAGCCTTTCCTTCCCCGAAGACGAAGCGACTTTTGTCCTGACATAAGCCGCAACGATGATCTGCAATGGCAGCGTAAACATCGTCGAGAGTTTCGCCTGTCGGCAACTCAGGTTCATTTTCTAATGAAAAGAGAGCATCTTGTTCTGGCGTTGACGGCGATTTGCTTGGCATCGATTCATTTAACTATGGGGAATGGGTGATTGCAATCGTGTGTGATATGCTCTGTGGCGATCTAAAGAAGGAACAAAAATGGAAAGACTGATACGAATTTCCGCTTCCGAGGATATTCCCGAAATTTATCGTAAAACTCCGATAGGAATGCTGCTGGAATATCATAACCTGCACCATGCCTTTTACAACTACTCGAAAGCGCAACTGCTGATCGGTATGTGCATGGATTACCGCAAAAACCTGCGAATCCCGGACAACTTCGCCTATATATTGCGCACCGGCGGCGCTAACCTGCGCTTCAGTGAGTTTAAAGTCTCCTTTTCCATCGCGATAGGAGGTGTGCGCTCCATCGCCCTGATAGGTCATACAAATTGCGGTATGGTGAATCTGGCGGCTAAAAGAGCCGACTTCATCAAAGGGCTAGTGGATAACGCCGGCTGGGAACGGGAACGCGCCGAAGAGCACTTCACGCAGTTTGCGACTATGTACGAGATCGGCAACGAGATTGATTTCATTCTCAGCGAAGCACAGCGCCTGAGGTTGCGATATCCAAAGATAGAGATCGCTCCGCTGCTTTACAAAGTCGAAGACAATCTGTTGTATCTGATCGGAGAATAATTTAGTAGGCGTCGTCGCCCTTCAGGACGACCATCGGAGTTTTCAGCAAGATCCACAAGTCTAGCCAGACTGACCAGTTCTTCAGGTAATAGATATCCAGGCGTACCATCTCATCAAACGTCAGGCGGTTGCGACCACTGACCTGCCATAGACCGGTGATTCCCGGAGCAGCATAAAACCGCGCGCGGTGCCAGTCCTTGTACATTTCGACTTCGTAGGGGATCGGAGGTCGCGGACCGACAAGGCTCATCTCGCCTCTGATAACATTAATAAGCTGCGGCAGCTCGTCGATGCTGTATTTGCGAATTAGACGGCCGACTCGCGTGATTCGCGGGTCGTCTTTCACTTTTCCGAACACGGGTTTGTCATCGTCGCCCTGATTGGCTTGCTCCTGATTCAGGATTGCGGCCTTCATTATCTCGCGGTGTTTAGTGTCATCGGTGTTAATGAACATCGAGCGGAACTTGTACATGCCGAAAGGACGGCCGTCCATTCCCACGCGTTCCTGAATGTAAAAGAGCGGTCCTTTTGAATCCAGCTTCAGCAGCAACATCACCGTCAGCCAGATAGGTGCTGTCACCATAATGATCAGGACGGTGCAAATCAGATCGACTCCGCGTTTGAAAAATCGGTTGAAGCCCTCAAGCGGTTCTTCAAAAAGCTTGATCAACGGCAGTGTACCAAGCGGCTGGACTTCAGTCTTCGCCGGCAGGCAGTTGAAAAGGTCGGGCAGAACGCGGAAATCCACGTGCCGACCACGACCACATCGCATAATTGTGTCAAAGATGACTTTGGGATTAATACGCGAATCGGTGATCAGAACTTCTTCGATGCCGTACTGCTTTATTATTGCCGGCAGATGAGAGAAGCTTCCAAGGACTGGAATGCCACCTACTTCCTTGCAGGTTTCGCCATCATTAACGGCGACGCCGACTACGTTGTAGCCGAGACGTGGCCTGCCGGTAATCTCTTCCAGGCATATCTCAGCCAGGTCGCCGTTGCCGACTACCACTGCGGGAATCATGTTTCCGTGTCGATTGCGATAAATTGTTTGTATGGCGCGGACAATGATTCTCAGAAGCGAAAATCCGACCAAGGCTAATGCCCAGTCGTAGAGGAAAATGTCTCTGGGATACGAGAAATTCGGTCCTGCATCGCCGCCCCGGTAAAAGAACGCGAGCATTATCATTACCAGGGAACCCAAAGACGTGGAGAGGAAGACGCCTATCATGTCTTCTGTAGTCGAGAATTCGCCTCGTAATCGATAAAGGTCGAAGTGATGCAAGGCGGCAAGCCTGACCAGGGGAATAAACAACATTAAAAGGACGTATGGAGCGAATTCCGGCGCCGAACTGCCGAATATTCCAGATCCAGGTCCGACGATCGGGACATTCCCCACAGAATATCTCAAAGAGAGATAGAATGCTCCGACAGCCACAGTCAAGTCCGCAACTGTTAGCATCGCCGAAAGCAACGGGAAAAACCACCCTGACTCAGCCGCAGAGCGGGCCGCCATCTTCGGCTGCGACAGGCTAATAGCCTGACTGGGGGTTTTCGTTGACATTCCTACCCTCTTCTTGACCGATTAAGGTCATTGTAATCAGTGGATCCTGCTACCAGCTTCAAGTAACACCTTAATTACCTTGGTGGTGTCGGTTGCCGGGAAAACGGACTAAGCCACACTGTTACAAACAACTTATCGGGCAGGACAGATTGGCGCTTTAGGTGATAAGTTGGCATTAAGCCGTTGATTTCATTTCAGATTGCCTGATTTATCTTGCCATCTTCCGTCGATCGAGTTTCGCTTGTATAATTACTGACAATCGTAGATTCCTCTGTTCGCATAATCGGTTTGGCCGCGAGAAATCTCATTGATGTTGTTTCGGAATCGCAGTGTTAGTTATGGCTGTCTTCTAATAGCCTTGCTGTGTTTTGTTATGGGCGGTTGCAAACGCTCGACTCCGCCCGCCTATTGGCACGATGCAGAGACCTGTCTTGACGATTTTCAAAAGATCGAAGATCAGATTAAGGCAGGAAAACCGCATCTGGAAATAGCGCCTTATGTAGTGGAAGCCAAGGTATCAATCGACAAGTTTGAGAGGCATTACGACGGCCTCGGGATGGACACACTAAATCGCCAATTGCAGTCGGCGCTGGACGCGTATCTGGATGCGTTTGTCGTAGACGACACTATTTACCTGGCGCAACCGATTTTGCAGGGAAGCGTTGTTGAGCAGAGGTTGACCGAGCGGTACCCGGAAATCGCCAAAGTCAAAATATCGGGATCGGGAGAGATAGATCGTCCAGCCGCTCTGGTAATCCTGAGAAACGTTGCCAAACAGCGTGCTGAGACAGCGCGGGGGATTATGCTTTCGGCGAAGTATACGAGGGAGAAAGATCAGGCTGGCCAGACGCCCACGACCTGACGGCACTAATCCAAAACCAGCAGGATCAGTCTTCGCTCGAAGACGCTGCGAACGACCGTCCCTCTTCGCGCATTTTTTTGAAGCAATCGCGACAATAGACCGGCCTTCCCTGCGAAGGATGGAACGGTACCGTGGTCTCAACTTCACAGATCGCACATTTGACTTTAACTTCTACATGCGGTCGTCCAGCGCGCCAGCCATAAGGGCCCCCCATTCGTTCGTTCTTCAGTTGTTTGCATGTTCTGCAACGTTTTGGCTCGTTGCTGAGACCTCTGTCTGCAAAAAAGAGTTGTTCCCCGGCCGTGAAAGTAAATTCCTGACCGCATTCAACGCATACGAGTTGTTTGTCTTTGTATTCTACGTATTCGACCACGGCAAGCCCTCACTGAAGTCTGGCGGCGGGCCCAGCGCTTAAGACATCAAAAAGTAAACCTACAGGTACAAATATGATCTCAGAAGTCTGCCGGGCTGATTAGACTTCGACAACCGTTTCCTGCAAACACGCAGAGCAAAGTGTTTGATTAACAAAAGGAGAACACTTGGCCGGCACTGTCCATCAGGTTTTGTGGTTTACCCTTTAATTGATACTTTAAGATAGAAGACTCAAGACTTCGTCAATAACTGCGTAAAGCTGCTGCAAACACGGCACAGACAATAGAGCACATTATAAAATTGCCGGATGCAATGGATATTAAGCTGGCGCTTGCGGATGTGTCAAGCACGCGAATTGACTCATCAAAAATCTAATTGAAATGCTTTCGTTGACTCACGAAAGAAATCTAAACGAAATTTAAGCAGTTCTTCCGATGCCAAGCGTGGATCAGGAGGAACAAATGAGGTTG